>ERZ891134.51-NODE-51-length-101044-cov-11.490915_pt1 | contig 101044 bp, 108 predicted proteins | sample MGYA00520888_ERZ891134 | MGnify/ENA primary metagenome ERZ891134 (study PRJEB32303, sample SAMEA104408692) | aquatic metagenome | biome: Brackish water; feature: Coastal; material: water | place: Baltic Sea | collected 2014-10-23 | depth 10 m ... | reverse complement strand
GGCCTTGCGACACCCCCGCCATCCCCCCGGCTGGGGGTGTTTGCGTTTTGCTACCCGTTCGTCGTGAACGCAGTCAGCTCATGTGATCTTCGAGAAACTCAAGCGTTCGAGCCCACGCCACTGAAGATGTTTCCGCGTGGAACGACGGACGTTCATCGCAATGAAACCCATGATCAGCGTCGGCGAAGCGAATGACTTCGGTATCGACGGGCGACGATGCAGCAGCGACGCGTACTTGCTCGACCTCATCGATCGGAATGTGTTCGTCGAGATCGCCATACAAGCCAAGCCATGGCGTACGCAGACGCGCGGCGCTCTCAATCCCAGGGGCAAGACCAAAACGACCGTCACCTAAGCCACCGCCGTAGAAGGTGACAGCGGCTGCAAGTTCACATCGAGCGGCAGTTTCAAGAGTCACCGTTCCGCCGAAGCAGAAACCCATGATCGCGAATTTGTCGACGGGAACGTTCAAACGCTCTAACTCGACGAATGCCGCGTCGACATCCATTTCGATGCTTTCGCGAGTCATCGTCATGATGACAGGGCCGAGCTTGTCGTAATCGCTATACCCGAACACCTGATCATCACATCGATGAAAGAGAGCCGGGGCAACAGCGATGTAGCCAGCGTCGGCCAACGCTTCACACACGCGCTGGATGTGACCAGTAAGACCAAATGCTTCTTGCACAACGACTACACCGCCGCGCATATCGCTACTAGGAGTCGAAACGAAAACGTCCATCGGTCCGTCGGCTGTATTGAGTTGCTTCTTCTCGGTGATATGTCCGGTCATGCGTTCCCCCTCCGCAACGACGCGATACAGCGTCGATCAGATGGTGACGGACGTTAGATCGTCACCAAGAACGATGTCGCCGGAAAAGTGGGCCGCAGCGATTGCCCGCCATTCATCCTCTTGCCCGGGAGCAATGCTGGGTACGTAATGGGTGAGGATCAGCGTTTGCACACCTGCTTTGGTCGCTGTCTGCGCTGCCTGCTCCACCGTTGAGTGGTAGTCGAGAATGTCTTGGAATCGTGGAAGCGGGAAGAGCTTCACAATGTCGTCACGCAATACGGTTTGAACATAGGCGGTGGCACCAGCACAGAGCTCGTCGAGGGCCTCACATGGAATTCCGTCTCCGCCGAGAACAACCGAGGTTCCGGCGTGTTCAAGTCGGAACGCAACCGTTGGTTCCACCGGTTGGTGATTCGTTGCGCCAACACGAACAGAGACATCACCGATGCTGAATGTGTCGCCGGGCGCAACTTCCACAACGTTCACCACCGGTGGTTCGTTCAAATCGTCGTGATGGGCAATGCGATAACCCACATCGAGCGACAGCATTTCCATCATCTTCGTAACAACGAAGTTGAGTCCCACCGGGCCGTAGATCGTGATCGGTGCCGATTCGTTCGACATGATCCAACGCGTGGTGATCACATCGTTGAGATCAGTGAGGTGATCACTATGAAGGTGCGTCACGAGAATGGCCGATAGGGCCGCTGGACCAGCAAATGCGCCTGCAAGCCGCATCACCACACCACGACCGGCGTCGCACAAGATCACCTGGTCGCCAGCACGAACCAATGTCGAGGGGCCAGCCCGATTCGGATCAGGGATCGGACTTCCGGTGCCAAGAAGGGTGACGTCCACGGCGTGCCTCAACTAACTCTTGTCGAAGATTGTGACAATAGTTGTGCCGCTGCCCTCGTGCTCGCCCTTCAGGAATTCGCACCTCCCACTCGGACCTACCCTCTCGGCCATGACCAGCGACATCATCGACGATCGGCTCATCGGAGCGCTCCATGTTCGGGCACTCACCCGCGCTGGCCTCGACCATGATGCGGCCGAAGAGCACACCGTCGTGCAGGCCGGAACGCTCGAAGCGCTCATGGCCGGCGGCTACGACGGCGATACATCACTCGCCGAAATCCTTCGACTTGGCACGCTCGGCATCGGAACAGTGCAGGCGCTCAACGGCGAACTCATCGTTGTTGATGGTCACGCGTGGTCTGCCCATGCTGACGGAACCGTCCATGCACTCGCACCTACCGTGATGACTCCCTTTGCTGTCGTCGTTCCGTTTGCTCCCACGGCAACGTTGACGTCCGACGGGCCACTCGATTTCGACGAGCTCCACGGTGCACTCGATGACATGGCTCCGGCAGATGCTCCGGTCATTGCCGTGCGCATTGATGGCGACTTCACTGACCTCGTCCTCCGCAGTGTCGAACGTCAGACAAAGCCGTACAAACCATTGCGCGAAGTTGTTGCCCACCAATCAGAGTGGCGCGTCGAACGCGCAAGCGGAACGGTCGTTGGATTTCGTTTTCCTGATGCAACCGCAGGCGTCGAAGTCCCCGGACATCATCTTCACTTTTTGTCCGACGACCGAAAACTCGGTGGCCACATCATCTCGATCGCGCTTGAACAAGGTGAGCTGGCTGTCGATCCGTGTCATGAACTGCATGTCGAGCTTCCACCAGGCATGGAACTTGGCCAACCCGGAACGGTTGATCGTGCCGAGATCGCAAAGATCGAGGGCGGAACAAAGGGCTGATCAGCGGACGAGGACGTTACGGAACTGCCACGGATCTGACTCGTCGATGTCATCGACGAACAGACCAAGGCGACGCGTGAGTGGAGTCCAGTCGGTGTAGTGGCCTTCCACTGGGCCTAAGTACGGAACCTGCACCTCAAGGCATCGAACGTGGTCCATTTCGTCAGTCTCGACAATTCCCTCATTCGGGTTTTCGAGTGCCCAAACGACACCGGCGAGAACCGCAGACGAGATCTGTAGACCAGTTGCCGTGTTGTAGGGAGCCAGTGCCCGAGCTTCTTCAATGGAAAGGCGCGAACCAAACCAGAACGCATTGCGATCATGGCCGTACAGCAACACACCGAGTTCGTCGATGCCGCCGACAAGTTCGTCCTCATCGAGCACATGCTTGGTCGACTGATTGCGGCCGCCGTTGCCAAAAAGTTCGTGGAACGAAAGCACTGCATCGTTGCAAGGGTGGTAGGCGTAATGACAGGTTGGCCGGAAGACGAGCTCACCGTTTTCGTCACGAACCGAATAGAAGTCAGAAATCGACAGCGATTCATTGTGCGTAACAAGGAAGCCGTACTGCTCGCCAAGCGTCGGACACCAAGTGCGAACCCGAGTCTCGGCGCCTGGTGATTCGAGGTAAATCGCTGGGGATTCAGGGTCGGCGAAGCGCCGCGCATTCTCCGGCATCCACTTCTCGTGCGTTCCCCAACCGAGTTCCGCTGGCTGCAGTCCTTCAGAAATGAAACCGTCAACCGACCATGTGTTCCAGAACGTGTCGACCGGCTTCGGGTTCGTCACACGCTGTGTGTCGCGTTCGGCGATGTGAATACCCTTAACGCCAACCGACTGCATGTAGCGCGACCAACCGTCGCGATCAGCCGGTGCTGGGGTTGCAAGTCCGAGTCCCATTTCATCGTTCAGACGAACGAGTGCGTCTTTCACGAACCACGACACCATGCCGGGGTTCGCGCCGCAGCACGACACAGCGGTTGTTCCACCGGGTGAACGGCGCCGTTCGGCAACCGCTTGGCTGCGCAGGAACTGATTGGTGCGATCAGCGTTATCGATCGTCTGGTTGTAATAGAGGCCGGGCCAAGGTTCGACAACGGTGTCGATGTACAGCACATTGAGTTCGCGACACAGACGCATGATGTCGACCGAACCAGTGTCGACAGAAAGGTTGACGCAAAAGCCCTGACCTTCACCGTTGGTGAGCAGCGGGGTGAGAATCTCGACGTAATTCTCCGGCGTAAGTTCCACCTGTTGGAAAGCGATGCCGTATTCATCGGCGTACTGCTTGCGATCCGCTAACGGATCAAGGGCAATTGCGCGTGTCTTGTCGAAGGCAATGTGGCGATCAAGCAATGGAAGTGTTGCTCGACCGATTGAACCCATACCGATCATCACGAGCGGGCCATCAATGGCCCCAAGTTGTGCGCCACCGTGGGGCAGTTTCGGGTCAGTCATTTCAGGCACCTCGCTTGAGAGTCGGCTTCAGAGACGAAGCGCAGAACCTAGTTGTTCGTGACAACGCTGAAGCAACAACAAGGTGAACTGTCTGCGAGACTTTTGTCATGTCTCCACTACTTCCCGACGATCAGGTGTGCGCGGCCTATCGGCAAACTCGCCAATCCGTTCTTGAACTTCTTGAGCGGACACCAGAATCGTCCGCGACACTTGGTGTTCCGGCGTGTCCCGACTGGACGGTGCAGCAAACCGCTTCGCACCTTGTCGGCGTACCTGAGGATCTCCTGGCCGGGCGCATGGAAGGCATTACTTCTGACGCGTGGACAAACGCACAGGTACAACGTCACGCGGGTGACTCCCTCGAAGAACTGCGCGCTGCTCTTGAAGCGACAGTCACTCCCTTCGATGCGATGTTGCCTGCGATCTCTAGCCCTTCGAATTCTCAGCTCGTGATGGACGCCCTCACTCACAGCATCGATCTTCGGGAAGCGCTGGGCGTGGAGTGCGAGGAGTCGTCGCTCCCACTCTCGGTGGCGAAAGCCTGGCTGCTCGACTTGATTGAACGTCGAGGCCCATCAGCAAGCGCGGCAGTCCAGTCCGCTGAATGTTCCGACCTTGAATTGGTTCGGGCACTCACTGGACGGCGGTCCGCCGCCCAAATGGACGAACTGGGCTTGCCCGGTGCCCAGATCGTGGCCGCCTTGGCCGGTACCCCGCTACGCCCGCCCGCCTAGAAACAGATCGTTCGCCTCTTTCGGCACCGAGTCTCCAGCACAACACTCCAACTTCGCCCTTCCCCGAATACCCAATTTCGTTCGGTATCGAACTGATACCATTTGGAGATGGCAATGACACTTCGACTCACCGACGACGAACAACTTGCCCTTCAGGCTCAGGCCAAGAGCGACGGCATCTCCATGCAAGAGGCTGCTCGTCAGGCCATTCGTGAGTACGTCATGCGCCGTTCCCACGAAACCGCAGTGTCCGATGCTGCCGACCGAATCATCGAGGCTCATTCTGATGCGCTTCGCCGCCTCGGCGAATGAGCTCGGCGACCACCTATCTCGATCTCGCTGACGTCCTCTCACTCGCAACCAGATTGCTGGGCGACCCTCCGCCCATCCGAGACGTTGGACTACTCGAATCAGCGGTTGCGCGCCCGCGCACAGTTGTTTTCGGCGCTCACGCCTACGAATCGATTTGGACGAAAGCCGCCGCGCTCCTGCAATCCATCGTGAACAATCACGCGCTCATCGATGGCAACAAGCGACTCGGCTGGCTCGCCACCGCAGTTTTCCTTGAACTCAACGACATCCCCATTTCGCTCGCCTCAAATGACGACGTGTACGAACTCGTGCTCTCGGTGGCAAGCGGCTCGCCCGATGTTGAGCAAATCGCCGAACGGCTTCAAAGCCTGATCAACCACTAACGCCCCCCGCTTCGCGGCGCCCTGTGCGAGGATCATCGCCTACGGGGAGGTCCTATGGACGGTCAGGAAATGCTGGAGCGGTCTGCGCGTAAGATCAATAGCGGAGAACCTCTCGCAATGAATGGCTCCTTCAGCGAAGACGCCGGTAGCGGCGCAGTGGCCACCTACCTGAGACGCATTTCATTCCTGCGTGGCCAGTCACTAGTGACTCTAGAAGTTTGAACGCAGAGATTTAGTCAGCAACACAAGAATCGAAGTTAAAGAAAGCACCCCGGCCAACACAACGTAGGTAGCTCTAATCCCAAAACTTTCAACTGAAAGTCCCGCAAGTACCATTCCTAGTGGTGGCGCGGCATAAAAGACTGCTGTTTGCACACCAAAAACTCGCCCCTGTAAATGTGCTGGCACTCTTTGTTGCACCAAAGTGCTTATGAGTGGATTGTACGGACCCCATGACAATCCCAGAAGAAATCCAGCAAGCATGAACACGGGCAGTGGAGGAAGAAACGCCATTGGGATGATGCTGACTGCACTTCCCATGAGAATCATCCGGATCAGTGTTTTTCTCTTAACTCGAGCGCTGATCCATCCATATCCAAATGACCCCACTGCAGAACCGGCGGCAAGGGCCGAGATAACAAATCCAAGCCCACTGGGATTATCAACATTTTCAAAATACGTTGGAAGAACAACAGCTTCAGTTGGTAGGTAGACAGCTGCAATTATCAAAAGCGCGACACTAAGCGTCCTCAACAACTTGTCATCCCAAAGAATCTTTGCGCCGATACGCAAGCTCCTATCTGTTTTTTCACCAGTTAGCTTGGCAAGTTCGCGGGAATCTTTGCCCGATTCTCCAACTCGCAAGAATGAAATCACTAAAGCGGCGATGAGAAACAACGCTGCAGAAAACCAAAACGAGTTCACTGCGCCGACGCTTGCAATCAATCCGGCGCCAACTGCGGGACCAAAAATCCATGCGACTCCCATGGTTCCGTCATGTATTCCATTGAGATGGTCCAGGTCTGCATCAGAAGCCTTCGCTACATCGGCAAGCAGAGTTTTTCGAGCTGTGTAACCGGCAGGGTCAAAGGTCGCGCCCAGCAAAGCGATGAGGAGAATGGAGAGATCAGATAAACCGAAAGTGGCAGCAACAATTGGAAATGCCGCAACGGAAACTGCTGAGAGCAGGTCTGCACTAATACTCACAGCTCGACGACCGATGTGGTCAACCATCCAACCGCCGATAGGTGAAACAAGAATCCCGGGAAGTGCCGATATTGCGGCAACCAGTCCAGCAAAGGCTGGTGAACCAGTTCGTTCAAGAATCAACCAGGGGATTGTGATCATGACGATTGAATTGCCAAGCCCAGAAGCAAAGTTTGAGATCTGAAGCAGGACAACTGGGGATTTCCTCTTCATGTTTTGATGCCTAATCAACTTCAACGATTTGCTATTTGACGCCTACACGAAACGCATCGGCAGGTGCTTGTATCCACGAATGAGTTGACTCGTCCCAAAAGTCGGAGCACCTGTTATCCGCCACCGATCGACGTCGGGGAAGTGATCAATAAGCGACTCCCACGCAACGTGTGCCTCCAGACGGGCGAGTGCTCCACCGATACAAGCGTGAGGGCCATTGACGAATGCAAGATGGCGTCGCGAGTTGGGTCTGGTGATGTCAAACTTCTCTGGGTTCTCAAAAACAAGCGGATCGCGATTTGCGGTGGCAAGAACGGCGATGACATCAACGCCAGCAGGAATGACATGGCCTTCTGCTATCTCAATCGGTGCAAGTGCCCTTCGCACCGTGAACTGCACGGGACTTTCGTAGCGCAGTGCTTCTTCCACAGTGTTGGTGAGATGATTTTCGGGGCTAGTAGCGAGCAGTTCGAGTTGATCTCGGTTTCCAACAAGAGTGGCTGTGCCTGTTCCGATGAGATTTACCGTGGTCTCAAAGCCAGCGATGAGTAGGAGCGAAAGTGTTCCCACGAGCTCGTCATCGCTGAGTAGTTCACCATCGACTTTTTCGGCGAGAACTGAGATCAGGTCATTGCCCGGACGGCGACGTCTTTCTGCGATGAGTGCGCGAAACATCTTGTCCATCTCGATCAGGGTGTTGTGAACATCGGTGGCATCTCGCAGAGAGCGCGGACGATCAAGGGCGGTGACCAAGTGCTCGCCCCATCGATCAAATGTTGCGAAGTCGGAATCTGGAACGCCGAGAAGTCGAGTGATAACTCGCATGGGCAAGAGTCGTGCGAACGAGGCAACGACGTCGATATCGCCGTGGGTAGGGAACGCACCTATCAACTCGTCTGCTGTCCGGCGCACTAGTGCCTCGTGGTCGGCAATCGCCTTCGGAGTGAATCCGCGTTGAACAAGACGCCTGAGTCTGGTGTGGTCGGGTGCATCCATGGTGATGAACCAGGAATCAAGTGGTGAGCCGAGACCGGTACGTAACGTTGGTTCAAGAAGGCGACCAATCGCGCTTTCCGGTCGGGTCACCTTGGATGATGCATGTGGAGAAGTGAACACTGCATGACAGCCAGCGTGGTTGGGCGTGAGGTAGACGCCGAAGCGGCTCTTCACGAGTGGTCCTGCTTTGAGTAATGCGTTGTGCAGAGCATCGCGATCAATAGGCCCGCCAGGAGCATCGAACGCAGCAAATGGATCGCCGAATCGCCTGCCTACGCGGGAGACGGTATTCAGCGCCGATGTTGCGATCGCGACTCTCGCTTGTTCGCTGACGGGAACATCCGATGCCGACATGGTGAAGTTGGTCATGTGACTAACAATACCAAGAGTTGGTCAGGCGACCAACTCTTTCGTAGACTGGCGGTCGTGCCTTACATCAGTGCTGTCGACCGCAGGGAACAACTGATCAATGCGACCATTGCGGTTCTGCAGAAATCTGGCCTTGAGCTTGTTACAACTCGGTCAGTTGCTGCCGAGGCCAAGGCGCCACTTGCGTCCATCCACTACACCTTCGGGTCGCTAGATGATCTTGTGCTCGCTGCCTTCGAACGACTCATCGATGAGGTGAGCTTCTTGGTCGCCGATGGATTAGATGTGAATGCCGGATACGGCCCGTGCATCATCGGCATCATGAAGCGTGTATCCGACCTATTGGAAGATGAACGGTACGGCGTCTTACTTCGTGATCTCAATCCAACTGGCGATCGTCGCGTTGAGATTCTCGAGGAGAAGTACTACCGACTCGCTCAGGACCTCATCGATTCAATCGCAGATGCTGTGGGTCACGAACCTGCGATACCACGCCCGCAGTTGGCGCGCATGACAATGGCCGCAATCGACGGAGTGGTGTTGCAGTTTGCAGCAAGCAATGACATTGAGACGGCGTGCAGTGACCTTGCTCAGTTTGGTCTCGTCCTTGCTGATACATCTGAACGTCGGCACTGACAGCCACACGTGCGGAGATAGCTGAACTTCAGAAGGTTGGCTGTAGAAATCGTGGCTCGTAACCGACCGAAAACGCACCTGGCTACTCAGGCGAGAATCAACAGCGCTGCCATCATGCCTTCGATCAGGAGGCCAACGATGTTCTCCTTTGTACGCGATGAATCAATGATGAATGACACTGCTCGCGCAATAAAAGCCCCGGCCCATGCCGCTCCGAGCACAAGCGCAGCATCACTGCTGGCGATCAAGATGACGGCGACACCTGCGCCAATGAAAAGCCCTCCGTAGGTTGCGCGTACTTCAGATTTTCCGAGCCGCCCTGGAATCTGAAGTCCGATTTTTTGGCTCACTTGCTTTGGCCAGATGAGTCCAAGACATCCAGCAACGATGGAGATGATCGCACCGACATAACCCATTGCATTCATAAACAGAGCCTTACACAAGCCTCAATACGTGCAAGTGAATCGACTACACCGAGGAAGGGGGCCCTTGGAATTCCACAGCTGATCCTCCTGTGCGAGGATCGATGCCTACGGGGAGGTCCTATGGACGGTCAGGAAATGCTGGAGCGGTCTGCGCGCTGGATCGCCGGCGAAGAACCACTTGCGATGAATGGGCTGTTCAGCGAAAACGCCGGCGGCGCTGCAGTCGTTGCCGATGGCGTCGTTCTTATTGAAGCGTTTAGCAATGTCGTCGCGTTCGATACCGACGAAGGCATCGTGCTCTTCGATGTGTCGCACCACATGTCTGCACCGCAGGCGATCACAGAACTGCGAACCTGGTCGAACTCACCAGTGCATACCGCCGTGTACACCCACGGGCATGTCGATCATGTCACTGGCGCGCAGGCATTCGACGCCGAAGCAGCAGCGCGCGGCGATCAACCCATCCGTTACGTCGGCCACGAAGCGATCCCCGAACGCTTCGATCGGTATCAACTGACGAATGGCTACAACGGCTGGATCAACATGCGGCAGTTCCGCCTGCCCGAGCCAGCGTGGCCCAGTGAATTCATTTACCCCGAACTCACCTATCGCACCTCAACGAACCTCACCATCGGCGGAACAGAGTTCGACCTCCGTCATGCTCGCGGCGAAACCGACGATCACACCTGGGCATGGATTCCAGAGAAGCGCGCCATTTGCGTCGGCGACTTGTTCATTTGGCAGTTCCCCAATGCCGGCAACCCGCAGAAAGTGCAGCGTTTCGCTTGGGACTGGGCGGTTTCACTTCGAGCAATGGCAGCAATGCAACCGGAACTTCTGTTGCCCGCACATGGTCCAGCCGTTGGCGGTGAAGACATGGTTGCAGAGGTACTTCTCAAGACCGCCGAAGCACTCGAATCACTGCATGAACAAACGCTTGCACTCATGAACTCTGGCGCGCGCCTCAACGATGTGATTCACACCGTGAAGCTTCCGCAAGAACTCGCCGATCTTCCTTACCTACGACCCTCGTATGACGAACCAGAGTTTGTTGTGCGCAACATCTGGCGTCTCTACGGCGGTTGGTACGACGGCAACCCCGCAAATCTCAAGCCCGCCGCCGATGTTGCACTCGCATGCGAGACCGCTGCGCTTGCCGGCGGTGCAGATATGCTCGCGGCGCGCGCCGAAGCGCTTGCGGCCGAAGGCGATCTGCGTCTCGCTTCGCACTTTGCCGAAATGGCAGTGATGGCCGAACCCGAATCAGCGCGATGCCATCAGGTGCGCGCTGCGGTGTACGACGCTCGACGAAAGTCCGAAGCGTCGTACATGGCACGCGGCATTTATCGGTCGGCAGCAATCGATTCAAAGGTCCAAATGAAGGACCTCTAAATCGAAGCGCTACTTCGCTTTCTTAACTTCGACACCGGCAAGATCACCAGCTTCACGCCAAGCAATCAGGTGGTCGGCGTATTCCTCAACGCTGCCCATGAATGACGCTCCGCGAGCGGCTTTCATGTCACCTTCTTGCTGTTCACGATTCAGGTAACCCGGCGTGCACGAGGCGTTGTACATGCCAACGCCCATGACCTTGCTCATGAGTACGTTGAACCAATCTTCCTCAGCCTGAGCCGATGGTTCGATCTGCGAAATACCTTCGTCGAGACACATGCGAATAATGGCGGCGCAATGCTTCGAGGTTTCGGTGAGGTAGTGAACAAAGTTCGTACCGAAGCCGCCCTGCACTGTGCTGATCATCAACAGGTTCGGGAAATCGCGAGTCATCACACCGTGAAGGCTGTGTGGACCTTCGCCCCATGACTCAGTCATCGGGATACCGTTGCGACCCTTGGGAACGAATCCAAGACGGTCGTAGGTCGCAGCAACATCGAAGCCCGAGGCGTAGATCAGAAGATCGACGGGGTACTCGACACCATCAACGACTGGGCCGTTCTCGGTGATGCGCTCGACACCCATGCCATGCGTGTCGATGAGATGCACGTTCGAGCGGTTAAATGCGGGCAAATACTCATCGTGGAAACACGGACGCTTGCATCGCACTCCGTACCACGGCTGCAGGCTCGCAGCGGTTTCAGGATCTTCCACGATGTCGGCGATGCGCTTGCGCACACCTTCCATAATTTCGAAGTCAATGCGCTCGAGTTCCGCTGATTCTGCGGGATCTTCTGTGTATTTCGTGGTGTCTGTCCACATGACATTCGTCCACTCGTCAGCCACCATATTTTCTTCTGGCTGCTGACCACAGACTGCACGTGTGAAGTTCCTAATGCGCTCGTCCTGCCAACCTGGTTTCAGGCTCTTGAACCACTCAACATCAGTGGGAGCCTGACCTCGGTAGCCAACGAATGCTGGCGTGCGCTGGAAGACAAAAAGTTCTTCGGCCGCTTCGGCAACTCGGGGAACAACCTGCACGGCCGTTGCCCCGGTGCCGATGATGCCAACACGCTTGCCCTTCAGTTTGTCCATCAACTCTGAGGGGCTTCCACCAGTGAAGGAATAATCCCAACGGCTCGTGTGGAATGACTTTCCTTTGTAGTTCTCAATACCGGGGATACCGGGAAGCTTTGCCTTATGGAGGACGCCACCTGCAACAACGATGAACTTCGTGGAAAGCACGTCATCACGTGTTGTAGTGACAGTCCAGCGCTCAGTCTTTTCGTTCCAGACCATGTCTTTGATTTCGGTCTGGAAAAGCGCGTTCTCGTACATGTTGAAACGGCGGCCAAGTTCCTGGCAGTAGGCAAAGATCTCAGGTGCTAAGGCGTAACGGTTTGTGGGCATGAAGCCCGTGTCTTCAAGCATCGGCAGATACACGTAGGACTCAACGTCACACATCGCACCGGGGTAACGATTCCAGTACCACGTGCCACCGAAGTCGCCACCCTTTTCGATGATGCGGAAATTGTCGACGCCAAGCTTGCGAAGATTCGCAGCTTCGAGCATCCCGCCGAATCCGCCGCCGACGATCACTGCATCAACATCAGCAATCTCGGGATCGCGGGTGAAGCCGGGTTCGACGTAAGGATCACGATTGAATTCTTCGTACATACCAGCAAGTGCTGAGTACTGCGCCGTACCATCGGACCGGAGTCGCTTTGCGCGCTCTTCGGCGTACTTCTGACGGGCTTCTTCAATGCTCGTTGACATGGCGCTTATTCCTCACGGGCTGATGGGGACAACCGCCCCCGGACTCCTGGATGCCCAACAGTATGCGATCAACAATTGACTCGATCAACAGACCCCTGCCACAAGGTGAATGACGCCAATATCGCCCCGTGAACTGGGATTCTCTGGCTTTGAAGGTTGCGTGGCGGCCAATCGACTTACGCGTCGAGGACCACCTTGATTGCCGCAGTCCCAGCCGTCGCTGAACCGTGTTGCTTTGCCGCTTTTTTGTCGCTTCGCTCGATCAGGAGGCGATACATGATCCGGTACTTCGCCCGTACCGCTTCGCGCACCCTCGCCACCGCGTCAGGATCCAAGACTTCGGCCTGTCCAGCAAACGCAGCTGACCCTCGCTTTGGCCGACCCCGTACGTTGCTCGCCTGAATCGTCACGGTGGGGTTCTTCAGAATGCGCTTGATCTTCCACGAATCAGAATCGGTCGTGAAGGCGTAGCCATCCTCGAATGGGACCACCCAAACTGCAGTTGAAACCGGAGTTCCATCCTTTCGAAACGAAACAAAGGCGATGTACCGGGCCGCATCTAGTTCCGTTGTCATAACAAGAAGTATGCCGTCGATGTCCACAGAAATCCTTTGATCGTGCATCTTGTCGATCGAAAGAAACCGATACCGTTCGCACCATGACTGATGCACTTAACGATTTCAACCAGCAGATCATGGATGAGTTCCGTGCCAATGCAGGCAAAGTTGGCGGCCACTTCGAAGATCGCCCAATGACCATCGTTCACCACACTGGCGCCAAGAGTGGCATCGTTCGCCATGCACCACTCGTGTATCTCCCCAATGGTGACGATGTCGTCATCTTTGCCTCAAAGGGTGGTCAGCCGACTAACCCCGACTGGTATCACAACCTCATTGCCAATCCCGATACGCAGATCGAACTTGGTGCCGACATTGTGCCGGTTCATGTACGCGAAGCGACCGGTGCTGAACGCGACGAACTGTTTGATCGTCAGAAGACGGCGAGCCCTGTGTTTGCAGAGTACGAAGCGGCAACCACTCGCGTCATTCCCGTGTTGGTACTCGAGCGTCGCTAGGTTGACGAACCGCTTGTGGTGCGTTGCGGTCTTGTTAACGAGGTCGGTAGACATCGGATCGATGTTCGATACGAAGCACGGAGACAGTCCGATCTTCGTCATTGATTTCGTAGATGACTCGGTAGGCGCCACGTCGAGCCGACCAAAGCCCCGCGAGTTCACGCTGCAACTGATGCCCGACTTGGCGGGGGTTCTCGCACAAAGGTCCCAGTAGAAACTCGACGACGGCTGCGGCGATTCGTTCAGGGAGTCGCGCAAGTTGTCGTTCAGTGGACGCGGCAATGCGCAGATTCCAACCTTCGTTGGTCACTCGCTCAGATACTTCGCGCGCAACTCGTCGGCAGAGACGCTCCGGCCAGCCCTGACTTCAAGTCGCGCGTGTTCAATTTCGGCCATCGCTGTCGGATCTGACAGGAGTTCAAGCGTGTCCTCGAGCGCGTCGAGTTCCTCGGCACTCATCAATACCGCTGCTGGCCGCCCATTGCGCGTGACCGTGATCCGTTCGTGCTGTTGTTCCACTCGATCAACCATTTCCGAGAACTTGGCTTTGACTTCGGCGAGGGGAAGAACATCTGACATGACCAGAATTCTAGTCAGAATGTCTGAAATCGCAACCCGTCACGCTTACGATTCAAGGAGGGGCCGCTTCAGGGCCAGAGTCGGATAGCCCGATCACGCGGGACCTAGGACTCCAAGTCGTATCGCTACATATTTGTGTTCATTTTCTGATTAGAAATAGCGGTCAATTCTCGGTCGGCCTAGAAACTCGCGCTCCAATACCATCAGCGAATGGAGATCCGTTCCTTCTATGAAGCCGACGCGGAAGACGTGATTGCGCTGTGGCGGGCTGCTGGGCTGCTTCATCCCAACAATGATCCACGCCGCGACATCAACCGGAAGTCGTCTGACTCGCCTTGGGGATTCCTGGTGCTCACAGAGAACGACGAGATCATCGGATCGGTGATGGTCGGCTACGACGGCCACCGTGGATGGATCAACTACCTCGCGTGTCATCCCGATCATCAGCGGAAGGGAGTCGGAACCGCTCTCATGACACGAGCCCGCGAACTCCTCCTCGATCGAGGGTGTCCGAAGATCAATCTGCAGATTCGCTCGGGAAACGATGCTGCGATCCACTTCTACGAGTCGATCGGCTACACCGATGATTCGGTGACGTCGCTCGGACTCCACCTCATTCCCGATAACTGATTCCACAAAGCGCCCACGTCGTCGCATCTTTCAGAGGAGTTCGAGGAACTCCTCGACCGACAGTTCCGACTGGCGGATAATCGAGCGAAGCGTCCCGGGTGCGAGTTCCCGGTGCAGCGGAACGATGACGGTCAGATGTGCCTTGCGCAGCTTCACGTGACTTCCGCGCTGACCGACTCGCACGAATCCAGCGTCGACGAGCGCGTTGACCGCATCTGCTCCGCTGACGACAGGGAGCGGAGGGTTCACGCAGAGAGTTGGAACGTGGTGACGATCGGATGGCTCAGTTCGACGGGTTCGTTCTCGTCCTCGAAATAGAGGCTGAGGGCCTCCTTGAGGTTTGTGAGAGCGTCGTCCATCGAGTCGCCCTGACTCGTCACGTCAACTTCAAGACAGCGCGCAACGAAGAGATCGCCTTCGTGAGTGATCGCGGCTGTGAGTTCCATCACGCCAGCATACGAGAAGGGACCGCATCGGAGCCATGGCCGAAGTACCCGATCGCGAGAACCTCAGGAATCCAGGCTGTATCGATACACATTTGTATTCATTTTCTCATTAAAAATGGCCGGTGCCGTGTACTGACAGTGAGCATCCACCGCAGTGGCCATGCGACCCACCAGGACTGACGAGCACCCTCTCGAAGGTTTCGCTTTACGAACTCCACGGCCGGATCGTGCCCGATGGTTCTCACCCCCGACAGTTCGCCACAGGTCGACTCGAATCAACCTCAGCGATCTCTCCGTAGGTGCTCGAGTGCCGAGACGTAGTCAGCGAGACGGGCAGCGATCTCGATCGCGATCTCGAAGTCATCAGGATCAGGTTCGTCCCACGTCTCCGAGATCCGGAGCCACCGGTCGACGCCGAGGAAGACGCCCGACTCGGGTTCGGCGCCGAGACGTCGACGCCAGCCAGACTCAGCGACGAGGAGTTGATCGAGCACCGCTTGGTTCTCATCAACGTTTGGGTGCTCCGCGTGGAAGCCAACCTCGAGAACGACCTTGCCGTCGAGCCGGATGAGTTGGGCTTCGTAGTGCTCCCGGGTTGCGTCGCCGAACCAGATCTTGACCCCGCGCCCATGCGCCTTCGTGTGCAGTGTCCCATCCACATCGAACACAAGACCTTCGATGACATCCTGCACCTGCTCAAAGAACCTGCGCTCCATCAGCCCCTACGAGCCCTTACCGGTCGGGTTGGTGAGCGGGGCGAAGGCCAGGCGTGCGTGGGCTCGAACCACTCTCGGGTCTTCGCCGGCCGAGATCCGGGTGAGCATCATCGTGAGCTGGGAATCGACGTAGGTCGCAATGACGTCGATTGGGGCGGGAAGCTCGACCTGGCCGCGGTCTGCGCACTGCTGGAGCCATGCGGTGTAGGCCGCGACCGCATTGTCGCGAAGTTCGTCGACGTGTGAGCCGGTGACGGGACCCAATCGCCACCGGATGCTGCGCATCTTGGCGATGAGACAGCCTGAGGGAAACTCGGGAGTTTCCACGCGTGTCACGAAATCGATCAGCGAGTCGAGCGTCTCCCCGAACGGCCGATCGAGGGTGACTGTCGCCAGCACAGGACCGAGAACGGTCTCGCTGTAGCGCGTGAGCGCGGCGTCCATGAGGTGGTCCTCGTCCCCGAACTCCCGGTAGAGACCGGGCTTGGAGATGTTCGCCCGGCGGCAGATCTCGTTCACCGAGACCGAATCGGCGCTGCCACGCCAATAACTGTCGATGGCCACGTCGAGCGTGCGGTCGCGATCGAAGGTCTTCGGCCTGCCCCGTGGGCGTTTGGTCCCATCACCTGCCATGGCTCGGAAAACTACCGAATTTTCGAACAGATCGGTACACAAAGATTGACGAAGCTCGTCGCCAACCACTATAGAAACCGACCAGTACGTAAATATCTCGCCGACCCGCCCGTCGGATCAGCAACCCCGAACAGGAGAACTCATGCCCCAGAGCGTCTTCATCACCGGCGCCAACGGCGGTTTCGGGAGGCTCACGACGTTGAGCCTGCTCGATGCCGGGCATCGAGTCGTGGCGACGATGCGCAACATCGACACCCGGAATCTGGCGGCAGCCGATGAGCTGCGAACGGCGGGTGCAGACGTCGTCGAACTCGACGTCACCGATGACACCAGCGTCGAGAACGCCGTTGCAAACGCCGTCGAGCTGCTTGGGGGACTTGATGTGATCATCAACAACGCCGGGGTTGGATCGATCGGCCTGCTCGAGACGTTCACACCTGCCGATTGGCAGGCGGTTTTCGACATCAACGTGTTCGGCGTGCAGCGCGTCAACCGCGCGGCGCTTCCACTCATGCGAGAGCGAGGCGCAGGCTTGCTGGTCGTCGTCTCAAGCGTCGTCGGACGCATGGCTCTACCGTTCTTCGGGACGTACAACGCAGCGAAGTTCGCGGTCGAGGGCCTCGCCGAGACCTACCGGAGCGAACTCTCACCACTGGGCATCGAGACCTGCATCGTCGAACCGGGGGCATACCCGACCAACTTCATCGACGGGCTCATGCAGTCGAGCGATCGCAGTCGCGATGTGAGCTACGGCGACATGGTCAATGCTCCACGGAACCTCGTCGGGAGCTTCGAAGGCGTCATGGCATCGAGTCCTGCCCAGGATCCGCAGAACGTCGCCGACGCCATCGTCGCGCTCATCGACACCCCAGCTGGTGAGCGCCGATTCCGGACCCTGGTCGACAGTCTGGGCATGGCCGACGCCGTGGCTCCGTACAACGAGGCGGCTGAGCAGATGACCGCCGGGATCTACGGCGCGTTCGGCATGTCGGACCTTCTCGAGGTCAACACTGGGGCGAGATGACGTGACTCTGGCCTCGCTCGAAACCGTTCGGTCCTTCCTGGCGGAGGAGTACGGCCTTGCAGTTGTGTCCACCGTGCAGGCGGATGGCGCAGTCCTGTCGACCGTCACCAACTGTGGCGTCATCGATCATCCGGTCACCGACGAACCACGCGTCGCCTTCGTATCGCTCGGCGGTGCGGCCCGGCTCCGCCATATTCGGAGCGGATCGCCCGTCACCGCCGCGATCCGACGGGGCTGGAACTGGGTTGGCGTCACTGGCGAAGCCGAACTCATCGGACCGAGTGACAACGCCTTCGAACTCGACCCCGATCGCATCCGGCTCCTTCTCCGGGGCATCTTCACCGCAGCCGGCGGCCAGCACGACGACTGGGAAACCTATGACCGAACCATGTGTGATCAGGCCCGCACCGCAGTCCTGATCACACCCACCCGCATCATCGGCAACATCTGACATGATCGTGTCTCGTCCCGTCGTCACTACTCACCACTACCGGAGGGAACCCAATGAAAAGTGCCACTCGCTCCACCGTCGGGGCAAGGAACCGGAAGCGAATGCTCCAGGCATTTCTGGCGACGCTCTGCCTTGCTGTCACGTTGCTCGCCGCTTGCAGTGGCGCGGACAGTGCGGGTGATGGAAGGGTCAGTGCCGTGTCGCCGCCTGACGTGAGCCGACCAGACGAATTCGGTCCCTTCGACGTCGGGCACACATCTTTCGTGGCGGTCGATGCTTCACGTGGGGCGCGATCGATTCCTATCGATGTCTGGTATCCGGTCGATCCGGGAACAGCCGGCGCAGCGGAACTGACCACATTGCCCTTGGCCCCGGGGATCGGGCTGAAGTCCGAGAGAGCATTCGAGGACGTATCCGTATCGGAACGCCCGAACCAACCATTGGTGATCTTCTCGCATGGCTACGGGGGCACCAACAAGCAGTCGATCGATCTCATGGAGATGTTGGCGAGCCACGGGTTCGTGGTCGCTTCGCCTGAGCATGTGGGCAACAGCCAGTCGGATCGAGGTGACTCCTTCGACGAAGCCGCAGCCAACCGTGTGCCAGACGTGTCGTTCGTGATCGACGCGATGACGGCGAGGAGTCGAGATGCGGGCGACGCCTTCGCTGGTCGAGTTGACGGAGAGCGTGTCAGCGTCGTCGGTCATTCCTTCGGGGGGATGACTGCGATCGGCTCGGCGGCGGGATGGGCGGGAGCACAACCCGACCCGCGTGTCATCGCCATCGTCGCGATCTCCGCAGTGATCGACGGCACGATGCAACTCGACGAGCGGACCGGCCCCAATGCGGGGTTCACCTCCTCCCAACTCGAGAGGATCGAGATCCCCGTTCTCCTCATGGGTGGAACCGCGGACATCAACGTGCCGATCGCGAACAACGACCTTGCGTTCGAGCAACTCACCAGGGCGTCATCGGTCGAAAAGGTGTCGATCATCGGGGCGAATCACAACCACTTCACTGCGGTGTGCACGTTCGGCGAGTTGCTTCTGACCCTCGGACTGGCCGAGGACCAGTGGGCGAATATCGGTGCCGCTGACCTGCTCGGCCCGTATCGATCAGCATGCGGTCCCGGTGCATTCCCGATCGACGAAGCCAACCGGCTCGAGAACCTGTTCACCGTGGCGTTCCTCAAGCAGCATCAGGTCGGCGACGACCGTTACGGCTGGTACCTCGCCGCGAAGGGAGTGGCGGACGAGGCAGCAGTCGAAATCGAATCCCGGTAGATCGATCAGCGCCTTCGTTCGGTCAGAGAACTGTTGGCGTGATCGGCGGCTCTTCACTCGCTACCAAAGAGAATCGATACACGTTTGTGTCGCGAGCGACGAAACCGATGCGTTGATACAAACGGTTCGCAGCTTCGCGACTGGGGCGAGACGTGAGATCAACCGTCTTCGCACCCATCTGACGCGCACGATCCAGCGCTGCACGATTCAACAATTCGCCCACGCCGTGACCACGCGCTTCTTCGTCGACAACAACGTCTTCGATCCAGGCCCGCACGCCGGTCGGGATGCGGAACCACGCCAACGTGAGGCTTCCGAGGACCCGATCGTCGGCCTCACGGTCGACCGCAATCAACAACACACTGGCTTCTGACTCACAGATCGCCGCCAGCTCGGTCTCTGTCGGAGCCGGATTTGATGAAGACAATTGGGGAATCAGGCGCTCAAATGCAGCCACCAATTCCGGGGTGACTTCTACGGCCTCAATGATCTGCACGTTCGCCATCGGTCCAGCGTAGACACCGGTACCCTTCTGCGAATGCCGGAGACCTCAGGCCACTCGCTTCCCCACCTTCGCTGGACGCAGCCCGCCGATGTCACGGGCCCTGTTCTCCTCGTTGCCTTCGGCGGCTGGAACGATGCGGGCGACTCGGCAACCACGGCAATTGAGTACTTGGCTGAGCAGTGGGGGGCGACCACGTTCGCCGACATTGACCCCGAGGTCTTCTACGACTTCACCGTCACTCGTCCCGAGGTTCGCGTCGATTTCGATGGCATTCGCCGAATCGATTGGCCGAAGAACGAATTTCGATCAGCGCATGCAACTCCTCACAATGTCGATGTCATTCTGCTCTCAGGAATTGAGCCGCAGCTGAAGTGGCGAACATTCTGCGAGCACGTCATCGGCGTCGCCGTTGCCACCAACGCGCGCATGGTCGTCACGCTCGGTGCGCTTCTTGCTGAAGTGCCTCATTCACGACCGGTGTCAGTCTTCGGCGCGACCTACGACGAAGCGCGCACCGAAGCGCTTGATCTCCTCCCATCGCGTTACGAAGGACCAACGGGCATCACCGGCGTTTTACACAATGCATGTAGCGAGGCAGGTATTCGTTCTGCCGCGTTGTGGGCAGCAGTTCCTACTTATGTTCCGTCCTCGCCATCGCCAAAGGCTGCGCTTGCTCTCATTGATCGCACCGCGCGATTGCTTGAAGTAACTATCGATACAACCGAACTCAAGTTCGCAACCGATGCCTATGAGCATCAGGTGTCATTGCTGGTCGCCGAGGATGAAGAAACCACTGAATACGTCGCACATCTTGAGCAACGCTACGACGAAGAGCCCGATCGATTCACCGACGGCGAAAGTCTTGTCGACGAGGTCGAGCGTTTTCTTCGCGATCAGGACTAGGGGCTAGTCCTCGTCGGTCAGATCAACAACTAGGTGATCTCCTTGCCACACCGGCATGCGGGGATGATCGAAGTGAACGTCGACGTTCGCACCGGTAAATGCATGGGCAGCGAGCGGCCCCCAAAGGTCATGACCCACAGCCATATCCGGCAACGCGTCGAGCGGGAAGAATCCGACGTCACGAGTTTCAAGCGGATGCGCTTTGAGCGAGCCACCGGTTGCTCGGCAATGAAACACAAGTGAGTAAAGCGGAACGCTTGTGAACCGTCGTTGCAAACCGTCGTAGACCGCGAGCAACTGCACAACTTCGCAATCAATGCCCGTTTCTTCACTGACCTCTTTCACGGCAACCTCAGCGGGCGAGTATCCGATGTCGGCCCAACCAGTTGGGTACAACCACACGCCGGAATCAGAACGCTGCACGAGAAGGATCTCGTCTCTTTCGTTCTGCACGATGGCACCAACTGCGACCTTGGGGGTCTGGTAGCCGGGAACGCCAACACCGACGGACTTCATCCACTCGTGCACAAGATCGTCGGGGTCATACGAACTCCCTGCCGCAACACGCATATCAGCAGCCACGGCGAGTACTTCTTCAAACCGTTCTTGTTCGTACAGGCTCTGTGTGAATCCCAAGCCCGTTCGGGCAATGCCGGCAAGCGCTTCACTCCAGCGAACAAGGTCCTGTGGGGTTACGGGATCAGCCATGGCCGCACGCTATCGGCCCTCTTCAGTTGCTGGAAGCCCGTTCCAATGAATACAGCAACGAGCGACGAATCTCACCCAAGTAGTCGTGATCGGTGATCTTTCGACCCTCAGAATCACGCACATAGAACGAGTCGACCGCGTCGGTGCCAATGGTCTGAATCTTGGCCGAGGTGATGTCGAGGTCTAGTTCGTGAAGTGCACGGGTAATGCGCCACAACACGCCAACACCATCAGGGGCTCGCACCTCAAGCACTGTGGCCTCATGCGACAAGCCATTGTCGACGATGACTTCGGGATGGGTCACGAGCCCGGGAAGACGTCGCGGACGGCGATAGGTCTTTGATCGCTCATCTAAACGAGCAGCGAGCGCAAGGCGACCATCGAGTGCCTTTTCGAGATCGCGAATAACCCGATCCCACGGAATCTCTGAATCGAAATTGCTCTGTACCCGGAATTGTTCGAGCGCCATTTGGTTGTCGGCCGAATGAGCCGCCGCTTCAAGAACGGTGAGGCCATTGAGCGACAACACGCCTGCGACCCGAGAGAACAGGCCAGGTCGGTCGGGGCTGATCACTACGATCTGATCATCGACAGCTTCGATGATGCGACGACGTTGAGCGAGCAGGTCGCGCTGATGTGCGGTCGGGAAACCGGTATCAGTTGCATCGGCAACCGAGCCGCCCGATAGGACGTGCGCAACACGATCAACCAGAACGCCGACGAGTTCCTCTTTCCACGAGCCCCATGCCGCTGTCCCAGTCGCGAGTGAATCCGCTTCTGTGAGTGCATCAAGAAGTCGCAGACATGTGAGGGTTCCGACCGAATCAGCGACAAAAGAAATGGTTCCGTCATCGGAAAGATCTCGACGCGTTGCCGTGTCAGCAAGCAACAAATGATGACGGCACATCTGCTGGAGGATGAGCGTGTCACCTTCGTCGAAACCCATCCGTGGAGCGATCTCAGCAATGAGCCCGACACCGACATCGGTATGGTCACCTGGGCGACCTTTACCAATGTCGTGCAACAAGGTGCCCACGACCAAAAGGTCGGGACGATCAACGCGGTCTACCAACGCCGCGGAATTCGCTGCCGCCTCACACAGATGACGATCGATCGTGAAGCGGTGATAGGCGTTACGTTGCGGACGGCAACGTATGACCGACCACTCAGGAAAAATTGGTTCCCACAGTCCGCGCTGATCAAGCGTCTCAACGACCTGAACCGCTGGGCGACCGGCCAGGAAGAGTTCAACAAACAGTCGACGAGCTTCCTCAGACCATGGAGTCGTTAAGGGCTTGGATTCCGCCAGTCGATCGAGAGTTGTTCGCTCAATGCGCGCATCATTGCGCGCCGCGGTAACAGCGACGCGCAGCACCAGATACGGATCATTCGCGGGTTCGGCCCCCGCAGCAAGAGCAACTGAACCGTCGCGAACAACTACTCCGACGAGCGCTTTTTCGTCGCGACGCAACTTTCGTCGGGTTGGACCGTCGAGAGATGAACGCACCCGGAACCAAAGTTCATCGCTCACCCACGCGATCGTTCGAGCGGCGGTGGACAGTGCCCGCATGAAAACATCGGCGTCGTTGAAACCAAGTGCAGCAGAAACTGCATCTTGTTCTTCAAGAAGAAGAACATCTGAATGCCGGCCTGTTCGTCGCTGCAGTTCGACCCGAGCCGACAAGACCACTTCGTATGCCTCGAGGATGGCCTCATGATCACCCGGAAGGAGGCTCATACCAGCGCGTTCTGCCCAGGTGATCGCATGGACGTCACGGAGACCACCGCGACCATTTTTCAGATCTGGTTCGAGAAGGAACGCAACTTCTCCGGATTCTCTGTGTTGAGAACGAACACGCACATCCATTTCGTCCAACCAGCGTTTTGACCGCTTCCGCCAAAGTTCGTCGCCTTTGACAGCGAGTTCCTCAGCCAATTTCGGATCGCCAGCAATATGACGTGCTGAGAGAATTGCCGTCGCCGTATCGAGATCATCCGATGCCAACGCAAGCGTCTCTTTCACCGACCGAACCGCGTGACCCAGTTTTATGCCTTCATCCCAAATCGGATACCAAATCGATTCGGCGAGGGCACTTACCGGAGTCTTCGGCTCGTGCAGCAAATACACATCGATATCGCTTCCCGGAGATAACTCCGACCGGCCGTACCCGCCAACCGCGACAAGTGCGGCTCCAGTGGCGGGACCACCAGCGTTCTCCCAAAGTTGCTGAAGCCAGAGGTCAACTTTTTCGGAAAGTAAACCGCAGAAGGCCGCACCTCGACGGCTGGTGTCCTGAAGTAGCACCAGCCGATCGAGTTGCGGAGTCATAAATGGATGAACAGGTGCGACGCGGAATCAGACCGCTTCGTCACCCAGCTCCCCAGTACGAATTCGGATGATCTTCTCGACCGGTGAAATCCAGACTTTGCCGTCGCCGATTTTTCCGGTTCGAGCTGCTTCAACGATCACGTCGGCCACCTGTTCGGCGATCTCGTCGGGCACAACCGTCTCGATCTTGACCTTCGGCAACAAATCGACGACGTACTCCGCGCCGCGGTATATCTCTGTCTTTCCACCCTGGCGGCCAAATCCCTTGACCTCGTCGACGGTCATGCCGTGAAGACCAGCGGCCTTCAGCGCATCTTTCACATCGTCGACTTTGTGGGGCTTGATGATTGCAGTCACAAGCTTCATATCAGGCACCGTAGCCCTTTCGTTCGTGAGTTCCGCAGATGACGGAACGAATCGTTCAGTTGTCGTTCAGTTGAGAAATTAAATGCGGTCCATGCTTCCGGTGCTACCGAAGCTGTAGGCCGTTTCCGCGTGCTGGCTGTAGTCGAGGCCTTCATTCTCCTCTTCTTCGGTAACCCGCATGCCGATCGTCTTATCGATCGCCTTAGCGATGATGAACGAAACAACGAACGAGAAGACCATGGTCGCCGCCGATGCGACGAACTGGAACCAAAGCAACTTGGCATCTCCGCCCATGAAGAGACCTTCGTTCTCAACAAGGGGGTTGATTGCCGCGTCAGCAAAGAATCCAAGTAGCAGTGCACCGACAAGACCACCAACCAGGTGGACGCCGATGACATCGAGGCTGTCGTCGTAACCGAACTTGAACTTGAGCTGAATGGCGAGCACACACAGCACACCGGCGAGGAAGCCGATGATGATCGGCGCCATCCCACCAACAAACCCTGCACATGGCGTGATGGCCACAAGTCCTGCCACGGCACCTGAGGCAGCGCCGAGTGTGGTCGCTTTGCCGTCCTTGATGCGCTCAAACAGCAACCATCCGAGCATTCCCGCAGATGCGGCGAGGAAGGTGTTCATGAGAGCAGTTGCAGCAATACCGTTCGCTCCGAGTGCCGAACCAGCGTTGAAGCCGAACCAGCCGAACCACAGAATGCCCGTTCCCAAAAGGGTGAAGGGAAGGTTGTGAGGGTGCATCCCTTCACGCGGCCATCCCTTGCGCTTTCCAAGAACGATGATCACTGCGAGTGCAGCCGCACCAGCGTTGATGTGCACAACCGCACCACCGGCGAAGTCGAGGGCGCCAAGCTTGGCCAACCAGCCACCGCCGAAGACCCAGTGCGCCACGGGGGCGTAAACCAGGACAAGCCACAACGCGATGAAGATGCCGTAGGCCTTGAACTTGAATCGGTCAGCAGTCGCTCCGGTAATAAGAGCCGGAGTGATGACCGCGAACGTCATTTGATAAGCGCAGAACAACACGAATGGGATGGAGAGCGCGAACGCCTCATCGCCTGTCGTTGCGGTGATGTTGCGCATCCATGCGAAGTCGAGGTTGCCGATAAAGCCTCCGTCACCGAAGTTGCCGAACGCCAACGAGAAGGCGATGGTCACCCAGATAATGGCCATGAGGCCCATGGCAAAGAAGTTCTGCATGAGCATGCCCAGCACATTCTTTGCCCGAACCATGCCGCCATAGAAAAACGCCAAACCTGGAGTCATGAACAACACCAAGCCGGTCGCAATCAGCATCCACGCTGTGTCACCGGAATTGATCTCTGAAGCAATCACCGCTGTTCCCTTCGCTGCTCGTTCACGCCAGATCGGCGTAAGGTCTGCGAAAGGATGCCTACAGGTTGTTTCGAATCGATTCCCTAATTGTTTCGACTTTGTGAATGGTGACTTTTCGGGAACTGACGCATTTATTACTGGCCAGAGGCCCGGCGTCGAGCCAGAAAGACGTGAGCCTTCGCAGCGCCCCACACAAGGCCGGTTTCCTGCAGGGACGGATCAAGATCCCCGAACGAACCCGGAATCAGGTCGTAGATGTCGTCAGGGAACATCGCTACTGCCGATTCGTCTCGACGGACCGGGGGAACCCCGATCTCGCGCAGGACTTCTGTCGGGAATCGCACTGCCCCACGAACAATCTCAAGCGGTCCAACTCGTTGGTCGTCGATATCCATGGAAAGGAGTGTGCGAACTTTCGGTCCGATCTCCGCCGCTGCCACCGCTCCAGCCTCTGCGGCTTGCTGACGAAGTTTCCCCGTCACGAGCTGTCCTTGGCGATCACAAACTGACGTCACTGATCGCTCAACCCATGGACCAACCGCCGCAGCAATGCCATCGGCGAGCGCTGTCGCATAACCAGCGAGTGCCTCAAGGTCGGCGGCCGACGGCCCGGCTGCAGCCTCGCTCATGGCTCAAGCGCGGCGTTGAGATTGCCCGATCGCAAACCTTCAAGATCGAGTGTGACGTAGCGGTACCCACACGCAGAGACCGCATCAACAACTTCGATGCGCCGTTTGATGAGCGCGTCAATCGTCGAAAGCGGAACCTCAATGCGAGCAGTCTCGTCGTAATGACGAACACGCAGTTCTCGGAAACCAAGCTCATGCAACGCTGCTTCTGCGCGTTCGACTCGCGACAACACTGAAATCGTTACCGCAGTTCCGTAAGGAACTCGAGATGACAGACATGCAGCTGCAGGTTTGTCCCAGGTTCGAAGACCAAGCCGATGCGACGCGTCTCGCACCATCTGCTTGGTAAATCCAGAGTCAACCAGCGGGAACTGCGCGCCGCGCTCAGAGGCTGCGCGCTGACCGGGACGGTGGTCATCAAGGTCATCAAGGTTTACGCCAAGAACCGCGACTGCTCCGTGATCGGAAGCGATTGGCTCAACCACGTCCATAAGCGCCGTTTTGCAATAGAAACAGCGGTCAAAATCATTGCGCTGGTAATCGATGTTCTCGAGTTCTGTGGTTTCCAAGTGAATCCAAGTGAGTCCCCACTCCGCTGCAAGCGCACGACAATCGTCGTACTCACTTGTTGCAAGTGATGGAGAAACCGCCGTCAACACCGTGCATCGATCGCGACCAAGCGTTTGATTCGCCACGTAGGCAAGAAACGCTGAATCAGCACCGCCGCTAAATGCAACAACAACTGATTCGAGTTCGCGAAGTTCCACACGCAATCGATCAAGCGCAACATCAAGTTCGTCGCTTCGCTCAATTGCGGTCATCGAAAAATCAGTCGACGCCGAGCTGTGAAAGAACTTCTTCAACTGGCGCAACCATGCCCGTGTAGAACGGACCGAATTCGGCGTACAACGCGGACGCGGTGTCGAAGCGCATTGTGTAGACAACTTCTTTGAGGTCGTCGGGAGCGGTTGCAAAAAGCGTGACGCCCCACTCGTAATCGTCGAGCCCAGTTGAACCAGTCACAACCTGAATCACTCGGCCAGCAAAGTTTCGACCCGACGCGCCGTGCTCGTACATGAGTTCTTTGCGATCGTCGTAGGGAAGCGTGAACCAATTATGCGCATCGCCGCGTTGTTTCGACATTGGGTAGAAACACCAGGCCGGCTTGTCCTCGGGGGGAAGCACCGGTGTAAGCCGCGCTGATCGCTGCGGTTCAGGAACGCCCTGTGCGTATTCCGAAAGTTCGGTGAGCGAAACGTAGGAATCGACGATATCGAGGCCGGCGTTCTGCAGCGCAGCCTGCAGGCGGCGGATACGCCACATGTCATAACCAAGAGCCATAAAGGCAAGGTCGGCCTTGTGGCCGAGAATTCCGATGGTGACGACCTGGTCGCCCTCGGCTTGGGCTTTTTGCACCGCAGTCGTGATGGCTTCAGCGTCGGCCAACGGTGTCACCTTGCAGAACAGGTGGATGACGGCCATGCCGATCTTGGGGGAAACAGTCTCAGTCACGGGGATGAGTCTACGGCCTGTCCGCAGACCTCGGTCAGAGCGTCAGTGCGCTACGGACACGGAGGTGTCAGCAGGGGAAATCGTGACGACGGCGTTGAAATCAGGCACCCTCGAGGCTGCTTCTCGATGCTCAGGGCCTGAAGGAATGAGCACATTGCCCTCGGGCCAAAACACTTGCAGCGATCTCTGAGCGAGTCGGGTCACATGGAGGTGTCCGGTGAACTCGCCCGTTTCAGATCGAAGTGTCACAAGGTCGCCATCAAGAAATCCGCGCGCAGCAGCATCGGCGGCATCGATGAAGATTGCGTCTCGGCCCGTGCCGGTGAAGGGGTCGTATTCGCCCTGGACCATGGTGTTGAACTGCTTGCCGCGACGAGTGGCCACGGTGAACATGCCTTCGGGGATCTCAAGTACCGGGCGCTCGAGAACGCTGAACCGACCGCGCCCATCGCTCGTGGGGAAGACACCACCCTCACAAAGATGTGGGCCACCCCATTGAACTTGATCGCCAGTCTTCTCCAACGTTTCAATTCCGGCGTAACTCGGAACCACGCGAGCAATTTCCTCACGCAACTGTTGGTTGTCGCTCCACGTAAATGCGTCGGTGAGGTCCGGATTTACGCGCGCTGCGATCTCGGCAAACAATCGCCACTCGCTTCGCGCTTCGCCGACAACTCGAGGGATCTCCGGCGAATAGACAACGCGACGCTCGGTTGTGGTTTCGGTGCCGCCACCTTCTTGTTCATATCGCGTGTTCACGGGTAACACGATGACGTCATCACCCGGAATCAGCATCTGCGAACTCAGAACGATGTCTTGGTGAATGCGTAGCGGGACATGTTCGAGCGACTTCTCTACAGCACGAGGGTCGGGAAGCGCGTCTAGGAAGTTGCCACCCGACATCCACAAGATGTCGAGGTTGCCAGCAAGCGCGGCCTCAGGCATTTCTGCTGCAGTCAGACCGGCACGTGCCGGAACGTCGAATCCCCATTTCTGGCCAATCGTCGCGGCATTCGCTTCGTTTGGTTCAAGACCGCCCGGCAGTGCTGTGGCATACGCGCCCATTTCAGCCCCACCTTGAACGCCACTATGACCACGAATTGGCATGAGGCCTGCGCCATCGCGGCCAACGTTGCCGCGAGCAAGCGCAAGGTTCACGATGCCGCGAACTCCAGCCCCGGCATGTTTGTGCTGCGTGATACCCATCGACCAAAGAAGAATTGCTGAACCCGCGTTCGCGTATTCGTCAACAAATGCATCGAGTTGCACCATGGTGAGGCCGGCGTCGTCGAGCAGTTCCTCGTAGGTCAGCTCTGCCAGATGGGCGACAACGTTGTCCCAATAGTCGGTGTGCTCTGCGATAAATGCGTGATCAATCGCATCTCGTTCGACCAATCGCTTGAGAGCAGCGTCAGCAAAAGCGACGTCACCACCCGGACGAACCGGCACATGCAGATCGCACATCTTTGTGCCGAACAGTGCCGATTCTGCTGTTGATGGCACCCAATAGTGCTCAAGACCGGGTTCAAGGAACGGATTAATGACAACAACTCGAGTTCCCGACGTGCGTGCCTTGTAGAGGTACTTCATAAACACCGGCTGGTTGTTTGCCGGATTTGCTCCCCAAATGACGAGCAAATCGGTCTTTATGACATCGGAAAGTGAACATGTTGTTGCCGCCACACCAACCGTTGCTTTGAGCGCAGTCGTCGACGGTGCATGACAAATGCGCGCTGCGGAATCGACATTGGCGATTCCCATAGAGCGCGCCGCTTTACCGGCTGCGTAATAGGTCTCGTTCGTAATTCCCCGACTCGTCAGGAACATGCCAACGCGATCAGGGTTGGTCGTGCGCAATCGGTCGGTGATTGCGCTAAGCGCTTCTTCCCAAGAGATCCGCGTGAATCCACGTTCGCCGCGTCGACGCCGCATGGGGTGCGCAAGTCGGCCAAGGTCGCGAAGTTCCTTGCCCGATTTCAATCGCAATGTCGCAACATCGCTGAATGCCGACTCTTTGATGGGATCGGCACAATTCATCTCGAGAAGTCGCAAACGCGTCAGACAAAGATGAATGTCATCCATCGTCCAGTCGTGCAGACCAGCAACGCCGAGCGCACAACCGTCGCAAACGCCCTGCGTGAGCACCTTCCAGGCGTAACGACCGTGGCGCTTGTTCGCCCAAGCAATTTTCGCCATATCGAGATGGTGAAACGGCTTGTTGAGACCAATGCCGTTTGGACGAAGGCTCACCCAAAACTTGGGATTGATACGGCGCATTAGTCAGTCACTCCTGGTCCGCAATACACATTACATCCACCATCACGCACGAAACCAGCAACTGTCATTCCGGCGACACGAGCCGTTTCGACCGCAAGTGCAGATGGAGCCGAAACCGCCACCATCGCTTCAAATCCGGCAGCCCACGCTTTCTGCACGATTTCGAACGACGCGCGACCGCTCACAAAGAGCGCAAGATCGCGGGCCGGAAGTTTTGATTCCAACAATAAATTCCCAATGACTTTGTCGACTGCGTTGTGGCGGCCAATGTCTTCTCGAAGAAGCAGAACGTTTCCATCTCGATCGAACGCGGCTGCCGCATGGACTCCACCAGTTCGAGCAAAGAGTTCCTGATCGGTCCGAACGCGATCAATAACGCGCAGCAAAAGAGGAGTTGGCCACGGCTCGTACGAGGGCAACGGCGAGAGTCGTTCGGTGAGTTCATCAATCTGTGTCGAACCACAGATCCCGCACGATGACGAAGTTGTCGTCAGGCGGGAAGTCGGCTCGGGTGCTTTGCCACCCGTGTCGATACTTACGACATTGAATTCCGTTTCCACCGCGCTGCCGGTGCCGCAATAGCGACACGTCTCGATCGATGCGTCGCCCAAGAGCCCATCGGTAAAGCAAAGCCCCGCGGCCAACTCGAAGTCGTGACCAGGCGTGCGCATCGTCGTGGCAACCAGTGTCCCGTCGAGCCGAACCTCAAGCGGCTCTTCGACAATGAGTTCTTCAGGACGCCGACCCTCATCGATACTCCCGCCGTCGCTGAAGCGCCGGGCAAGAACGCTCTCTGATCGGCGACGAGTCATAGGTGACACGGTACCCGCACGCGAAACGAGCGCCCCGAAGGGCGCCCGTTTTCAAACTATGAACCGTCAGACGATCAGAAGTCGCCCATATCCGGCATGCCGCCGCCATCGCCCTCGGGCTTGTCGGCGATGACTGCTTCGGTCGTGAGGAACAGCGCTGCGATCGAGGCTGCGTTCTGCAGCGCCGAACGAGTCACCTTGGCCGCATCGATGATGCCGGCCTTCACGAGGTCTTCGTACTCGCCAGTTGCGGCGTTGAGGCCTTCGGAAGCGCCCTTCATCGAAAGCACCTTGGCCACAACTACGCCGCCTTCAAGGCCAGCGTTGGTTGCGATCTGCTTAATGGGTTCTTCAAGTGCATGGGCAACGATGCGTGCACCGGTTGCTTCGTCGGTATCGAGGGTCTTGGCGAGCTCAAGCACCTTGGACTGAATGCGAAGCAGCGTCACGCCACCACCGGCAACGACGCCTTCTTCAATGGCGGCCTTGGTGGTGCTGACTGCGTCTTCGATGCGGTGCTTCTTTTCCTTGAGCTCAACTTCGGTGGCTGCGCCAACCTTGAGAACGGCAACACCGCCCGAAAGCTTGGCCAGACGTTCCTGCAACTTCTCGCGGTCGTAATCGGAATCGGTGCGATCGATTTCGGCCTTGATCTGTGCAATACGTGCGTTGATGTCGGCATCGTCGCCAGCGCCTTCGATGACGGTGGTTTCGTCCTTCGAGATGACGATCTTGCGAGCCTGACCAAGAAGATCAAGCGTTGCGTTTTCAACCTTGAGGCCAATGTCTTCAGTAATGACCTGACCACCGGTGAGGATTGCGATGTCCTGAAGCATCGCCTTGCGACGATCGCCGAAGCCCGGTGCCTTCACGGCAACTGAATTGAAGGTGCCACGGATCTTGTTAACGACGAGGGTTGCGAGTGCTTCGCCTTCAATGTCTTCAGCAATGATCACGAGGGGGCGGGAGGTCTGCATGACCTTTTCAAGAACCGGAACGAGGTCGCGAACTGCAGTGATCTTCGAACCCACGAAGATGATGTACGGGTTCTCGAGCACGGCTTCCATGCGATCGGTGTCGGTCACGAAGTACGGGGAGATGTAGCCCTTGTCGAAGCGCATGCCTTCAACAAGATCCATTTCCATACCGAAGGTGTTCGACTCTTCGACGGTGATGACGCCGTCCTTGCCTACCTTGTCGATGGCTTCGGCGATCATCGAACCGATTTCCGGATCGGCGGCAGAGATACCCGCAACCTGAGCGATCTGGCTCTTGTCGTCGACCTCGACGGCAACGGCGTGAATGCCTTCGACAGCAGCGGCGACGGCAGCTTCGATGCCCTTCTTGAGCGACATCGGGTTGGCGCCTGCAGCAACGTTGCGCAGACCAGCGCCGACCATCGACCATGCGAGCACTGTGGCGGTGGTGGTGCCGTCACCGGCAACGCTGTCGGTCTTCTTGGCAACCTCTTTGACCAGCTCGGCGCCGATGCGCTCGTAGGGGTCTTCAAGTTCGATTTCCTTGGCGATCGACACACCGTCATTGGTGATGGTGGGAGCGCCCCACTTCTTGTCGAGCACCACATTGCGACCCTTCGGGCCAAGGGTGACGCGCACCGCGTCGGCGAGCTGGTTCATGCCGCGTTCAAGACCACGTCGTGCGGTCTCGTCGAATTCGATGATCTTGGCCATCGTTGATTCCTCTCCGGTTGCTGAATCGGCCCAACGGAAGTGGGCCAAGGGGGTTCTCTGCCGGAATGCCCGCGCGCTGGCGTTAGCACTCTCGGTTAGAGACTGCTAACAGGAAACCACCGTCAGGCCCGAATCGCAACCCGAGAGGAAAGAAACCCGGCCAGGACTGGGAAATGCTGGGACTCAGGCCCCGCCGGCCACGGCCTGCATGATCGAAACGGTGACGCCATCGGGCACGACGGTGTCGAGGCCCTCCATGAAACGGACGTCGTCGTCGTCAACAAACAGGTTGACGTAGCGCACGAGGCTGCCGTCGTCAGAAAGAAGCTTCTCCGAAAAACCCGGATAGGCAGCGTCGAGGCTGGCCAAAACCTGCGCAACCGTGGCGCCCTCGACCGACACGGTCGACTGACCAGATGTCAGCGGACGAAAGACGGGGGGAACTCGGACGGAAACGCTCATGACAGAAACCTCGGACGTCGGTATCGAACGACGCCAATCCTAGCGACCGATCGCCATCTGGCACCTATTGGCCAAAGTTCTCGATCGGCCTTGCCCCCGAGCCCCGTCTCGCCAACGATGGAGAGGTGAGCTCTCCCCGCACCCACGTCGCCAGCGCGTTCGATCTTGATGAACTCGTCAGGGTCAAGGGCGCCACCACGGTGTCAGTGTGTATCCCAGCCCGAAACGAAGAGGCCACGGTTGGGCAGATCGTCGAACGCATTCGCACGAAGTTGATCGAGACTCGCCCGCTCGTCGACGAAATCATCGTGGTCGATGATCACTCGACGGATCGCACCGCGGACGAAGCACGTTCGGCCGGCGCAAAGGTAATTGATGCATCGCAGGTGTTAGTTGAGTTCGGGCGCGGTCACGGCAAAGGCGAAGCGTTGTGGAAGTCGCTTTATGCATCGAGCGGGGATGTTGTCGTGTGGTGCGACGCCGACGTTCGCGACTTCAGTACGCGTTTCATTTCCGGAATGCTCGGCCCGCTCCTCACCGATTCATCGGTCGGTTTTGTGAAGGGCTTCTACGAGCGACCAGTCGACGGACACGTTCGCGGCGGCGGACGAGTCACCGAACTTGTTGCCCGCCCACTTCTCACCATGTGCTTTCCTGAACTCGGTGAGATCGTGCAACCACTTTCGGGTGAATACGGCGGTCGGCGCGAAGTGCTTGAGCAATTGCCCTTCGTCGAGGGATACGGCGTCGACATTGCGATGCTCATCGACATCGTGAACCGCTTTGGCGCACAAACGATTGCGCAGGTTGACCTTGGCGAACGCATCCATCGCAACCGTCCTCTTCACGAACTTTCGCCAATGGCTGCGCAGGTCATGCAAGCTGCGATGCGTCGCATTCGGCCTGGACTTGTTCCCGATGCCTTCACGCTGAGCCCACCCGATCTCGATGCGCACGAAATTTCCTACGCCGAACGACCAGCACTTGCGACTCTTGAGTCCTACCGCCAACTGCACCCACGGCTCGCAGACTGATTCCATCCGTCGCTGCAACAAGATTTGGCGTACGTTTCGCGAATGGATTTCGGAATCATCTTCGCAAACACCGGCGCCTACACCACTCCTGAAGGCGCAATCACAATGGGTCAGTGCGCGGAAGCCAACGGCTTCGAAAGCGTCTGGACGGTTGAACACCCCGCCATCCCAAAGGGATACGAAAGCGAGTACCCCTACTCACGTGACGGCAAGATGCCCGGCGACGAAACCGCACCCGTACCCGATCCGCTTGTTTGGCTCACGTGGGTTGGTGCACATACGACGACTCTGAAGTTGGCGACTGGCGTAATGATCCTGCCGCTCCGCAATCCGGTTGTGTTTGCGAAGGAATGCGCAACGCTCGACATGCTCACCGGCGGACGTTTCATCCTTGGTGTTGGTGTCGGTTGGCTGCACGAGGAATTCGACGCGATTGGAGTGGGCTGGGATGACCGCGGCGCGCATACCGACGATTCCATTCACGCACTGCGCGCGCTTTGGAATAACGAGGTTGCGAACTACCAAGGAACCCACAGTTCGTTCAGCGATATCTATTCATTTCCGAAACCGACAAACGGAACAATCCCGGTTGTTGTCGGAGGACATTCAAAGCCCGCGGCCCGAAGAGCAGGGCGCTTCGGCGATGGCTTCTTCCCCGCCGATCCACGCAAGCTGCCCGAACTTCTTCCCGTCATGAGCGCTGCGGCAGAAGAAGCTGGCCGTGATCCCAACACCATCGAAATCACCAGTGGTGGGGCACCCACCGTTGAAATCATCAAGATGCTCGCCGATCTCGGCGTCACACGAATGTTGGTTCCGCCGCTGGCAATGCACCCAGCGAAATTGCCAGAAGCAATGGGCAAATTCGCCGACGATGTGATTTCGAAGTTCTAACTGGTTCGTTCTCAGTGCTCGACGAATTCGAGCGCAACTTCGATAGCGCAGTCGATGGGGTCTTCCATCGAACGATCAACGCCGAATCTCTCGGTGAGCGATACCACCGAGAAGCCTTTCGGGAACGCCGGCAAAGGTTCAATCACTTCGCCGACGATCGCCACACACGGCACATCGAGTTCTGCGCACAGCGCGGCGACACCGCCAACGACTTTTCCATCAAACGACTCGTCATCAAGAAACCCTTCGCCAGTGATGACGAGGTCAGCGCCTTCAATCAGTTCATCGAGTCCGACTTCATCGGCAACGAACTCAAACCCGCTGACGAGCTTGGCCCCAACGGTGAGCAATCCGCCAGCGAGTCCACCCGCTGCACCCCCAGCTTCAACTTCGGTGACGTCGACACCGGATTCCATCTTGAAAACCTGCGCCAGACGCTCAAGCCGTCGGCGAAGCAGCGCAACCTGCGAAGGCGATGCTCCTTTCTGCGGAGCAAACACCTCTGCAGCATCGACGAAGGTTGTGCGCACATCACACGCGACCGAAAGATCGATACCGCGAAACTTTTGCGGTGGATGCATGGCCTTCAACGCGCCGAGTCCGCCATCGGTCGTCGCCGAACCACCAACTCCAACAACGATGCGACGCGCTCCCGCTTCGACCGCGCTCAGAAGTAACTCGCCAACGCCGCGTGTCGTCGCTTCAATCGCATCGTTCTCTTCCGCACCGCCCGCAAGAACCAGACCCGAAGCGGCGGCCATTTCAATGATTGCTGTTCCCTTTGCCAGTCGCCACCCCGCGTCGACCGGATCTCCAAGAGGTCCATTCACCGTCGTTATCCGATTGGCACCGCCAAGAACTTCGAGGAATCCTTCGCCCCCATCGGCCATCGGACAGATCTCAACCTCGTGTCCGGCCCCAGCCAACGCAGCCCCGATCGCAGACGCGAGAACGGACGCGGTTGCCGTTCCTTTGAACTTGTCTGGCGCTACGACGACCCGCATCTCTCAAGTGAAGCAGGGATCGCGAACCGGCGAATCCTCAGATGCGCTAGCTACTGGAGCCGAGATCGGTACCAGCCATAACAAGAACCGTTGCGCCAGCAAGTTCCGCAGGCGGTGGGTTGGGCATCGCCAGCACCTGTTCGGGAGCAAGGCCGAGCGCGGTCGCCACTGCTTGTCCGTCACCTTCAGAACCAGCGACGTAATAGACCGTGGTCTTTTCCTGCGGGTTCGGCGTATCGCCGACAGAGACCTGCGTGTATCCAGCAGCTTGCAATCGGTCGCGGTTCTTGGTCGCAAGGCCTGGAATCGTCGTGGTGTTCACGACCTTGACCTTCACTGACGCCGGAGCGTTCGCTACCAACGTGGTCGTGGTCGACACCACCACCGTGGTGTTCGATGAACTCTGGCCTGCGGGCGAAACCTCGGACTGGCCCGACCCATACCCCTTTGTGAGCAGGATGAGTCCGACAACAACCGCAATGACGACGATGATGACACCAGTCCGTGTGCCGTGATCATTTTGCTGATCGTCGGGGGCGGGAGTGTCTGTGGTCATTTTCAGGAGCCAGGCGGTTCGCTGGCCTGCTGGTGTGCGGTCTCTTGACGGGCCCGACGGCGGCGATCACGCAGGCGACGAAGCCGACGAACGCCGAGTGGGTCGTAGTCGTAGGCCTCGGGGCTTTCGAGCAACTGACCGAGGATCTCGTAGTAACGACTGGCCGACAACTCAAAGCGCTCTTGGATGAGGGTTTCTTTGGGTCCGGTTTCGTGCCACCAACTGCGCTCGAAATCGAGGATTGCCCTGTCGCGTTCTGAGAGTTCCATCGGGGCCGATGTTCGTCTGCGAATCGCTCCAACGCAAGCACCCTCACCACAATTCTCAGTTGACAAACGCAACACGCGTCTGACCGGCCATTTCACCCAACCGGTAGGGTCCCCGTTGGTAGCAAAGGGGGAGTCATGGGACCACTCGAAGGCGTCACAATCATCGAACTCGCTGGGCTTGGGGCGTTGCCGTACGGCACCCTCAAACTCGCCGACATGGGCGCAGACATCATTCGTGTCCATCCTCCGCACGAAGTTCCGTCGGGCGATAAACCGACTGAGCGCCACAGCGAATTCGATCGGGGACGCCGTTCTATCGCTATTGATCTCAAATCTCCCGAAGGCGTTGAACTTCTCATGACTCTCGTTGAAAAGGCCGATGTGTTTTGTGAAGCATTTCGCCCCGGTGTCTGCGAACGACTCGGCATCGGTCCCGACGAACTTCTGGCTCGTAACCCGAAACTTGTCTACGGCCGCCTTACCGGCTGGGGCCAAGTAGGTCCGCTCTCGCACACTGCTGGCCATTCACTGAATTACGAGGCCATGACTGGGGCTATCGGTTCGATTGGGTCGGAAGGCATGCCACCCGTACCGATGTTGCAGGTGTTCGGCGACTTCGCCGGCGGCGGTCTGCATCTCGCGTTTGGCGTGGTCTGCGCGCTCTTTGAAGCGCAGAAATCGGGCAAGGGTCAGGTCATCGATGCCGCAATGGTCGACGGCGTGATGTCGATCTTCCAGGTCTTCTACGGAATGACGCGCACCGGCTTTCACACTGGCCCAGTCGGCACCAACCTTTTCGACGGCGGTGCGCCGTTCTACAACGTCTATGAAACATCCGATGGAAAGCACGTCACGGTTGCGCCAATCGAGGCAAAGTTCTACGCACAACTCTTGGACAAACTCGGGATTGATCCCGCATCGCTCCCCGACCAAAACGACATGAGCGGATGGCCAGAGATTCGTGCTCGGTTTTCCGAGGTCTTCCTCACAAAGACTCGCGACGAATGGTCGGCACTACTCGAAGGCACCGACGTCTGTTATGCGCCGGTGCTTTCGTTCGCAGAAGCAGAACAACACCCCCACAACGTTGCCCGCGGCAATTTCGTGCCGGTTGAAGGTTCGGTGCCGCAGTTACTGCCTACACCGCGACTTAGCCGCACACCTGGCGGGTTGCGCCCTACCTATGCCTATCCCGGTTGCGATACTGAATCGGTTCTCGCCGAATTTGGCGTTGCCGACGACGCAATCAGCGCCCTCGCCGCGAGCGGCGTTATTGCTTGGTGAGAGCCCGAGGAGGGAATCGAACCCTCGACATCCTGTTTACAAGACAGGTGCTCTGCCGACTGAGCTACCCGGGCGGAAACGCAGAGGCTAGGCGACGCGTACGCGTCGCTCCACACCGGTTCTCCACCGACACACTCCGAGGTTAAAAGCGGCGGAGATGAACAGAACCAACCGTTGATTAACCAGCAGCAAGTTCCGCAGAAATTTCTGCCTCGAGTTCGTGCTTCAGCACCTTACCGGTGGCGTTGTAAGGGAGGGCGTCGCGGAAGATCACGTGTGTGGGCACTTTGTAGCGAGCAAGTTCCTCGCTCACCCACGTCTTGACACCGTCAGCATCAAGCGTTGAACCGGGCTTAAGAACAACAACCGCCGCCACTTCCTGACCAAGCTGATGATGCGGAACCCCGACGACCGCAACCTCGGCGACTTCGGGATGTTCTTCAAGTCGATGTTCGATCTCAATCGGATAAACGTTCTCGCCGCCGCGGATGATCATGTCCCGCATTCGGCTTTCGAGATAAAGCACTCCATCGGCGATGCGGCCGTAATCGCCGGTGCGATACCAGCGACGTTCATCGAGCGCTTTTGCTGAGGCTTCTGGATTGTCCCAATAACCGAGAAACACCACCGCGCCGCGAATACAAATCTCGCCAACTTCGCCGTCTTCGACGACATTGTCGTTTTCATCACGAATCTCGAGTTCGCACATCGCTTCGACAGTGCCCACTGATGACGGCCATGAATCCATGGCGATTCCGCCCAAGCGAGAGCCCGAACCAAGGGTTTCGCTCATTCCGTAGCCGACACCTAAACGAGCTTGCGGCAACTTCTTTGCCATCAGACGGAGGAGTTCAGGTGAATACGTTGCGCCACCACCGCCAACAACCGTGACACTCGACGTGTCGTACTTGTCGAAGTCAGGATGTTCAAGCAAACGCCAGAACTGTGTTGGCACTGCACTCCAACCACCAACCGAATGTTCCTGAGTGAGTTCAAGATGCGTGGTTTCGCTCCACGATCCCACTGGCGGGAAGACCAACTTCGATCCCGTGTAGTGCGCAGTAATCAAAGGCACGACACCGGAAACATGAAAGAGCGGACCAACCATGATGCTGGAGGGTTGTTTCGGCGCAGGTGCACCAGCAGCTGGTGCTGGTTGTGGAGCAAGCACAGCCCCGACGGCGCCTGCGAGAGTTGCCGCACTTGGGAAGTGAACGAAGTTTCGGTGCGAAAGACATGCAGCTTTCGGTCGACCGGTTGTTCCACTTGTGAAGAGCAACACTGCGGGATCGTCTTCATCAATCGCAGCGCTTGGAAGCGAAGGGTCATCGGCGCGCGCTGGTCCGAGCAGATGATCAATTTCCGAAAGATCATGGACTTCGACATCGTCAGGCAAACCTGCTTCAAGGAGTCGCTTCATTCGCGGACCATCAGCAAAGACGAGGCGTGGTTTCGAAAGTTCAATGCCATGGAGGAGTTCCGCTGGTGTCCACCAACCATTGAGGCTTGAAACGATTGCTCCACTCGCCAGTGTTGCCCACCAGCCAATGACATACGACGCCACGTTCGCTGACGCGAAAGCAACACGATCACCCTTTACAACACCAAGCTCTGCGAACCAGGCCGCGACTCGGGCCGTCGATGCCTGCACGTCATTGAAGGTCAGGGTGATGTCAGGGAAAACCAGATTGGGAAGGTCGCCGTGGCGAGCAGTGAAAGCCGTGAGGACTTCACGAATGTTCCCAAGGCGGTTCTTGAAGACTTTGCATTCGACGCCGAGCACTGGCTCGGTGGTGATCTCAAAGGGCGCTCCGGGCGCAAACAGGACGTCGGCTCCGGCCGGCGGTTCCCAGATCCATGTCGTTCCAGCCATTGCGTTCTCCCCCTATATGTGAGTCAGGTGATGGTTGTCGGGTTCAGGGCCTAGCGCAACTACCCCCAACGACGGCCCTGAGCCCTTGCTCCCGGTAGCGTCCCGACATGAGCATTTTGGGGAATCGGGTCGTTCGGAAAGAAGATCCAGCGCTGCTGACAACCGGTGGAAATTACGTCGACGACATCGCTGTCGACGGGGCCCTTCATGTTGTTTACGTCCGGTCGATGGTGGCCCATGGCAACATCACCTCGATCGATGTCACCGAGGCCCGCACTGCGCCAGGCGTGGTTGATGTCGTGACGAATGCTGATCTCACTATCGGCGAAATCAAACCGTTCATGTTGCTGAATCAGTCGCTCACTCGCCCTGTCTTGGCCCGTGAACGTGTTCGCTACGTCGGTGAACCAATCGTTGCGGTTGTTGCCGAATCACGAGCTGCGGCCGTTGATGCCGCCGAACTCGTCATCGTCGATATTGAGTCACTTCCAGTAATCATTGATCCGCGTGACGCACTCGCCGATGACGCCATCCATCTCTTTCCGCACGTCGCAACAAATATTGCGATGCAATCGGACCACAACGGTGAACCGATTTCGTTTGCCAATTGCGATGTTGTGGTTACCCAAACCACGGTGAACCAGCGTCTCGCCCCGGCACCGATCGAAAACCGAAGTGCCATCGCTTGGTGGGAGGACGGACGACTGGTCCTCGAACTTGGTTGCCAAGGCACGCATCCGATTCGCAACACCGTTTCTGAGATTTACGGACTCGAACACGATCAGATGCGCGTTATTTGTCCTGATGTCGGCGGTGGTTTCGGAGCGAAAGCTCATGCAGCACCCGAAGCCGTTGTCCTTGGTGAACTTTCGCGTCGCACCGGACGACCCGTGCGTTGGACCGAAACCCGTTCCGAGAACATGACCGGCATGGGTCACGGTCGCGGTCAGATCCAAACTGTCACCTTGGGCGGAACGAAAGACGGCGACCTTCTCGCCTACAAAATCGAAATCCTCCAAGACGCTGGCGGCTACCCGAACATGGGGGCAATCCTTCCCTATGCCACGCGCATCATGGCGACCGGCGTGTACGACATCCCAGCGGTCGAGGTGTCTTCAAAGTCCGTCGCTACAAACACCACTCCTACCGGCGCATATCGCGGCGCTGGTCGACCCGAAGCAAGCGCCGCCCTTGAACGCGCTGTCGACCTCTTCGCCGATGACGCTGGCCTCGACCCCGCCGAGGTTCGCCGCCGCAACTTTGTGCAACCCGACGCATTCCCATTCACAACTCCAACAGGAACGATCTACGACAGCGGCAATTACGAAGAGTCACTTAATCGGGCGCTCGCTGCTGCCGGTTACAACGAACTCCTTGAAGAACAAGCCCATCGGCGTGCTTCAGGTGACCGTCGATTGATGGGCATCGGCATTGCCACCTACGTCGAGATCACCGGCGCTGGTGTTGGAAGTGAATACGGGTCAGTTGAAGTACTGGCCGACGGAAGTGCACGAGTCGTTACGGGGTCAAACCCCTACGGCCAAGGCCACATCACGTCGTGGTCAATGCTTGTCTCTGATCAAACCGGTATCCCCCTCGACCGCATCGAAGTTGTCTACGGCGACACCGATCTCGTACCAACCGGTGAAACCACTGGCGGATCACGCTCGCTTCAAATCGCCGGAAGTGCCGTGTTCGATGCAACCGGCAAACTCGTCGAAATTGCCCGACAGCGCGCTGCAGATCTTCTCGAAGCCAACCCCGCCGACATCGTTCTCGATACCGATACCGCACGCTTTCACGTTGCTGGCACTCCCGCAGTGAGCCTTGGCTGGGAAGACATCGGTGCGACATCAAGTGATGAAGCCAACCAGTTGTTCGCTCTTTCCGATTTCACTGCAAGTGGCCCAACCTTTCCGTTCGGAACACACGTCGCCGTCGTTGAGATTGATTCCGATACCGGCAAGGTCGAACTCCGTCGCATGATTGCTTGCGACGATGCTGGCGTCATCCTTAATCCGCTCTTGGTCGACGGCCAGGTACATGGCGGTCTCGCCCAAGGCATTTCGCAGGCATTGTTCGAAGAGGTTCGGTACGACGAAGACGGAAATCCGTTGAGCACAACCTTGCTCGATTACCTCATGCCGTCAGCAGCAGAGTTTCCGCAGTTTGAGCGCGTAGAACTCGAAACACCATCACCCATCAATCCTCTCGGAGCGAAGGGCATCGGCGAATCGGGAACGATTGGCTCCACCCCGGCGGTTCAAAACGCTGTTGTCGACGCGGTTTCACACCTTGGCATTCGCCATATCGATATGCCGCTCACTCCCGAACGAGTGTGGCGCGCGATCAACGGACTCTGACGTCCGCTGACAACACAAGCTGCATGCAAAGGGCAATTAGTCGACGTTCGTAGCTGCGAGTCGGCGACGCGTGACTTCGTAACAGGCAAGCGCGCCTGCAGCTGAAACGTTAAGCGAGGCCACTTCACCAAGAAGTGGGATGCCGGCGACAGCGTCGCAACGCTCGCGAACGAGACGCGAAAGACCCTTGCCTTCAGCCCCCATAACAAGGCACACCGGTTCGTTGGCAACCGTGAGGTTGAACAGATCGGTGTCACCACCCATATCAAGGCCAACAACCCAAACGCCTGCAGCCCGAAGTTCGCTGATCGCGTTCGGCAGACCGCCAACCAATGCCATCGGCAAATACTCAACAGCGCCAGCGGCTGACTTCGTAACGGTGGGAGTGATGTGCACCGCACGATGCTTCGGAAGCACAACACCGGTAACACCCGCGCATTCAGCGGATCGGAGCAGGGCGCCAAGGTTTCCTGGATCAGTAACACCATCCATCGCTAACAAGAACGGCGGCGCACCGTTGGCGCTCTTTCGCTTGGCGAGATCAAGAAGATCGTGATCTTCAAGTTCATCGGCACGAGCGACGACACCTTGCGGCGATTCGGTACGAGCAACGCTGAACAACTTGGTGCGCGTGACTTCGCGCACCGGAATCTTCATGTCCTGAGCGAGTTCGATGATGTCCAGCAGCGTGTCGTTATTTTCCTGCTCCTCGGCCACCATGACTTCACGCACACGACGACGGCCGGCGAGCAACAATTCGCGCACGGCCTGACGACCTTCGACCTGATCGCCACCAAGACCACGAGGAATTGCTTGACCGCGTGCAATCGGACGATCGCCTTCGCCACGAGCCCGTCGGGTGCCGCCGGGACGATCGGCCTTACGAACTGAAGCGACAGCGTGTCGCGCCTGTTTCGCCTCGACAGCCTTCTTGGCCGCCGCCGACATGGGCTTCGCACCTTTCGCGGCTCCCTTGGCCGGTGCTGCTGACTTCGGCATGGCACCGCGTTTTGCCGCTGGTGCGCGCTTGGTGCCACCGCGAGGAGCCGCAGCCTTGCGGCTGGACTTCGGGCCGGCAGCTTTTGCGCGCGGACCGCCCTTCGATGACTTTGGTCCCGATGACTTCGGTCCCGATGACTTCGAACCCTTTGACGACTTTCCGCCGCTGCGACCACCGCGTGCCGGGCTCATCGCTCGACCACCGCAACTGCGAAACACGCAATACCTTCGCCACGACCAATCGCGCCAAGTCCTTCGGCGCGATTCCCCTTCACCGTGACCGGAGCACCGACTGCGCCTGAAAGTCGCTCGCACATTTCGTCGCGACGTGGAGCCAACTTTGGGCGTTCGCACACCACAGCAGCATCGACATTGCCGGGTTCAAAACCTGATTCTCGAACCAGTCGCGCGACCTCGCTGAGCAGGCCAATGCTGTCAGCACCCGCCCACTTCGGATCGGTATCGGGAAAGTGCTGTCCGATATCGCCGAGGCCGGCCGCGCCAAGCAATGCGTCTGCACAGGCGTGGGCCACTACATCAGCGTCGCTGTGGCCAACTAACCCACGTTCTCCGTCGAACACCACGCCGCCGAGAACCAGTTTTCGAGCCGGATCATCGGAGAACGCGTGCACGTCGAAACCTTGTCCGACTCGTACCGTCATGCCTTCAACCTACCCGAGGGCATCGAAGAGGATCGCGGCGATGGCTAAATCATTGGGGCCAGTGATCTTGATGTTGGTTGATTCGCCGTCAATCACAATCACCGTTCCACCAATTGCTTCAACCAGCGCAGCGTCGTCGGTTGCCCCGGCAGAACTGGCGTGGGCATCTCGAAGGATGTCTGCCCTGAATGCTTGAGGGGTCTGCACTGCCACCAAGGTTGACCGGTCAAGCGTTTCCGCCACAACTGATCGGCCGTTTTGATCGTGAGCGATTCGTTTGATCGTGTCGGTCACCGGAATCGCAGGGATCGCAGCATCGGCGCCGGCATGAACCGCAGCCACCACCGCCTGATGAAGTTCACCAGACGCGAGAGGTCGTGCTGCGTCGTGCACAACAATCACAGCGGCGTCCTCGGCAATAACTGCAAGTGCTGCTCGAACAGAGTCAGCTCGTTCAGTTCCACCAGTCACCGCAACATCGGCGGCACCGGTTTCAACGAGTTCGGCGCCTTCTCGCTCTTGACCTGGAGCGAGTACAACCACGACATGATCAGCAGCGGCACGACTCACCGCAAGCGAGTGATCAATCACTCGGTCATTGCCAAGAAATTCGTATTGCTTTGGTGTCACGCCAAAACGACGACCCGACCCGGCTGCAAGCACGATTGTCCACACCGGACCATCGGTAGGTACCGAGTTCCTGTTCGTCATCGCGCTGACCATTTCGCAACCATGGATCAAGAGGCTAGGCGAGGTCAACGCTGAGTAGTCGTTGGACATTGGACCGACGTCACACTCTCCCCTGCCCCGCTAGAGTCAAAGGCGTGACTGATCGCGAACTCCTCAACACCATCGAGTTCTTCAAAGGATTCGACGGCACACCGCTCGACACCGTTGTCGCTGCTTCTGAACAGCGCTCCTTCGCTCGTGGCGGAGTCCTCTTTACCGAGAACGACGCGGCAACTGAGCTTTTTGTCGTGGTATCTGGCCGAATCGCTATCGCCAATCGCTCTATCGATGGTCGCGAATCAGTAGTTGCTCTCATGGAGCGCGGTGATCTTCTTGGCGAGATGCCTCTTTTCGACGGTCTCGCCCGATCAGCTGAGGCCCGCGCTCTTGAGCCCTCTGAAGTCATCGCCATTGCATACGCTCCGCTTCGCGATATCTACCGCGATCAGCCGCAGCTGCTCTGGAATGTCGTCGAGATGCTGGCCAACCGACTTCGCAACACCGACGAGCAACTCGCCGATTCCGTATTCCTCGACGTCACCGGCCGCACCGCCAAACGACTTCTTGAACTGGCCGGCACAGCTGATGAGTTCTCACTTCCGATTACGCAGGAAGAACTCGCAGGCATGGTTGGCGCGTCGCGAGAACGCGTCAACAAAGCAATCGCAAGTTTCGTGCGACTCGGTTGGATCGAACAATCCGAGCGTCGCTATCGCATTACTAACCGCGAACAGCTCGAATTGCGCGCTCGCTGAGTTCAGGCCTCGGGGAACTGTTCCCCAACAAGCTGTTCTGAAAGAACCCACAACCGTTTCGCCAGTTCCGGATCATTGGCGTAGTCGGAAGGTTCGGTAAATGCGCGATCAGCGAGGTAGGAGCCGGGCTTTTCGAGGGCCTCGGCGCTGGCACAGGCCCACACCTGCGTTGACGCACCAACGTCAACGTTCACAAGCGTCGGCATTTTCATGCCCGACTTCTTTGCCCGTGAAGCGAGATCGCCGAAGTCGTCCTTCGTGAAACTTCGGGCTAAGTCGGTCATCACCATTCCGGGATGTACCGCCCACGAGTGGACACCTGCGTCGCCGTATCGACGCTCGAGTTCAACGGTGAAGAGAATGTTTGCGGTCTTGGACTGCCCGTAGGCATCCATCTTTGAATACTCATTGGTTTCGAAGTTCGGGTCGTCCCAAATGATTCCTGATGCAAAGTGACCGGCCGAACTCAGATTCACAATGCGAGAAGGTGCGCTCGCCTTTAACAGCGGCAGCAGACGATTCACGAGTACGAAATGACCAAGGTGGTTAGTACCGAACTGCAATTCGAACCCATCGTCAGTCTTTCCGTAGGGAACCGCCATGATGCCGGCATTCGCCAAAAGCACATCGAGGCGGTCATGCGATGCCAGGAATCGATCGGTGAAGGAACGCACGCTGTCAAGCGAACCCAGTTCCATCACCTCGAACGAAAAGTCACCATCGGGTACAAGTTCGGTCAGCTGTGCAACGGCAGCCTGCCCCTTTTCTTCGGAGCGAGCAGTGATGATCACGGTCGCGCCAGCTGATCCAAGAGCGCGCGCTGACTCTTTCCCCAGACCTGTGGTTCCACCTGTAATCAACACGACCTCTCCCGAAAGGTCGATGCCTTGAAGCACATCATCAGTCGTGACGTTCAGTTCCTCGTTCATGTGATGTCCCCCGGTGTCGGCCATTCGCTTGGCCAGTTGTCGTTGACAGTAAGCGACCACTGTGGATCGCGCCGCTCCAGAAAGGCCATGACACCTTCGCGGGCATCGGCTTCGCCCATGAGGTGATGATGAAGATCGGTTTCGGCTCGATCCACTTCGTCTGGCGTCATTGCGAAGGTTCCCCAAAGCAGGCGCTTGCTCACCGCAACCGAAAGCGGAGCGGTGTTGACGGCCATGTCGTGGGCAACTTCAAGCGCGTGTGGCAAGACGTCGTCGTTCGGAAGCACTCGAGATGCGACACCAAGATCTCGAGCTTCAGCGCCGGTAAACGTGCGACCAGTGAGAAGAATGTCTGCCGCATTCGCAAGGCCGACAAGACGCGGAAGAGTCCAGTGGCTCATGGCGTCGGGCATTACGCCGCGACGAACCTGCACGATTCCGTATTTTGCGTCGTGCGCCATGAAGCGCAGGTCGCAATGCAAAGTCAGTGTGAAGCCAACACCGATCGCATGGCCATTGACGGCAGCAATCACTGGTTTGCGAATTCGCCAGGCCGGCGGATTCACCGGATTCGCACTGAACGCCGGTGCGTCAGACCGCTCGAAAACATCGGAACCGTTTGAGAAATCTGCACCTGCACAGAACGCAGGTGGCGTTCCGGTAAGGACAACGACACGCACCGCATCATCGGTGTCAGCCATTCGATAGACATCACCGAGCGCACGACCCATCGCACCGCTAAATGCATTACGCGTATCGGGACGATTCAGTGTGGCGACCAGAACTCCGTCGTCGTGAAGTTCTGCCAACAGATCAGTTGTGCCGGTATCGATCGTGCGGGTCATCACACTTCGCCCGAGGCAACCTTGATCTCACGAATTGTTTCCGCGATGCATTCGTCGGTAATCGGATAGCCGGGGAAGTAGAGACACACGCGATTGGCTTCGTGTCCGAAACGACGCACGATCTCAGCAGCAACTTCCTTCGGAGTACCAACAACAGCAATCGTCCGAAGCACCTCCTCATCAATCTTCTTGGCCATACCGGCCCAGTCGCCCTGCTTCGACAGCGCATTGAGTTCAGGTTGCAGTTCGCCCCAACCTTCGACATCGAGCACAGGCTTGTACGAAGGGGTTGAACCGTAGAAACCAAGAAGGGTCTTCACGCCATTAGCTGCTGCAGCGATTTCTTCATCGGTTTGTCCCACTGCACAGATGACTTCGAGAATGATTTCGAAGTCCTTACGATCACGCCCTGACTTCGCGAAACCACGTTCAAGCGCTGGCATCGTTCGTTCGGCAAAGTGGCGCTCAGAGTTGAACGGCATCACCAAAATGCCGTCGGCAACCTCGGCGGACATTTCACACATCTTCGGACCGAGCGCACCGACGAGCACCGGTGCTTTTCCGAACGGATTCGGACCCGGATTGAAATTCGGGGTCATGAGTGTGTGCGTCGTCCATTGACCCTTGAAGTCGAACGGACCTTCACCAGCAAAGTGAGCGAGAATCGCCTTCGTTGCGCTCACCCATTCGCGCATCTGTGCAACCGGCTTCTCCCACACCGATCCGTAACGCTTTTGAATATGCGGACGAATCTGCGAGGCAAGGCCTAAACGAAACTTGCCGCCAGTAAGGAGTTGGAGGTCGTTGGCGGAGTAGGCGAGATGCAGCGGGCTTCGAGGGAACGCCATGGCCGCATTGGTCATCAGGTCGATCTGACAGGAGGTGCTGGCCAAGACGAGCGGGAAGAAGGCGTCATGGGCATTTTCAAAGCTGAAAAGTCCATCGGCCCCAAGGCCCTGGAGTTCAGCCGCCCGGGGCACCGCATCGAGCGGTCCGGACATTGCGAGAGAGATATCGACCTTCATAGTTCCTCCATGCCATCACGACGACGGCGCTGTTGTTCTAGCCCCTTCTCCACCCTGTCCGGTCGTCAAAGCCCTCTAGTCAGATTCTTGAAAGATTTTCTGATTTCAAATAATCCTTGTGCTAATCGCCAAAACCTTCGCTAGAACTGAATCTCCCCTAACCTGACCTCATGGCCAAGAAGACCAAGGGCTCAGGATCAGTGAGTTCACCACCAGACCGACCAAAGGTCTCACGAGCACAAAAGACCCGCGAGGTTCAAGAGGCCATCACCGCATCGGCTCTTGAGTTACTCGCAGAAAATGGCGTCGATGGTCTTGCCCTCACCAAGATCGCAACCCACGCCGGGATGTCCAATGGCCCGCTCTACGGCCGGTACGACTCTGCTGAAGACGTTGCGCTTGAACTCTGGGACGGGAAACTTCGTGATCACTTCAGACGGCTCATCCTCGAGTTTGACGCCTTTGCCTCGTCCAACGATTCCGAACCCTCTGAATGGTTGCTCCAAGAACTCGAAACTCCTTCTGCATTAACCGCAGCCGCCATCGAGGTTGTCGCCGTCGCTCGACGCTTTCCACTCCTTGTCGACTCTGTTCGCGACGAAGTGGACTCCCTCTTTCAGCAAATCTGCTCAAGGAACCCCGATATTCCGCCGGCGATCTGCTCACTTCGGTTGACAGTTCCGACTGGATGCGTTGTCACCAGCAGGTCAGTCCCCAAGACTCGTCCACCCTGGAAAAGAATTCTTGTCCAGTTCCGGGATAGCGCTCTTGATCCTGCGAACTTGAATCAGCAAGGTCTCAAGGCTTCACCGGTTTTGTTGCCAATACCTGAGCCCGACACGGGCGATGTTGGCCTCGACGAATTTGTTTCCGCCGTTATGGAAGTTGTGGCTCGTGTCGGTTTCGAAAAGACCACCGCGCACCGCGTTGCTCGGGCAGCTGGACACTCATTTAGTTCTGCATACACACATGTCGGCACCAAAGACGAGCTCATGCATATGGCGATTGGCCAGATGATGAGCCAGATCTGGCAAACGGGAACAGCGTCGTTTCTCGAACTCGGCCCGGACGAATACAAAGCCGCGATCGTTGCCTTACATGTCGGGCTAGTCGCAGAAGCGAATCGGCCGATTCGCCAACTTCGTACCGAAACCACCGTGGCGATGCGTCACCACCCAGATCTCGCCGCCGCCGGCCGGAAACGCACAGCCGCTTCACTCGCAATCGTCCTTGATGCTGTCGAAAAGGCTGATCCCGCCGCTACCGAAGACGCCGCCGCATTTTGGTATCTCACCATGGCCAGCGGCATGGGCACCGTCACGCTCAGTTTGCTCACAGGAACCTTTCGCCATACCGACTGGACTCCAGTTGCGGCCATTGCCTACGACATGGCGTTTGCTACAACTATCGAGCCACTGAGCAAACTTCCCAAAGCCTGAAAACTTCAGGCCTCAAGAAACGCGACAACCTGACGCCACGCATCGGCCGCGTCATCGGCACGATGAGTTGGACGTGATGCGTCGTGCACAAATCCGTGCTCAGCGCCTTCATAGGAAATGACGACGACGCCAAGCGCTTCGGCATCAGCGACATCTTGCGGCGGCGTGAAGTGATCAGCAGTTCCAATAATGGCGAGGGTCGGACAACGTTCCGCGGAGGCCAACGCTTCGATCGGCTGTTGCAAGCGGCCACCGGCCCAGGTTTCCGGGAGGCGAATCATTCCGTAGAACCCCGCCGCACGATCGAAACGACCTGAGGCGGCGGCTTTGAAGGTCAACATGCCACCCATACAGAAACCGGTGGCGACGACTCGGCGGCATCCTGTTGCATCGGCCGCATAGTCGGCAGTGGCACGAAGTTCGTCGTCGTCAAAATCGGCCATCACGCCAAGACGTTCGTCCACCGTGAGTTCTTCACGACCGGGGAACGGTTCTGGCGCGCACACCACCCAACCGTGGTCGGCAGCAAGTTGCGCACACATGTCGTCAAACAACGGCCGTAAACCCATGATGTCAGGAAAGAGCACGACACCGAGTGTGTTCTCGTCAACCACTGAAGGCTGAGCGAGTTCAGCGGGAACGCCATTCGGCAATGTGATGCGCATTGAACCCTCGTTGGACTCAGTTATAGGTATCGAGAATGCTGGTTTCGGCCAAGCGCGACAATCCATCCTTGATGGAGTGAGCACGCTGATCGCCGACACCTTCCACCGTTTCAAGTTCGGCTTCTGTTGCGCTCATCACAACATCGAGCGAACCAAACTTGGCCACGATGCGACCAACAATCGATTCCGGTAAACGAGGGATACGCGAAAGCATCCGATAGCCCTTGGGTTGCACGGAAGCTTTCAGATCGTCGGCGTCTTCGAGATGCAACACACTCGCCACCGCAGTCAGGTCGAGGAGTTGTTCCATGTCGAGCCCCGACAACCCAGCGGATGCTTCCGCGAAGTGCCAGTCGTTATCCTCGTGCAAGTAGTCGAGCACAACTGAGCGACGATCGTTCGCAACGCCGGCGATCACTTCTTCGAGTTGAAGTCGGAAGAGTCGGCCATCGACACCAAGTTCAACGATGTCGAATTCGATTTCTTCAGCAATGCGCAACACCATTTCTGTGCGCTGCAGCATGACCACAACATCGCGAACAGTGACAGCGCCCTGCACTTCAAGTGCATTGAGATTGTTCGACACTTCAACGAGACGCTCCTTGTAACGCTCGAGTGTCTTCATGGCCTGGTTGGCGCGGTCGAGAAGGCGCGGAATCGGCATGAGCTGATGCTTCTCATCGCCCACGTACACCGCGATGATCGACATGTCTTCAGAAACAGAAATCACCGGAACGGTGATGGACCGAGCGACTCGTTCGGCAGTGCGGTGACGGGTGCCTGTTTCGGAAGTGGGCACATTGGGCTTGGGCACAAGATGCACGTTGGCCCGGGCAATACGGCTGGCGTTGGAAGCGAGCACGATGGCGCCATCCATCTTTGCCAGTTCGGAAAGGCGCTGAGGGCTGTAGGCGGCATCGAGCAAGAAGCCGCCCGAGCAGATGTTGAGTACATCTGGGCCGTCGCCAATGACGATAAGAGCGCCCATGCCGGACTGCAGGATGCGATCGAAGCCTTCACGCAACGGCGTACCCGGAGCCACCATTCCGAGTGCTTGCAACATTGCGGGACTTCTACGCCGAGCCATTCGGCGAGTCTACCCGTGGGTTGTTTCAGAACTCCGAGGAGTTGCTGTCACCAATGCCCACGGCAGCCACCGCTTCAGCGAGTGTGCCAACGCGAATGGTCTTCATGCCCTCGGGCGCATCGGGCGCCAGGCGTGGAACCAGCGCGCGCGTGAATCCAAGACGAGCCGCTTCAGCCAAACGACGTTCGCCATGGGCGACCTGACGAAGCTCACCACCCAAACCGATTTCGCCGCAGACCACAAGGTCTTCAGGAATCGGCGTATTGAATCGAGAAGATGCGAGCGCCAACGCGACCCCGAGGTCGGCAGCTGGTTCAACGATTTTCACACCGCCTACGGCGAGTGCATACACATCGCGCTTTTCGAATGTGACTCCGGCGCGTTCGGACAAAACGGCCAATAACAACGAAAGCCGGCCGGAATCGAGACCCTGCGCGCTGCGTCGCGGTGACGGCAATTCGGAATGGGCCACCAGCGCCTGCACTTCAACCAGCAGCGGACGATCGCCTTCCATGGTTGGCACGATGACCGAACCGGCAACGCCCTTGCGGCGATCAGCCAAAAACAAACGACTGGGATCAGGAACACCCAGCAGGCCTTGTTCAGTCATTTCAAACAGACCGAGTTGATCGGTGGCGCCGAAACGGTGCTTGACTGCGCGCAACAAACGCAATGCATGATGGCGATCGCCTTCGAAGGCAAGCACGGTATCGACAATGTGTTCGAGCACGCGAGGCCCAGCGAGGCCCCCTTCTTTGGTGACGTGACCAACCAGCACCACTGACAGACCGCGCTCTTTCGCAGTTGTCACCAATCTTGCGGCACTTTCCCGAACTTGCGAGACCGAACCAGAAGCAGAACTGATATCGGGCGTGTGCACTGTTTGAATCGAGTCGACGACCAGCACTGCAGGATTGATTTCATCGACCGAAGAAAGAATGTGAGGAACCGCGGTTTCAGAAGCGAGCCACAAGTCTGGTTGCAGCGCATTCAATCGTTCAGCGCGCAACCGAACCTGCTGTTTGGATTCCTCGGCCGACACATAGAGAACCTTCGAACCCGACGCAGCGATTGACGCGACTGCTTGCAGCAGCAACGTGGACTTACCAATGCCGGGTTCGCCGCCAACCAACGTGACCGAACCAGGCACGAGCCCGCCGCTGAGCACACGATCGAGTTCGCCAATACCCGTGGGCTTCGGCTGCCATTCGTGCGCGTCGACTTCAGAAATAGGCACGGGCGCATCGCGCTTACCCAACAACGCCGCGGACGAAACTTTCGATACGTCGTCGAGTTCCTCAACCAGCGTGTTCCAGCCCTCACACCCTGGACAGCGGCCCACCCATTTGGGCACGCTCGTGCCGCATTCGGTGCAACGGAACACTGCTCGGAGCTTGGCCACGGCGACACCCTACGCATCAGGCGAGACACTCATGGCGCCCAAACGGAAAGTGCCGCCCCCGAAGGAGCGGCACCGTTGAAATCTGGAAGCTGAATGGATCAGCCGGTGAACGACGGAGCCACGGGATCCGCCGCCGGTGCAGTAGTGGTGGTCGTAGGTGCAGTCGTCGTCGTTACCGGAACTTGGCTCAAGGTCATATCAATTTACGCGACAACTATCGACGGGGGCTGACCCGTTCTATTGACCAGACAGAACGTGTACGGACCTGCCGGGAGAGGTCCGTTGCCTTGCAGATTATTAAAGTACATGCTCGTACCAACCACAATGGATGCCGGACTCGCTGGGAGTTCGAACTGAGGCGGCACACCTGGATAACTCACGAGTTGGGCAATTTCGTTGGCAGAGTTTGTGGCACAAGGCGTTCCAGCGACCTGCACAACAAAGTCGAGGATGTCGTTCTGGGCGGTGCCCGAGTAGGTCACGACAAGTCCCCCGCTTCCATCTGGGGTCAGCGTTCCAGTAGCGGCAGCGCTAGCAGGCGAAGCGCCGAAGACGGTGAGAGCAGAAACGGCGAGAAGCCCGGCGCCGGCGAGTCGCACTGGACGAGAAAAACGAGACATCAAAACTCCTTAGGGAACTGGACCGAATCCTCGGCCCGATCGCTCTAAGGAGTACAGAGAACCAAATCGCATCCGCACAAGCCAGTGGGCCATTGGGAAACGACCCAACGCACTCCTGAAGAAGACGCCTACCAGCGCCGGCCGCGAGAGTGCATCAGGCGACGGGTGCGCAAGCGGCGCTTGCGATACCGGAGGCCAATCACCGTGGCAGTGAGACCAACGAGCGCAAGAACAAAAAGGGTTTCAAGGATCTGAAGGAGCTTTCCCCGTGAAGAACTGACCTTCACCAACTGTGTGTCGGTGTCCGTGAATGACGCGTTATAGGTCTTCGTCGAACTCCCCGCATTCACAACGAGGTTCAGATCAACCATTGAGGCTGGCGGTGCCTTTTCTTCGGCTTCAATCTTTGCGAGCAACCCACCCGACGCATCGCCACCCAATGCGGTGGCTAACTGTTGGTCACCGAACATCTGAAGACCAGCGGTGGTGTCGATCTGTCCGGTGACCTTTACTGATGTCGACAGGAAACCATCAGAACGACTGATGAGCATGTCGCGATAGGGACCATCAGGACCGCTCAACTGCGCGAGCAGCGCCGTTCCTTCTTCAGGTGTCTCGAACGACTGATGCACGCGTATCCAGGTGAGGTCGCCTTCCTTTGAAGCAGCATCGACTTCCCAGCCCGCTTGCACAAGATCATCGGCGCGCAACGCTTGCGCGGGATCGCCAACACGCTTCAGCGCCGCATCGTCGAAACCAATGCCTTGTGTGATCGTTCCTTTGCCATTGATTCCAACGTCGATCTTGGTTTCAATCTGCACGCGACAACCGGCAGCAACGAAGACAACGAGCGCGAGTAACGCAAACACTCGTGGCAGTCGACGGTTCCTCAACACAGCGCGCAACCTACCAGCGCAAGTGCACGGCCCCGGTAGCGCACAACGAGATGGAGCCCGGGCGCTGGGCCCGGGCTCCTTCAAATGCTTTGTGATGCAGGTTCCCTATTCGGGAGCGCCTGCTTCGGCTAGTTCCATGGGAGGGGGCTCAAAGCCCTCGGTGGCATGGAACACGATGATGCGATCGCCTGTTTCGGGATCGGGTTCGGCGTCGACCACGATGTTCTGGCCGGCGCGGAATTCCTTCCACAACAGACGTTCCGAAAGCGGATCTTCCACCATGCGTTGAATGGCACGACGAAGCGGACGAGCCCCCAGCGTGGGGTCGTAGCCCTTGTCGGCCAGCAGCAACTTGGCAGCCTCGGTGAGTTCGAGGCCAATGCCCTGGCCTTCGAGCTGCTTGGTGACCCGCTTGATAAGCAGATCGACGATGGTCGTGACCTCGGCCTTGGAAAGCTCGTGGAACACGATGGTGTCGTCGATGCGGTTGAGGAATTCGGGACGAAAATGCGCCTTCAGCGCGTCGTTGACCTTTTCCTTCATGCGCTCATACGACACCGCTTCATCGGCCTTACCAAAACCAATATTGGCCTTGCGCAGATCGGCGGTACCGAGGTTCGACGTCATGATCAGCACGGTGTTGCGAAAGTCGACCGAACGACCCTGAGAGTCAGTGAGTCGACCTTCTTCAAGAATCTGCAATAGAGTGTTGAACACATCGGGATGCGCTTTTTCGATTTCGTCGAACAGCACCACGGAGAACGGCTTGCGACGCACAGCTTCGGTGAGCTGGCCGCCTTCTTCGTAACCGACGTATCCGGGAGGCGAACCGACAAGACGACTGACGGTGTGCTTCTCCATGTATTCGGACATGTCGAGTGCGATGAGTGAATCTTCATCGCCGAACAAGAACTCGGCGAGCGTCTTGGCGAGTTCGGTCTTACCAACACCCGATGGGCCGAGGAAGATGAACGAACCCGAAGGACGCTTGGGATCTTTGAGACCGGCGCGCGTGCGTCGGATGGCCTGGCTGACTGCCTTAATGGCGTTTTCCTGACCAATGACACGCTTGTGCAGTTCGTCTTCCATGCGCAGAAGGCGAGCGGTTTCTTCTTCGGTGAGTTTGTAGACGGGGATGCCGGTCCAGAGCGAAAGCACCTCGGCGATGGCTTCTTCGTCGACCTCGTCGAAGAGATCGATGCCGGAATCCTTCATCTCCTGCTCTTTGGCTTCCTTCTGTGCAAGCAGTTCCTTCTCGCGATCGCGCAAGCGACCAGCTTCTTCGAACTGTTGCGACTCGACGGCTTCCTTCTTCTCGGTAACAACCGTGGTGATTTCGTTCTCAAGTTCTTTGAAATCGGGCGGTGTTTCCATGCGCTTGATGCGCAAACGCGAGCCGGCTTCGTCGATGAGATCGATGGCCTTGTCGGGAAGGAAACGATCGGCGATGTAGCGGTCGGCCAGGTTGGCGGCAGCAACAAGGGCCTGATCGGTGATGGTCACGCGGTGATGGGTCTCGTAGCGATCGCGCAGACCTTTCAGAATTTCGATGGTGTGCGCAACGGTTGGTTCTTCAACCTTGACCGGCTGGAAACGACGTTCGAGTGCAGCATCCTTTTCAAGATGCTTGCGGTATTCCTCGAGCGTTGTTGCACCAATGGTTTGCAGTTCGCCACGAGCAAGCATCGGCTTAAGGATGCTGGCAGCGTCGATTGCACCTTCGGCCGCACCGGCACCAACGAGCGTGTGGATCTCGTCGATGAAAAGGATGATGTCGCCACGGGTCTTGATTTCCTTGAGCACCTTCTTGAGACGCTCTTCGAAATCGCCGCGGTAACGAGAACCGGCAACGAGTGCACCGAGATCAAGCGTGTAGAGCTGCTTACCGTGGAGCGTTTCCGGAACCTGATCGGAGGCGATTGCTTGCGCGAGACCTTCAACGATTGCAGTCTTGCCAACACCAGGTTCGCCAATAAGAACGGGGTTGTTCTTGGTACGGCGGCTGAGCACCTGCATGACACGTTCTGTTTCACGTGCACGACCAATAACTGGGTCGAGCTTTTTTTCGCGAGCGAGTTGTGTGAGGTTCCGACCGAACTGATCGAGTACGGCCGAACCGCTTGGCGATGCTTCGCCCGAACCACCACTGGTGGCACCGGCCTTCTCGCCCTGTTGCGGGCCAGGACCGGAATAGCCCGACAGCAACTGGATGACCTGCTGGCGAACACGGGAAAGGTCGGCGCCGAGCTTGACGAGCACCTGCGCAGCGACACCTTCGCCCTCACGGATGAGACCAAGAAGGATGTGCTCGGTGCCGATGTAGTTGTGGCCGAGCTGCAGCGCTTCACGCAGCGACAGTTCGAGCACCTTCTTGGCCCGAGGCGTGAAGGGGATGTGGCCGCTCGGCGATGAGCCGCCCTGACCAATGATTTCCTCGACCTGTGAACGCACGGCCTCGAGCGAAATGCCCAAGGACTCAAGGGCCTTGGCGGCGACGCCTTCGCCTTCGTGAATCAGCCCGAGCAAGATGTGCTCAGTGCCGATGTAGTTGTGGTTCAGAAGGCGTGCTTCTTCCTGCGCAAGCACGACGACCCTGCGGGCCCTATCGGTGAACCGTTCAAACACTTTGTGACCTGCCTCCCAGACGGGGATACGTGGAGCGAGTGTACCCATGACCGTCGCAATCACCTCGTCGGAAATGAAGGTGAGAGGTGCCTTTGTCACAAGTGGTCCGCGACCTTGTCCCCGGGTTGAGGTTGGAACCGACCGCGGGCCTAACGTGGCGCCATGGCCGGTGCCTCACCCCTCCTCCAGCTCCCCGTTCTGCAAGCGGATCTTGCGCGGGTCGAGGACGCCCTTCAGGCGTCGGTTATTGCCGAGGACTCATTCCTCACAGAGGTCGCCAGCCACCTGATTTTGGCCGGTGGCAAGCGAGTTCGCCCCGCATTCGCCGTGACCTCGGCTGCCACATCCGATCTCGTGATGGGCGCCGCAACCCCCGAAGTCATCATGGGCGCCGTCTCTGTTGAGCTCGTGCACCTCGGTTCGCTCTACCACGACGACGTGATGGACGATGCCACCACGCGTCGCACCGTTGAAAGCGTCAATGCTCGTTGGGGCAACCTCAAAGCAATTCTCGCTGGCGACTACTTGCTGGCAAAGGCATCGGAAATTGCTGCATCACTCGGCACTGAAGTTGCTGGTTTGCTCGCCGCAACCATCGCCAAGTTGTGCGAAGGCCAAATTCTCGAACTGCAACACGCGTTCGATCAGCAACGCACCGAAGACGCGTACCTGCGTTCCATCGATGGCAAAACTGCTTCGTTGCTCGGTACTGCGTGTCGAGTCGGTGCGATCGTTGGCGGACTCCCCCGTCCGCAGATCGATGCGCTCACTACATTCGGCAACTCGTTCGGTATGGCCTTCCAGATTGTCGACGATCTTCTCGACGTCACCTCGACCGATGAAGAACTCGGTAAGCCCGCAGGCCACGATCTCGTGGAAGGCACCTACACGCTTCCCGTCATCCGCACGCTTGCTGCCGGTGGCGCCGAAGCCGACGAACTTCGTTCGCTCCTTGTGAAACTTGCACCGACCGACGGTTCCATCGAACCAGTCGACGATCCCGACACGCTTGCGCTGGCCCGCACACTGTTGCGTTCCTCGGCATCGGTTCGCGGTTCTCTCGACACAGCCCGCGCGTATGTCGAAGCCGGTCAGCGTGCATTGGCGCCTTACGCGGGCACCGAAGCTGTCACAGCACTTGAAGCGGCTGCCGAACATTTGCTCGGCACCGTTCGCTCTGCGGCCTAGTTCAGACGTTCTTTTCGTAAATCAACCGAAGGCCATGAAGCGTGAGCCACGGTTCGGAGTGTTGAATGCGCTTCGAGAACGGCGTAATTGTTTCGGCAAGACCACCGGTGGAAATCACCGTGCAGGTGCCAAGTTCTGCTTCGATGCGATCGCAAAGCCCATCGACCTGTGCAGCGAAGCCATATACCGCGCCCGACTGAATCGATTCGACCGTTGACTTACCCAGAACATTGCGGGGTTCGTTGAGTTCGACTGCACGCAATGCAGAGGCACGACCCACAAGTGCATCCATCGAAATCTCGATACCTGGTGCAATTGCTCCACCGAGATACACGCCATCTTCCGATACTGCGTCGCAAGTTGTTGCAGTACCGAAATCGGCGATGATCGTTGGGCCTCCGTAGAGGTCGTAGGCGCCAACAGCGTTCGCAATGCGGTCGGCACCAACCTCTTTGGGATTGTCGTAATCGATGCGAATGCCGGAGCGAACGCCAGGACCGATCACGATTGGTTCGAAATCCAAATGACGATCAGTGACCTGACGCAACGTGGCTGTCACACGTGGAACGCCTGATGAAATCACGATGCCATCGATATCGCTGAAGCTGTTACGGCGAAGGGCAAGGAAGCCCTGCAACATAACGGCGTATTCATCGCTTGTTCGATCCGCAGCAGTCGAGATGCGCCAGTGATCGAGCAAGCCAGCTTCGGGACGACGTCCAGCAGACGTTCCACCGTCGAGTTCGTAAAGTCCAACAACCGTCTGCGTGTTTCCTGCATCTACTGCGAGAAGCATTCGTTGATCCTCCGTCATGCGGGATCGATATCGAGACCGATGTCGAGCACCGGCGCAGAGTTGGTCAGACCGCCGACCGAAATGCAGTCGACGCCAGCCGCAGAGTACGCAGCAATGGTTTCAAGCGTGATGCCACCAGACGCTTCAAGCAATGGGCAGCGGTGAGATGCAGACGCAACTTCAACGCACTCGCGAATTTGATCCGGCGTCATGTTGTCGAGCAGCAACGCATCGGCGCCGGCAGCCAAAGCCTCGTGCACCTGTTCGATGGTGTCGCATTCAACATGCACCGTGCGTGCTGGCCACATCGAACGTGAACGAGCCACAGCATCGGTGATTCCGAATAACGCAATGTGGTTGTCCTTCAACAAGATCCAATCGGAAAGGTTGCCGCGATGGTTGCGACCACCGCCAGCGCGCACCGCTGCCTTTTCAAGAACTCGAAGACCTGGAGTGGTTTTGCGCGTGTCCCATACATACGCGGTTCCGCCCTTGGTGGCTTCGGCCACGTACTCGCTTGTGAGCGTTGCGATTCCTGAGAGGTGACCGAGGAAATTCAACGCTGTGCGCTCGGCAGTGAGGATCGATGCGAGTCGACCATTCGCAGTAGCGATCAAGGTGCCCGGGCGAACGCTGTCGCCGTCATCAACCGACCACGTGAGCGACACCGTCGGATCGACCTGCACAAACGTTTCGGCCGCGCATGCACGACCAGCAATGACACCGGCGGAACGAGCAACGAATCGGGCCGTTGCAACGAGATCCTGCGGGAGAAGCGCAGAGGTGAGGTCGCCGAGAGGAGTGAGATCCTCGGCGAGAGCGCGTTCAACCGCGTCGACGACAACGACTCGGGGCGGCTGGAGCAGATCGGACATTCCCAAAGCCTGCCCTGCCGAGCCCGATCGGGGCGAACCGGTCAGGCGATCACCAATCGCAGAGCCAGATCCGGGTCGGTTTCGGGCCAATCGTCACGGGTATGAGCACCACGGCTTTCGGTCCGAGCATCGGCCGCAACCAGCAGCGCCGAGGCAACCGCGGCGAGATTGGCCAGTTCCCACGAAGCAACCCCTGAACCATTGGCGAGGCCTCGGGCGTGGTTGACCTTGCGTTCGGTGGCCTCCAAGGAGGTTGCGTCGCGCACCACACCAGCACCAACCGTCATTGCCCACTGCATGTCATCTCGGGAGGTTGCGATCGCGTCGTCGTCTCCGGGGACTCCTGCTGAAAGCGGTGCAGGTGTCGTCCAGCCTTCGAGTCGACGACCGCCGTCACCGTGAAGCGCGCGCATTGCGCCTGTTCGATCAGGACCATCGCTGCCGCTTTCGATTGCTTCGACGACGCGCGCACCAAACACCATGCCTTCAAGCAACGAGTTGGACGCCAATCGATTCGCACCATGCACGCCCGAACATGCGACCTCGCCAGCCGCCCACAACCCCGGAAGGCTGCTTGCGCCCTTCAGATCGGTGACAACTCCCCCGCACAAGTAATGCGCAGCCGGCGCAATTGGGAGGAGGTCGGTCGCGGGATCGAAGTCGAGGCCGCTAAGCATCGCCGCGATTGTCGGGAAGCGAACGTCGAACTGATCGAGGCCAGTCACGTCGAGCAAACAATGATCGGTATGGAGTTCGATCATTCGTCGAACCATCGCCCGACTGACCTGATCGCGTGGAAGCATTTCGTCAACAAATCGTTCGCCGTTGATGTCACGAATCAGCGCGCCATGGCCCCGTAATGCTTCCGACAACAACGGCCGAGGCATCCGCTGATGATGCAGCGCAGTGGGATGGAACTGAACGAACTCGACATCAGCAACTGCTGCACCTGCGCGCAACGCCATGGCTATTCCGTCGCCGGTTGCTTCGAGAGGATTCGTAGTAACTGAGAAAATCTGCCCCGCGCCGCCTGAAGCGAGCAACACGTTGCGAGCACGAACAATTTCAACGGTTCCGTCGGCGAGTGAGGCACGCACACCAACACAGCGACCGTTCTCAATCACAAGATCAAGAGCGAATGCGTGTTCGTGAATTTCCGTTGCTTCGCTTCGCACCGCAGCCACGAGTGCTCGTTCGATTTCGGCGCCCGTTGCAACACCACCGGCATGCACGATTCGAGGAAGCGAATGTCCACCTTCACGGGCGAGTTCAAATTTTCCATCGGCATCACGGTCGAACCGCGCACCAAGAGCGACGAGATCACGAACGCGAACTGGTCCTTCTTCAACCAAAACACGAACAGCATCGACGTCACAAAGGCCTGCGCCCGCAGCCAGGGTGTCGGCCAAATGCAGGTCGGTGGAATCGGGATCACCACCGAGAACGGCGGCAACCCCACCTTGGGCCCAACGTGTGGTCGACTGTTCCAACGGGCCCTTGGTGAGCACGCCAACACGAACTCCGGGCTGGGCCGCTGCCCGCACTGCAGCAGAAAGTCCGGCCACGCCGGAACCCACCACGAGAAGATCAAGTTCAGCGGTCACAGATGAGCAGTCTGACCGAAGAACGCGTTCAGGCCCGGAATCGAACGGGAGATTCTTCGGCAGCGATAGTCACGGCCTCGAATTCATCGATGATTCGATTCGTTCCATCGACATGCACGACTCGGGGCGTGTAGTCCTCAAGCTCTGCTTCGTCGTAGTCCGCATACGTGATCACGATGATCCGATCGCCCGGCTGCACCAAGCGCGCTGCGGCTCCATTCAGACACACCGTGCCCGGACCACCAGGAATGGCATAGGTCTCAAACCGAGCGCCGTTGTCGATATCGACAACCTGCACCTGCTCCCATTCACGTATGTCGGCCTGCTCCATCAATTGCGTGTCGAGGGTGATGGAACCCACGTAATGGAGGTTGGCATCAGTAATGCGAGCGCGGTGGATCTTTGACTTCATCATTCGACGATGCATCATCTGCTCCTTCAGCTTGGCGCCGCGTGCGGTCACCGTGCGGGTAGTGCTACCTACGGTACGTCGACACCGAGGTTGTCGAGTAATCGCGGTGATCCGACCTTGGCAACCATCAGCAATCGAACGTTTGTGCCACTCAAGAGTTCAGCCGGCGTAAGCAGCGAGTCAGGATCAACAACCACTGCGTAATCGAGTTCCGCGAGGGGTTCCGCTTCAATAATCGACGCCATATGCGCTTCGATCACTGCAGGATCGCTTTCGCCTGCTGAGATCATGGCCGCACCCGCCCGAAGGGCCCGGCTGATGACAGTGGCCGCTTCACGCTCCGATGACGACAGGTAGATGTTGCGACTCGACATCGCCAAGCCATCGGCCTCACGAACGATGGGGCATCCGATAACAGTGACGGGCTGGTCAAGATCGGCGGCCATTCGGCGAACGACGGCAAGTTGCTGGAAGTCCTTCTCGCCGAAATAGGCGCGGCTCGGGCCCGCGATGTTGAACAACTTCGTAACAACGGTTGTAACTCCATCGAAATGCGTTGGTCGACTTGCGCCTTCCATCCCAAGAGTCAGTTGGTCGACATGGACTGTGCTGAGGGTCGGTTCCGAGTACATCTCGTCGGTGCTTGGCGTGAACACGACATCGGCGCCCGCTTCTTCCGCGAGTTCCAAATCGCGATCAAGCGGCCGTGGGTAGGCACTGAGGTCTTCGCCTGCACCGAACTGCAATGGATTCACAAAGATCGTGAGAGCAACGACATCACAGTCAGCGGCAGCTGCACGGAGCAATGACAGATGGCCCTCGTGCAAGGCACCCATCGTCGGCACAAGCCCAACCGTTCGCCCGAGGGCGCGAACGTTTTCGAGGTGTTCGCGAAACTCAGCCTTCGTCGACAGGACCAGCATCAAGATTCCGTTCGGGGGTTCGTGGGTTGCGCTGCATCGGCACCACCAGTTCGCGAGTCCACCACGCGTCGAGCCGCTTCGACCAATGCGTCGTACAACGCGAGTTCTGACGGGTCGATGGCTTCGCGATGACGAGCAACCGTCTCCCAGTCGCCCCTCGCCACAGGACCAGTGAGGGCATCGGCCACGCCGAGGTCTTCGATGTTGTCGATCGTGGCACGAACAAGTTCGAGGTACGCCTCAAGCGGCACGCCCGCCGAGGCGGCGACTCGTTCGGCCGACCCAAGCAACGCAACAACGTGATTCGAGGCGATCGCTGCTGCCGCGTGGTACGAAACTCGATATTCGTCGTTCACAACGAATGAGCGCCCACCTAGCGCAGTCACCACCGATTCGACAATCGTCATCGCTTCGTCGCTACTTGCATCGAGCGCAAACCACGCGCCTCGGGCCAGGCGTTCAGCCCCGAGTTCAGTAGTTGGCATCGACGTCAGTGGATGCAGTGCTGCTCGTAAGGGATGCGTTGCCAAGACGTCGAGCCCGCATGCTCCCGAAAGATGAGCAACCACGGTTGTCTCGATCGGCGTAATTGAAGCAGCAACTTCCTCGATCGCTGCATCTGGAGTCGCGATCAGCAAAAGATCTACGTCTTTTGCAGCCTCGGCAAGTGAATCACCGCGGCGAACGGGCCTAAGCACCGTCCAACCAACCTTCGTCAACGCATTTGAGAGTGCGCCACCGGCCCGACCCGGTCCGACAACCCGGACCGAGTGGTTCGATTTCATCCCGGTTCGGCGTCGAGAGGGCCGACGCGATCCACATGGCCCTCGGCGCGATCGGCCCAATCGGGGCCAGCGACATCGGGGGCAAGGTCGGCCAAAGGCGCCATCACAAAGCGACGCAAGCGCATGCGTGGATGCGGCACTTCAAGATCAGGTTCCGTAATGGTGACGCCATCGATCCAAATGATGTCGACATCAAGCGTGCGTGGACCCCAACGAATCGTGCGAACGCGATTCGCCGCCGATTCCAACCGATGGCACACGCCCAACAGTTCACGCGCGCTGAGATCAGTGTCGAGCTCAATCACGATATTGAGGAACGGTTCCTGATCAGGGCCACCGACCGGTTCTGTTCGATACACCGGCGACACGGCGACAACCGAGTCAAGCGAACTCACTGCTTCGCGAAGAAGCGACCATGAATCACCGATGTTCGAGCCAAGGCTCAGGAATGCTCGCGACATTCAGCGTCCCCGGGTGATGGTCACGCCCGAAGTCGCCAGTGCCTGTGGCACCGGTGGGCGCAACTTCCGCACAGACACCGTGACACTGAGTGCACGCGGATCAGCGAGCACTGCGTCGGCGATGTTCTGGGCGAGATATTCGAGCAACTGCGGTGTTCCGGTAAGGATCACGTTTTCGACCGTTGCAGTAATTGCGCCGTAGTCGAGTGTGTCGTCGAGATTGTCCGACGCACCCGCTACGGAAAGATCAGCGACAACATCGAGGTCGACCTCGAGGGGCTGTGCCCGTTCGCGCTCTTCGGGGAGCGCGCCACAAATGCCGGTGACAACAAGACGGCGGAGTTCGATTCGATCATTCGGGGCCATGGGGATGCGCTCCGGGTCAGGCAGACGGCGGGGGGATCGTCAGTGAAATCGCAACCAGTTCTCGGCCGATGGGGCCGAGCTGGCGCTGGGTCAGCTGTTCGATCACGGTAACAACGCGGGGAGGACTTTCGACCAGGCCATTCCAGAGCAGATAGCCAGCGATAAGACCGCAGACTCGGTCGCTGAGTTCTTCGGCGTGGATGAGGATCCGCTCACCTCGCTCAAGGAGCATGCGGAGTTCAGCGAAGAAGGCCGTTTCGAAGATGCCGAGATCGTCCTCGGGAATGGGGCGGTGACGCCACACCACACCGAGTTCGTCGTAATTGTGGAGATTCAGCGGTGCCGCGATCATCGAGATGACGCAGGTGAAGCCCTGTTCGCGAACCCAGATGATTTCTTCTTGGCGACGAACCTTGCGATGGTTGGCGCCATAGCCACCGGGTCGCTCACAGACGGCGAGTCGCTCAGCGATCACCCAGTGAAAATTGCGGGGTCGGATCCCCTGCGCCCACTTCCCTTTACTGGCCACGGCGCTCATGCTGCCACGACTTTGGCCGCTTGGATGGCGCTTCTGACGTCGTGAGCGCGAATCATGCTCGCTCCGGCGTGCATTGCCCACACCTCAGTGGCGATCGAACCGGCCAACCGATCGTCGGCGGGAACGATGTCAGTCGAACCATCAGAAGTGGCAAGGAGCCGTCCCAGCATTGCCTTTCTGGACGTTCCGACCATCACCGGCCAACCCAATTTAACGATGCGATCAAGGTGCGCGAGCAGCGCCAGATTGTGGGCATCGGTCTTCCCAAACCCGAATCCAGGATCGACCCAAATTTCTTTTACTCCGGCCTCTGAAGCAGCCGTTGCGCGCTCGCGAAGGAACGCACATACCTCTGACACGACATCGTCGTAGTGAGGATTGGTCTGCATCGTGCCGGGCTCACCTTGCATATGCATTGCGATCCATCCGACGCCGAGCTCGGCCGCAACCGGCCAAAGGGAAGCAGAGACATCGTTGATGAGGGTTGCGCCTGCAGCCACCGCAGCGCGTGCGACCTCGGCATTGCGGGTGTCGATGCTGAGACGACAACGACCACTCAATCCTTCGAGAACCGGGATGACGCGTTCGAGTTCAGTTTCAACATCAACAGGCGCTGCACCTGGTCGAGTGGACTCGCCGCCAATGTCGAGAATCGAAGCGCCTTCTTCGATCAGAGAAAGTCCATGAGTGATCGCCGAAGCCGGCTCGAGGAACTTTCCACCGTCGCTAAACGAATCAGGAGTGACATTCACGATTCCCATGACCAAGGGAACCGCTGCCGGAGTGCCAAATCCGAGTCGGGGAACGACGTCGGCCACGTTTAGTCGCGAGCGATGAATCGCATCGCTTCGAATCGAGTGGCGGCACTCTCGCGGAAAAGTCCGCGTACTGCAGAAGTAACGGTGGTCGAACCTGGCTTACGAACACCGCGCATCGACATGCACAGATGCTCTGCCTCGATAACCACCAGCACGCCACGAGGCTGCAGCGTTGTTTCGAGTTCGTCGGCGATCTGCGCGGTGAGTCGTTCTTGCACCTGCGGACGCTTTGCATAGGCATCGACTAAACGAGCGATCTTTGAAAGACCAGTTACGCGACCATCGGTGCCAGGGATGTAGGCGACATGCGCCTTACCCATGAACGGAACGAGGTGGTGTTCGCACATTGAGGTGAGTGCGATGTCACGCACCATCACCATTTCGTCGTGGTTGGCCTCGAACATCACCTGAAGGTGACTGCGAGGGTCGTCACGAAGGCCAGCGAAAACCTCGGCGTACATGCGAGCCACGCGATCGGGCGTGTCTTGCAGGCCATCGCGTTCGGGATCCTCGCCAATGGCGATGAGGATCTCTTTCACAGCAGCTGAGATTCGGGGAAGATCGATGGGCTCCATCACGGTCTCCTGACGAGGGGACAAGAACAAAAACGTTCAGCAGTTGGGAAATCGTAGTGATTTCCCATTCGGCAAAGGGTCAATGGCCGCTTCCGGGCCCCACATAGACCCGAAGGTCATCGAGGTTGCGATAGCGCTCGGCGACATCGAGGCCGTACCCGACCACAAACTCGTCGGGGAGTCGAAAGCCTACGTAGCGAAGATCGGGTTCCACCTTCTGCATGCCCTCTTTCAGAAGAAGCGCACACACTTCAAGGCTCGCTGGGTGCCGGGCTGCAAGGTTCTTGCGGAGGTAATTGAGCGTGAGTCCACTGTCGACAATGTCTTCGATGATGATGACGTCGCGCCCGGTGAGATCGATATCGAGATCCTTGACGATGCGAACAACACCGCTGGTCTTCGTTGCTGTGCCGTAGGACGACACCGCCATGAAGTCGAGTTCGACAGGCAGCACAATCGAGCGGGCGATGTCGGCCATAAACATGACTGCGCCCTTCAGAACCGCGATAAGCAACGGGGCTCGGCCGGCGTAGTCGGCTGTGATCTCTTTGCCCAGTTCAGCGATGCGTTGCTGAATGGCTTCGTGGGTGACGAGGATCTGACCGAGATGGGGATCGACATCGGGATGCGGGTGTTCGTTACCGGACGCGCTTTGGGTCACGCGGCGAATGTAGTGCAGTCATCAGCCCTTCGGTGTCGTCACGATGCGAAGTTTTCCTGCGGTGCGTTCGACGCGACGGTTTCCACCCAATTCGGTTGCGATCACATCGCCTCGAACAACCGCCATCACGCGATCGATTGTTGCGGCATCGGGTGGATGGCGTTCTTCGGTGCCGGTTCGCAACCATTCGCGAAGTGCGACGCGTGCCACAACGTCTGGAACTTCCCGAAGCGCTCGCGTATCGGTCGGATCAAGTTCGGCGGCTTCCGACTTCAGATAGTCAGCAATCGACGCAAAGACATCGGCCTGACGATCAAGAATCGGCACAAGGTCACGGCCAGCGATATCAGCCAAAAGTGGAAGTACTTCGTGACGAATGCGATTCCGCACGAACAGTGGGTCTGCATTGCTGGGATCGAAAAACGGCTCAATCCCTTCGATCTCACAAACTCGTTCGGTGTCGGACCTTCGCAGACTGAGGATCGGGTGACGGAAGCCGGGGCGAATGGAGGCCAGGCCATCGGGGCCCGCACCTCGCAACAGATTGACGATCATCGTCTCGGCCCGATCATCGGTCGTGTGACCAAGCGCTGCATCAGGCCCGAGCACTGCATGCCGAGCCGACCGCGCGCGGGCCTCAAGGTTCGGGCCGGTTTCGACGACCACCGTCTCGGCACGAAACGCGGCGCCAAGACGTTCAGCGACGCTTCGCACTCGATCAGCTTCGGTTTCCGAGCCGGTACGCAACCCGTGATCGACATGCACCGCGGTGACCTCACAACCTGCAGCAACGGCCAACACCACTAACGCCATCGAATCGGCACCGCCGGAGACCCCACACACTAATGGTGTTCCCGCAGGTGGGAATGTGCATCGATTCAGGAACGCACCATGACGTTCAGCGAGCGAACTCAAAGCAGATCGACTTCGCTTAGCCAGCAACCGGAAGCGCTGCGCCCATACGATCGATCCACCGCTGTGGGTCACGGATCTCGAGAATGCTTGGAAGGTTCTCGGGACCTTCCCATGCCCGTGACAACAGCTGCTGACCGCCGGCACGCTCGACATCGGTGATGAATGCTTCGCCTTGCGCGTACTGCGCCAATTTCGCCTGCAAACCAATCAGTTGCTGAAACACGCGAGCTAAACCACGCGCTGACTCGCGCCGCTCGCGCAAGACCTTTCCGAATCGATCAGCGCTGGGCACCAAAGCCTGGCCGGCGCGATCCATCGTGATGTCTCCGTGTCCTTCGAGAAGGCTCATCATTCCGCTCACCTGATCAAGTACCGCGCGCTGTTCAGGATTAGCGAGGAGAGTCATCAGCCCACCATCGGCCAGTGGCTTCTGTCCTGAACGGATTGCCGTTGTCACACGCGAAATGGTTTCGCTCATGCGTGCGGGATCGGGATCGATCGTGTTCATCGTCTCGTGAACGAGACCTAGAAAGTGTTCGCGCAACCATGGAACACCGGTGAATTGGGCTCGATGCGTTACCTCGTGCAAGGCCAACCACATTCGAAACTCTTCTGGCGGAAACGCAAACTGCTTTTCCAGCGCAAGAACATTTGGTCCGACGTAATAGACGATGTCTTGGTCTTGCGGATTTTCTTCCTCGATCACGAGTAGGTCGTACTGACCCAAGACACGAGCCGACATCCAGCCCAACATGACACCAAGTTCGGCGCCCGCGAGTCGCGCAGTAACTGGAGCGACACGACTCGACGACACGCGATCACCAAACTTGTCGAGCATCGGTGCCAACAATCGTTGGAACGATGCGAGGTTGGCGCGAATCCATCCGGGTCGATCGGTCACTCGGGCACGAGCCGGACCAGCAAGCGACCGTAACCCGGTCTCTTGGGCGACAAGTTCTTCCGCAACAGCAGTCAGCCGATCGAAGTCAGGCTGCAACGATTGATAGTGATAACTGGCTGCGAAGGGATCCTTTTTAGCGGTACGGATCGCGACCTTTTCGGCCACACTCCAATCGACCGCCGCGGCCACGTTGCTCAGCGCTTGGGATAGCGGGGAGCGACGACCTTCTTCAGGTACAGGCCAATGATGACCACCACAATGAGAATCGTCGGCAGCAGAAGCGCCGGCGCAATCCAAAACGCCCAGACCTGTGCAAACAGAAGTTCCATGAGTCAGATCCTAGGCCCCGGGACCAGGCTCTCCGCCATCGTCGGGCCCAACTCCGCCCGAACCTTGTATCCGGAGATAGGTCAGTTTCTCTTCAATCCGGATTCGGAGGGTCTCGGGGAACTCCCCCGAATGAGTCTTGGTGGTGATGACCATGCGAAGTTCGGCCTCAAAATCGAAAGCCTCGAAACAGGGGCTGCAGGCCTCGAGGTGGGCCATGATCTCGGCCCGCTGCGACTCGCCGAGTTCCTGATCGAGGAATGTGTAGACCTCGGCCAATGCTCGTTCGCAGTCAGGTGTCCCGGCGATTGGCATGGCGGGAGTGGCGTCGTGGTCGTGGGTCATGGCGATTCTCAGGGGGCCTCGGGGACGGCATCGGCCAGTCCCCTCTCGAGGGCAAAGTCGTGCAACTGCTTTTGGAGGGCTTTTCTTCCACGATGAAGCCGACTCATCACGGTTCCGATCGGAATATCGAGATCCTCAGCGATTTCCTTGTAGGACAAACCCTCGACATCACTAAGAAGCACGGCGAGGCGATAGGACTCGGGCAGGGCATCGATTGCCGCCTGCACGTCGGCATCGGTGAAGTAGTCCATGAGCTCGTCTTCGGCGCTGCGGGAGGCGCGAGCGGCTTCCAGACCGCCCATGCGGCGGTACAGGTAGAAGTCCTCGACGCCATCAAGCTCGGTTTCATCGGGACGGCGCTTCTTGGAGCGATAGGAGTTGATGTAGGTGTTGGTGAGGATCCGGAACATCCAGGCCCGCAGGTTGGTGCCCTGCTCGAAGCCAGCAAATCCTTTGTACGCCTTTAGGTAGGTCTCTTGAACCAGATCCTCGGCATCGGACGCGTTATGCGTCATTCGTAGCGCGGTGGAATACAACTGCGGCATGTATTCCATTGCCTGTTCGGCAAACGCTTCTTGATTGGCCATCAGAGCCCGAGAGGAGAATCGAACTCCTGACCTGCTCATTACGAGTGAGCTGCTCTGCCGTCTGAGCTACCCGGGCGGGAAGGATTGAGGTTAGCCGCCTGCTCCGATCGGACCCACTCGGCGCTCGACAGCGGCGTGGTGTCCTTGGCGAATCAGCGACGGGGGCGGCCCAGTTTCGAAAAGAGCGCCACTAACTGCAGCCGTTCGTTCGGATTTCGCACGAGGTTGCTAGCGAGTTCAGCAATGTCATCGATTGATGCAGCCACATCGGCCGGGCGAGGCGAAGTCGCAAGGTCGTCACGGTAACGACGAGACAATTCGGTGAGTCCGGCCCTGATCTCGTCGGTTCGATAACGGCGGACTTCTCGCTTATGTCGATCCTCGAACTGCTTGCGACCCGAACCACGTTCGCCACGAGCCGCCACGAGCTCAGCGAATTCGGCAACTTCTGCAGCGTGTGCTTCGGTGAGCGGTGTCATTGCATCGTCGATCATCGCCAACAAGTCGTCGGCGGTCTCGATAGCGCGCGCACCAGTGCCGTCGAGACGATCGGGAACTGCGCGCCATGCCGCGCGTCGCAACGCAAGTCGATCATCAGTTGCCAAAAGTCGCGCACGGCCAAAATCACCAACTGCGGCAGCAGCTGCATCGGCGGCGCGTTCGGGCGCGACACCTTCAGCGATCAGTCGCTCAATGATGAGTTCGTCGGTGATCGTCGCGAGATCAATGCGCACGCAACGGCTCGCAATGGTGACGAGATCATTTGGAACATCGTCGGCAAGAACAACAAACACGGTGCCATCGGGTGGCTCTTCGATTGTCTTCAGCAGTTTCGGCGCTGCAGTGGTGACGAGATGGAACTCATCGAGAATCAGTACTTTCGGCCCGTTCTCGATTGACGACCGTGCTGCTGTCGCAATGATTGTGTCGGCCTGTTCGGCAGAAATTGATGCGCCCACTCGTTCGAACTCGGTGATGTCGGAGTGATTCTGCGTCAGTGCCATGCGCGCCTGGCGAACAGCGTCATCGCCAGTTCGATCGCGGCTCACAAGCGCTGCAGCAAATGCACGTGCTAACTCGCGTTTACCGCTGCCGCGTGGGCCAACCAACAAATAGGCGTGAACGGGCGCATCGACTGCGGCGCGCAATTCGCGAACAGCACCATCCTGGCCAACGACATTGGACCAGAGTTCGATTCCAGCAATTTCCGCCGACAGCGGCGGGTAGTCCGTGCGTGATGTCACAGAAGCAGTTGTAGCCGCTCAGCGACCGCGGCGGACACTGCCGCTGACACTTCATCGATCGACGGCGTGCCATCAATGACCACCCAACGATCGGGTTCGGCTGCAGCCTGCGCCCGGAAGCCCTCGAGAACTGCAACATGAAACGCCGCCGGTTCCGCCTCCATGCGATCTCGAGCCGCACCGAGTCGACGATCGGCTTCGGCCTCGGGAACGTCCAACAGGATGATCAGGTCCGGCCACACTCCGCCGGTTGCCCACAGCGAAAGATCGCGAATCTCGTTGATCGGCAATCCGCGACCATGACCCTGATAGGCGATCGACGACCCCGCGAACCGATCGGTAACCACATGCCGACCTGCGGCCAGAGCAGGTTCAACCAATTCGGCCACGTGTTGGGCGCGGTCAGCGGCCATGAGCAGCGCTTCAGCACGGTCAGATAGGTCGATCGTCTGAGGATCAAGAAGTACTGCTCGCAATTTCGCGCCGATCACCGTTCCACCCGGTTCGCGCGTAAGAACGGCACCGAGTGCATCGGCCAGGCGTGCTGATTGCGTGGACTTTCCGCAGGCTTCGCCCCCTTCGAAGGCAATGAACTTTCCGCGAGTCATGACGGATCTCCAAACGGCGGCGGCGGAATGAACCTAGGGCCTTCAGGTTCAACGTCATCTGGGTGAGGTTCAGGGATGGGACCAGCCGGTCGAAGGTCAATCGGTGTGAAATCCAAAGCTTGAGGATCCGGAGGATTGGGACGCGACGGATGATCTGATTCACCAGCACGCTTCACGCGTTGTCCGGCGCGCAACGAAGCAGCTGCCACGAAACCCGCGGCGATGATGATCGCTGCGGCAAGCCACAACGCAAGTCGCACGCCTGGGAGTTCCACCGTTATGCCAGCAACGTCGATGCGATTATTAATCAACGTCGATGCCACGCGTCCAAGAATTGCTGCAAGTAGTGGACCAGCAACCATTGCGATGAGCACGCACATGCGAACCAGCGTGTTGAGCGAACTGAACACGCGTCCACGAAGATCGTCGGCGACTTCCTGTTGCAACATTGCGAAGCCGAGTACATACACGGGACCAACGGCAATACCCATCAGGCCAACAAAAATCACTGCAGCCCATAATGAGGAAGAAGAGGCAGCACAGAACAACGAGATGCCAGCAGCGAACAATGCAGCGATAAACGTTGTCGTTTGTGGCAATCGCTTTTGGAACACCGACACACCAACCACGCCGATGGCTACGCCGAAACCAAGTGAAGTGGTGAACAATCCATAGCCAGCGGCACCAGCATCAAGAACTTCAGTAGAAAACACCGCACCGAGCGGGATGAGCATGCCGCCACCGATAAGACCGGTCGCAAGACCCAAGTTCACGGCGCGAACAGTGTGGTTCTTCCAGATTTCGTTCCAGCCCTCTCGGAGTTCTTCGAGAGTGGCCTTTATGTCGACACGACGTTCATCATCAGCCGTGGACTTCACGCGTCGTTCGCGCTTTGGCAATGCCAAGCGACTGATCATCCACGCAGAGAACAAAAAGGTCACGGCGTCGAAATAAAATGCTAAGGCCATCTGATTGTTCTCGAGCCATCCCAGACCAGGGATGTTTCCGATCCACGCTGACAAACCAGCCAGCAATGCAAACAGCAACGCCGCGAACGGAAAGGTTCCGTAGGCAGCAGCAAGTGAAAGTGAATTTGCGGTTGTGAGATGTTCACGAGGAACAAGGTTTGGAACTTCTGACTCCTTTGCTGGTCCCCACAACAGCGTGAGTACTTCAAGCACAAGCGACGCAAGTACAAGACCGATGACGTCGCTAACGAATGGAAGTAGCGCCATCACCAGTGCGCGACCGATATCGCAAGAGACCATGACTTTCTTGCGGTCCCAACGATCGACAAGCACGCCTGCAAGCGGTCCAAAGAAGAAGCCCGGCACAATGCGCGCGGCCATCACCAGCGAAATCGCGCCGGCACCGGCGCCACCGCCGATGGTCGCGGCCAAAAGGATGATCGCCGAGAAGCCAAGCCAGTCGCCGGTGGCCGATACGACCTGCACGAGCCACAGACGGAAGAACTCATGGCTGCCGAAGAGGCGCACATGGAACCCCGGACGATCCGAGGGGTCCTTTGTGAAAATGGTTTCGGTGTCTTCACCAAAAAGCGAGGCCCGTGTCCAGCCCGGGACGGTCGCGTCAGCGTCGGGGCCAATGGCCTCGACGGGCGTTGCATCCTCGGGGGGATCGGCGTCGTCCCCAGGTCCGGGGCGAGGCACAGCCATGCACTGAGCCTAGGAGAGGTCCCCCACGGCTCTGAGCACCTCCCCGAAGAGGGTTAGCGCTCGGTATCGAGGATCTGAGAGTTGGACTTCTCGACGTTGGGCCGCTTCGCCGCCTTCTTCGCTGCCTTTGACTGCCCGGTAGCCACCGTGTTCTTTGTCATCAGATCAGGCTTTTTGGCTCGGGATTTGGCGCTCTTTTTGGCTGTGGCCTTCTTCTTGATGGCCTTCTTGGCCGCCTTCTTCGCCACGGGGCCGCCATTTTCGGCGATGTAGACACGCCGATCCTGAAGAAGCTCTGCCCCGCGCTCTGGGCTCAGCGTTTCGGGGACATCGCCGACTCGAAGCGAGGCGTTGGTTTCGCCATCGGTCACGTAGGGGCCGAACTTTCCGTCTTTGATCAACATGGGCCGGCCCGAAGCGGGGTCGATGCCCAAATCGGCCAACGGAGGCTTCGGCGATCGCTTTCCAAACTTTTTCGGTTCGGCGAACATGGCGAGGGCATCGCGAAGGTCGACGGTGAGAAGTTGTTCCTCGTTGTCGAGCTGGCGGGTTTCGGGCTTTTCCAAACCGCCGACTTCCTTCGTCAGATATGGCCCATGGGGGCCATTCCGAGCGGTGAACACTGCGCCTGATTCGGGCTCTGATCCGAGATCGCGGGGCAGAGAGAGCAACTGCAGTGCCGTCTCAAGTGTCACTTCGTATGGGTCCATCTCCTTGAAAAGTGACGACGTCTTCGGCTTTTCGTCTTTGTCGTCAGTCAATTCACCCAGCTGGACATAGGGACCGAACTTGCCGCTCATCACGAAAACGGTGAGACCAGTTTCAGGATCTTCTCCGATGGGCTTGCCGCCCTTCGGCATGGCAAGCAGCTCGAGCGCAACCGCAACAGTGAGATCGGCGGGTGGCAAATTTTCGGGTACCGACGCAGTGTCATCGCCGCGCTGCACATAGGGCCCGAACTTTCCGGGCTTGGCGATGACGGGCATTCCGTTGTGATCGTCACCCAATAAGAACGTATTGATCGCGGCCGCATCGATTTCCGGAAGACGTTCGGTGACAAGATCACGCAGACCGTCTTTGCGCACACCATCAACCATTGGTCCGAAATAAAACTCGGCAAGCGTTTCAACACTGTTCGCGTCGCCGTTGGAAATTCGATCGAGAATTGCTTCAAGGTTTGCGGTGAAGTCGTAATCAACGAGTTCAGCGAAATGCTGTTCGAGAAGCGTTGTCACTGCGAATGCGTTCCAGCTCGGAACGAGCGCAGAACCCTTCTTCCAGACATAGCCACGGCCCTGGATGGTTTCCATAATTGAGGCATAGGTAGAGGGACGGCCAACGCCGAGTTCTTCCATCTTTCCGACAAGCGACGCTTCAGTGAAACGAGCCGGCGGTTTGGTTGCGTGACCTTCGGGAGTGATCTCTGTTGCATCGAGACCGTCACCGACCTTTAACTGCGGAAGTCGACGTTCGGTGTCGTCATCGTTTTCCGAATCGGTGTCATCAGTACGCCAGTCTTCGACCTGCATCCAGCCGCGTTCGGTAATGACCGTGCCCGCCGCAGAGAATTCGGCATCGCGGCCGCTTGCAGTAAGCGAGCCGAGTCGAACTGTGACGGTCTCGCCAATGGCATCGATCATCTGCGATGCAACAGTGCGCTGCCAGATGATTTCGTAAAGGCGAGCTTCGCCAGGCGGAACCTCGTTGCGAACTTCTTCAGGACGACGGAAACGATCACCAGCAGGACGAATCGCTTCGTGCGCTTCTTGAGCGTTCGCAGCCTTCTTGCCCCACCTGCGTGGCTCGCCTTCAATCGCCGACGCGCCGTAACGCTCAGTGATCTCATGCTTGGCCGCGGCAACTGCTGCGGCAGAGAGACTTGACGAATCGGTTCGCATGTAGGTGATGTAGCCCTGCTGATACAGGCTCTGGGCCATCGACATGACCTGCTTGGCCGACACCTTGAGACGACGACCCGCAACCTGCTGCAACGTTGAGGTGGTGAACGGAGCAAACGGGCGTTTGCGGTAGGGCTTGGACTCAACACTGCGAACAGAGAACGGTGAGGTCTGCAGTTCGGCAGCGAGCGCACGAACTGTTGCTTCATTAAGGATGACGCGGTCGTCGCGAGTCAGCGCGCCGTCTTCATTGAAATCGTTTCCAGTTGCAACGCGCACGCCATCGAGTGCAATGAGCTTCGCGCCGAATGGAATCGGTTCCGATGACGCAGCGAAGACGCCCTTGATGTCCCACCAGTCGGCGGAAACAAACGCCATGATCTCGCGTTCACGTTCTACAACGAGACGAGTAGCAACGCTCTGCACTCGCCCAGCGGATAATCCGCGGTTGACCTTCTTCCACAAAACCTGTGAAAGGTCGTACCCAGCGAGACGATCGAGAAGTCGACGCGTTTCTTGAGCATCGACAAGCAATTGATCCAGTTCACGCGGATTGGCAAACGCTTCACGAATTGCGGGCGCAGTGATCTCATGGAACACCATGCGATACACCGGCATGTCCTTCGGCGGCTTCAAGACCTGCAACAGATGCCACGCGATTGCTTCACCTTCGCGATCCTCATCGGTTGCGAGATAGAGCGCGTCAGCGTTCTTCAGCGCACGGCGAAGTTCGGCAACTGTGTCCTTCTTCTTGTCGTACACCTTGTAGTAGGGCTTGAAGTCGTCATCGGGATCAATGCCCAGGTACGACCACCACTCCTTCTGCTTGCCCTCGGGAAGCTCTTTCGCTTTGGAAACGAGATCTCGGATGTGGCCAACAGACGCGATAACGGTCGGCGAAGCGCCACCGGTGTCCTCGCCGCGGAGGAATTCGGTGATCTTCTTCGCCTTCGTGGGCGACTCGACGATGACGAGGGGACCGGCCATGGAGGGACACAATGAGACCCGTTTGGCGGCTCTGTCAATCACAGTCTTTGGAACCATGGTCCCGGGGACCCCCTTAGGGGGTCCCCGATTTTTCTTATCCACAACCCCATTTCTCGGTCCTGACCGGGCATTTCGGCCATACTCAGCCCGTGACACCTACCGCGGAAAACCCCCCTTCGAACGACAATGCCCTTCGCCCCCTGGGCGAGGCCGGAACCGGCGAACGTCGCCCATGGGGTGAGTTCGTGATCCTCGACGACGGCCCGGCCGCAAAGGTCAAGCGCATCACGGTCGAGCCTGGCCAACGTCTGTCCTACCAATCACACGACAAGCGGTCTGAACACTGGATCGTTGTCGAAGGCACTGCCATCGTCACTCTCAACGATGTCGATCACACCGTGCCCGCAGGCCGCACAATCGAAATTCCTGTTCACACCAAACACCGAGTTCGCAACGACAGCACCGCGCCAGTCGTGTTCATCGAGGTACAGACCGGCACCTACTTCGGCGAAGACGACATCGTCCGCTACGAAGACGACTACGGAAGAGCAGGTTCCTGATGGACTTCGCACTCAGCCCTCGCGCGGCAGATCTGCAACAACGTCTGCTCGCGTTCATGGAAGAAGTCGTCATCCCCGCCGAACCAGTGTTCGCCGAAGAAATGCGCGCATCAGGTGACCCGCACTTCCATCCGCACGTCATGGAAGAACTCAAAACTGAAGCGAAGAAACGCGGCCTCTGGAATCTATTCATGCCCCACGTGACCGAATGGACACCCGAACCGGTCTCGAACGTTGACTACGCACCACTTGCCGAGATCACTGGCCGCAGTCCGCTCGGGCCTGAATCAGTGAACTCTGCCGCGCCCGATACCGGCAACATGGAAATCCTTGCGCTGTTCGGAACACCCGAACAAAAAGATCGTTGGCTGGTACCGCTGCTCGAGGGCGAGATTCGTTCATGTTTCGCCATGACTGAGCCCGATGTTGCATCGAGCGACGCTCGCAACATCAGTCTGAGCATCGTTCGCGACGGCGACGGCTACGTCCTAAACGGCCGTAAATGGTGGATTTCTGGGGCTGCGAACCCTCGCTGTCGCGTTGCCATCGTGATGGGAAAGACCGATCCATCGGCTCCCACCTACACGCAACAATCCATGGTTCTTGTTCCCATGGACACACCGGGCCTCACCATTGTTCGCGATCTCATGGTGTTTGGTTACAACGACCGTGAAGGCCATTGCGAGCTTCGTTTCGACAACGTTCGCGTCCCTGTTTCAAATCTTCTCGGCGAAGAAGGAAGCGGCTTTGCGCTCGCCCAAGCTCGACTTGGCCCCGGTCGGATTCATCACTGCATGCGCTGTATCGGTATTGCCGAACGCGCCCTTGAACTTATGTGTCGTCGCGTCACCGAGCGCGTCGCGTTCGGAAAACCTCTTGCACAACAAGGTGTGATTCAGGAATGGATCGCTGATTCCCGTATCGAAATCGAACAAGCACGTCTGCTCACCATGAAGGCAGCGTGGCTCATGGACACCGTCGGCAACAAGGGTGCACGCACGGAAATTTCTGCCATCAAAGTTGTCGCACCAAATGTTGCGCTCGCCGTTGTCGATCGCGCCATACAGGCGCATGGTGGTGGCGGCGTGTCGCAGGATTTCCCATTGGCAGGAATGTGGGCCGGTCTCCGCACACTTCGATTCGCCGATGGTCCCGACGAAGTTCATCGCATGCAGCTCGCACGTAGAGAACTCGGTCGCTACATCGAAACTGGCGATTCCACGACCACTTCAGCCGATATCGGCGTTGCTCGTTAATCGATTCCATCCTGAGATGAGTCCGGAATCGGCTTGTTTCCTTCATCAAGAACAGTTCGTGATCCAAGAAGTCCGCTGTAATAGGAAGCACGGCCCAAAAGGTGTGCTCCGACCGGAGCAGTAAACAGTTGCAGGATTACAACGGCAACAAGTTGCGTGGTCGCAGTAACTCCTTGGACGAGAAAACCTGCACCAAGGCACACAAGCAAGAGGCCCAGAGAACTTGGCTTGGTTGCGGCATGGATACGACCGAAGACATCATGAAGCCGAAGTACGCCAACCCCGGCAAGTAGGGCGAGAGCGCAACCGGCGAGCAACAGGCAGGAGGCGATGACTGTCATCATCCACCTCGCTTTTCGATAAGCCGGGCAACGATTGAAGTTCCGAGAAATCCAACGAGTGCCACCACAACCATGACTGGTAAATAGAGACCGTCGCCGGTCCTAGCCGCCTGAACCGCTATTCCCATCACAAATACGGTCAACAAGAGATCAGCGGCAATGATTCGATCGGCCAGCGAGGGTCCAATGACCACCCTGATTGTGGCGGCGAGCGCCCCCAGCGAGAGCAACGTGAAGCAGACGACAGAAACCGTGGTCACTTCTTGACCTCCAGTTTGAGCGCGTCACGATCCTGCCGATTCCCAAACGATTGAACAGCAAGCCTTTCGAATTTTTTCACGCCTTCACGAACTGCGACTGGGTCAGTCGCGTCAAGAGCGTGCACATAAAGAACAATCCCGTCGTCGGTGAATTCGTCATCAATAGTCATCGTGCCTGGCGTCAGAGTCACAGCATTCGCAATAACCGTTGCAATACGAGACGAGCGAACGGATAGCTGAACTCGAATAACCCCGGAATGGACTCGATTGGGCACAACAACCAATATCGCGACCTGCCCGGTAGCGAGAACAAGTTCCTTCAGGAAAACAAGGGCGAAAACAAGAGCGGCAATGGGATGAAACCTGCCTGGATCAGACGCGTCAAGGATGGCTGGTCCTGCAGGAGCAACCCGGATTACGAACGCGATTACTAACACTCCACCAACCACGTTCGCCGGGGTGATGCGACCCCATAGCAGTAACCAAAGTGCAAGGAGTGAAAGGAACGAAATCGCTCGGTGAAGACAACGTCTCACTTCCCCATCACCGCCGCAATATAACGAGTCGGATCAATTAAGTCAGCAGCAGCCTCTTCACAAAGCGCGTAAATAGGGCCCGCAAATACAGCGATCGCGATTGTGACAGCAACCAACATCCCCGTTGCCCCCATCATTGTCCGATGACCCGTGCGTACGAGAACGTCGCCAGGTTGCGCGGTTTCGAACTCACCCCAAAACGTCCCACTCCAAATTTTGGCCATTGAGAAGAGCGTGAGGACACTGACAATGAGACTCACAGCGATAATCGCGTAACTCTGCGCCGAAAGTCCCGCTTCAACAATCGACAACTTGCCAATAAATCCCGAAAATGGAGGCAGCCCGGCGATACTGGCTGCCGCCAACCCGAACATGAGAGCCAAGAACGGAAGTCGCTTTCGAAGACCACCTACGTGATCGAGGGCAGTCGTTCCCGCAGACTCCTCGATAGCGCCGCTAACGAGAAACAGGCTTGTCTTTACAGGAATCTGGTGAATGATGAACATCACCGAGGCGGCAAGCCCCGCAGTCGTAAAGAGGCCAAGTCCGATCAGCATGTAACCAATTTGGCTCACAATGTGGAAACTCAAAATGCGCTTCACATCGTTTTGCGCGATCGCACCGAGCACACCAACCACCATGGTGAAACCGGCAAGGACCAAAACAATTGTGCCGATCCCACCGCCCAAGAAAACCGTTGATTCGACCCGAATCAACGAATAGACGCCCATCTTTGTTAGCAACCCCGCAAACACAGCGACGATCGGCGCTCGCGCAACTGGGTACGAGTCTGGAAGCCAGGAAAACACGGGAAACATCGCTGCTTTCGCACCAAAGATCACCAAAAATAAGAGGGCCAGAGCAATCCGCAATGACTCCTCTGCTGAACCCAGTTTGAGCGAGAGGTCAGCGAAGTTGACGGTGCCAAACGCGGCGTAGATGAAAGCGATTCCGGTAAGAAAAAAGATCGAAATAACTATATTGATCACGACATAGGTGATTCCATTTCGAATCTGTTCAGCGCGGCTACCCAACGTGATGAGTACATAACTTGCAACCAACGCTACTTCGAATGAAACGAACAGATTGAAAAGATCGCCGGTAAGAAAAGCAAGTGAAACCCCGGCCGTCAAGACCAAGAACGCCGGATGGAACTGCCACATCTCATCGTTCCGTCTTGAGCCGAAAGAGAAAACCAGCACAGAAAGAACTGTCACAAGACTCACAACAAGTATGAGTGCAGAGAACATATCGGCGACTAACGCAATTCCAAATGGGGCCACCCAACCACCGACTGCTGACACAACGGGACCCTGCTGTTTCACTTCAAAGAGCAGGATGATTGATGCAACGAGCGAACCTGTAACCGCAAGAATTGAGAGCACTCTCTGACTTGTTCGAGATGCTTTCAGAAGAGTGGAAATCGCTGCAGCAAGAATCGGAAGTATTACCGGGAGAATGATCAGCACGTTCATGGCTTGCCGTTCCGTGTCGCAATCATCTCAGCAAGGCGAACATCTTCCTCGTCTTGTGCAACGTCATCGTTTCCGGTGAGCCGCCAACTGCGATATGCCAATGCTAAGCAAAAGGCTGTCATTGCGAAACTAATGACGATCGCAGTGAGGACAAACGCCTGCGGTACCGGATCAACGACCTTGTCATCTCCGGTAAAGCGGCCGATAAACGCGGCTACTCCCGCCGAACCCCCAGAAGTTAAGAGCAAGAGATTTGCTCCGTGGGACAAAAGCGAAAGACCCAGAACAATACGAATCAACGAACGTTGAAGAATCATGTAGACGCCGATGCCGTAGAGCATTGCGACAACGAGTGCAACAAGAGTGGTCATTCGAAATCACCCTCGGACTCTGGCTCTGAAAATACTTCCAATAACCAGTGGAAACTTCCAACGACGACGAGATACACCCCAAGATCAAAGAAGAACGCGGAGCTCGTGGCGATCTCTCCTAGCCACGGAAGCGTCACGTGCAATTCGCGACTCTGGAGAAGAGTTCCATCGTTAACTAAACCGAGGAGCGCCGTTCCGGTAGCAACCAGAAGTCCAAGACTGAGCACCACCTCCGATCGAATTCGGAGCGATTTCAGGAGTTCCGCCGAACCACCCGCAGCAAGGCGCAAACCGAACGCAGCAACAACGACAAGTCCGCCCACAAAACCACCACCGGGAAGGTTGTGCCCGACGAAAAGCAGCCACAATGAAGCGACCAGTAGCGCATGAAATTCTGCTCGTACTACAACGTCGAGAACCATCGATGGTCGACCAATTTCCTGATCAAGATCACTCGTTGACCCGTTTGTTTGTTCGGTCCACTCGCTCATGAGTCGACAACTTCCTGGTCGACCTCGGTTCGATCCTTTGAGCGTCGTGCACCAAATCGGATGAGGCCCACGATCCCAATCGCCGCCACAAACAAGACCGTGATCTCGCCAAGAGTGTCTAACCCTCGAAAGTCAACAAGTATCACATTCACGACATTGCTTCCGTGAGCTTCCGGCTTTGACCTCTCGAGATATTCCTCACTCACCGTCCGTTCCTCTACCGCTGGCCCACGCTCGCTTTCAGTCGACTCAACCTGAGTTGCAACCACCGCTTCGGGACCAGCGGTTTCCGATACCGTCCGGGCCGAAAGGGCGAACCAGAAGACGAAGACTGCAACGGCGACAGATACGGCTATGGCAGCGGCATTGCCACGTGATTTGGCAACGACAAACTTTTCAGGAAGGTGGCGAATCACTAGAACAAACGCGACTGTTCCGAGTGTTTCCACCAACACCTGTGTCAAGGCGAGATCGGGAGCCCCTTGAACAACAAACAGGGCAGCCATTCCATACCCGACAACACTCAACGCGATAACCGACGCAAAGCGTCGATGAAATACCGCTGCTGCTGCCGCCGCGGTAATCATGATGATTCCGATAACCGCTTGGATGGGCGAGTCCACCAAGCTTGGCCAAGATCCAGGCCAACCATTCATTGCTAAGGGAATAGACGGCAATGCGACCATCGTGAGTACAAGTACTGCGACATAGACGCGGAGCGAGCCACTCTGCGTAATCGCTGTGACTCGACCCGAAAGAGCCAAGACTCCTCGAACTGTCGCGTCGTACACGCCCACAGACGAAGGAACGCCTTCGAACCTGGCCTGAATGCGCTCAATCGCTCTGCGACCAACGAACATCCAGGCACCGGCGACGAGAACTAATGCGGAAAGGGCGAGTGCGGCGTTGAACCCACCCCATAGCGCTAGATGGATGGTCGGTACCTCGAACCCGAGAGATTTCACCGAGCCAGAGACAAGTGATTCCAGTAGGAGTGGGAGTACTCCGAGAACGAGTCCTAGAGATGCAAGGACCAAGGGTGACAACGCGAACCAAGCATTCGGCGAAGGCGTCGAAACAGGCGGATCAAGCACTGCCCTTCCCGAACGAACAGAAAAGAATGCCCCCCAAACAAATCTTGCGCTGTAGGCAACCGTAAAGGCCGATGCGACAGCAACCACGCAAAGGACAATCAACCCGCTTGGTTCGGACCAATCAAGAAAGCCATAAAATGCAAGTTCTTTCGAAAGGAACCCCAGAAAGGGCGGCACTCCCGCCATAGACGCTGCTGCTGCGACTGCAACTCCCGCCACAACCGGCCACTTGCGGCCAAGCATCCCAAGCCGCCGGATATCGCGCGTGTGTGTTTGATGATCAATGATTCCTACGACAAGGAAGAGCGATGACTTATAGGCGGCGTGGGCAATCAAGAGCACACAACCTGCGATGGCTAATTTCTCTTTGCCCGAACCGAAGAGGACCATCATCAGTCCAAGCTGACTGATAGTGCCGAATGCAAGTAGGAGTTTGAGATCGTGCTGACGAAGAGCTCGCCATCCGCCGAGGATCATTGAGGCACAACCGACAACCACGACTACCGGCCCAAATGGTGTGGTATCAGAAAATGGCTCCGCGAACCGCGCCACTAAGAAGACTCCAGCTTTCACCATTGTCGCCGAATGGAGATAGGCACTCACCGGAGTTGGTGCTTCCATCGCTCTGGGTAGCCAACCGTGAAACGGGACCTGCGCTGACTTGGTGAACGCTCCGAGAGCTACAAGAAGGACGGCAACGTTGACGACCATGCCTGAAGGCGGGTTATGAACAATCGCCGAGAGGGAGTATGTGTCTGCGGACTCGCCAATCAGAATGAAGCCGGCGAGCATCGCAAGGCCGCCAGAACCAGTCACGAGTAGTGCATGGAGCGCCGCCACTCGTGCACCCGGCTTTTCCTCATTTGAGCCGATAAGCACATATGACAGCAACGACGTGAGCTCCCAAAAAACGAAGAGCAGCAGCAGGTTGTCGCTGATCACCAACCCGAACATGGCTCCGGCAAACATCACAAGCGCCGAAGCGATGCGCGCAACATCTCGCGAGTTCTCAAAATAGGAAACCGCATAAAGGAAGACGCCGATGCCGACGACGCTGATGAGCAGCGCCATCAGGATTGAAAACCAATCAGCGCGAAAGTCGATGATGAGCCCGAGGCTGGAAACCCAGGTCCATGATTCGGTCGGCAGATCCCCGTTGCCCACTCTGGAAGCAGCAGATACCGCCCACACCAGTGCGGCCAAAGGGCCAACGGATGCGACCAGAAAGACGCGACTACCCCATCGATTTCCGATACCAAGGATCGCGACGGCCACCACAGCAAAAATCACAAGAACAGCAAGCAGGGTGGCCTCCTCTTAGCGCGCGAATACTGTGCCGACCAGCCTTCCCGGCGCACCAAGGAAAGTCTACGTGATTTCGTGATCGTTCACAGAACGTTCACGAAATACCTACGGGTTTCCGAAGGTCTCGATCAATGAGACGCGCTTTGCAGAAATTCAAGTGCTTCCGACACAGTCGAAGTGACAGTAAGTATCTGGTCTGCGCCCGTGAGCTGAAGGTCTTTGGCCAACCGTTCCGATTGATTGACCAACACGACGAAACCATCCCGGGTCCCTGAGCGTTTCACCGCCTCAAGGACTACTCCCAGTGACACCGTGTCGAAGATATCGACAGCCGAAAGATCTAGGACTATCGAGGGGCCTGACTCGTCAATGGCCTGGACGACCTCGCTTCGAAACCGGCTGATTGTCGAGAGATCAAGATTGCCGGAGATCGAAAGAATTGCCGTGGCACTCGCCGAAGAACGGATGGTTTCGAACACGACTTGAGCGTAACGCCATCGAAGTTGCAGAAACTGCCCGTAGCCTCGTGTCGATGACGAAGGACCCGATCCCTTCTCTTGATGCGTTCGTCGCAGCTCTTTCCAAAGACCCCCGTTTGGTCCACACAGAACTCACTCCGGCGCGTCACGCACGATTCAGTGAACTTTCGCAACCGCTCTCGGAGACTGTCGCTTCCCTACTTCCTGGTAGGGGGTTGTGGTCACACCAGGCCGAAGCAATTGACCACGCAAGGGCAGGACGCTCAGTCGCAATCGCCACCGGCACAGCGTCTGGGAAGTCGCTGTGCTTTCAACTCCCGATTGCTGAAGCCATAGCTGCGGGCCCACTTCCGGCCACAGCACTTCTGCTCTTCCCCACAAAAGCGCTTGCCCAGGATCAACTCCGATCGCTTGCTGCACTAAATGTTCCCGGTCTTATCGCTGCAACCCATGACGGTGATTCGTCGCCCGAAGAGCGCAAGTGGACTCGCACGCATGCAAACGTTCTGCTTACCAATCCTGAAATGCTGCATATGAGCATGCTGCCAGTACACGTCAATTGGGGCACCTACTTCAAACGACTTCGGTATGTCGTCATTGATGAGTTGCACATGTTGCGCGGAATGTTCGGTAGCAACGTTGCCCAGGTGCTGCGACGCCTGCGACGTATTTGCGCTCATTACGGCTCTCATCCGGTTTTCATCTTCACCTCTGCGACCATCGGCGATCCGTCAGCACTCGCGTCGACACTCTGCGGTCTTCCCGTCGAAGCAGTCGTCGAAGACGGTTCTCCTCGTGGCGAGCGTTTGTTCATTCTGTGGGACCCAGACGGCATAAACGATGGTTCGGAAGAAGAGCCGAAATCGGTGTCCTCATCTCGCGATACCGCCGAACTCATGAGTGCTCTTATCAAGAACGATCACCGAACGATTGCGTTCTGCCGCAGCCGCAAAGGTACCGAACTTGTTACGGCCGACGTTCAACGGCGACTCACGAAGCGCCTTGCGCCGACTGTTCGTTCGTACCGAGGTGGCTATCTCACATCAGAACGTCGGGAGATTGAAAAAGAACTCTTCGATGGAACACTCCGCGGCGTTGTCGCCACCACTGCGCTTGAACTCGGCATCGACGTTGGCGGTCTCGATGCGTGCATTCTCAATGGCTTTCCTGGAACGATCGCCTCAATGTGGCAACAGGCTGGCCGCGCAGGTCGTGAGTCGCAACAGTCCCTCGCCGTGCTGGTTGCAGGAGATGACCAACTCGACCAGTGGTTCGTGCACAACCCCACCGAACTCTTTCAACGTTCTCCCGAACCCGCAGTTGTCAATACAAACAATCCCTATGTTCTCTATCCGCACTTGGCATGCGCGGCGTTCGAACTTCCGCTCACCGATGCCGACGAAACGTGGTGGCCCGACGTTCTCGATGACGCGATTCGTGAACTCGTACAGGATGATCTCCTCAAGATCCGGATGCCTACTGCGCGTGCTGGGCTCGGCGCCGTATGGAGTGGGCGCGGACGCCCAGCGAATGGCATTGGACTGCGCAGTGCAAACGCCAATGAATTCCGCATTGCCACCGACGATGGTTCATTGGTCGGCACCGTCGACGGTGCACGCGCATTCCGCCTCGTGCACCCCGGTTCCATCTATTTACATCAAGGAACCGCCTGGCGCGTGAGCGAGCTCAATCTTGATGATCACGTGGCAATCGTTGAACCGCACGATGGCGGTGAATACACCCAGCCCCGAGCTGTCACCGATATACGCATTCTTCAAACCGATGAGGAACTCGAGATTGGAAACGCCACTGTGTGTCTTGGCACCGTCGAGGTGGAAACCACCGTCATCGGTTACCGCCGATTCGACACATTCACACGTGAGCAACTTGGAATGCACGAACTGGACTTACCGTCGTCCAAGCTGGTGACACGCGCGTTTTGGTACATCATCGATGACCACATCTCGAGTGCTGCAGGTGTGGGCCATGACCAACTACCTGGCGCACTTCACGCGGCGGAACACGCAGGGATCGGCATCCTGCCATTGTTCGCGATCTGTGATCGTTGGGATGTCGGCGGTGTTTCAACTCCGTATCTCACCGAAACCGGCGCAGCAACGATCGTGATTCACGATGCCTATCCCGGCGGAGCTGGCATGGCGGAACTTGGCTTTGCTGCTGCCGACCGACACCTCCATGCCACGCTCGAGGTCATTGAGTCTTGTGAATGCGATTCTGGCTGCCCTTCGTGTATCCAGTCACCCAAATGCGGGAACGGCAATGAACCCCTCGACAAGGCCGCCGCGATCGAGTTGCTACGAGCGATGCTTTCTGTCTGACTCCACCCGCATCACCACCGCGGATTCGAGATCGATATCGGGAACAAGCGAACCGATGATCGGGATGCCAGTGATGCTGCGATACGAAATCAGCACTCGAACCGATGCATCCCCGTCGACCATCGTGGTGGTCGCCAAAACCCGATCAGCAGCAAGGTTTCCCGCCTGCCGCGCGGCCATGGTCGCAGCCCCTAACCGATCGCTATCGCTCACGGAAGCGGCACGTGCTGCTTCACGAGCGGCATGCGAAACAAGGAGTTGATCGCGCACAACGAGTCCCGCTTGCACGATGAACAGCGCCACCAAGACAACGAGGGGGAGGACCAATGCAAACTCCACGGTGGATTGTCCCTGATCCTCCCGCCTCGTCTGCATCACTTCACCTTGTCCACAACGCCACCGAGCACCGCATCGAACAGCGTGCCGATTGCTCCCGATTGGGTGGCCCAGCCAAGAAGCAAGAGCGCAATTCCTGCCGCACCGAGCAAAACGAGCGCGTACTCCGCAGTGGTCTGACCACGCTCGGTGCGCAATCGTTCACTCCTTGATACTGCGATCGGTTCTGGGCTGCTCCCTGCAAGGTCATTGACGGCAAGTGGTAAACGACTGATGAAACTGTTCATAGAAAACTCCTTCGGTCTCGTGAGGTGGAAGGGGGAAGTCAGGCCGCTACCAGTGAAGGGAGTTCAGCGATGTCATCACTAACGGGACGATCGCTAACAGCCCAAACGCTGGGAGAATGCAGAGAACAAGTGGAAAGAGAAGCTGCACAGGGAGCTTCCGGGCATTGATTTCGGCCCACCGCCGGCGTTGCAGGCGGGCGTCGGCCGCCACTCGTTCGAGCGCTGGCCCCAGCGCCACCCCGTCGAACGCGGCCGCACGCAATGACGCCACAAGCGGACGTACCGGTTCTCCCAATTCGTCGAAAGCATCGAGCGCGTCGCCGAACCGTTGACCAAGTGCGACCCGGCGACGGACTTCGGTGAGCGTTGAAGCGAAAACCTCGGGGGCATGCGGTTCGACAACCTCAACGACCTGATGCACCGAAAGGCCAGCACCGACAGCGAGACGAAACAGATCAACCAACTCAGGAACACTTTGACGACGCGCGCTCTGGATCGACATTTGTTGTGAACGATGACGCGCAACGGGAACAAGGAATGCACCGATTGCGAGAGCGGACCCGACAACGGGGCCAACACCAATCATCGATGTCGCCCGATAAGCCGAGACATCCAAAACGCGCCAAGAGCATTGAGGCCGAGGCCCACTCCGAGGCAGACCCATCCGATTGGTTCACCGAGAAGAAGATCGAGGATCCGACCGTCGACCATCGACGCCGCTACAGCAAAGACAACGGGTGCAACAACGAGCACTACCGCCGAGGCCCGAGCCTGGGAAGAGAGTGCCGCAACCTCGCGTTCTAATGCCACCCGTTCGCGCAGTGACGCAGCGACGCCATCGAGCACCTGTGCCGAAGCGCCACCGGCACGAGAGGCCAAATCAAGCGCAGTCGCCGTCAGTTGGCGGTTCGGCAACTCGTCTTCCTGGCGCCAGTCTTCGACGGTGTCGATCAGTGAACGCCCTTGACCCAACTCTGCCGAAATGCGAGCAAAGACCGGATCGTCTTCGCCAACGCTGCGCAGTGCCAGTGGAAGGGTCGCACCGGAACGAAGTTGTCGAACAACGCGATCTAGAGCACCGGGTATGCGCAGATCGAGGAGCCGCCGAGTTCGTCGCTCGATGAGTCGGTGGGCCGGACCCAGTGGTCGAGCCGACATCAACTGTGCAACAGCAGCGCGAGCTCCTCGAAGAATCAGCGAGTCGTGCGCCGCAAAAGATTCCGCAGCAAATCGCTGATGCACTCGCCAAGCCGCCATCATTTCTGGAGTTGTCGTAATCGCCGCCACCGTTGTAGCAACAGTGAAAATTGTCAGCGCAATAGTGAGAAACAGTTTGAGATTCATGCCTCGATCCAGTCCTCGGATGGAGCGCTGACATGAACTGCTCGCCGAGGTCGTGCGGGCAACCCGACAAGCCGCCCTTCTGGGCTGGTTAACTCATTCACTCGCACAGAAGTGGCCGTTTCAGTTTCAACCACGGGCTCGGCGACCGACATGACGCGACGAGAGCCATCGGGCATTCGAGCCACATGCACGATGAGATCGATTGCCGCTCGTAACTGTTCACGCACTGCAACGAGAGGCAGCGCAACATCGCCCATCAGCACAAGAGTTTCGAGTCGGCGAATCGTATCGAGAGGAGAGTTGGCATGACAGGTCGACAACGAACCATCGTGACCAGTGTTCATCGCTTGCAACATGTCGATGGCTTCGCCCGAACGGACCTCGCCCACCACTATTCGATCAGGACGCATTCGCAACGCATTCCGCACAAGTTCACGAATGGCTACCTCGCCAGCACCTTCGGCGTTCGCTGGTCGTGACTCCAGTCGCAAGACATGCCGACCGGGTAGGCGTAGTTCTGCCGCATCTTCGATCGTGACGACACGCTCGTCTGGCGGGATGAATGCAGCAATGGCATTGAGCAGTGTGGTCTTGCCTGCACCGGCACCGCCGCTAACCATGATGTTGCAGCGAGCGTGCACCGCCCACTCGAGCAAACGGGCAACACCAGGCGTGCAGGCCTCGGAAAGATGCACACGCCGGGCACCGAATCGACGAATCGTGAGCAAAGGCCCGTCGACGGCAAGTGGGGGCACCACACCATTGACTCGAGACCCATCAGCAAGGCGCGCATCGACCCATGGCGATGTGCGATCGATCCGTAGACCTAGCGGAGCGACGATTCGTTCGAGCAGTGCGTAGGTGGATGCGCTGTCAATAAGTAGGCCGGTGCATTCGAGATGACCGTGGCGTTCAACCCAAAGGTCGCCGGAACCATTGATCATGACTTCATCGACCGTGGAGTCTGCGAGAAACGGATCGAGTACTCCGAGGCCACCCACACGCGAGTGAACTCGACTCACGACATCGGCAATCGATTGATCGTCGAGCAATGGATCGTGATCGAGAACAAGCTGTGCAACCGATGCAGCGTCGTGATGGCCGCAGTTGAGCAACTGTTGATGCACGGTCTCAACTAATGGGGTGAGCATTTCGTTGGAACTGCGGTCAGGCGACATCGCGAAGCGCCTTCCCCAATGGCGACGGGAGGCGCGCTGCAAGGAGCCCGGAATCAACGGCACGAGCAACCGCTGGTTCGACAGCAACTGCTGCCACTACCGGAACTCCGAGGACATCTTCGACATCGCTTCGGCTAAGGGCCCTACCGCCTTCTTCGACGAGCACAACACCCGTTGGCCGAAACGGGAGAGCCGATGCTCGCCGCAGCGAAATGAAACAGGGCCGGGTCACAAGCAGTGATGTTGTTGAGGCCTCAATGAACTGACGGCGCACACGATCTTCAACATCGTCGGCGCCGGACACACGTCCAACATCAACCACGATCGGTCGCTCGTCATCGACAAGTTTCTCGAGACACATTGCTGCTCGGTCCTCGCTCGCAAGCAAGCGGTGACCACGGGGAATCAGCCGAACGCCACTTGCCACCGAGTGTTCGAGACGTTCGATCGCCGCCGCTCCGACCGATGGCGACGCAGCCAACCAATCGGAAAGTCCTGGTCCGCTGGGTTCGGGAACACCCAACACCGTTGGTCCGTCGCCATCGAGATCCACGAGGACTGATCCGAAATCACAGTCACGGCCGAGCAATACTGCCAATGCAACTGCAACAACAGTTGTGCCCGATCCACCTTTTGCAGACCAACACGAAAACACCATTTGCCCTCCTGAGAACAGCACCACAGAGAGGGGAAGTTGGTGGCACCGTACGAAGTCGCCACAACGCCGTCAAGGGTCATCGGTGCCATCCCAATTTCCGGCGGCTCAAGTTTCGCCAGACCCACCCGTATGCTCAAGGTGTGGAAGCAGCGTTTTTCGATCTCGACAAAACCGTCATTGCGCGCGCGTCGATGATTGCGTTCGGAAAATCCTTCCGCCAAGCCGGAATGATCAATCGTCGGGTCATGGCTCGTGCCGCGTGGAACGGTCTCGTTTTTCACACCCTCGGTGCCGACGAGGAACGCATGCGGAAGTTCCGCGAATCCGCACTACGCATCACACGGGGATGGGACCACGCCGCAGTCGGCTCCCTCGTTCGCGACACCCTCACCGACGTCATTGACCCCATCGTCTACGACGAAGCCCTCGAACTTATTCAGGAACATCGTGACGCAGGTCGACTCGTCTTCATCGTTTCAGCATCACCCGAGGAAATTGTGATCCCACTCGCGTCATACCTCGGTGCCGATGGCGCGATTGCCAGCCGGGCGCGAATCGACCAAGACGGCAACTACACCGGCGAAGTCGATGTCTATGCCTATGGCCCCTACAAAGCTGAAGCCATCGCCGATGTCGCAGCGACACGAAATATCGATCTTGAAAAGAGTTGGGCCTACTCCGACTCAGCGACCGATGAACCCATGTTGCGAGCTGTTGGTCATCCGGTTGCGGTGAATCCCGATCGAGAGCTCACTCGCATTGCAACGGCCGAAGGCTGGCCGATTCTTTCGTTCACTCAACGCGTCCCTTTGCGAGATCGCGTCACGCTGCCGCCACCTGGTCGCATTGCGACAGGCGCGGTGATCGCCACCGGGGTGTCTGCGGGACTTTTCCTCGGGTGGTGGTTGCTGACCCGGCGAGCAACGCCGAGGTCGGCCTAATTCAGGCGTCTTGCAGTTTCTTTACCGCGAATGCGGCCAGAGCGACAACGACGATGAGTACGAGAATCTTCTTCATGGGGGTCACTCTAGGACGGAGCCGGTGTTCGGTTCCATCGCGGCCGGGGTGCACTCAGGAAGGCGGGGCTGTCCCGGCGGGCCAACGGTTCACCGAAACCACCCGACAGGCGTATGCGCCTTGTTCCGGGCGTGGAGCACTGGCGGACCAATTGGTCGTCGCGTGCTCGGGTACGGCCTTTACGGTGATGGAGCTCGCAGCGAATTCCTCGCCTGTGCTGCCCGGACCGGTCGAGCGGAACGACACGTCGATCTCGTAGTCGGCGCTCTCGCTCGTCCAGTTGGTGAGGGTCCCGGCGGCCTTCACACCATCGCCGCCATCGCTTTCGCAGACTCCAAGATGGATATCGCGCTGTGGCGGGTGGACAGCATCGCTGCTGGAACTAGAAATTCCGGTTTCGGAGTAGACCTCTTGAAGAATTTTTGCGTTGGCAACCTCGTCGGATTCTCCGAAGATCCGGAGGCCGATGACGACCAACACGATGGCGAGAACTAGCGCAATGATCGCCAAGACTGCACCGACGATGAGCACTGCGACGCAACCACGTTGCTCGGCGGCCTCATCAATTGCTGATGCCGGCGGCGGCGGGTTTGGTCCAGGAGTCACCGAGGGGGCCGGTGGAACACTGGTTAGTGAACTCTCGGGATCGGTATCGTCGTTGAACTGATCAGTCATGGCCGCGGCAACTCCGCGAAACGATCAGACGGCGAGCAGGTCGCGTGCGCCGGTATCTGACGACGGATGACGAAGCTTCGACATTGCACGGGCTTCGATCTGACGAATGCGCTCACGAGTGAGGTTGAAGTGTTCGCCAACTTCTTCAAGCGTACGAGGTTCGCCACGGTCGAGACCGAAACGAAGCTTGAGGATCTCGCGCTCGCGTTCGTCGAGTGGTGAAAGCAGTCGGCTGATTTCCTCGGGGAGCAGCGCAGTGGCAGCAACCTCGAATGGAGATTCAGCAGAGCGATCTTCAACAACATCGCCAAGTTCGGCATCGCCGTCTTCACGAAGCGGCTCGGAAAGCGAAAGGGGTTCGGCAGCGAAACGAAGAGCTTCGGTGACTTTGTCTTCCGGCATTTCAACCTCGGCCGAAAGTTCGGCGAGCGTTGCGGGACGACCAAGTTTCAGTTCAAGACGCGCACGCGCTTTCTGCAAACGAGCAAGCGTGTCGCCAGCGTGAACTGGGAGCCGGATGGTTCGACCGGTGTTGGCAATACCGCGAGTGATGGCCTGACGGATCCACCAGGTTGCGTAGGTGGAGAACTTGAAACCCTTGCGCCAGTCGAACTTCTCGACGGCGTGCATGAGGCCAAGGTTGCCTTCCTGAATGAGGTCGAGAAGCGGAAGACCAGAGGCTTGGTACTTCTTCGCGATTGAGACAACGAGACGGAGGTTGGACTGCACGAAGGTGCGTTCTGCGTCGTCGCCCTGTTTGATCGAACGCTTGAGTTCGCGCTTGCGAGCAACGGTGAGGGTCTTGGCTGCATCCATTTCGGCGCGAGCGGCAACGCCACCCTCGATGGCCTGCGCCAGACGAACTTCATCGTCCTTCGTGAGCAGGGGGTACTGGCCAATGTCAGTGAGGTAGAGACGAACGAGATCCTCTTCGTCGCGTTCAACACGTTCCTTTGCCACTGCCACACCTCTGGACTTCGGCCCGGAGAATCGACCATGGGGGCCGCCGGGGTGTGACAACGATACCGGGCCGGTCAAGCCCCCCAACCAAGCGGGTCACGAATCGCTGAGAAAGAGTCGTCAGACCCCGAAAATGTGGGTGATTCGGGCCTTGGCGACGGCCAGTTCCGCCTCGACTCGTTCAGCTGCTGCCCGCTCTTCGGCCGCGGTCATCACAAGCTCCATCGGGCCGATTCCCTCGGCCAAATCATTCAAGACATCGGTGAGAGAGATGTCCAGCAATCGCCGTACCGGGGCGTCGGCAACGGTCGTCGTCCGCTCCAGATGAGCAGCCATCGCAGTGCGGAGACCAGGAAGGAGCTCTCCGTAGGCCACCAACATGCGGGCACCCTGCGACTCGCGAACAAGATCGGTGACGAGGCCAAACGCTTCACGCTCGACCGAGGTGAGCGTCAGCAACGCGTCAGGTCCAGGCGGTGCCGTTGGCAGCATCTCGAACCAACGCTTTGCTCGCCAGGCGCTGTGGTCGGCTGCCGAGAGAAGTGCGAGTTTCGCCACGGGCAGTTCGACGGCGGCGGCCCATCGGCCGAACAGACCGAACAGCAACTGCTCAACGCGACAATAGGAGGCCATGCGCTCTACGGATTCGCCTGCGGTGAGAAACGCCATGGGTGCAGGTTAGGGGAATCCCCGCAACGGCTAACGGCGATATCGGTTGACGATGGGAAGGCGACGGTCTTTGCCGAACGCTTTCGAGGTCACTCGCGGTCCCGGCGGCGACTGGCGACGTTTGTATTCCGCCAAATCAACCAGGCCAACGATTCGCTGCACGACCGCGGGATCGTGACCCGCAGCAATGATTTCCTCGATTGAGTGATCCCCTTCGACGTACATCGCCAAAATCGGATCGAGTTCTTCGTAGGGCGGGAGGCTTTGGTCGTCTCGTTGATCAGGTCGCAATTCTGCTGATGGCGGTTTGACCAGCACAGTTTCCGGAATCAATTCCCGACCTGCGAGTTCGTTGCGATAACGGCAAAGTCGGTACACCAATAACTTTGAGACATCTTTAATCACCGCGTAGCCGCCCGCGGAATCGCCGTACAACGTTGAATAACCGACCGAAGATTCACTCTTGTTGCCGGTGTTCAGGAGCAACCACCCGAACGCGTTCGACAAACCCATCAGCGTTACTGCACGAAGCCGACTCTGAAGATTCTCTTCGGCGAGTCCGATCGACTGACCGTCGTAAGACGACGAAAGCATTTCCATCAACGCGGAATGTCCCGGCTCAATTGCAATTGTTCGATACTCAACGCCCAGGTTTTCGGCAAGAGCAACTGCATCAGAAATCGAATGGTCACTCGAATACCGAGACGGCATCAACACCCCATGTACATGCTCGGGGCCAACAGCATCTGCAGCAATTGCAGCAACGAGGGCGGAATCAACGCCGCCCGATAAACCGATCACGACATCAGAGAATCGATTTTTGATGACGAAGTCACGGGTAGCAAGAACGAGTGCATTCCAGACTTCAGCTTCTTCTGTAAGCGTTTCAGCAATGCCTGCTTGGTCGATAGGCGGTCGTTCGGCGGCGAGGTCGGTGTCATCGATTTCAACGTCAACGACGCAGAGATCTTCAACAAACCGCGATGCACGGGCCAGCAACACTCCACTGGCCGACATCACCATTGAGTCGCCATCGAAGACGAGTTCGTCTTGGCCACCGACTTGATTGACATAGGCGATCGGCGCAGCCGCTTCACGAGCGCGTTCGGCAACTACCGCAGCTCGTTCTTTTGACTTTCCAACATTGAACGGCGACGCGTTGATGTTTACAACCAACTGCGCCGCGCGTGAACCAAGTTCGGCGATCGGACCACCCTCGATCCAGGCATCTTCACAAATGGAAACTCCGAAACGAACACCCTGCGACTCGAAGACCGGTACAGGACCGTCACCTGCAACGAAATAGCGCGCTTCATCGAACACCGAATAGTTCGGCAATTCGCGTTTGCGGTAGACGCCATCTAATGAGCCGTTCGACAGCACCGCAGCAGCGTTAAACAGAACTGGCCGTTCAACTGCTCGAGAAGTTTTCGTGACCTCGCCAGGGTCAGCAGATTCACGCGAGGCCGAACCCTGTTCGACGAATCCCACAACCGCCGTACACGAACTCGAAGCAGCAATAATTCGGTCGAGCGCTGCTCGCACGTCATCGACAAAGCCCGAACGCAGAAGGAGATCCTCGGGTGGATATCCCGTAATCGCCAGTTCGGGGAAGGCAACGACGTCGCAACCGGCCGCGTTGGCTTGGTCCATCAGTTCGATGATGCGTGACGCGTTGCCATCGATATCGCCGACGACCGTATTGAGTTGAGCGAGGCCAATGCGCAGGCTGGGCACCCCTGCAGACTACGGGCCTTCACGCGACGCAATAGCCTCAAAGTCGTGGCAACCCCCGGCGATGCGACCCCACTTCCAACTGAGCTGCTCAACCTCGCCGACCGCAGTGCTGCTCCTGCCGCAGTCCGAGTGGCTCTCGCCCGCCTGAGCGAAGCGGCTCCTGACGCACTCGAAGCGGCCGCAGCCGATGCCGCACTGGCCCATTCGCTTGTTTCCGTGCTTGCTGCGAGTCGATCGCTCACCCGCCTGCTCGAAGCCCGCCCTCTGGACTCTCTTGCTGTGCTCGCCGCCAACAGCAATCGACTCGAGCCAAACGCTGCATCACCCGAAGACCTCGTTTCCTGGCGCAATCTGGAATTCCTTCGCATTGCCGCCCGTGACCTCACCGGCCTCGACACTCTCGATGAGGTCGGTGCAAACCTGGCTGCATTAGGTCGTGATGTCCTGCAGGCCTCGTGGCAACTGACCGAGGACCACAACACAACCATCGCCATCATCGGCATGGGCAAGTTAGGTGGCAACGAGCTCAACTACTCAAGCGATATCGATGTGTTGTTCGTTGGCGAGGGTCCACTCCAAGAACTTGACCGCAGAGCGCGCGCCATCATGGATATCGCCCGGCGATGTTTTCGAGTCGATGCAAATCTTCGACCCGAAGGTCGCGACGGGCCTCTCGTGCGAACTGTGGGGTCGTACGAGGCGTACTGGGATCGCTGGGCTGAACCTTGGGAATTTCAAGCTCTCCTGAAAGCGCGTCCTGTCGCAGGTGACATCGCGCTTGGTGAACATTGGCTTGATACCGCCCAACGATGGTTGTGGGCCCGGCCATTCGATGCCGAAGCGCTGCGATCGCTTCGGGCGATGAAGGCTCGGACCGAAGCGGAGGTTGCGCGCAAAGGCCTCGGGAATCGCGAACTCAAACGTGGGCCGGGTGGCATTCGTGACATCGAATTCACGGTGCAGCTTTTACAACTCGTGCACGGTCATCTTGATCCAGATCTTCGTGGTGCAACCACACTGACAATGCTCGACGAGATGGCGAGTGCTGGATACATCGACGACAACGACGCAGAGAAGATGGCATGGTCCTATCGCGAATTGCGAACGGTCGAGCATCGGTTGCAACTCGTCGATGAACAACAAGTTCACACGATTCCTACCGATGACGCTTCACTGGATCATCTCGCACGTGTGATGGGTCGGCGCGATGAGCCCCGCGGGACTGCAGCCGAACAACTCGAGCGCGACCTGATCCATATCCAGACCACAGTTCGTGGAATTCATGAGCGAGTCTATTTCCGCCCACTGCTTGAAGCATTTGCTGCAACAACGCGCGATGCGTCTTCACTCAGCGCAGAGGCAACGGAAGTCCGACTGGCGGCATTCGGTTTCGTCGATGCTCGGCGCACAGCTGCAGCGCTCGGGGAATTGACTCGGGGGCTCAACCGATCGAGTCGATTAATGCAACAAATGTTGCCTTTACTGCTTGATTGGCTTTCGCTTTCCCCCGATCCCGACCTTGGCCTTCTCCTCATCCGCAATCTTCTGACCGGTCCACGTCAGTCACGACAAATCGCTGAGACATTCCGTGAGTCCCCTGCAGCGGCGCAGTCGCTGTGCACAATCGCAGGAACAAGTCGACTGCTCGGTGACATCATCGCCGCCAACCCCGATCTCGTTGCTCGACTCCCATTACCCGAACAACTCGCCACAAAAGATCTCGATGGGCTCATTGCCACCGCAACCGCATCAATGGAGATGCGCGAAGGCAATACCGAGCAACAAGCCTCGCTGCGCCGATGGCAACAACGGAACCTTCTCGGCATCGCAGCGCGTGACCTGTTTGACTACGCCGATGTTGAGCGCGTGGGCCGTGATCTGACATCGCTGGCAGAAGCCACAATTGGATCAGCGCTGCGAAGCCTGGACCCGCAAATACCGTTTGCAGTCATTGGACTCGGAAGATTCGGCGCCGCTGAACTCGCCTACGCCAGCGACCTTGATGTGATGTTCGTGCATCAAGGATCAAGCGCTGCCGACATCGACGAAGCTCGACGTCTCTCGAAATCGCTCATGCGAATGATCGCCGGGTCGACGCCGGCCGCGCGTCTTTATGACGTCGATTGTGATCTGCGACCCGAAGGAAAGAACGGTCCGCTGTCGCGAGGCGTCGATTCCTACATCGTCTACTGGCGCGAGCACGCGCTCACCTGGGAGCGACAGGCAATGACCCGCGCTCGCGTCGTCGCTGGCGATGCTGCGCTCGGCAATGAACTCCTTGACGAAATTGCACCGTGGGTATGGGGACCAGGACTTTCCGCGGAAGGAATCCGCGACATCCGACGAATGAAGGCCCGCATTGAGGCCGAACGCATTCCCATGGGGGAGGACCCCGACTTCCATCTCAAACTCGGTCGCGGCTCGCTTTCCGATATTGAATTCACCGCCCAGATGCTCCAGTTGCAGTACGACGTCAAGGCCACCGGGACAATCGATGGACTCCGAGCTCTGGCCCAAGCTGATGTTCTCGACCCCGAGGATGCTGCCATCCTCACCGAGGCCTACGAGTTCTGTGAGCGCGTTCGCAATCGCTGGTTCTTGGTCAACAGCGCACCGAGCGACTCGATGCCGACACAACCTGAATCAGCATTGTGGTTGGCCCGTTCACTCGACACTGAGCCAGGTGTTCTGCGTGAGCACTACCGCCGAGTCACTCGTCGATCACGATCAGTCGTCGAGCGCGTTTTCTACGGCCTACCGGCAAAACACTGAGCCGCACGAGGTTTGCGCCATAATGGGTCGACATCTCAGGAGGTCGTCCCATGGACGCAGCTGCAATTCGTGAGGAACTTGATCATCCCGTCATCGATGCGGATGGGCACATCATCGAGTTCATCCCTGCTATCCGCGACCTCATCGCGGCCGACGCTGGCACTGCACTCGCTGACACGTTCCAGGCCATGAGCACCGCTGCGGCAACGGCACGACGAGGTCTCACTGATGACCAACGTCGAAGCAACGGAATGTCGCGCACCGGATGGTGGGGTGTCCCCACGCGCAACACCCTTGATCGAGCAACGGCAATGCTCCCTCGTTTGCTCTACAACCGGCTCGATGAAATCGGTATCGATGTTGCGCTCCTCTACCCCACCGTTGGCCTCAGTGTCATGGCCGTCGATAACACCGAACTCCGTCGTGCTCTTGCGCGCGCTTGCAACCGCTACTACGCCGAGGCCTACGAGAAATACTCCGATCGACTTCTTCCCGTCGGAGTCATTCCCACCTACGACCCCGATGAAGCAATTGCTGAGCTCGAATACGCCACAAAGGAACTTGGGCTACGCGGTTTTCTCTTCGGCGGTCTTGTTCTGCGCTACGCATCTGGCCACGAAGGCGACCGAGCGGCGCGATGGGTCGATGGTCTCGGCCTCGACAGCATGCATGACTACGACCCGCTTTGGCAGAAGTGTGCAGAGCTCAATGTTTCCCCGACGTTCCACTCAACCGGCATTGGTTTCGGCAGTCGCGTTTCTCCCACCAACTACGTCGCCAACCACATCGGCAACTTTGCCGCGGGCACCGAAGCCGTACTGCGGTCACTGTTTTTTGGCGGAGTGATGTCGCGCTTCCCCGAACTTCGCTTTGCGTTTCTCGAAGGGGGCGTTGCGTGGGGTTGCAATCTTTTGTCCGATATTTGTGGACATTTCGAAAAGCGCAATGTTGACGATATCCGTCATTACGATCCCGCCAACCTTGACCGAGCGCTCCTCGAATCGCTGCTGGCCGACTATGGCGACCCGATGTTTACGGATCGCGCTGATCGACTTTCAGAGACTCTCAGTTTTCTTTCTGATCCAAATGAAGAAGTTGACACGATCGACGAGTGGAAACTCAGTGGCATCAACTCAAAAGCTGACATCGTGAAGATCTTCACTGATCAGTGTTTCTTCGGGTGTGAAGCCGATGACCCCATGAATGCAATTGCCTTCAACGAGGACATCAATCCCGATGGCTCTCGACTGCGCGCCATGTTCGCTTCTGATATTGGCCACTGGGATGTTCCGGATTTCACCGGCGTACTCCCTGAAGCATGGGAACTCATCGAAGACGAACTCGTCACCCGCGATCAGTTCAGCGATTTCATGTTTGGAAATGTCGCTCGACTGTTTACAGGCACGAACCCCGACTTCTTCAACGGCACTGCTGTTGAATCACAGGTTGGTCAGTTACTCGCAAACGAGGCATAACTACCAGCGGTTCCAACGAATGGTGTCGGCCGATGCTTCTCTCGCACCAGGCTTGAAGTCCGTTCCGACCGTGTACGCAACAGGGAAGAGGCCCACTTGCGTGACTTCGTCGATGGGAATCCCAAGCAAATCGGCCATCGCCTGCTCGCGCTCTAGGTGAACGGTCGTCCAACAGCTCCCCATCGCGCGACTGCGCAACGCCAACATGAAACTCCACACTGCCGGAAGCACGGATCCCCACATCGTTGATTGCGCAAACATCGACGCGCCTTCCGGCCGTCCGTCGACTGTGGCGACCACCAAAACCGGTACCTCGTGTAGGTGTTCATTTAGCCATGACACCGACTCCATGATCTGGGGCTGCCGCTCGGCCGGGGGTCGCGCTGGTGCTGCGGCCGCAGCCGCAGCGGCCCCAAGGTCAGCGGCACCACCACGCCAAATCTCTGCCATGGCCCCACGAGTCTCGCCATCGTCAACAACAACCCAGTTCCACGTCTGACGATTCGAACCATTCGGAGCTTGCAGAGCAATCTGCAAACACTCTTCAACAACTGATCGCTCAACCGGCCGAGAAAGATCTAGGCGCTTGCGAACTGCGCGTGTTGTGGTCAGTAGTTCGTCAGCAGTGAGTTCAAGGCGCTCCATGACGCGAACCCTACTGACGCGCGCACTCGTGCGCGGTGCTCCTCACTCGCAGGCGACGCCGTCTTTATCTCCATCAAGCGCAGTGCGATAACCCGGCTGACCCGCGTAAATCGGTGCTGCACCTGCGGCACGAGCTGCGGTGCAATTGGCGTAGTACACCTCACCGCCCGGAGCGGGAGCAACGGGAAGGGCGGGTGCTGGAGTGGGCACCGCACCAGATGCAGACCCAGACGGTGGTGGCCCTTGGGGACTCGCCATCGATATTCCACCTAACGGCCACACCGGACCAGCGATGCCGCAGGTATCAAGCATTTGGCCAAGAGCATCGCGTTCGGACGTGGTGACCGTGAGTCCCCACGAGCTCTTCACCTTCACCCAACCGTCGGCATATGCGCACCAAGAGTCACGGTTTGGTGGTCGCCATTGATCCGGTGTGTCTGCGCCCTTTGATCGATTCGAAGACGCTGATGCAACAACCAGTTCGCCAGGGTTGTTGGCAA
>ERZ891134.49-NODE-49-length-104719-cov-10.543358_pt1 | contig 104719 bp, 92 predicted proteins | sample MGYA00520888_ERZ891134 | MGnify/ENA primary metagenome ERZ891134 (study PRJEB32303, sample SAMEA104408692) | aquatic metagenome | biome: Brackish water; feature: Coastal; material: water | place: Baltic Sea | collected 2014-10-23 | depth 10 m ... | reverse complement strand
CACCAAGTCCACCATCGCCACCAAGTCCACCATCGCCACCAAGTCCACCATCGCCTCCTCCTACTCCACCGCCTCCTCCACTGCCACCTCGTCCACCTACTCCTCCACCGCCTCCACCTCCTCCTCCACCGCCTCCTCCACCGCCTCCTCCACCTCCTCCGCCACCTCCTCCGCCACCTCCTCCACCGCCACCTCCTCCTCCACCTCCTCCTCCTCCTCCTCCACCTCCGCCACCTCCTCCACCGCCACCTCCTCCACCTCCTCCGCCACCTCCTCCTCCGTCATCGGGTGGAGGCTATTGTTGTGGATACTGTACTAAAGCTGATAGTCCTAGCGAAGGAGCGTCTTGTGATGGATGTACAGGATGCTGCATATATGATACTGGATCAGGAAGTTCTGGATGGGACGGCTATTATTGTTTAACATATACTGAAACAAGTGATGAATTTGGAGCTGATTGCTTTGGCTGCGAATTTGGTGGATCTCCTATAGATGGAGACTGCCAATATCTTGCAAGCGAAATAGGAGACTGTTAACTGAAATAGTGTAAATAATAATATGATTATAGAAGAATTTAGAGAATATCAAAATAATCCGCCTGTATTAGCCAATTTTTGTGTCCAAGACTGCCAAAATCCTTGTGATAATATATATGAACCACTAAGATTAGAGCTATCAGCTAATCATGGATGTGATGATGCAGAATTTGACTGTTATATTAAATTGTTTGTAGAATCTCAAGCATTACTTAAAAATGTATGGTTATATGTCACTAGATTAAATTTTAATACGTCAGAGAAAGGCAATCCTGCACTCAATACAATTAATTTAACTAAGAGTATAGTCGAAAGAGCTAATCAGGGTAAAGGAGAAAGTAGAGATAGAGCAGTTTGTTGTAGTTTAGATTTAAAAATGTTTGGATGTCATTTTCCTAATTCTGAACCATACAATGTGGCTGGCAACGTTATCTTACCTTTTTCTACTGATACTGATATATACCTACCTCCATTATCTGTTGGAGAAGGAACATATGCATTAGAAAATAGAAACAGAGCAAGAATACATTCTAACATTCTTAGCACTACTATTATTAGAGAATCAGATGGTGTTGTTCTTGTGAAAGATAAAATTTGGTATGGTGGATTAGAACTAGATTTATGCAAAGAATTGACAGATCCAGGAGATACAGGTCCAGTAAGACCAGTATTATAATATAATGGCTGATCCAATTATTATTAAACCAATAGATTTAAAACCACTTAAAAATTATCAAGGGTCTCTTCTTTTTAATAATGATTGTTGCGCACCATTATTTCCTAAAGAAAGTCCAACCCCAACCCCAACTCCAACTAGTACAAGCGTTGATGACAAACCCACATCTTGTCTTGGAGAACTACGAGATGGGAGTTCACCTCCTTTCCCTCCCGGTAAAGAAGAATTATTATATATATTGGACCTCCCATCGAGAACGGACCCAAACCAACGTATTAGTATTGCTTATACTCCAGTTTTCGCATATGTTGGGCTTAATCTTCCTCTGAAGGAAAAGGTTCTATTTACTCATAATAAATATATACTTATAATAGGAAATCCTCCAACACCAAATAGTCCAAATCTTGATCCGGATTTTGCTAAAAGAATAATATTAACAGGAAATGGCGTAACAATTGACACATCTGGCGCATCATTAGTCGCCGGTACAAACTATTATGTGGGACAAGTAAAAGTGACTGTTTCTGCAACTGCTAACGGAACCATTACATTTGAAACAATAAATAATAATTCTCCAACATTTACTTTACATCACACAGAAACAGGTTGTCGCAGTTGGCTGGATACAACCCCTACTCCCACACCTACTATTATTCCGCCTACCCCAGAACCTTCTGCTTCTCGACCAGTAGCTACTCCAACACCTACGCCAACTAGCACATCTTTAGAATCATGTAAATTAAATACATGGTCTTACAGCGTGTCTACTACTATAGAAGATTTATCAATAGAAGGCTTAGTATCTGGAGCGTGTCGTGTATCAAGCGGTGCGGCAACAATCACACCTACTCCAGAAGAACATTGGTATCTTATAAATGACCCAAATCTTGATCATCCTTATATAGAGTCTTATCAAATTTTTGAACCAGCAGCATCAATAGCATTAGGCAAAACGAGTCTGTGGTCAGGACAGGCAGTAAACAGAACATTGTTTACTCAAGGAGAACAAGTATACATAAATGAGCCCTTGGACTCCAGATATTCTGGCTACTACTATATAACAAATATAGAAAATATAGTACCCGATTCCGCACGATTTAATATAACAAGAACAAGAATATCTCTTAGTTGTACACGCACTTCCAGTTGTATAGGTCTGGAAGACAGTTCACCAGACTTATATTTACTCGATAATATAGAACCAGAATTAGTAATAGCCACTACAGAAGATGGTAAAACATTTAAGAAAAAACACTCATTTGGGATAGAGCGCGTTCAATTTGGTCCAGGTATATACAGATTTATATGTGGATATACTATTGATAGAACAGACTTAAATAATGTTATATCAAGTCAAAATAATAATAGTGGTATACTGACCGTAAATACAGATTATGCTAAAAAAATAAGAGCAATAATTGCTCCAGATGGACCTACTAATCTAATAACTGTAGACACTAGTGAAGCTACAGAAGTAGATAGTTCAGGATATTTCGTAGGTCTTATAACAGTAACCGTTCCTCAAGCATCGGCTTTGCCAGATGATCCAAATAAGTCTATTTTTATGATTCTTGAAACTATCGACAATAATAGTTCTATAGATAGAATTTTTTATGATTCAAGCTGTCCTAACCAATTACATCCTACAGCAACACCGACCCCTACAAGTAGTGGCCCTGCACCTAGTCCAACACCAACACCATCCTTTACTCCAACAGTCACCCCTACATTAACAAGCACTCCAAACCCAACACCAACAACAAGTTCTGCTGATCCTCTTACGCGAGCATGGGACTTTTCGAAAACTTTGATTTGGGGTATTGAAGGAACCGAGAACGAGCATGGAGCCGGGGGAACAATTCGCAGAGCACCAGAATATGACACATCTGGTGGAGGAAATAATAGTCGTGAAGCATCGAAAAATCTATACTTGATTGGTGCAGATAGAGCTGACGACAACAAAGGCTATGGGACTTATCCTGCAGCAGAATGGTATTCGACAACATGGATAACTGCTAAAGATGATCAAGGTGGCAATATGCAGTATAAATTCAATAAATTTTATGTAGGACAAAGAGTAAACATATATTATCCCGGAGGTCCGGCTCATCCTACTCTTGGTGTTCGAGGAACAAATAAAAATATTTATCATAATTTATCAGGAAGAAGAGGCCAAACCACTAGACCTAATATAATTGATCAAGAATTAAGCACTCTTACAGTTAGAAAATTTGAAAGATTACGAGCCGAAGATCCAACCAACTTAACAAACGAAGATGTAATCAGAGTATGGTTTTACCGAACACCACCAGAACCTCCTACTCCTGAATTTGGTGAGGGTATAGTTGTAAAGTTTGAAACCAATGCAGATGATCATGTGAATGGACTAGATCCAAATTTCTATGTAAAACTAACATCCAATACTCCTATAACGAATAACAACTTTTTAGGATATGTAAGAAGAGGTGATTATGACAATACATTTTTACATAGATCTATTGCAGATTTTATTATTCAAGGAGGACTAGCGAAAATACCAACTGGTGATTCTGATCAGTCTGATGGTAATCCTGTTTTAATTCCACAACAAGCAAGTATTAGAAATGAACCGTATAATAAGAATCTTATTGGCACAATAGGAATGTCTAAAATAGCAGCAAAACCAGATAGTGCAACAAGCCAGTTTTTCTTTAATCTAAAAAATAATCCTCACTTAGATTCAGATAGTAGCGGATATACAGTTTTTGGCAATGTATTATCTTCAGATAATAATAACACAATTGGAGATGGTATGACACTAATTAATCTATTAGGTTCAAGGCTGACATATGACGCATCGGGTTTCTATGCAGATTTTTCTGAAAGAAGTCAATTAATAGAGCTTCCTTTTTGGTTTAATAACACTCCTCCAGGAAACATTGTTATACCATCACACTTTTTACAGATTAAAAAGGTTACTATCATTCAAGAATAACTAATGCTCTCTTCTCATGCTACCGTCATAATGATCGAACCTATCATGAGTAATAGGAGACATTAGAAGCAAAGCTGGTTTAATATGTCCTTCAATAGTTTTTTGATATATATAAGACATCCACGTTTGCTCATAAGGGTGCGCCCACTTAGTTTCTAGAAACATTTTCTTATTGCCATTTTTGCTGACTATTTGTGGCCAGTTACAATAATAGATTTCTCCATCAGCATAAGGTAATCCATTGTAAGATTTGATATTATTAAAATTACATAATGGAGGATTTTTATCTAGCCCATGTTTAGGAAGCTTAGTTTTGTGAGGCCATATCTTTTCTCTAACGTTTTGTGGAACATTGTACCAAGACCATTGTATAGTATTGTCTCCAAAAAATTCAGTAAAAGACCATTTAAGATAGTCATAATTCTCTTTATCCATGATACCAACCACATCATTATATAATGTAGGATGGAATTTAGAAAAACCGTTAGAGCATTTTTGATCAAATAATTCAGCACTATTCATTCCCATATCGTCTTCAAAGAACATCATGTATTCATTCTTCGTTGTATCAAAATGTTCAGCTATAAATTGCCTGGCTCCACAAATACCTATATTATCTTTCTTAAATTCCGTAAACCCATAAAGCTGAAATAATTCTTTATATTCAGTATCCAAACTATCATCAACTGTATTATTAATAACATACTTATCACTATTAGCCAACAATTCAGGAGAAGCTTCTTGTATTTTATCTACAGTAAATTTAAATTGAGCAGGAGAGTTGAAAGTTACAATATAAAGATCTGTTCTTTGTTGATAAGATTTACTTTTACAAACCCAAGCTATATCTTCGAAAGGCTTGTAATAATCCTTTAATTTGTATTTTTTAACAGAAACTTCAATATCGTCATCAACAATCTCCGCCCAATTCCATATCTTGTCCTTATATTTTGTTTCAAAAAGTTCTTGACTCGGAGCGTAGTCGTGAGCCATTATAATATCACCAAGTTTTAAATAGTCTACATAAGTATTAAACTCTTTAATTTTATTACCACCATCACATAAAACAAGCGTTTTGCCTGATTCAGATACGGCCTGCTTAACTTCTGTCTTTGTTTTTTCATCAAATATATCTTGTTGTCTGAAGTCAATATTTCTATTTTGAAATTCTGGATTATGTGTTATGCCTTTATCTGGATGTTTTTCATATGTTAAAAATTTTATATCATGCTGTTTACACTGATCAGATATAAACATAGATAGTCCGCCACCACCAGAACCTAATTCAACAACAAGATCTAGATCAGTATTTTGTTTAAAAAATTCTTCAAAGACTTCAAATGCTTTTGGGTGCTGTTGTACTCTTGCCCCTAAATGTATAAATGTTCCTTTACCAGTAAATTCTTTACCAGATATTGCAGAGTTAAAGGAATTGTTTTGTAGTCGTTCAAAAAAGTCAAAAACCAATCCATTACCTTGTATCATTTGTACATTTATAATTTCTGGGTAAAGATATGTTAATATAGTATATAGAGATTCTTCTGTCCCCATGTATCCTTCATCTAAAGACTTGTGTGCTATTTCTCTAAATTTATCAGAAAGGAATTTACATTCTGTAGCTTTACCTCCGAAAAATGTAGCTCTAGCTACTCTAGACACATAATCAACATTGCTGTATTTGTGTAATCCTTCTCTTTTAAATCCATGTATTTCTCCATGTCCTTCATAGGGAAAACATAAGAATAAAAACTTTTCTAAATGCGGAGATAGTCTTTCTTCCAACCAAGGCTTGGAAAAATAACCGGGATGACATTGAGCATTAGCTATTCCAGCATCTAACCAAACAAAGTATTTAGTATTAAACGGATTCTCTTCGGCTACATCTGCTAACCAATGTATCTTATTAAAGATTAATGTATTGTAAAATTCTAAATTAGCTTGAGTAGATTCTGCTAACCACCCTACCTGATTTCTCCATTCATCATTAGTTCTAATCTTTTGTAATTTTTCATGATATTCTGACTGTCTTAACTGTCCACAATCGACATGTCTAATAATTAGATTATCTGTTTTGATACTTCTAATTAACTCTTCATTTTCTTTCTCTATATATATAACTAATTTTTTATCTCCCAGATGTCTTAGTAATACCGACAGGGTATCTAAATATCTTTGAAAAGGTCTATTGAATACAGCAGAATCCAATTCTGATCTTTTAATATCTACTAATGCTGTAACAAAGGTTATATCGCTCATTAAGAAAATTCCTTATATAGTTTGGTGTCATATTTGTTTATAGACTCTATAAAATCTAATATTATGTTATTATCTATGTTTTTATTTCTACTTTCCCTAATATGATATCTATTAAATTCTAAATTAAATAATTTTAAAAAACTTTCTATAGTTTCTTTATAGTTTTCAAAAAGACCTATGTACTTCATTTTGTTTAAATTATCTTTCGCTTTATTATATAAATTTTCATCGACCACAATATCATCTCTGCTTAAATCTGAAGCAGAAAAGACCTTGGTCATATAGTTACTGAATCCATTTCTTTCATGATTGGATAATCCTATTTTTGTATTATTATTATAATAATCTATAAATCTTTCCCAAAAGATATCTGATCCTATTAAATCATCACTATTTGAAGTTAGATGTCTACGAAAACCTCCAGAACTTGTGACTTTTTTAACAAAAGAATAGACTCTGGTTATTGGATCTCTTATGATTGTAATGTAACTATAGCTATACTCTTGTGGAAGAAATGGTTCTACATTTAAAGAAAAGTGTCCAGAAAATAATTCTGCTGTTGGCCAATTAGGTATTTGTAATATACAGTCTTGTCTCTGTTTATCCACTGCTATTCTTTCAATTATTCCTAATTTATTGCAGACTTGATTATCCGGAGTTCCAAAAAAATTAATAAATCTTTCTGGACCCATTACAGAGGCCATGACCCCTTCCATATATGTACCAGCTGTTCTAGGCAGGTGGACAAAACCTATTTTATTTTTCATAATCTATTTAATATCTCTAAAAGTTCTGTTTCTTTTTGTTCTACTAAACAGTCTCCTACATGTCCAATATAGTTTAAAATATTAGTGTCATACACAGACATTTTTTTTGCATAAGTTGGTATATCTAGAAAATCAATTTCTGCACTGTTTCTATTTTTAAATGGAATACGCAAACTATTATTCAATATACCTCCGACATGAAAAATCTTGTGTGAAATATTTTGTTGTGCTAGACAATTAGTTTTAATATCGTCGTAGTCTAATGTATAATAGTCCCAAATTGTTAAATGTACAGTACGAATATGGGGAATTACTTGAAATAAAGTAGCTGCTCCCCCACTAGCTATAAATCTTATATCTTGTTGTTGACTAGCTAATATTTGTGTAGATAAAAAACTATTAGAATCTGTGTCTAAAATAATATCTTGAATATTTTGTCGTTGACTCCACAGACTATCTTTTATCACCATCTCAGGTATTCTATTATATATATAATTTTCAAAATCTTTAAATTTAGATTTATTATGAGAACAAAACCATAATCGACCATCAGTTTTATTCTTGATTTTTTCTAAACATTCTTGACTTTTCTTATTTAATAATATTTTTTTTGTTTTAAAAATATTCAAAATAAAAGATTTTACGTCATTATAAGTAATATCTGACATTATTTCTTGCTTACTTTGTCCTGATTTTTTTCCAACAATATCTAATATACTACCAAGCATTTTATTGCTATCATAGACCGGTTTAACACCAAATCTAGATCCAAATTTTATGTTTTTATTTTCCAATAACGAATCAAACTTTCTTTGTATATGTTCTATAAGCACTTCTCTATTCTTATTAAAACTTGCTTTATTATCTTGATACATTTTATTGGTATCATAACAAATAAATCTATTACAATATAGAGAATACATTGGCATCATATTGGCTTCACCATGCATTACTAATTCTATATCATATTTATTACATATATAAAATATAGTAGCGTATATTAAAGACCCAAACATTTCTGGTCTAAATGGAGATATATGATAAGATGTTTTAAATAACTTATCTTCATAAGCTATTTCTTCGATTTCGTTTTTAATATCAATGAATTCTAAATCCATTTTACAACTGCCCGGTTAAAGGTTCGCACCACCCTTTAGATTTTGTATGTGGCCAAACAATCCAACTTTTAGGCTGTTTTGTTGTATTGAATTGTCTCCATAATTTAATATAGCCATCTGGATCATTTTTAATTCGTTGTATCTCTGCTAGATCAGCATCCTGTCTATAAACATCTTGTCCTTCCTCATCCCTAAAAGCAACACACCAGAAATCATAATCTGGTTCTTCAACTTGGTTATATTGAATATCAATACAATGCTTGAATATTCTAGATAGTGATCCTTCAAATTCTTTATCTGAAATTTTTATATTTTGTAATGTTGGTGTTTTCCTATCAAGAGTATCTTGAGTAATAGACCTATTACCAAAGCACACGCCAGAATATTTTTCATAGTCAGACAAAGTTCGAGACTCTCCAAAACCATAAATTCCAAAATCAATATCTCTTTTTTCTCCATCCATTTCAAACAGTTTTCTGTTTCTTACATGACAGCTAGTATTTCTATTATACCAATCTTTATCGTCATCCCACTGTTTAGTCCTGCCTTTTCTTGTGTATTCATGCCAAACCAAAACTTCATTTGGATGGAAAAGATCATACCCATGAGTAAATGCTCTAGCAGAAATACTTATTTCTTCTCCATGAAAATAATACTCTGGATCATGCTGCACTTCTTCACAGAATTGCCCAAGAGTAAATCCAAAATGTGCGCTATAAAATCTAGCAGGTAATGGTTTTGAATTATCATCCCACGTATCAAATTCACCTGGCAAAAAGAATACAACTCCTTCTGGAGTAAATCTATCGAAATTCATTTTCCAAGGAACCTGTACTCTTGCTTGCGGATCATTGTCTGGATCAAAACTAGGTATATACCCTGTCAATAAAGGTTTTTCATATCCATCCTTTTGTAAACCCTTAATCATCTTAATTAATTTATCATCCCAATCCTTAACAAACCTATGATGACTATCTAATTGTAAAGTATATTTCTCTCCTTTGTATAATTGCTGCACGGCGTGCCTTGCCCAACATACTCCTTTACTCTCTGTATAGTCAACATCTAAAATTCTAAATCTTTTATCGTCTTTAAATTCATCTAATTCATCCCAAGAATCCTCCTTACTATGTTGCCAACAGATACCAAAAACTAAATTTTTTGGTTTCTTGGCCTTATCTATCATATCTTTTATTGTTGGCAATAATTGCGGATCTCTATAAGATGCTATTTGAACGAAGATTTTATTCATTTGTTTTCTTTACTTTATACATAGAGTTTGTTGTAGATATATAGGTATTAACCCACGGCCTGCATAATATTAATCTAGATAATCACTGTTAGCAACCCTATTTTTTTTTATCAGGCACTTGACAAATTTATTGATCTTGTTAAGATATGTTATTGTTTGAGAATATTACAGTAGTTAGGGCAATGCAAGAAGAATTTGAAAATCCAAGAAAAAGCAAGAAAAGAAGAAGCAAAAAACATTCTTATGCTTATGAAGAAGAAATAGATAAGAAAAGAATGAAAAATGCATATAAGCAGAATAAAAGAGAATCTGCGGAAGACAATGATTGGAAAAATTGGGAAAATTTTTATAAATAAAAATGTCACAAAAGTACATAGAAGAATTGTCTGCTGGTGATTGTTTTACTATAAAAGATAGTTATTTTATAGTAACATCAGACTATAAAACAAATAAAAAACTATGTATTAATCTACAAAGTGGCAATATCAGATGGCTCAAGTTTGACACGGCTGTTGAAATTATTAGTATATATACGATAGACGATAATTCCAACTTCATGCCTATAAAACAAGAGCCCACCAATGATTCTTCTAAAAATCACCACATTTCTTAAGTCTTTGTGGTTTCATGTGGCTGCTGGTCTACCTAAATCTACGCAAGAAGAAATAAATCATAGATTTTATGTTTGCAAGGGGTGTGATTATTTTAACGGTTCAGAAATGATCTGTAACCATTGTGGATGTAATATAGGCAATAGAAGAATATTTATGAATAAACTAGCCTGGGCTGATCAAGAATGTCCAATTGGCAAATGGCACAAAATTACTAGGAGTTCACACAATGAAAACAATTGAAAAATCTCGATTGATTTTTGATAAAACACATAATATGTTTGACTCGATAAATGCTACGATTTCAGGTGATCATAATAGTTGTAGTGTTATTGTACCAAATATTTGTAATATCAAATCTAAAACTTTTAACAACGGCTTTGCTTCAGAATTAGCTAAGAACTATACTGCTTCAATAGGTAATTACGAAATACTATCAGACAATCAAAGAAAATTAGGCTATTGTCAAATAGTAGAAGCTCAGAAAAATAAAAAGTATAATCATAGATTATATATAGCCAATATGATGTGTCAAGTAGGATTTAATTCTAGACAATCTAATACTAGAAAACTAAATTATTCTGCTTTAAATATGTGTTTACTAAAAATAGAACACTTTATACAAAACTATATCCAAGAAACTCAAGCCAATATACAAATTCATACTCATAAGTATTTAATTAATTATGTTGGTGCAGATAACAGGTTCGTTGGCTATTTAATGGAAGATGTTTTCAAAGATAGGCACGTAAGCATATATTTAAAATGAATAAAGTAATATCATTTAGTTTATGGGGTGAAAATCCCAAGTATACAGTTGGTGCTATTAGAAATGCAGAACTAGCAACTACTGTGTATCCTGATTGGAAATGTAGATTTTACATCGCTAAAGATGTCCCTGATAGTGTCACATCTCAATTATTGCAAATGGATAATGTTGAGATTATTCATAAATGGCAAGAAGAGCCTGATTGGACAAGTATGTTTTGGAGACATGAAACTTGTTGGGATGATTCTGTAGATGTTTCGATATTTAGAGATACTGATTCTAGATTAGCTCCAAGAGAAGAAGCAGCAGTAGATGCTTGGTTAAAAAGTGATAAAACTTTTCATATCATGAGAGACCATCCTTTTCATAGATATACAATGCTTGGTGGTATGTGGGGCTATAAGAAAAATCCTAAATATAATATGAAATCTATATTTGATAGAGCCAATAAAACTAATCAATATGGTACAGATTACCAATTTTTTGCAGAAACATTATTTCTTGAAATTGCAGAAGATAAACTTACTCATGATGAATTTTTTGAAAAGAAAGCATTTCCGACAGTAAGAGAAAACCAACAATTTGTTGGTGAGGTTTTTGACGAAAATGATGTTAGGCATCCAGAACACTATTTATATATAAAAAAGCAATTATGAAAAAAGTTTTTGTTATAACATGTAAATATACTCCAGAAAAAAGTTTTGTTTACGGGTCTGTAGACAATATACTAAAGCATTATCCTCGTAGTGATATTATTATAGTTGATTCTTGTTCTGAAGACAAAACATATCTAGCAGATTTACGATCTAAATATCCTACAGTTATCACAGAAGATGTTTGTAATCAAAACTACGAGTATGGAGGAACACTACACGCATTCAATAAATTTAAAAATAATTACGATGTATTTTTCTTTTTACAAGATACAGTACATATAGTTAAACCTATACCTCTAGATATTTTAGATGATAATACAGCATTAATGTTTGATGCTAATACTTCTGGTCTGCACTCGGACGCTGCTGCTAGAGAAAGATTTTTTAATAAATTTCCCCAGACAAGCCAAATGCCAGGATATGTGCCTCCAGAAGGTTTGTTTATGTGTCTTTGGAATTCTTTTATCATTAAAAGCAATGCATTTAAGAAAGTGGTGAACTCTGAAATTTTTAAAACAGTTAGTCCACCGGTAGACAAAGTAGAATCTAGAATGTGGGAAAGACTTTGGTCTACAATGATAGCTAGTAATGGCATACAGATAAAAGTAATAGACACATCATGTAAAAATAAATTATGGGGAGGTCGTTCTTAACACCTCACGCAGTGATGAAGAAAACAGTTATTCTAGGAACCACCAATCATTATGATTATGTGTCTTGCTATAGGTACGTTGCGAGGGCTTGGAATAATATAGGATGGGACACTCTAACATTTTATGTAAACGATCAACCAGATAAATTAATATCTGAATTTGATAATAACAAAATTGTAGAAGTACCAAAAAGTAAATATGGTCATATTATATTATCTCAAGTATATAGATTATTAGGACATCATTATCTAGAAGACAGTGATATTATAATGACTTCTGATATAGATATGATGCCTTTGAGCGATTATTGGAATCCTAGTATTGACTTTGTGAATTGTTACGGGTATGATTTAACTGGATACAAACACTATCCGATTTGTTATATAGCGATGAACAAAGAAAATTGGACACAAATTATTCCAGAAAAAAATGTAGATGATTTATTAAACAAATATAGCTGTGCAAGCTCCAATGATTTTGATGATTATTGGTATACTGATCAGCATATTATAACAGAAAGAATTAAATCTTCAGACTTACCCGTAAAAGAAATTAACAGAGGCTTTGATGAATACCACTTAGCTACTGGTAGAATTGATAGAGCAGCCTTAAATTATACGGCAAACATTCCTGAACAAAAAATAGATTGCCATTTGCCTAGACCTTTTAATCAGCAAGTATGTACACACCTATTAAAAGAATATCATAATATTTAATATGAAAAAAATACTAATACTTATATTGTCTTGTAGATATTCTTCTTACGAATTTATTTCTTCTGAAGGAATAGAAAAAACTTGGAATAGTGTAACACCACCAAACATTGAGACATATTACTACTATGGAGGGTGCGAAAAAGCAGAACACAACGATAAGGAAATACATTTAACTTCCAGAGATGATTATGAGTTTATTACTCATAAAACAATCGAATGCTTAGAATATGCGTTGCATAACTTTGATTTTGACTATATCTTTAGGACTAATAGTTCTAGCTATATATATAAAGAAGGATTAAATAAATGGCTATCAGATAAACCATCAAATGAATTTTATTCAGCAGTAGTTGGGGACTATCATGGTGTTAAATTTGGTTCTGGTTCTGGATATACTTTATCAAGAGATCTTGTAGAAAAAATAACCTCAAATAAATCAAAGATAGAAATGAATACGTTTGACGATGTTGCTGTGGGAAAGTTTTTAAATATGGAAATATTACCAGCACCAAGAAAAGACACAGGGTGTTTAACTTTTATAGACTATGAAGTAGATAAGCATTTTCATTGGAGATGCAAATGTGATCAGGACAGAAGAATAGATGTGCAACATATGCAAAATATACATAAATTAATACAAGGATAAACTATGTCTGATTCAGAATACAGAGCTTCTTTATTTTGTTCTTTTTACAAAGGAGAAAAATTTATAGAAAGCTATTTACAAAATGTTCTCGAACAATCTGTGTTTTTTGACTTAGAGTTTGTATTTCTTGATTGCGATTCTCCAGAAAATGAACAAGCAATTATCGAACCTTATGTTAAAAAATATGAGAATATAAAATACTATAAACTAGATAAAGATCCCGGATTATATGCTGGATGGAATGAAGCCATTAAAAGATGCTCAGCCCAAATTGTTGGGAATTGGAATATTGATGATAGGAAAAATAGAGACGGTTTGGAATTTATGTTAAAGAGATTTGAATCAGATGACGATCTAGATATACTATATGGGTTTACATACATTAGCAAAACAGCTAATGAAAAATATGAAGATAATTCTTTTGAAAATCTTTATCCTTGTCTACCACACAGTTTAGAGAATTTATTTAAAAATAATAGTCCACACTGCATGCCTTTATGGAGAAAGAATTTACACGATAGTCTAGGATTTTTTGACGAAAATTATAAAACAGCATCTGATGGAGATTTTTGGTTGCGCTGTGCCATCGCAGGTGCTAAAATAGAAATGATCAATCATCCTGTTGGTTTGTATTTCCTAAACCCAGAAGGTAGATCAACCGATGAGGCTACTTTGAAAGAAATGGTAGAAGAAGTAAATCTTATGAGACAAAAACATCTTAAGAATTTGGAGAACAGAAAATGAATTATGGAATATTGTTTTTCTTCCTTTGTGCGTGTGGTATTATCCAAGGTCTGTGTAAAGACACAACCGTAATTTATACGGGCAAGAAAAAGACCAAGATCAACGACAACTATGTATTTTTTATAGACACATAATATGAGTAGATTAAAAAATCAAAGAGCATATCTGGCTGGCGCTATGGATCGCGTTGCAGACAGAGGTAAAGGGTGGAGAGAAAACATTACTCCATTCTTAGAGTCTTTAGGTATAATAGTATTTAACCCTATTACTAAACCAACAGATATAGGATTGGAAGATAATGATAGTCATTTAGTAAAAACCAAACTTAAAAATGGTAAAAGATATGATGAATTAAGTTCTATGATGAAAGTAATTAGATCTGTAGACTTAAGACTAGTCGATATTAGTGATTTTCTAATAGTCAACCTAGATCTAGATATACATCCCTGTGGAACTTATGAAGAAATTTTTTGGGCTAATAGACAAAAGAAACCTATAATTATACATATGGTTCAAGGTAAAGAGCATACTCCTGATTGGATTTTTGGTACTGTGCCACACCAGATGATATATTCAGATTGGAATGACATTTATGGATACTTAGAGCATATCAATAGTTCAGAAAGCATTAACACTTACAACAGATGGTACTTTTTTAGCATATGAAAAACTTAAATGTATCAGCACCAATCAATAAAACAGGATATGGTGTTGCTAGTCTTAATATAATTAAAAGACTTACAAAATTTTATAATATATCTTATTTTCCTATGGGTAGTATAGATGTTGAGAATCAAGAAAATTATGATACAATTAAATCTATTTATGACAAACAATACGAATTTGATTATAGTGCGAACTATTTGAAGATCTGGCATCAGTTTGCTTTAGCTGACAGAATAGGTAATAAAAAATCTAAATACAACGCACTATCTTTTTTTGAACTTGACAAACTAAACGAAGTAGAAAAACACCATATAAATTATGTTGATCAAATGTTTGTTACTTCAGGTTGGGCTAAAGAAGTTTTAAAAAATAATGACATAAAAACCAAAGTAAATGTTGCACCACTTGGTGTTGATATGTCTGTTTTTGATTATAAAAAATATACTAAGCCTAAAAACGATAAATATATTTTCTTAAATCTTGGAAAGTGGGAAGTTAGAAAAGGACACGACATTCTATATAAAATATTTTCTGATGCATTACCGGAACAATATGCAGAGTTATGGCTAATGACAGCAGAGCATACTAATTCCTATTCATCAAAAGAAGAAATACAAAAATGGCATCAACTTTATAATCGGCCAAATATAAGAATTATTCCTTCCGTAAATAGCCATCAAGAAGTTGCGGAATTAATATCTCAAGCAGATTGTTGTATTTTCCCTTCTAGAGCAGAAGGGTGGAATATGGAGCTGTTAGAATCTATGGCAATGAATAAACCGGTCATTGCTACAAACTATTCTGCACATACAGAATTTTGCACAAAAGATAACTGTTTCTTAATAGACATTAATGAAACAGAACCCGCTCATGATGGTAAAGTATTTCAGGGTCAGGGTAATTGGGCTAAATTAGGACCCAAGCAGGTAGATATGTGTATAGATTATATGAGATACGTATTGGCACAAAGAATAACTACTAATGAAAATGGTCTTGAAACCGCTAGAAAATTTTCTTGGGAAAATACAGCAAACATAATTCATAAATATATAGGGTAAAAAGATGCCACTTCCTAAACATAAACCGGGTGAAGAAAGAAATAAATTTGTTTCAAGATGTATGGGTGATCCAAACAGTAAAAAAGAATTTCCAGACACTAAACAAAGGATCAGTTACTGCGTCAAAGAAGCCAAAGAAGACAGTAAAGGCTCATCTTTGATAGAGGATGTTCACGATAATTTATTGGCTTCTAATTGCTCTTGGGACGATGAGTGGGATGAGTTTACTTGGGAGGTCGAAGCTTCTGAAGTTTATGATGAAGATGGCAAGGTATTAGGAGCAGAATATCAAGGACGCAAAGTTACACTTAATAAGCCTTTCCGAACTCCTGACGGCCCAAAGAAAAGAAGTGTTTATGTTAAAAATGACAAAGGCAACGTAGTCAAAGTGAATTTTGGCGATCCTAATATGAAGATTAAAAAGTCTGATCCAGCAAGACGCAAAAGTTTTAGAGCTAGACACAATTGTAGTAATCCTGGCCCTAAATGGAAAGCTAGATACTGGTCTTGTAAAGCCTGGTAGTTTACAATAAACAGAGATAATATATTATGATAAATTTACCCAGAGGCGAAACAGTTGTTCTTAAAGCAGAAGATCAAGACTATGACAGAGGCTTGCTGGTAACACTATTAGATGATGGTGGGTATAAAGTAGCATATTGGTATAATAAACCAGATAAGCCTGCGCCTGTCGAAATACTAGTAGACAACAAAAGCATTAAGAAAGATGCAGAAATTGTCGAATTAAAATATCATCCAGAAGGCTATACTGGAGCAGGATTAATAGAGCAAATAAACAAACAATTTTCATGAGACGAAACAAAAATAATGGAGAATATCAATGAACTATAAGAAAATACTTGACGGTGTTCAGCAACAATTGGCCAAAGAAAATTCTGATAAAGAAGAAAAGCCTCTTGTAGATAAATTGCCAGAAGAAGCAATTGATAGAACAGAAAACAATAAAGAAGCTGATAAGCAAAGAAAAAAGGTTGAAGAATTAAGACCCAAGAACCCTAGTAAAGATGTTCCAATTGATGGGGAAACTGTCGCAGATGAAAATTCTATGACAGAATACAAAAAAGATTTTCTAGAAATGAATATCGGCTCACTAAATGCTATTATGCGCAAAGCACAGTCTATCTTAGCTAGCCTTGAAAATCCTATGGTAAAAAACAACTTGACAGAGAGTTGGTTACAGGGTAAAATTGCTATAACAGAAGACTACATGACAACAATTCATGATTTTGTAAAGTATGTTCCTTCTGATGACGATAAAGAAGATATGGCTCCTGCAAGTTTGTGGGAAAATATCAGAAAGAAAAAACTGCGTGAAGGTAAAAACTATAAACCTGCTCAACCAGGAGATAAAGACAGACCAACTCCAGAAGCTTTGAAAAGAGCACAAAAGAAAAGTAAAAAATAATCAAATAAACTAAGGACTTTAACTAAGGATTAATAAAATGGAAAAACAATTTGATACTTTGCATGAATATATTGACTTGGCCAAAAAAACTATATCTAAGTTTGGACCAAGATTTTATAAAAACCTTTCAACAGAAATGCTGAAGAGTGAAGATGCTGTTTCAGATGTTGCCACAGCTCTAATGTATGCAGATTGGCGCTATGACGAAAACAGAACAGGTAAGACAGGGCTAAAGAAAACAAAATACTCGTATCGCAATCAGTGCGCTATTTGGGCTATTAAGACTTATATCACACAAAAGTATAAGAATACTAGTAAAAATCAATATAGTTTAGATTTTGAGAATAATGAAAAAAGTCTAAATGAATATGTTGTTGATAAAAAAACTAAAACACCTTTAGAATATGTTGTTGAATCAGAAAGTAAAAACAATCTATCTAAAGATATTGATAACTTGATTTCTTCAGGATATATTACAGATAAACAAAAAGAGCAGATTATCCTGTATTATTTCAACAACAATACGCTTGCTCAAATAGGTAAAAAGTTTTCTATATCTAGAGAAGCTGTCAGACAAAATATTAAACGCGCTTTTGAATCGATTAGGAAATATGACCAAAGTACAAACTGACCTATATGTGTTCAGGTATAATGCTAGGGATCAAGATTTTAATGTACTATCTTTATCCGAACAAAACATTATTATACCTGCCTGTATTTTAGATGAAAAAAAATCTATTAAAGACCAGTTAGATAGTCTTTTAGCAAGTCATATAGATGATAAGCCAGCTATCAATTACAGACTGTTTAACAATATTATTATAGACAATACTTTACATTGTATATATTTTACTACTATACCAGAGAATAGTAAATTAAACAAACAAACTTTCTTATTATCAGTTAAAAAATATGGTATTTATTCTCCAAATATACAAAAAATTATGCAACTTATTTATTAGTAGAAAAAATAAGCAAGACATAAAAGAATCAGATCTCGTATCTATAATATCTATAGATATAGATAAAAATAATGATAAAATATTAAGCATATATATACCAGAAGATTTAGAAACAAAAGATATTCTTGATGTAGCAGAAGTTTACGCTAAGGCTATTATAGATATGAATAATGGTCAAATGGCTAAAGAAACAGTTACTGCTTTGAAAAACAATATGGACCCCAATAATCATCAACAAAAACTTTTTATAGATAATGTTGTTTATTCTTGGACTTGCATGACTGCTTTAGAAAAACAATCTGCTGCTTTGGCAAATTCCGAACCTGTTGTTAAACCTTCTATGGTATTTAAAAATCAATGACTGATAATAAAGACAAAGAAGAATATATTGAACAAGAAGAACCACAAATTATATGGGAAAAGTGGTACTCTCCTTTTGGAGAAGATGATGTTGATGTCAAAGACGAAATAATGCAAGATATGATGGACCAACTAAATCAAGCCATGTCTCAAAAAGGTGAAGAGTATCTCGATAATGAGTTAGACTTCCAATTCTCTCAAAGTTCTAAAAATTTAGGAAAACAACAAAAATATATGATGACTCCCATGGGCGTTATGCCGATTACAGAAAATACAGAAAGTAGTAAGATTTTTAATTTTTGGACAGGACATACCAATTTTGATATATGTCAAATGGTAGCTGGTACTATAGAAAAATGTGAAGGTGTCGAATCTTTTGATGTCTTTACTAGGTATCGTTTTAGAATTAGTGTTGGTAAAGCTTTTAAAGATTCTAATGTTATGGCCAATATTAACGAAAAGGTTTACGAGATACTATAATGTCAAATCAAGAATCAGATATACTAAATGATTTCCATAACTACTGTATCAATCCTAAAAAAAGAGAAATTTTTTTACATAACTACTACAGTTCTGATGATGATAATCCTGGTGTTGAGTGGAAAATGGCTAGTGTTTTTATTAAAAACTTAAGAGCATTAGAAATTAAAAGTTATGATCCCATAACTATACATATGCATAGCATAGGTGGCGAGTGGGCAGACGGTATGGCTATTTTTGATGCTATTAAAATTTGCAATTCTTATATTACAATGGTATCGTATGGACAAGCAGAATCTATGAGTAGTATAATTTTACAAGCTGCTGATTTAAGGCTAGTAACTCCCAATTCTTATTTTATGGCTCATTTTGGCAGTAGTGGTATCGAAGCAGATTTTTTAAATGCACAAAATTGGATTAAATATGAAAAATATTTATGTGGTGTGATGCTAGACATGTATTCTAATAGATGTGTCAATGGACAATTTTTTAAAGAAAAATATGTTAAGCCAGATGTTAATAAGGTTAAGAATTATTTATACAAACAATTAAAAGATGGGGATTGGTACTTGAATGCCGAAGATTGTGTTTATTATGGTTTCGCAGATAAGGTGATTAACAACTGGGCAGATTTGCAAGCGTAGTTATTAGTTTAGTGTATAATAGAGTAGAGATTATGATACTCTAATACTAGATTAACAACAATGAATATAGAATTTCAAATGTTGGACGAAACTTTGTCCAATAAAAATATCAAAGATATGTCTGATACGATAGATGCTCTAAATATTAATAAAATTTGTGTATTGCCATCTCAAATATCTATTTTCAGAAAATATTTATCCAATAAAATAAAACTTTCTACAATGGTAGATTTTCCTTTTGGAATTTTATCTACAAAAACTAGAAATGATTTAGTAACACAGTATATTAAAGCTGGCGTTAATAGTATAGAAATTTTAGCACCATCTTATATGATGATAAATAAACAATACGTTGCTCTTAAAAACGATATTGTTTCTAATTATGAATTGTGTTTAGAATCTAAGGTCGATATATCTTATGTTTTAGAGTACAGAACTTACTCCTATGACCTTTTATATAGAATATGCAAGATACTGACCAGTAATAATATAAACTCTGTATATATCTCCACTGGTCACAAAATAGACGATATTTATGACCATTTAATTGCTATTGCTATGATACAAAAAAATGTACCAGAAGCTAATATTGTACCAAATGGCCATATTTTTAGCAAAAAACACGCCGATCTTATAAAAAACACTAAAATACCGTCTGTAAGATTGCATTCTATGAATTCAATTGACCTATTCCTGGATTAAATCTATAATTTGGGGTATTATAAAATACATAACGTTATTTGTATACTGTAAATTTTTTACACATATTCCATGGAGAAAATATAATGTCAACAACAACAGCCAAAGGTAGTGGGTCTACCGATAATGATGGCGGTGCTGTCCTTTCTGGTGGTACTACAACCGTATTAACTCGCGCAACTTTAGGTCAAATGGAAAGTATCGACAATAAACCTGTTGATGGTGCTGATGCTGATAAAGCACTCAGCGCTGGAACTTTTGCTTTCGATAATAATAGCCCAGTTGCTAAAAGAGTAACAACAACCCTTTCTGGTGTTTCCAAAACCTTTCTACAGTCCGGTGCTGCTGCTCCTGGAACTAGACGTCAGGTTGCTAAAATTGAAGGCTTAACGACAAGTAAAGTAACAACTGCTATCAGAAATGGTAAATTTAATAGTGTTTCTGGAGTATTTGATGGCGGATTCCCACAAAGTTCTACAGACAGCTTTGGTACCGATGATGCTGTAACTTCTAGCGAATTACAGTACATGCATGGTAATCCAATTCCTGCTAGTGGTTCTTATGGTGGTGATAACACTACTTCATTAGTATAATCTAAAGATTTGCTTACTATAGGCCAGTAATAGTGTATAACACATTATTGCTGGCTTATTTTATATACGGAGACTAAACATGGCAGATCCAAATACAGTTGGACATTTTTTTGAAAACTTAACGGTTTCTATGGTTAGTATCATTATTACTCTTATTGGATTTTGGACTACTTTTATTAAGGGATTAGTAAGCAGAAAAGAAGTCGAAGAGATGATGAGAACACAAACACCTTATGTCCAAGACAGACAAATAATTATGGAAAGATTAAATGTAAATAAGGAAAATCAAAAAAACTTTGCTGAAGCACTACAAAGAAATACTGAAGTAATGAACGAATTAAGGATACAGATAGCAACTTTAACTCAAACCTTAGAGACTATAGAAGCTAGAATGGAAAGATAATATGTCAGATAAATTTATTAAAAAAGCTGACGAGAGCAAAGACTTTAATAATGGCGGCATAGTTTATAATGCTACTGGTGGTGGAGACGATTTTCCTAATGGTCCAGACAATAATTTGTCTGAAAGTAATCAACAAAAGAAATTGATGAATTTAAAAGAGGATTTGCATCCAGAACCATCATTACCTCCCCATTACACAACATGGGAAGACTATTGGGCGAGCGAGCCCGATCTTGGCCCAAGTGCTACAGTCAATAATCATGCACAAGTAGACAGCGGAGGATATGGAATTACATATGGAACTGATGATTTCGATAAAAACAACGGACCTTGTCCTGATGGCTCTCCTAGAGCTAGATATTATGGTCCTCCAAATGCGGATAAAAATGGCTGTTGTGGTGCTCAAACCAAAGCTTCTCTAACACTTGAAAACTTTTTTCGCAAAACTTGGACTTATGACAATGATCGAAATTTTGCACAACAAGATGCCCAAAAGTTTTTAGACCATATGCAAGATGATACATCTCTTGCTGGAGCAGACTTCGGGGCAGGCTATCTTATATGGATGATACACGCAGCTTTGACCGGCGGGCGAGACGCAAAATGCGATTGTTGGAAACCATTGATAGGAGTAAGCGATCTTTTTGGGGGTATGGTTGCCCGTAAAGCTGCTCTTAAAATTCTTTATCTTGCAAAAGGTGCGTTAGGTTTCAAGAAGCTATTTGCAAACTCAATTCGTTCTGAGATGTACAAAAAAGGATATGTGCTTTTTGAAGGTATGTCTGAAGACGATCTTGCTAAATGGGCAAAAGATTATATGGGTTCAGATGGAGTAGGTGCTAGTAAACGAAGTATCACAGTTGCTATGGAAAAAATAGGTGGTGGCCGCTTCGGCATCGACCCTGGCACTGTAACTATAGAGGTCAATATGTATCACCAATTGGACAGTGTCTTTTTTAAATTGTTCGGAGTAACTATTACTACATTTATGCAGTTGAGCCTAATGGTTCCGAAGAGATGTTATGGAAGTAATGCTGTTTTAAATTGGAAAACATGTGAGTGTGAATGTCCTCCAGATCATTTTGAATGCACCGCAACAAAACTTGGAGGAAATGTTGACGCTTCTTGGCTTTATGATCTTATTGCGCCGAATTTTGTGCCAACAGCAAATGAACTTAAAGCGTGTAGACATTGTGATTGTGATTTGAAAGTAGGAGATAGTGTTACTTCTGTTATAGTATATGGAGGCTGGAACACGTGCATGTGCGACTCCTGTATAGACGGAACAACATTCAAAGAAGGTGCAGGATGTTCATGTTATAAAGAATTTAATAGACCTCCGCTACCAGGAGGTGTAACTCCGGGCGACTATACACCTGGCATAGGTAAGCAACGCGGAAAATGTGTAGATAATGATATAATAACAGTTGAAACTGCTCTTGGAAAATCGTGGGATGGACAAAAATGTGCTTATACATGCCCACCAGGAAGCCATATAGCAGACGGAAGATCTCCCGACGGCTGTTCTAGACTAGAAGACAATCTTGGCACAACAGCTCCTAGCAAACATCATTATTTGTATAGAACCGGCTGTAACTATGTATGTGACGAGAGAGCAATAGCAGAAAATTGTAGTAATTTCGCTAATGGTGACGCTTCTTCTTTTCCTCCGACCTGCGATACTGGCTACGTTTGGGATGGTCAGGCACTCGGTTGTTTGTGTAGAGAAATACCTCCTGCGTGTCCTTCAGCCGACCCTACATGTAAAAGAACAGATATTCTTACGGGACAAGTAGTTAATAGCGGTTCTGATTGGATATTCAGAGGTTGTGCTGGGTGTACTGGTAGTGTTCCCGAGCCTGCAACTGCTATCGCAAATCCTGGAAGTGTAGACGGGCTACGAGCTGTAATAGCTGGTTGGGCTGGCGATGTTGTGGAACGGGAAGGGCAGGAGAATTACAGAATTTGTATTGATCAATACGGATTGCCAGATATCTTCTGGGATTGGTATGCTTACGATTGCGAAGCCGAAGGTTGCGGACCATGTTCATAAAGGATTAACATTCTTTTATGGTGTAATAAGTAGTGAAGCTGTTGACAAAATTTTGAGATAATTAATATAAAGGGGTAAATATGGCTAATGATATTAACGAAACTATTGGAGCTAATGAAATTAAAAATGGTACTATTGTAGTAACCGTACCACGAACAGGTCTTAGAGATAATTTAGTAAATAATAATCACGTAACAAACCTTCCTAATATTAGTCAAATACAAGCTAAATATGATACTAAATTTGACGATCCTAGATATTATGTAGGCGACACAAGTAGTTAAAAGGAGAACAATAATATGGGAAGTATTGGCACAAATGATGTAGTAACAAACGCAACATCAAACACAACAATGCATAATGGTCGTGCTGTAATACTTACACATGCAGGACAAATTATTGCTTTGAGTGGAGACCCTGTTACGGACCAACAACGTTATTTTGACGTAGAAAACCTATTAACAAATAAAAACGATGAAATTACGTATTATGAATTACCTAGTGTTATAGATGGAGGAGGCATTACTCCTACTCCTACCATAACAACAACACCAACGCCAACACCAACAATAACACCGACACCCCTTTAAAAGTTGAAATATAATGCCCACATATACAACAATTGTTACTAAAAATAGCGATTATAACAGTTTACAATATTCTACTGAAATTATAGCGAGTGGAGAACTAATAGTAGCTACAGATAGTGGAGTACTAAAAGCAGGAGATGGATTAACTGCGTGGTCAGGACTACCTTCTGTAGGTGTGCCTAGTAATCCTTTTGGCACTACTGGTGCTAGTGGAATATTAAATATGGTAAAAATTACTCAAGCTAATTATGATGCTATTTCTTCTCCAGATTCTAATACCCTATATTTTATAATATAATTATGGCAGTAAAAACAGACACATCAATTACTACTATATACATAGGCAGCGCGACAGTTGCCAAAATCTACTTAGGCAGTACACAAATTTACACCGGTGGTGGTGGTTCCGGTGGTGGTTCCGGTGGTGGTGGTTCTGGTGGTGGTTCTGGTGGTGGTTCTGGTGGTGGAAACTCTGGTGGTGGAAACTCTGGCGGTGGTGGTTCTGGTGGTGGTGGTTCTGGTTCTGGTGGTGGTGGTTCTGGTGGTGGTGGTTCTGGCTCCGGTGGAGGAGGTGGCGGAGGAGGTGGCGGCTAGTTCTTAATCGTATTTATTGCCTTAATTAAGGTGTATCTATATATAGAGATATTACAGTAAATATAGGTCTGGTGTATTTATATGATGAGCAAACCTGGATATAAAACTAGTGAATTTTGGTTTACATTAGTAAGCTTTGTTATTAGTGGATTATTTATATTTGGAGTAATTACAGAAGCTGACACTAAAGATGATTTGATTAGTGTGTCAACTCATGTTGTTGAAAGTATTATACTAATTGGTGGTCAATTTGCTTTTTTCTCTAGATATTTATCAGAAAGAAGAGCAAGACAAGAGAAAGAAGATAGGGTAAGTAAAGAACTTGAAGACTATATTGGCGTAGACAAAGAACATAAAAGTGTTAACATAAATACTGCTAGTATAGGAGAACTAATACAATTACCACATATCGGTCCAGTAACTGCACAAAAAATTGTAGACTATAGAAGTAAAGAAAATTTTTCAACACCAGAACAATTGATAGACATCAACGGAGTGGGCGAACAAGTTTTTAAAGAAATTAAACCATATATAATCATATGAGGTAAAAGAAATGAGCGATTTAACAACTAAAGAATTAATCAGAAAAGAAGTAGAAAATTTAATTAACGAAACTAAAAAGTCGCTGTCAGATGTAAAAAGATTTGCCGTTAGTGAAGTATGGAAAATCTTACAGTTATTAACAGCTGTTGTAATTCAGTTGATTGAAAATTTTGGTAAAGATCTTAGTAGTCCAGAGAAAAAGAAACTAGCATTAGAATTAATTGGTAGTTTTTATGACAAGATTTTTACTTATGTTGATCTTCCATGGATTCCATCTGTACTAGAACCAATCATTCATAGCCATGTTAAAAGTTTCTTGATGATACTCGTTAGTTCAGGAATTGATGCTATGGTTGCAACATTTAGACAGGTTGGAGTTTTTACACCCAGGGAAACTGTTAAGGTGGAAGCTACTATAGGCGGAGTTGAGAAAAATCCTATTGTTGAGAATTTCTTAGATAATATAAAAAAAATAGTGAGGAGCTAAAATGAATTTTACACAAAGTTTTGAGGAGTTTAGTAGTAGCTTAGGGCCTATGGATCTGGCTTTGTATGCTGGTGCTGGTATAATTATATGGGTATTGTTTAAGGATAGACTAAGTCCCGTGCAAAAACTAGTAACAGATGCAATTGCTAGTCTTAAAGAATATTTTTCAGATCTTAAAAAGGAAAACACTACACCTGTAATTAAAGTACCAGAACATCTCAAAGATGCTCCTGTGGAAGCACAAAATTTATTTTTCGATCTTGTTGTTTCTTGGAAGCAAACTAGAGATTTGGCAGAAAAAAGTGGCTGTGAAAAAGCTGTTCAGGTAGCAGATGAAATGTTTCCTTACTTGAGTCCAACAATTTGTCAAGATAAAAAACCAGTTAAAAAGGATTATGAACTATGAAAAATAGTGTTCTGTTATTAATAGGCGCAATACTTTTATTTGTCGGTCTTGTAAAACCAGATTTAAGTAGTGTGTATACACCAGGATCTTCCGTGACTGTAGTAGAAGGCTGCGTAACTGATGCTCCTGCTGATGATAATTTATTAGCTAAGTCTAAAGTTGTAGTAGATATTTTAAAATCTTCTGATGACTCTACAAAAAAAAGAGATTGCCTTAAGCTAACATCATTGTATTGTGATTTGGCTACATTAATTGAACTAGATGGTGAAGATAAAGTTATTACAGACACACTAACAATTAGAGAAGCTAACAGCTTATCTGGTAAAATGTTAAGATTAAATATTAAAGATAAATATCCTAATTTAGCCGAAGCTGCAAAAGACGTAATTGTAGCTGGTATTGGAGATCAAGATGTTGCTCTAACACCAGAATTACGCAAGAAAGCTGCTGAATCTTTCAGGGCTTTGTCTTGGGCTTTTTATCAAGGATCTAAATAATGGCTAGAATGACACCAGAACAATTATATAACGAATACCGCAAAGGCTTTAGTGGTTGTCTTTGGGAACAGCATGTCTATGATGAGTTAATTGAAACTTCTAGATATGCTTATTTTAAAGATGGTGCTAAAAGGATCAAGAATAGTGGTAAGGGGAAATTATCAACTCCTTTTAAATCTGTTTTACATTTTGATAAAAATGCATATATAGAAAGACAAACTACAGGAGACTGTGTTTCACACGCTACTCGTAATGGATGTGACTTAACTAGAGCAGTTGAAATACATATTAAAGGAGACAGAGAAAGTTGGATTGCTAGAGGCGCTACCGAAGCTATATATGGCTGTAGAGGTCATGGTGGTCAGGGCATGAGTTGCAGTCGTGCTGCTACTTTTGTAAGTCAAACAGGAGGTGTTCTGGTTAGAAAAAATTATCCTGGAGTTGCCGACTTTAGTAAGTACAATGGGAGTATGGGTGCTAAATGGGGATCTAGAGGCTTACCAGATAAAGTAATTGAAAAAGCAGATGATCATCAAATTAAAACAGTTTCTTTAATTAAAACCGTAGAAGAAGCTAGAGACGCATTAGCTAATGGGTATGGTTTAAGTGTATGCTCTAGTTATGGATTTTCTAACAAAAGAGATAAGAAGGGTTTTGCAAGAAAAAGTGGCAGTTGGGCCCATGCAATGTCCTGGACAGCTTGTGATGACACTGGTGACGAACCAGCATTTTTAGTACAAAACAGCTGGGGTAAATGGAACTCTGGTGGTCATCCAGAATGGGGTCCAATTCCAGATGGTTCTTTTTTGATAGATGCAAATGTAGCAGAAGGTATGTTAAGGCAAAACGGAGCTTATGCCTTTAGTGACTTTAACGGATTTCCTCCACAAACACTTCCGGACTACGGTTTCGTAGATTACTTATGAAATTATTAGATAAAATAGCTTTAAATAGTCTTGTAAAAACAATTACTAATTTTATATTAGCGATTTTAAAAATGTTTAAACCTGGTGATGTAACGGCACCAAAACCTAAAAGACCGTTGAAAGATTTATTAGATAGGATTTTTAAAAAATGAAAACACTAGCCTCTTGCATATTAATTGCTGTAGTAGCTTTTTCTGCATCAAAAACAGACTATAGTACAACTTCCGTAGTAACTTTAGTCGGCGCTAAAATTTCAGCAGAACAAAAAGACACTGCAGTTAAAAAATATAAAAGAAAAGACTGTCCTGTATGCAAAGGTAAAGGATGGTATATTAGTGGTGACGGTATCGCTAAAGTTAGTTGTGGATATTGCGAACCAGATAATGAAAGTTCAAACGACGCAACAGTTATCATTAACCCAACAATAACATCAATCAATGAGCAATAAAGTATTAGAAGATGTAGCACAAACTATATCCAACAAATCAACAGCAGAAAGTAAAGACGAAAACTTTGGTAGTATTATTTTAACTATTATGATTATAGGTATTATTTTAAATTTAGTTAGAATAATTCAGCACTGTGATAAAGAACAAACGTCAGAATCTTGTGCAAAAAGAATTAAGAAAGTTTGTGATAGAAATTCTTGGTATACTGTGATGAGAATTAGAAAAACCATTAGACAATCTATTGGTATAGAAAAATATAGAACATATGGTAGAGCTATGGTTAAATCAATTATGGATACAGGTAATGAACTCACGGAAGAAAAACTTATAGAAATAGTGGAGGCAGCAAATAATGTTTAGTTTATTAGTATGGGCAGTCTATGGTATATTTGTAGGCGCTATTGCCAAAAGTTTAGTTCCGGGAGAAGAAAATTTTGGTTTTTTCAAAACTATTGCATTAGGAGTTTGTGGTTCTTATATGGGAGGGGCTATGCATTATATGTTAGGTTTTAATTCTGAACTAGAACCATCCGGTATATTTTTGGGAGTAGCTGGTGGTGTAATTAGTTTAGTATTATATAATAAATTAACAGAGAAAAAATAAAATATGAGTAATCATTTTGAATATTTTGATTCTATAGTATATGATATAAATACTATAGATATTTATGTAGAAGATATGGCTAACCCAGGTATTATAGCTTCTGAAGCAAAAAGCCACATAGATTCGTTAGGTGATGACCTTAGTCCTAGAGAAATAACCTCTGCATTATTGTCGTGGTCTGATAAAATTTTAAAAGTAGACATAAAGGATGCTGCTCTTAATATAATTTTAAGCACAGAGGTTGAACCAGACCTTAGTGACCAATTTCACGATCATTAAATTTCTCACATAGGATAAACATGAAAACAGTACTGATCACCGGAGCTTCTGGTTTTCTAGGATCGCATTTTGTAGAAGAGGTTCTAGTTAACACGGATTGGAATATAGTAGCATTATGTAGACTCACTTATGTAGGAGACATGGAAAGAATTGTTAGTAGTCTACACGTAAAAGAAAATGCTCATAGAATTAAAATAGTATATCATGATTTAAAGTTTGAACTACCTCCGCATACTGTTGAGGCAATTGGCGAGGTAGATTATGTGGCTCATATAGCAGCAAATAGTCATGTTACTCGTAGTATTAGTCATCCTAAACAATTTGTTGAAGATAATGTTATGGGAACACTAAATTTATTGGAATGGTATAGAAAGTATTCTCCTAAAGCATTATTTATTAATTATTTAACCGATGAAGTTTTCGGACCAGCACCAGACGGTTACGACTTTAAAGAGGATGATAGATGGCGACCTAGTAATCCATATAGTGCTAGCAAAGCTGGTCAAGGAGCATTAGGGATATCTTATTACAATACATATAAACTTCCAATTATTCATACCTACACAATGAATCTTTTTGGAGAAAGACAACATAAAGAAAAATTTGTCGCGTTAGCTATTGATCTTATTAATAAAAATCAACCAGTTAAGATACATGCTAAGTTAGATAAGCAAGGCAACGTAGAATATGTAGGACAAAGACATTGGCTTCACGCTAGAAATGCAGCAAATGCCACCTTGTTTTTATTTAATCATGGAGAAGCAGGAGAACACTATAATGTGGTTGGAGACGTTGAGTTATATAATGACGATATGGTTCAAAGATTAGCAGAATTAATGGGTAAAAAACCTAGACTACAATATGTTGATTTAGAAAAAAGCAGACCCGGTCATGACAGAAGATACAGTCTAGACGGTAGCAAATTGCGGAATATGGGATGGCAACAGCCTATTAGTTTTGATGAATCATTGACCAAAACCATAGATTGGATGCTTAGTGGTGGATAGACACAGTACTCATATAGATAATTGTTTTTGGATAGAACCAACTGTATTCAAAGACCACAGAGGTACTTTTTGCGAAATTTTCAAGAATTCACATTCTGATACCTCATTTAAACCTGTTCAGTCAAACTATAGTTCTTCTAAAAAAGGTACGTTACGAGGCATACACAGAACACCTTATTCAAAATATGTTACTTGTGTTAGTGGTTCTGTTTATGATGTTTGTGTAGATTTAAGACCAACAAGCAAAACTTATGGTCAATATTTTGGTATTGAATTAACAGGTTCTAAATTTAATAGTTTGTACATTCCTGAATTTTGTGGCCATGCGTTTTTGGCACTAGAAGATTGTGTTTTAATATACCAACAAGATCATGAGTATAATAGTAAGTTGGATCAAACATATTGTTATAAAAACTATAATATAGAATGGCCAGAAGAGCCAACAATAATTTCTGATAAAGACAGTAATATTTGCAAATGATATGTGGCAATCTAATCAAGAAACAGCAAGATTATGTAGAGATCTAAATCATTTAATACCAGATGATTTTTGCTTTCAAACATATATATCGTTAAATGCAGATCTACAAAAGAATGGTATTACTAATGAGCTAAAAGCTAAAGAACATTATTTATTGTTTGGGTTAAAAGAAAATAGACAATATAAAACAGTAGAGACTGTTGCGATAAAGTCTCAGCAAACATCTTTAAATAGAGCTGTAAACAAATGGCAAGCTATTTGTAATAATACAAAAATTATTTTTAAAAAAACAAATAATCCTAAAGTTACGATAGTTATACCCAGCCATAATAAACCCTATTACACTTTAGCCTGCTTAGAGTCTTTACGTAAAACAGATATGATTAAGGACTGCGAAATTATTGTGGTCAACGATTGCTCTGCAGATAACACTATACAAGTTTTACAAGAATATGTGGAGGGTATAGTAGTAATTAATAATGAAACCAATCTTGGTTTTGTGGAATCTTGTAATGTTGGAGCAAATTTATCGAAGTCTCCATACATCATGTTTTTGAATAATGATACCATAGCTTTAAAAAGAACAGTATCTGAATTATATAATATAATAAAAAAAGATGATATTGGAGCAGTTGGTGGTATGATTATCATGCCAAACGGCCTTTTACAAGAAGCTGGTTGTATAGTATTTAAAGAAGGTTCTTGTTTTGGTTATGGTAGAAATGATGATCCTTTTAAAGCTGAATACAATTATTGTAGAGAAGTAGACTTTTGTTCTGGCGCGTTGTTGATGACTAAAAAAAATCTTTGGAAAGAAGCTAAAGGTTTTGATAGTAATTATAGTCCTGGTTATTATGAAGAAGTAGATTATTGTATGACTCTTAAGTTAATGGGTTATAAAATTATTTATCAGCCTCTATCTAAAATATATCATTTTGAATATAGTACATTTGCTAATGAAGCTTTAAAAATTCAACAAGTAAATAGAGGTAAATTTTTTAATAAATGGAAAAAACTATTACAAACTTTCCCTTCAAGAAAAGATGACACATACAGGATAAGATCTACGAATACAAACAAAAGACTTTTATATATTGAAGATATAGTACCAGATCCTAAAAAAGGACAAGGATACCCAAGATCATACGATATTTTAAAATATATAGCATCTTTAGGCTTTCAAATAACAGTCTATACAACATGTCAAGAGACAGACACAGATGAACATTTATTATCAGAATTACAACAGTTAGGTATAGAGATAGTTAGAAATAATTTGGATTTTAAAAAGTTTATAACTAGCAGAAGAAATCTTTATGATATTGCTTTTATTAGTAGGCCCCATAATGCTGAAAAACATATGGAAGATATCAAGTCTAATAATAATGCTAAAATAATATATGACGCTGAAGCTATATATGCAAACAGAGAACTTTTACAGGCAGAAATTATTGAAGGAGCAAAACTATCCGATAAAGTTAAAGACAGACATAGAGCAAAAGAATTTGAAATAACTAAATCTGCCGATATAATATGTGTTGTTTCTGATTATGAAAAAAGTTTTTTTGATAAATATAAAGCTCCTCAAACTAAAATCTTAGGTTTCCAACACCCTGTTAAGTTTACAGACAAGTCTTATGATGACAGAAAAGATATTTTGTTTGTTGGGGCCATTGTAAACGAAAGTAAATATAATCCTAATTATGACTCTATCATGTATTTTATTAATAATATATGGCCCAAAGTATCTAGTAATTTAAAATGCAATTTGTTAGTGGTTGGCCATAATAAATCTCCCAACTTAAAACAATTAAATAACAACAATAATATTAGAGTTGTAGGGAGTGTAAAAAAATTAGATACTTACTATAATAACTGTAGGTTGTTTATTGGTCCAACAAGATTTGCAGCAGGAATACCACACAAAGTAACTAATGCTGCTGCTCATGGCTTACCTTCAGTGGTATCCCCACTGCTTGCAAAACAGTTAGGATGGTTAAATAATAAAGAATGTTTAGTTGGTGAAGATGACAATGATTTTGTGGACAAAATATGTGCAATGTATACTGATAAATATATTTGGTTAAATATTAGAAAAAATATGAAAACATATGTAAAAAACAAATTTAGTACAGAAACTTTCCATACTTGTTTAGACGAAATTTTATTGTAATATGACACAAGAGCTTCCAAATAATTTTGAATGGAAACAATACTTATTTCATAATTATGATTTGGTATCTGCTGGTATAAATAATCAGGAGGATGCAGAAAAACATTATTTACAATATGGCAAAGATGAAGCAAGAGATTATCGAGCTACGCCACTTTGCGCTATGGCGATAGATAAATTAGTCGATAGCGATATTGAATTAACAAAATTTAATAACTCTTTAGAAGCTGTTGTTCTCTTGTTAACAGGTAAAGAAATAGAGAATGGGTTGTACTCTAGGTTTTGTACAGAATTAGAAACACATACAGATCCTGTAGATTTAGACTTTGTCATTATTACAAAACAAAACCTTAAACAGGCTATAGATGTTGAATTGTTTCAAAAGTTATTTAATTCTGTTACTATTATATGTATCGACATACCTAAAGAATACGATATATATTATAATAAAGACAGCGGAAAAGAATACGCAACAATCCCAGATTATGGTTACTATTCTGGTCCTAACTATACATTTTATAAATCTTTCGATTGGTTGCAAAAGTATAACACTTGTTTATTTTTAGAATGTGATTGTTATTTTGGTAACGATTGGGCTAATAAACTGAAAGGTTTTGTCAGATACAGTGGGGATTTTTGGATATGTGGATCTATATATGACGGAACAGAACAAAAGATAAAAGATGTTGGCAACAAAAGGTTGACTGTGATGAACACACATATAAATGGAGGAACAGCATTATACGCTACCGGTAATAAAGAATTTATTAAGTTTTTACGCTTATCAGAAAATTACCTAAAGTCATATGTGCAAGAGGTAAATCCAAAAGCAGCGTATGATTATTTTATAAAAGAATCTCTTGATTGTTTGTTCACATTATTTATAGACCCAAACAATATAAAAGTAGCAAAGTTCATTAACAGAAAATATTTGGTTAACAATCTTATTCTAAATTATTCAGATAATGCAAGTAACGATATAGAAATATCAGATATAAACAAAATATATGACTACGCAATTCTACATAAAAAATAATATTATTTGCTATTGACATAATGCCTATTTTGACATATCATAGTAGTATGAGACCCGACTGGAATAATTACTTTTTAGGCATCGCTAAGTTGATTTCTCAACGTAGCCACGACATACATACTCAACACGGCTGTGTCATTACAGATCAACATAATAGAATATTAGGTGTGGGATACAATGGCTTTCCCAAGGGTATGGATGACTCTGCTTTGCCAAAAACAAGACCGGAAAAATATCATTGGATGATACATGCAGAAAGAAATGCATTATCTAATTGTGTAATCAGACCAGATAATGGAATAGCTTATGTAACAGGACAAAGCTGTAACGATTGTATAATGTCTTTATGGCAAGAAGGCATACAAAAAGTTGTGATGGCGGATTGTCATGGCACTCATCTATTTGATCAGTGTGAGAAAGAAAAATTCGACCTCTTCGTACACCAAACAAAAATAAGTATAGAAAAAGTTAAAACAGACTTTTCTTGGATCAAAAATTTAGCTGGTGTATTATAAAAATAACTTAACGTTTTAAATGTCTTTAGCCCTTGCAAAACTCTAACTCATGATTTATCATATTTATGAAATGATCACTTCTTTCCAGGGCTCACTCAAGAATAATTTTTAAGGAGAAACGATGTCGGCATTGAATGAACTTCAGAACTATACCTTTGTTAGTAAGTATGCTCGCTGGATAGAAAGCGAAAATCGCAGAGAAACATGGAAAGAAGCCGTAGATCGCGTTAAGGATATGATGCATACTCAATATGATGACAAATCCGTATCAGAAGATATAGATTGGGCATATGATTTGATGTTGAAAAAAAGAGTTTTAGGCAGCCAAAGAGCTTTACAGTTCGGCGGAGATCCCATTTTAAAACGTCACGCAAAAATATATAACTGCACAAGCTCATATTGTGATAGATTAAGATTCTTTCAAGAATGCTTTTGGCTATTGCTCTGCGGAAGCGGTACTGGATTTAGTGTACAAAAACACCATATCAATAAACTTCCTACCTTGTCACAAAATAAAAAAGATAAAAGGAAAGGTGTAAAATATAAGATAGAAGACAGTATTGAGGGGTGGGCCGATTCTTTAGGTGTATTATTGAGTTCATATTTTAATAAGCCTAGTGAATCTAGGTTCTCTGAACATAAAGATCAATACATTGTTTTTGACTATAGTAATATTAGAGAAAAGGGAGCCCAATTATCTTCTGGAGTAGGTAAAGCTCCTGGTTTTGAGCCACTACAAAATGGTTTAGAAAAAATTAGAGAATTATTGGAGACGTGCGTTGAGAGAAAACAGAAAAAACTCAGACCAATTGATGCTTATGATATTATTATGCACTCAAGCGATGCTGTATTATCTGGTGGTGTTCGCAGAAGTGCGTCGTTAGCACTATTTAGTTCTGACGATGAAGAAATGGCTAAAGCTAAAACAGGCAACTGGTATGTTGACAACCCTCAGCGTGCCAGAAGCAATAATTCAGCGCTACTACTAAAAGACAGCACAAGTTATGAGCAGTTTGCAAAACTCATGGATTCTGTTAAAGAATTTGGTGAACCAGGTTTTATCTGGAGCGATTCTACCGAAATGACTTTTAATCCTTGTGTTGAAGTAGGTATGTGGCCAGTAGATGAAGCAACTGGAAAATCAGGTTGGCAGGGATGTAATCTTTCTACTATCAATTGCTCCTCTGTAGTTGATGAAGAAGATTTTTATGAAAGATGTAAAGCTGCTGCAATCATTGGTACGCTACAAGCAGGTTTTACAAATTTAGAATATTTGGGTAAAACAACCAATGCTATTTTTGAAAGAGAAGCTTTACTAGGCGTTTCCTTAACTGGTATCATGGAAAAACATGAATTAGTATTAACGGAAAAAGTTTTGAAAAAAGGAGCAAAAATTGCCGTAGATACCAATAAAGCTCTAGCTAAAAAAATACGCATTAATCAAGCAGCAAGAGTTACGTGCTTAAAGCCTGAAGGCACAAGCAGTAGTATGCTTGGTACAAGTTCTGGCATTCACCCACATCATGCCAAAAGATATATTAGGCATGTACAAGCTAATGTGTTAGAGCCTCCTTACCAATATTTTAAAAGTTATAATCCACAAGCTTGTGAAAAATCTGCATGGTCTGCTAATGATACAGACGAAGTTGTAAAGTTTCCTATAGAAGTACCCGATGGATCGAAATTAAAAAATCAACTACCAGCTGTAGAGATGCTAGGGGTTGTAAAAGATGCTCAAAGAAATTGGGTTCATTCTGGCAAAAATAGATCACTATGCACACAAGATTTCCTTAGTCATAATGTTAGCAATACTGTAACCGTGCAACCAGACGAATGGGAAAATGTTACAAAATTTATTTATGATAACAGAAAGTTTTTTGCTGGTATTAGTCTGATACCTCAAAGTGGAGATAAAGATTACCCCCAAGCTCCATTTACAACTGTTTACACTAGTAGAGAAATTGTAAAAGAGTATGGAGACGCCGGTTTGTGGTGCTCTGGATTAATTGAACTAGGTTTAAATGCTTTTGATAATAGTTTATGGTCAGCATGTGACTATATTACATTATCTCAAGAAACAGATGAAGACAGTGAGGATAAAAAGTTATTTGCTGTTAAGATGCACCGATTTGCTAAAAAATATTTTGATGGAGATCTAAAAAGATTAACGTACTGCATGAAAGATGTTTATAATTGGAAGATATATAAAGACTTGTATGATAGTTTTGCTAAAGTTGACTATACACAACTTATGGAAACTGAGGATAATACTGTAGGAATAGAGGAAATTAGTTGTGCCGGTGGCGCTTGTCTAATTTAATTCTAATCTTATAGAGGTAAAAATTTTGAGAAAAAGAAAAACTAAAAAACCTATTGATGCCACAAATAAGCTAAGACCTAACGAAGAAGAATCCAATATTATTGGTTTTAAAAATAGGTTGAAGCCTAGAACCATAAATCAAAAAGACTATATTAGAACTGTAGCAGAAAATACTGTTACATTTTGTCAAGGCGTTCCAGGTAGCGGTAAAACGCATATAGCTATTGGAATGGCTTTAGAATATATTATTGATTTTAAGGTAGAAAAAATTGTTATAACTAGACCTGTAGTCGAAGCGGGAGAAAAACTAGGCTACTTACCGGGTACAGCAGAAGAAAAACTACATCCTTATCTACTTCCTTTATTTGATGAAATTAATTATTTCTTACAAATGCAAAGTTATACAAAATTAAAAGTAGGTAGAAAAATTGAAGTTGTCCCTCTAGGGCTAATGAGAGGCAGAAGTTTTCATAACGCTTTTATTGTAGCTGATGAATGTCAAAATGCATCATACGACCAACTAAAGATGCTTTTAACACGTATTGGTATGAATAGTAAAATGGTACTTACTGGGGATGTCGCACAATCTGATTTACAAAAACAGCAACAGGGTGGTTTTTTACAATTAATAAACCGTCTGCATGATATCAATGGAGTAGGCACCTGCAAGTTAGAAACTAGCGATATTGTTAGAAATCCAATTATAGCAGATATAGTTCATAGATTAGATAATGATGAACAACCATAACAGAAAATGCTTAGTACTTAATTGTGATTTTACTCCAATGTGTATTATACATTGGAAAAAAGCTATTGTGTGGCAACTTAAGTACTTGCATAATTTCACTGGTAGTATCCAGATATTAGAACAGTATAATGACAATATAATTTGTCCAAATAATAAGCTTATACCTGTACCTGCTGTTGCTAGAACCACAAGATATTTTAAATCATCTAGAATTAATGTTAAATTATCCCGCAAAAACTTATTTACTAGAGACAACAACAGTTGTCAATATTGTGGTAAAAAGCTATTAAGAAGCCAACTGACTTATGATCATATCATACCTAAATCTAGATTTAAAGACAATAAGATGTGTACTAGTTGGACTAATGTAGTAACCGCTTGCAGAAAATGTAATACTAAAAAAGGTAATAAAACTCCACAAGAAGCAAATATGACACTTCTTTCTCAGCCTATTATCCCAAAATTTTCTCCAAAATACTTGCCTTGGTACCAAGAAGTGATTACTATAGATACAGAGTCCAAAGACATATGGGAAAAATACATCGGCAGCTTTATATAAAATGAATAAATACTATACAATTTCTGGTTCGGAAGATTATGTTGATGAAGATAAATCTCCTAGATTAGAAACAGATAACACAGATACTTTGTATGCTAAAGCTATCTTGTCTAGAAAACCAAAACATATAGTTTCCAATACAAATCTAGGAGTTGATAATAACTCATATAAATTCTATATAGCGATTGACGCTAAAAGACAGGCATATGATCCAACAAATAAAAATCAACCCACAGCTAATTTTATAGACAGAACTTGTAAATCAAAATATAGTTTTCTAGAAGTTAATTATTACATCTTTAATAAGTATTTAAAGTTTTTAACTAGTCAAAACTCTGCATGGATTAAAGAAATAAATAGGGATTTAGTATAGTATGCCAGTTTATACTTTTCAGTGCTGTAAATGCAATCATGTATTTGAAATTTTTGCTAGTTATAGCAATTACGATAATTCTGCTAATCAATCAAAATGTCCTCAATGCAATAGCAAGAAAATAGAAAGATCTTATAGTACAGATTTACAGAACATAACAGGTAGTGTGGTTAAGTCTGATGACCAAATAAAACTGGGAGATTTAGCAAATAGAAACAGGGATAGAATGAGTGACGATCATAAAGCACATTTATATCATAAGCATAACGAATATAAAGATTCTGCGTTTCAAAAACCAATGCCAAATGGTTCTAAAAAAATTAGAAAAGGACCTAAAACTAAATGGACGTAAATATAGAACAAAAGATAAAAGAAATTATGGAAGATCCGGAAAAAAGGTCTGAGTTTTTTCAATATGACGAATTAGATACTGCTCCGAGACAACTAACAGATGCAGCTCATGAAATAGTCTTTAGTGTAGAATCTAGTATTTTTGAACAGAATGAGAAGAAAGAAAACACAAAGCTAAAGAAAATACATAAAACAAATTTTCATATGCCAGTACCAGAAAATGCTGATGCTATAGAGTATATGCAAATTTTTTTAAAACATTTCCAAGAATCTTTAGTAAATACAGCAAAGGAACTCAAAGATGGATGATTTTATAACAACCGCAAAAAATGATAAGATAGTGTCTGGTGATGATGAATTTTATACAGCTATAGGACAAGAAGACTTTTTAGATGACAATAACAATCCCAGAACTAAAGAAAATCAGGACACTGTCTTTGCTAAAAAGATATTTCGTGATAATGGATCTTATCGACTTATGATAAAGTGCGACAGTTCAAGCAAGCCGATAGATCCTAATAATCAACTCGGCAATGATCAGGATTCGTATAGTTCTGCATACAGACAAGATTCAAAATTTATTATGGTTAACCAAAAAGCTTTTGATTATTATATAAGTTTCTTGAAAACTGGCGTAAAGTCATGGCTATTAAATACTGAAAGGGAATTAATATAATGGGAAGAATAACTAAGGCACAGTCTTATGCAATTAGATGGCTTGACAGTGAAAGCATGTCTCCAGAAAATATTGCATCAGAATTGAATTTAACTGTTAAACAAGTTGGTAGCATTTTAGAAAAAAATGCTGCTTCAAAAGGTGATATAAAAACTAAAACAGAAAAGGTTTCAGCAGCTAAAAAACTTATGGTAAATGAAACAGGTGGTGGGAAACCTGGTGTCACCGTAATGACAGGGGAAGCTTCGCAAGTCATTGAACAATCAAAGCCAAGTCAATCTATTAGAAACCCAGAATCATATATCTACAAACCTAACCAATAGGTGGGTCTGTGTATATATCGAAATATTCTAATGGTAAAGAAGTCTCTGCTGCTCAATATATTACTGAGATAATATGCGAGAAACAAGCAAAGAGACAAAGGAAAGACTTACATTATAGATTTTGGTTAAATAAAGAATGGGAGAAATTTTATAAAAGCCAAATTGGTACTGCTCATAAGCTATTAAAAAAGTATGATGCTAAAGCCATAATAAGAGCACTTAAGAATCCTAAAACTAGAAACACGTATTCATTAAGAGCTCCTTATTTGTTACCTGTTATAAAATTAGAACAAGAAAAACTAGGAACAGAAAATAATGAACTTTCAAAACCAATTGAAAGAATTGATGGTAAAACATTTAGAAAAAGAAAAACAAAAAGTAACATATTATCTAAATTAGAGGATATAGAAGATGAGCATACAAACTGATATTAAAAAAAGTTTTGGAGACGATATTATATTATCAGGCAATTCTGTCATAGATAAAAAAATAATAAACATACCCATTAGTCCTTCTTTAGATATAGCTTTAAATGGAGGCATACCAGAAGGTAGTTTTGTTATCTTGACAGGACAACCTAAATGTGGTAAAACTACAACTTCTCTCTATGTTGCTGCAATCGCACAAGAGAAACAATATGCTCATGGAGATTTTGCTGACGGTAGAGAAGTGTACTATCTAAACATAGAAGGTAGATTGAAAAAGAGAGACTTGAATGGTATTAAAGGTTTAGACTTAGATAAATTTCACATTATAGGATCTAAAACTGGTAAAATATTACATGCCGAAGAATATCTACAAATTGGAGAAAGAATTATTAATGAAGTTCCTGGATCAGTTGTTATTATTGATTCGTACTCAGCCCTTTGTACCGAGTCAGAAATTACTTCTGATATGAGTAAAATGCAAAGAGCAGATGGTGCTAAATTATTAGCAAAGTTTTGCAGAAAAGTAGCTAATGTTATTCCTGTTAATAAGAATATTGTGATTGGTATTACTCATTTAATGGGCAATCCCGGTTACGGTAGTAGCGAATGGAAAGAAAAATCTGGCCAAGCCATTGCATATCAAACAGACATTAAGTTAAAAGCTGCATATTTTAAAGCGTGGAATGTAGGCAAAGAAGAAACTCAAATTGGACAAACTATTGATTGGCAGGTTATATGTTCCGCTTTAGGGCCTCCTGGAGCCAAAATAACAAGCTATATTAGATATGGTGTCGGAGTTGATAAGGAAATGGAATTATTTAATTTAGCGACGGATTTGGGCCTTATAGACAAAGGTGGTGCTTGGTACACCTTCTCTACTGTTAAAGACACCCCTAAATTTCAAGGGGGAGAAAAAGCTAGAGATTTCATTGCACAAAATCCTAAAGTCTATGATAGTCTTTGGAAAGAAGTCAAAACAACCATGGGAATATAATGAACATCAGTGATTTAGATGACAATATCCAAAAATGGTCCTTGAAAGGACACATAGCAAAAGGTAGTAGACTAAATAAGTCTGGTTTACATCTAAAAGCTAGAAAATTAATTAAAGAATGTTTCCCGACTTTACAGATATTAGAAGAGGTTGGAGCTCCAATTAGAAAAAATGAAACTTTGTATCTTGACTTTTATCTACCATTGAGTAAAACTTGTATAGAGGTTCATGGTGAACAGCATTACAAATTTGTTCAATTTTATCACAATAATACTTTAGGCTTTTTAAAACACAGAAAAAGAGATCAACAGAAAAAAGAATGGTGTGAAAAAAACGATATCAAGTATGTAGAATTACCTTATTCAGAATCAGAAGAAGAATGGCGAAATAGGCTAGTAACATGAAAACAACTAAAGAAGAACTAGAACATTGGGACACTATCTTAGATGAATATGAGCAAGGTATGGGATTGCCTAATTATATTACTAGTGGTCTACCAGCTGAAGAACTTAATGAATATTTAACTATGTCTAGAGATGTTTTGGAAAAGGTTACTCCAGACCAGTGTGGAGAAATAGCTTACAGGCTATCTCAATTTGCGTTCCATGTACAAAGAACTATTAATAGAGAAATTGCTAGGTACAATTGGTCAGATGACAAAATAAAAGAAGTTATTGCTGACGAAATAAATAATTACAAAGGATATGGATACATAGAAAAGTCTTTACAGGCAATCAAGCATAACTCTAGAGCAGATGCTTTGAATAAAATTAAAAGATATGCTAAACAAAGAATGGATAGACTTTCATATATAGCTAATACTTTAAAAAATTTATCAGATATTATTATTTCAATACAAAGGAATAAGGTGAAAAATGGGTAATGTAGATACAGATAAATTAAAGCAACTGCTTTATGCTATGATAGAAACATTGGATGGAGATAATACGGAAACAGATATTAATGCCGTGACAGAAGATGCACCTCCTGTGACAGAAGATACAAGTGTAAAACCTGTTAAACAAACTCCTAAATCTAACAACCCTAATGTTAGGAAAAGACAGCCTTATGGTTTAGAAGAAAATTTGTTTTTAGATATGCCAGAAAAAGATATGCATAAAAATGATGTCGCTATTGATCAAAAGCTTAAATCTTCCCAGCCTGTTGTTAGAAATCGTACAGCTGCTCTAATTGACGTAAAATGCCGGGTCTGTGGCAAAGAAGAGTCTGTTAGTGGCCAGTTGATTATTGATGGTGTAAATAGATACAAGTGCAATGGGTGCGCTAGAGGAGCCGGTTAATGATATTGTGTGATCCCGCTGCCGAAAGAGCAGTTTTGAGTTCAATAATGCAAGGCGGCGACAAAGCTTTCTTGGATATTGCTGATTTAATTGATGAACAAACTTTTACTATAGACAGTAATCAATATCTATTTCAGTGTCTGAAACATATAGCTGAACAAGAAACCTGTTCTCATATAGACATAGCTTCAGTATTCTCTACTGCTCAAGAACTAGGACTGTCTAATCTATTAAATACTAAGCAAGAATCGCAGCATATTAAAGCAATCAAAGATTTTCCTGTAGACGGTAATAACGCAAGAAAGTTTGCTGCAAAAATTAAAAAATTACAAATTGCTAGAAATTTACATTCGGAACTTAAAGATACACAAAATAAAATCTTAGACGTAAGTGGCAATGAATCAATAGCTTCTATATTAAGTATAGCAGAAGATGCCGTATTTGATTTCTCTTCTAAACTTGTAGACTCTGAAACTGCTCCTAGTACAGTCGGAAACGCAATAGAAGAGTATGTGGATTATTTAGAAACGAATCCAGTAGACCAAATAGGTATTTCTACAGGCTTCCCTGTTTTCGATAAAGCTATAGGAGGAGGCTTAAGAAAGAATACTATCAATGTTATAGCTGCTAGACCTAAAACTGGTAAAACTTTGCTTTCTGATAACATGGGTTTTCACATAGCAAACGAACTCAATATACCCGTCCTTAATATGGACACAGAAATGACTAAAGAAGATCACATACATAGAATCTTAGCTATGTCCACTGAAGTGGAAATTAATAAAATTGAATCAGGAAAATTTGCGGAGTCTCCAAATATGAGAAAGAAAATTAGAGATTCTGCAAAAAATATATCCAAAATACCTTTATATCATAAAAGTATCGCAGGTAAACCTTTTGAAGAACAGTTAGCTGTTATGAGAAGATGGATAGTTAAAGAAGTAGGTTTAAAACCAGATGGCACAGCAAATGATTGTGTTATATTCTATGATTATCTTAAACTTATGGATAGTCAAGGCATGTCGCAAGACCTCAAAGAATATCAGGTTCTAGGTTTTATGATGACTTCTTTACATAATTTTGCTTGCAAATATGGTATTCCTGTGGTAGCATTTGTACAGCTAAATAGAGATGGTATAACTAAAGAAAGTACCGATACAGCTAGTGGCTCCGATAGAATTATATGGCTGTGTAGTAATTTTACAATATTTAAAAGAAAGACTGATGAAGAAATAGCTGAAGATGGACCAAATGCTGGTAATAGAAAGCTATTGCCTGTTATTAGTCGTCATGGTGGAGGATTGGATGATAATGATTACATCAACTGTAATATGAAAGGTTGGTGTGCAAAAATTACAGAAGGTCAAACAAGACTAGAATTAACTAATGGTAGTACTCCTGATAACGATGGGTTTATAATAAATGATAACGACGAAAACCAAACAATCGACTTTTCCTGATCAAGCCAAACTAAAGGTGATGTCAGATCGACTTTGTGATAACATAGAAGAATTGCTAGATATATTAGATGTTGAAGATTATAAAATTTCTGATAAGATGGTAATTTGTAGTTGCCCAATACATGGAGGAGATAATGATTCTGCATTTAATTTATATCATACAGGAGATTCTTATAGGGGCAATTGGAAATGTAGAACTCATGGTTGTGAAGAAACATTCAAGTCGTCTATTTTAGGATTTATAAGGGGTTGTCTATCTAAAAAAAGATTTGACTGGCCCAACAATACTGATGAAATATGTACATTTAAAGAAACGATAACGTTCGCAGAACAATTTTTAGGAGACAAGTTAAATAATATAAAAGTCAACAATAAAGATAAAGAAAAAAGTCTTTTTGTTAATGCTGTAAAATACATTAGTAGCAATAAACCTGACGAATCACAAAAAATATCTAGAGCATCCATTGTTAATTCCTTAGACATCCCCTCTAAATATTTTGTTTCTAGGGGATTTAGTAAAAATATTCTAACAAAGTATGATGTTGGAGATTGTACAAAAAGTGGTAAACCAATGTCGGGTAGGGCCGTTGTTCCTGTGTATGACAATAATCGACAATACATGATAGGTTGTACTGGTCGTGCCACAACGGATAAGTGTGATAAATGTAATCATTATCACTTAAGCGATAAATGTCCAGATAAAGAGTCCTTATATCTTCACTGTAAATGGAGACATAACTACGGATTTAAAACACAAAACTATCTCTATAATTATTGGTTTGCTCAAGAACATATAAAAGAATCCCGATCAGTAATTTTAGTAGAGAGTCCAGGAAATGTATGGAGGTTAGAAGAAGCAGGTATACATAATTCTGTTGCAATTTTTGGATCTTCTTTAGCTGATATTCAAAAAATGATTTTAGATACTTCTGGCGCTATGACGATATATACAATAATGGATAACGATGATGCTGGAAAAAAAGCGGCAGAAAATGTTCACAAAAAATGTGAGAGGACCTATAATATAGTAGACATTCAGATCAACGATCAGGATGTTGCTGCAATGACGGTGGAACAAATACAGGACTTTATTAAACCAAGGTTGGAGTATGTCTGATAAAAATATTATTGCTTTTTCAGGAAGAAAGCAATCAGGGAAAAATACTTGCGTTAATTTTATATATTCTACTTTTATGGTAAATCTCGGTGTTGCTAAAAAAGTAAAGATTAATAATTACGGATTAATTGAAGTAAGTGATCTACTTGGAGATAAGGGGTATGCTGGATCGTTTGATCCATCACACATGCATAGTTCTAATGACTACGTCGTTCAACAACTATGTAACAAAATGGACCCCTTTATAAAAGTATACAGCTTTGCAGATCCACTAAAAAAAGATGTATGTATCAATATTTTGGGGCTAACTCATGATCAATGCTATGGTTCCGATAAAAATAAAAACGAACTAGTAGATTGTTTTTGGCCCGAAACTGACGCTAGAATGACCGCTAGAGAAGTTATGCAATATGTTGGTACAGATATATTTAGGACTATTAAATCAGATGTGTGGACATCCGCAATTATTTCTAAAATAAAAAGAGATGGTAGTCAATTATCTCTAATAACCGATTGCAGATTTCCTAATGAAGTAGAATGTATTCAAAATAACGAAGGTATTGTTGTTAGGCTTGACAGAAACATCTGTGATTCTACACATGTTAGTGAAACAGCGCTAGACAAAGATAACTATGATTGGAATAAGTTTGATTATGTTGTTGAAAACAATGATTTGGATATATATAATCAGTCAATACAAATAGAAAAATTACTTAACGAGGTGGTATCATAATAATTACATATTTTCGTAGTTCTAGTTATAACACACATAATATGTGTGAACAACAATATTTGTTTGACTATGTACTAGGCTATAGATCTCCGTCAAATAAAAAAGCAGACAAAGGAACTATAGTTCACAAGGCTCTAGAAATACTAGCCTTTGTTAAATATACCGTACAAAATGGAGATTCTACTTTTGAAGATGATATCCTTGGTACTATTAATGTATATAATTATGATTTAGACGATATTATAGAAAGGGTTTATAATTATTATACTACTGGATTTAGTCACCATGATTGGTCAGACAAAGATTTTAGAGATTGCAGAAAGTGGACATATAAAGCAATAGAATATGCAGGAGGTATGTTTGATCCAAGAAACAGAAACATCCTTTATCCTGAACAAAGATTTGACATCACTATTAATAAGCCTTGGGCAGAGTATGAGTATGAGCTACCTGATGGAGAAAAACTAAAAGGTAATTTATCAATTAAAGGAACAATTGACTTAATTACACAACCAGCAGAAAATACTTTAGAAATTATAGATTGGAAAACAGGCAGAAGATTAAATTGGGCAACTGGTGAAGAAAAAACCCAAGAAAAACTTGAAGTAGATCCTCAGCTGATGATATACTTTTATGCTGTCCAAAAACTGTACCCACACATTGAGACATGTATTATTACAATATATTTTATTAATGATGGTGGTCCTTTTAGCATGACTTTTCATAAGTCTGATATGCAAAAAACAGAAGATCTATTAAGACAAAAGTTTTATCATATAAAAAATACAAAAAGACCCAAGCTATCTAAAACATGGAAGTGTACTAAGCTATGTCATTATGGTAAAAATTCTTTTAAAGACAATCCCGATATATTGCCGATACTAGAGTATAGAGATGGACAGGTTTGTAATCCGGGATATAACATGACAATGTGTGAACAGGTCGCTCACGATATACAACTAAAAGGTTTAGAAAATGTAGTTGACGAATACACAGTACCAGGGTATAATGTAGGTCATTACAAAGCCCCAGGAAGTATTGAATGAAAAACTATATACCTTTACATGTTCACAGCCACTATTCTTTATTAGATGGTCTGTCTAAGCCTAAACAAATAGCAAGACGATGTAAAAAAATTGGTGTTAAAAGTTGTGCTATTACTGATCATGGCTCCATATCCGGTGCTGTACAAATACATCAGACCCTTAAATCAAGTGGGATAAAACCTATTTTAGGTTGTGAATTGTATTTGTCTTTTGATGATTCTAGTATTAAAACCCCAGAAAATAGTAAACTCACGCACTTCCTAGTCCTTGCTAAAAACTTGGAAGGATGGAAGAATTTAATTAGAATAGTTTCTGAATCTAATAATCCAAATAATTACTATCGGAAACCTAGACTGTCAGTAAATAAATTACAAGAGATTGTTAAAGGTAAAAACTTAATTGCTTTTTGTGGACATATGGGTTCTTATATACCTGATATTATAGCAAATAATCCTGATAATTATCAAAAACCCTGTTTAAACTTTGTAGATCAAATGAAAGACATATTTGGCAAAGACAATTTTTTCCTTGAGACACAGTTGATGGATCAGGAATATATGCCAAAACAGTTAGAGTTAACAGAGACAATAAGAAAAATAGCATCTATTACGAAAACTAAAGTCATATGTACTCCAGATGCTCATTATTCAGAGCAAGAAGATGCAACAGACCAAAGAATACTATTATGCAATAATATAAAAACAACCTTGACAGATATTAACAAAAAAATGCTAGACGGACAAGATGTCCCCTTTAGTTGTTTTTTTAAGTCTGATAAATATTACATTTTATCTCCCGAAGAAATGGCAGAACTACACACAGAAGAAGAAATAGAAAATACACAATTAATAGATAGTATGTGTGAAGAATATGATATATTACACAAACCTGTTCTTCCTCCTTTTAAATGTCCAAATGGACAAAATCCAGATGAATATTTAAGACAGTTATGCCGTAACGGTTGGAGAGATAAAATAGCTAATGTAGTGCCTAAAGATCAACACTCTAGTTATACGGAAAGAATCAAACAGGAACTGTCGGTTTTACAAGGGGCTGACCTATCTAGTTATTTTTTAATTGTTGCCGATATAGTGGATCGTGTGAGATCTCAAAGCTGGTTGCCAGGTCCTGGTAGAGGTTCAGCAGCTGGTTGCTTGGTTTCATACTTAATTGGTATTACTTCAATCGATCCAATGAAATATGGTCTTATCTTTGAAAGGTTCTATAATTCCGGTAGAAACACAGAAGGTAGAGTTTCTATGCCAGATATTGATGTGGATGTTCCGATTAACAAAAGAGAAGACATTATATCATATATCAGAGAAAAATATGGAGAAAACAAAGTTTCTCAAATGATTACATTTAATACAATGAAAGGAAGAGGAGCGTTAAAAGAAGTATTAAGAGTTTACGGAAATATAAGTTTTGACGAAATGAATCAGATTACAAAGTGTATACCCGATGAAGCTAAAATTGCTGATGAATTACAAGAAATGAAAGATGACTATGGAGAAGCTTCTATAATTAGATGGGCATTAGAAAACAATAATGATAAGCTTAAAGAATGGTGCTCTGTTAGTAAAGACGGAAATAAATTAAAAGGCCCTCTTGCAAAAAGGTTTGAGCAGGCTATTAGATTAGAGGGCACAAAATCTAATCAATCAAAACATGCTGCCGGTGTAGTTATTAGTAGTCACAACTTAGATACAATGTGTCCGATGATTTACGATACAAAAAACAAAACCACAATTGCTGGCATGGAAATGCAAGATCTAGAATCTTTGGGTATTATAAAATTTGATATTCTTGGTGTGGCTATGTTAGATAAAGTTATGTCAATATCAGATACACTATCGCATGGAGAATAATAATGCAAAAAACATTTCAAGAAATTGTAGTTGGTCAAGCTTTCAAGTTCAATAACCAACAATATGTAAAAATGAATACTGTTAAAGTCAGTTGTTGTAAAAGTGCTAATTGTTATGTTGCTGATAATCATAGAGTGCAACATTTTATTCGTCCAGATCAGAAAGTGGAGGTGTCAGATTAATAGTCAAAAAATTTGTGTTTTTGATTTAGAAACAGACGGTTGCAATCCAGAAGTTTGTAGTCCGGTTCAGATTGCAGCCGTGATCGTTGATCCAATCAAATTGGAAGTGGTGCCAGATTCAGAATTTAATATTTGTTTAAAGCCCGAAGCACTACAAGACAATCCAAAATATGCCTATGATGATTCTGATGTTTTGGATTTTCATGCCAAAGTCAAAGGCACAACTAAAGCAGAAGTCCTTAAGTCTTGGAAAAAGTACCAAAAACAAGAACAGGCATGGAAGATGTTTGTAAGCTATTTGCAGATGTACCACACAAGATCTGTTAAAAAGAATTGCTTTAGTGCTCCTATTGCTGCTGGTTACAACATTAATCGGTTTGATTTACCAATTATTAATAGGTTGAGTCAAAAATATAAAAATGTTAACAAGGAAAATAAGACTGATATATTTTATCCTAGAGATGTTTTAGATATTATGAATGTTATTTTTTATTGGTTTGAGAACAATAATGAATTAAAAAACTATACTCTTGATAATCTTAGAGATTATATGGGACTATCCAAGGAAAATGCTCATGATGCTCTCAAGGACGTACAAGACACCGCAGAGATACTGATTAGGTTTATGAAATTATTTAGAAGTTTGTCACCAAAGATTAAGTTTAGAAACGCCTTTAATAATGTCTGAGTATTATACTTTTGATTGCGGCTGTAAATTTGAAATAACAGGAAGCAATTTAGAATTTCCCAGGATACAATTTGAACCCAAGTTAGAAAAAATTAACTTAGAATGTTCTAAGACTTGGGATTTAATTTCTTCTGGTAATACAAAAGGTTGCTTTCAGTTGGAGTCTAGGCTTGGCCAAAGTATGGCCAAAAGACTCAAACCAAGAAATATTGAGCAGCTATCTGCGCTAATTAGTATTCTAAGACCTGGATGTTTAGAGGCTATCAGAGATGGTAAAACAGTATCTAATCATTATATAGACAAAAAGAATGGCCAAGAATCTGTAGATTACTATCATCCTATTCTTAAAAGTGTTTTGGAAAAGACATATGGAGAAATGATCTATCAAGAACAAGCTATGGAAATATCTAGAGTCGTATCTGGATTTAATCTGCAAGAAGCAGATGTTCTCAGAAAAGCTATTGGTAAAAAGAAAGCCGACTTAATGGCTGAGGTTAAAACATCTTTTCTTGAAGGTGCTAAAAAGATCAATGAAGTAGATGTAGAAACAGCCGAAGAAATATTTGGTTGGATTGAAAAAAGCCAAAGATATAGCTTTAATAAGTCTCATGCTGTAAGTTATGCAATGAATGCTTACTTATCAGCTTTTACAAAAGCGCATTTCCCCAGAGTGTTTTTTGCTTCATATCTAAAGTTTGCAAAAGACAAAATTGATCCTCAACAAGAAATCAAAGAACTTGTGAGGAACGCAAACGAAATGGATATCAATATACAAACTCCAGACATTAGAAACCTTAATGAGCTATTTGCAATAAAAGATCGAAAGATATTTTTCGGGCTTACAGACATTAAGGGTTTGGGCAAATCAGTATACAAAAAGATATTAGAAATTTTAGAAAAAGATAAGATAGACATTAAGTCTCTTAGTTGGTATGATATGCTTAACAAAGTGCTATGCAAAATTAATACCACTGCAACTAAAGCTATCATATCTTGCGGTGCATTAGATTATTTTAAAATGTCTAGAACAAAAATGCTTTTTGAATATGAAATTTTTAATACTTTGACAAAAAAAGAAATGGAAAAATGTCAAGAAGCAATATCTAATAAAGACAATAATCTTAAACAGATATTAACAGAATTGTTGACAAAAAGAGTCAATGTTAAAAGAAAAGAAATAATAAATAATCTTATTACTTCTATAAACAAACCCCCGTATTCTTTAACGGATAAAATAGAATGGTTGTCTGATTCAGAAAACTCTTTATTGGGAACCTCTATTACATGCTCTAAACTGGACTCTTATAAAATAGAAATGACAAATACTAATTGTAAAGACTTTAAGAGAACATATAAGACTGATGATATTATATTAGCAGCAGAAGTTGTGGGTGTTAATGTAACTAAAACTAAAAATGGTAAAAATCCTGGTGCTGAAATGGCGTTTATCACTGGTGAAGACCAATATGGTTTACTAGACTCTATTATTCTCTTTCCAGAAACATGGACATCATATAGGACTCATGTGTTTGAAGGAAATGTATTAATCTTTACTGGCAAAAAGTCAAAAAACAAGGATAGTCTAATAGTAGAGAAATGTTTTATACCTAAGCCTTGACTATATCCGATTAGGTTTTATAATACATTGTGTTGGTTTTGGAAATTTTACTTTAAGGAGACGATAATGAATCTTGTAATTTTAAGAGGTAATCTAGCTAGAGATCCTGAACATAGAAAAGTTAACACTGGAGGTAAGGATACTACAGTTGTAAATTTTACTGTTGCAACTTCTAGAGAATATACAAAAGCTAACGGCGAAAGGGATAAGGTTACTTCATTTATTAATTGTGAAGCATGGGATACTGGTGCTGAAATTATTGCAGAATCTTTCAACAAGGGAGATTTAGTAATGGTTGAAGGATCTTTGCGAAATGATTCATGGGAAAAAGATGGCGTTAAGCATAATAGTTTTAAGGTTAGGGTGAATAATTTTTCTAAGCTTACTAAGCTATCTAGATATAAGAAAGACCAAAGTGCTCAGTCTGATTCTTCTGGCAAAGAAGAAGTTGTTGCATTTTAATTAATTTCTATTTTCTTTAAGGGGGTCTGAAAAGACCCCTATTTTTATATATGAGTAAACTTAAAATATTAATGTGTTCAGAAGCTAGTTTTCTGAGTTCCGGATTTGCTACTTACACAAGAGAAATCCTTAATAGGCTATACGAAACAAATAAATATGAAATAGCAGAATTTGCTAGTTATTCACATGTCAATGATCCTAGAGACAAAGACATACCGTGGAGATTGTATGCTAATGCTGTAAGAGATGAAGATCCTAGATACAAAGAGTATTCAGCTAGACCAGACAATGCTTTTGGCAGATGGCGATTTGATAAAGTTGTTGTTGATTTTAAACCTGATGTAGTAATAGACATAAGGGATTATTGGATGAGCTCTTATCAAGAACTATCTCCATGCAGACCATATTTTCACTGGGTACTAATGCCAACCATCGACTCTGCACCACAACAACAATTGTGGATGGACACATATTTATCTGCGGATGCTGTTTTTACATATTCTGATTGGGGAGCAAATGTTTTAAAAGAACAATCTAGCAATCATATAAATTACATAGATACGGCATCTCCGGGAGTAGATCTAAATACATTCAGAATTAAAGATACTCAACAATGTAAAGCAAGTTTAGGTATTGATCAAAACAGTGTCATTATAGGCTCTGTAATGAGAAACCAAAAAAGAAAACTAATCCCTAGATTGTGTGGAGGATTCAGAAAACTTTTAGATGAATATGAAAAAAGCAATAGTTTTATAGGTAAAAATTTATATCTTTATTTACATACTAGCTGGCCTGATGCTGGCTGGGATTTACCAGAAGTACTGAAAGAAAATAGATTATCTAATAGGGTTCTATTCACTTATGTATGTAAAAGCTGTAACGATGTCTCTTCACAAGTTTTTTCTGGTCCTAGTATAGTGTGTCCTAAATGCTTAAATAAAACTAAGGTTTTTCCAAGTGTTAGTTCTGGAATTAGCACCGACCAGCTATCTACAATATACAACACTTTCAATCTTTACGTTCAATATGCCATATGCGAAGGTTTTGGTATGCCTCAGGTCGAAGCTGCTGCTTGCGGAGTGCCAGTTGCTACTGTAAACTATAGTGCTATGTGTGATATTATAAATAAGCTTAAAGCATATCCTATTAAAGTAGATGCTGAATTTAAAGAATTAGAAACAAGGGCCATAAGAGTCTATCCAGATAATGATGACCTGATTCAAATAATCAAAAAAGTATTAAATCTACCCAAGAATATTGTAGATAAAAAAAGAAAAAAGATTAGAGAATTAACTGAGAAGTTTTATGATTGGGATATTATAGCACAAAAATGGGAAAAATATTTAGATTCATTGGTTGACAGCAGATATCACTCCGATTGGTCTCAAATAAAGCAACTAGAGGGTTTAGAGAAGGTTACAGACATAGAGCCATCTCAAAATATAGAACAGATGTTATTGATGTGCCACAAAGGTTTAGGGGATATAGAAAAAATTTCTTCTAGCAGAATGTTACATTTTTTAAATGATATAGATAATGGATTCCAATTACAGGGTTTACAAACAAAAGCAATAGATATCAATACTATCATTGATCAAATTAATACATATGTGAGAAATAATAACGAATTAAAGTTTGCTATAGACAATAATGTACAATTTAATGACGATTTTATTCAATACGCCAACTTAAAAACTCAACAATGAATATATTTTATATAGGACCGCTACAACAAGAATCTTTTTTAGGACAATTTTCTGCTTCGGTTGTTAAAGAAATATCTTCAATCGAAGAAAATAACACATACGTATATCCTATATACGGAGGAAACAACACTGTAAATTATACTAATATTTTTGAAACAAACGCATATCCAGACTTAAATATACAACATTGTACACTGACAGATGTACATCCTGATTTGAACAGTAAAACTTATTTTATACCTATCATGTCTGCAATACAAAGCATACCTTCAGAACTTACAAGCAAAATACAATTAGTTGATAAAATCTTAGCTACGAATAGCCATGATTATCATATGTTGATTAATGCAGGTGTTGATAAAGAAAAAATAGAACAATTGTCACTGTTTGATTGCGATACTCAACAAGATGAAATATCTTTACCTTTATTTGAGAATTGTAAAAAATATTATACATTAGTAGAACATGAAAATATTGAGACATTAAAAGTTATTATGTCTAACTTTTTGCAGACATATGCGAGTAATAACGATGCTTGTTTGATATGTTATTGTGAGTTTGATGATCCAAAAGATCAATCAGATATTATAAGTTTTTATAAAGAAGCAAAGTCATACTATAACGCTAATATTTACACAGATAAAATCTTTTTTATGTTTAACAAAGACGATAAAACTAAACAAGCCATTCATAAAACAGGCGATGTATTTTTAGCATTAAATGACAATTATTTCCCTTTCCTAAACGTATCTATTGCAAAATCGTATAATAATAAAATAATTACATATAGTGATTTAGATTTAGATACTAATAATAGTGGTAACGTTATTACTTATAGTATAATAAATAAATCTTTACAACAAGCTTTAAGAAATGATAAAACCACACCGAAAGATACAAATGAGGTAGATATCAAAAAATTATTATGTTAAATAATCAATGGCCAATATCTAATATTTTCCACAGACTTAGAACTAAAATAGATAATTCTAAAAAAATATGCCTAAGCAATTTTGAAGGCAATACATTTTCTGCTATTATAAATAAACATCCTGAACTTATTGTTTTAAACAAAAATGATCTTTCAGAAAAAAACAAGGTATATGATTTTTCTTATGATTATATATTTTTTAATAATTTGATGCTAGAGATATCTGTATTAAAAGAGTTAAAAAAATCTAATATACATATCGTAGTTTTTAATCATGAAAATTTAACAAGAGCTAAGAAAGAAGATGTTCATATAATTAATAATAATTTAACTAAAGAACATATTACGATTATTAATTTCAATAGAAAATCTGACGCACTATTGGAGCATAGCCACAATATAGAATATGGACTGCCCTATATAGATGACGCTGAAAAAACTAAAAATATATTAATAATTAATCGAAATAACGATAACATATTAAGTAAGTTTTTCCAAGAAATACAACAACACGATAAAGATTCTGATATGGTCAGTAGTCTAGGTGACGATATAGATAATATAGTTAATAATATAAGTAAGTATAAAGTTGTTATAGATCTAGAATCAAAAGTTACATTGTTACTATCAGCATTGTGCAAATGCAACTGCATAACTACTTTAGATACATCAGACTCTATTTTAGATAATCATGTTTCAAAATTTGGCAGTTTCCAAAATCCATTTGAATGTATTAATTATGCAATGAACAAACAAGCAACAGATATCTCAGATCTAGTAAAAATGTATGATATGAATAAGTTTAATGAAAGTCTGATAAAAATTTTATAGGAGCACAAAATGAAGGTAACAAATATTTGTTATGAGAACAACCATAAATTAGATTCAGCAAACAATATAGAAATTAACTCGTTAGACTCGATACCTAATTTTTCTAATGAAAATATCTACATATCTTTACTAAATATGTTTTCAAAAAAAGATAGCATAAATGTCATTAATGTCTTAATAAATAAACTTAAGCAATCTGGAACACTTGTATTAAAATTACTAAACTTTGATCAATTAATAGATTCTTATAAATTCCATAAAATGTCTGACGATACTGTTTGTCAACACATGCACGGAACAACATGCATTATCAATCAGTCAGAAATTTTTGAATTATTACATAGCAAAAAAGATGTAAAAATAGTAGATATATCTAACGATGATGCTTATACTATATATAAAATACAGAGGATTTCTTTATGAGCGAAGTCAATACTGTTTGTTCTACATGTTATTTTTTTCAAGATAATAAATGCTATTTTAATATCCCTGCACTAATTTCAAAAGACTATAAATTAGAAAATAAAAAAGGGAAATATGTTATAGATGGCTACAGATGTCTTTACGCTTTTTCTAAAAAACAATTTGATAAACATAAAGATAATTTACCAGAAGATTTTGAAAATTATGTTCGTTCAAAAAACGTTATTAGCTATTATATAATATTGAATTTAACAAATAAAACAGTAGATGAGATTATAAATATATATGATAATGATATAAAAACACTAAATATAAAACCGTATGAAATATCTATTGCATGCACCCTTAGCAAGAAAAACATTTTGAAACTAATTAATAAGATGAAAAAAAGAAATGAAATATCGTGGAAATTACATAATTTTATAAATGATGACGACAATGCTAATGACAAGAATATCTTTCATACAATAACAGGAACTAATTTAGATAGTACTAAAAAAGGATTTGTATGTTACTTTAATGATAATTTTAAAGAAATAACAGAACAAATCAATTATGCTAATTTTATTGCTAGTGTAAAAAAACCTTTGAACCTTACTGCCTTAAGGGATTCTGTAGGTAGTATACATGGTTTGTGCTTACCGATAAAATCTTTTAAAGAAATTAAAGCATATTGTGAAAAAAAAGAGGAACACTACATGGAAACTTTAAAAAATAACACAGAAATAATCAAGCCTTACTATGAGTAATGACTATTTAATAATAATGCCAGAAATTACCAAAGGTATGAAATCTATAGGATCAAAAGCCCTATTGCCCATTAATACAAAAAACACTATACTTGACTATCAAATCAAATCTATAAAACTAATAAACAGACAAAATAAGATATATCTATCCACAGGCTTCCAAAATAATAAAGTCAAAAAAGTTGCAGACAGATATAAAAACATTACAAGTATTTATGAACCAGATTATGAAAATTGCAATGAAGCTAAACACGTTATTAATTATATCAAATATAATATAGACAACCTAACTGATTTATTCATAGTTAAAAATGGTATTTTGTTTAAAAATAAATGCTTTGGTAACTCTAGGAAGAAAAAATATTCAAAAATTTTTCTTTTAGACAAAGATAAAGATAATTTTAATATAGGTTGTCATAGTATGGAATCAAAATATTTATTTTATGAACTACATCATAAATGGTGTGAGTGCATATTTTTAATTAAGTCAGATTTATATAAAATACTAGAAATGAACGAGCAAAAACCGATAAATAACTATTTCCTATTTGAAATTATAAACTTTTTACAAGAAAGTTCAGAAATAGAAAACCATATAGTTTCATATAGAAATATTATGAAGGTAAATACAACTAATGACTTGAAGAAAGCTAAAAGGTTTGTTTAATGCAAATAGTAGTACAAAAAGACGATAATAAATTTATTAACAATCTAGATTCTGTATCAGGACACACTATCGTATACACAGACTTTAATAATGACATATATAAAATACATCAAAATAGACATCCCGATCTTTATATTTTAATTGCAGAAAAACTTGGCCATGAAGAAATACATTTTTGCACAAATGTTTCTGAAGCCAAAATAGTAGCCTATCATATTACAGACCAGAAAACAGATATAGACAGTATAGAAACAATTAAACACCTGTATGATAAAGACATTCCAGCATTATACAATCCATATAGATTTTTTAACAATAAACAATCTAATAGATCCATAAATGCTTCATATTTTTTAGATAATGACCAACAAATACCTGACGATATTACCAAACTAATATATCCTAATAGTAGTGAATACAAGATAAAAATGTTTAATAATGCTAAGATTGATCATGCACAAAACTTAGGATTTCTAACAGAGGTAGATAAAAATGATGTCTTAAATGATTCTGAATTTTATATTTGTGAAAATAATTTTTATGCATTAGAAGCTACTCTTTGTGGATGTAAAGTATTAAATACGAAGTTAGAAGAAATACAAATTGACCCAAAAGAATATCAAACATATTCAAGCTATATAGAAGGTATTATTAAATGAAACAAGATTTAGGTTTTATAATTTTAAAAACTGATAATACTGTAATGTATGAGGCAATATTTAAATCTATTAGATCGATTATAGACAGTAATCCATATAATCAAATATGTGTCTTTAATAGCCATAATGAAAAAACTAATACACATAATATACCAATTTTACATCTTAATCAGGCAAAGTTTTTCTATGGTAATATTGTTGTGTTTGATAGTTTGTCATTAATGATGGCAAAGAATTTTCCTAATATTAATAAGATTTTCTTTTTTGTTAATGATAGCGTTTGGTCTCAACAGTCATACTCTAGATATAAAAATATTAAAGAAATGTTTGATACACAAAATTTAGAGTTTATAGCATCTAGTATTAGAACATCAGAAATTTATGAATTATGTTGGAAAAAACCAATCTGTGTCTCTGGGGATTTAAATTATGAAAGCATCAAAAATATCTTATAGCGATTTAACAGAATCAAAGAAGATCGAACTGTTAAAGAAATCATATGTTAAAGACAAAAATAGCTTTGCTGATATAGCATCTGACTATAATACCTATGCGAATAAATTAAGAAGAGATGCAAAGAAATTTAATATACCAATTAGAAACAAAAGTGAAGCACAAAAAAATGCTTTAAAAACAGGAAAACATAAACACCCCACTAAAGGAACTACAAGAACAGAAGAAACAAAAAGAAAAATAGGTATGGGTGTTTTAGAGTCTTGGGATAGCCTAGATAGTAATGAGCTTGAACAAAGAAAAGAAACACATAGAAAATTATGGAACGAAATGTCTGACGAACAAAAACAGTTAATGAAACAATCTGCTAATGAAGCAATAAGAACAACTAGTAAGGTAGGCTCAAAACTAGAAAAGTTTTTATTAGAACAACTCATTAAGAACAATATAGATGTTAAGTTTCATCAAGAGCAAAGTCTTGTAAATACAAAGTTGCAAATAGACCTCTATCTGCCTAAGATAAATTTAGCGATTGAAGTTGATGGTCCTTCGCACTTCAGTCCTGTATGGGGACAAGATACACTTAAAAAAACAAAGACCTACGATAACAAGAAAGAAGGTTTAATTTTAGGTAAAGGAATGGCACTAGTTCGGATTAAACAAACTATGGACTTTTCCGTGTCTAGATCTTATCTAATATTTGACCAACTATTACAAGTTATTGAACAACTTAGTAACAAATTTCCAAATCCAGATAATAGAGTTTTTCACATTAAGGATAATTAAAAATGCCAAGAAAACCAAATAAGCCTGCTGTAACCGATGTTGAATGGAATGATTATGTGCTAGGTCTTTTGTCTGAAGATGAGAAAATTTCGGACAATCCTACTACAGATGGTCTTAGAAGAATATTTGAACAGGCTTTAGATTGTACAGTAATAGAATCCACATCTAGTATTCCTCAATTTCCAGAGCCAGATAATGGCAATAGGGCTACGGTAATACACACCCTGGTGTATGTTTTAAATGACACAAAGGTTGATACAGAATTTAAAAAGATAACCGTAAATGGAGCTGCTGATGTCTATTGGGGCAATTGTGACAAGATATACAGAAACCATCCAATTGCGGTAGCTGAAACTAGAGCAGAAGGCAGGGCCTTGAGGAGAGGATTAAAACTTAGGAAAGTTGTTGCTGCTGAAGAAATAGCTAAAGAAGTAGAAGATATAGATGGAAATACAGTTAGTAAAATTACAAATAATCAGATAAATTTTATTGACGTATTAGCAAAAAGACTTAATATAAATGTATCATCATTGCTAGAATCCGAAGATGTAGATTCTAAAAATATATATGCTATGGATCATGGTAATGCTGTAAAAATGATTAGAAAGCTATCTACATATCAACAAGATGTAGATAATATACCATCAACTATCCTAGAATATAATTCGGAATGGAAATAAATTATGAAAGCAAAATATAAAGTAGGAGATAAACTTGAATTTGAATTAGACGGAGCTGGACAAAAAGAGCTGTTTAAGGAAATTGCAAGTATTCAAGAAATTTTTGGAGAAACCAAATGTGGAATATGTGGTTCCGAAAATATTAAATTTGTAGTAAGAGTTGTAGACGACAATGAATACTATGAATTGCGTTGCATGGAATGTGGTGCCATTCTTTCTTATGGTCAACATAAAAAGGGTGGAACTCTTTTCCCCAAGAGAAAAGACGCTGATGGTAATTATACCAAGAATAATGGATGGTATAAGTATAGCGCAAATAGTAAAAAATAATTTAGTATTTACGACTTGTTAGCTAAGGTTAAAGTTGATTCACCAGTAAGATGATTTACGTGACCATAATAGCCTAAGTCAATCATATTACCAATAGTTACTGTTGAAATTATACTATTGGAAACATGAGTTCGGTATGGAGTTGCCATCACATCGTTGCTTAAGCCAGGATATTCTAATCCGTCTGTAGAAGCAGTATCATCTCTATAGGTATTAACAAAGGTGTAATTAAATCGAGTAGAACCAGTGATAGGAATCAACCTTCTTTCTACGCCATCATTAACAGCAGAATTGTATGCTTTACTTGTGTTGATGAAGAAATCTCCATCTAAATCAGTAGTATTATATGCTCCACCAGATCCGGTTCCTCCTACACTACTACAACTATTCCATGGATTCCTTACATTAGGACCAAAATTTTGTGGCCATAAATTACCAAAGCCCAAAGCACGGCCCAGTTCATGGGTCAGGATTTCTAACCAGGCATTTTCACTATAAGTATTTAACAATCTAGTATTAATCTGTAAAATAAATGAAGTTGGCAAAAATCGTTGTCTACATGGTTCACCCGCTTGTGCATCATCGGTTAAAGCTATAGAATTGGGACCTGCTCTGGCTATCAAACTACTTGAGCTATTATAAAAGGAAATTTGCCTTAAAAGAAGACCATTCCAAAGAGGAAGATTTTCTTCGCCCTTACGATAATCGGGATGTGATGCATTTTCGTTTTTCTCATAAGCATGCTCCCATGCCTCTTTGAGTTGCATATATCTAGCAGAATTCTTATATTGATTGGCTGTGCTAGCATCTTTATGTCTATAATCTCTAATAAGAGTAATAACATTATCCCATCTGTCTGCTGCCCCATGTAGTGCCCACAAAATCTTGTCTGAACCGTTTTGTCCAGACCATGATATAGCTTTGTTAAAACTATTTCTATCAAAAAGTCCACCATCTAATATTTGTGGACCATCACCATATTTATTAATATCTTCTTGTACTGAGGGTTTATTGTCGCTCATTATGGCAAAATCTGAATAACCTGCTCCACTTGGTATATATCCTCTGCCATAAGCATCTGCACCACCAGGATGGTAATATGCTGCTTTATACCATTCATCAACATTAGGTAAGAAATATCTTGCTCCAGCACTTCTATTGAAACTTTTAACGTTAGTTTTAAGATCATACGCACCATCTCTTAATCTAAGGTGCGGCAACCTACTATCGTTCTTGCTTGTGTTATGCAAGAAATTGCAATACATAGCAGCAGCTTCCCAACTTATATTTTCTATAGGTTTATTTCTATAAGCAGGTTTTGCAAAATATATGTAATTATGATAGACATTACTCGTTTTACGCAAATTGTGCTGTAGAATAGGGGCATTTGCTGTAGTACCTCTGTAGTTATTAGAGGTGCTGGTGTCAAAAGGCCATAGTAGATCCTTCTCAGCACTACCAGAAACAGCGCTATTTAAAAAATTAGCCCATTCACCATAAGTAACAGAAAATTTGCCTATATTATAATTATAATTAACCCTACCTCTACCATTAGTGTCTACGGCATTTCCAGAATTGCCTACAGTAACCATGTTTGCTTTATTAAAAGGATTTGATAAAGTTAATTTAATATTTCTATCTCCATTAACGCCACTATCTCTGTCTAATGTGACTTTTACTTCATTGTTAGACTTTAAAACTACATTAGTGATAGTTGTAAAATTTAACATGCCAGAACCTGAAACTTCAACCCTTGTGTCCATATGAATTGGATCATAGGTTCCGGTAGAAAATGTAATACTTGTACCAGAAACAGTACCGCTTAATTCTATAGAAGAATTAATAGAACCAACTCTAAACCCAAAACCAGGTTTGCCAGAAGCAACAGGCACTGTACTAAATTTATCTTGATTTCCAGAAGCTGTAAATCCATCTAGTGATAAAAGATAATTACCTCCCCATGCCTGTTTAGCTAAAGAAAAGTTATATGGAGTACCAGTTAAGTCTTTGTCTCTTAGAAGAACTGACTTTTCTGTAAATTCTGCTACTCCACCGTTTTGATCGTATGTTTCATAATATGACGGCATTCCATTAGTACCTACCGTAGTAGGTCCAAGTTTTCCGCCCCATTCACCAGACGTAGTAAGTAAATTAACAGATCTATGAGGTCTAGTAAAATCAAATAGTGATGTGTGCGCCATTGTTATAACCTATATTTTTAGGATGGAGTGACTGTTGGTGTTGGTGTTTTAGTTGGTGTTACAGAAACCGTAGGAGTATTTGTTGGAGTGACAGAACTAGTAACCGTAACAGTTGGAGTAACAGAACTAGTTGGCGTAACAGTTGGTGTCGCCGTAGGAGCATTAGGTGTTACTCTAGGAGTAGAAGTTGGAGTAGGAGTAGCAAATGATGTTGGAGTAACAGTTGGCGTTACTGGTACAGGAGTAGGAGTTACTGAACATGATGTACCAGTATCTGTTAATGTGTATTCAAAACTGTTCCCTCTTGTAGAACTAATTGTTACTGTTACTTTGTTGTAACCCTCAGGTTTACATATATTAACGGTTTTATCGCCAGTAACCTCGTGATATGTATCAAATATTATTACTGTAGCTTCTTCAGAACCATAGTCTTCATTAGTATTTACAGCTTTTACAACATACCTATTAGGCAAAGTAAATGAATCGTATGCTAACTGAATAATACTTTCTTCAGATGTGACGGTATATACATCAACTAACTTAGAAATGTCTGTACTTGGAATTATAGTCATAGAACCTATCCACCTACTCAGAGTAGCGGGTATAGTCTCCCAAGTATTTTTAGCTTCATTCCATGCATGATGGGTATTATTTTGTGGTGTAGCATAATTAGTTTTACCCCCAGCATTAGCTGTTGAAGTTGATACTAACTTAAATCCTAAGGCTAAAAGTTCTGTCTGTAATTTTGAAACCGTTCCTCTGCTAGCAGATAAACTACCAGATCTGCTAATTTTACCAGCCACAGCTGTTTCTGTATTAAATATTTGAGGCGATAAGTCTGGGCTAGAAATTAATGTTCCTAGAGTACGAACAACGCCCAATGGATCTTCAATAACTGGTTCTGGAGGATCTCTTCTAATCTCTAAGTTAAAAACATGCTGAACAATATCTAAAATATCAGAAAGTTTAATTTGTCTAGTCGTAGAGGTTTCTTTATCTACAACCAGAAAAAAATCATCTTCGGTTAACCGTGTAATAATGTCTAATTCTGAAATTTTGGGCATGACTTATCCTATCATTTTAAGACTATATAGTTATGTTTAATTATACACCTACCACTTGTTTATTGGGCATTTTTGATCTTTCCAAGCTAATTTACTAATAAATCGCTTATTTCTAGTCAAATGACAGCCACATAAGCTACAAGAATTATTAGTAAAATTACTACAAGATTGACATATTTCGTAACGTTTTTGTATGGTTTTATCATCACACATTTTAGCTCCAGTAGCAATATGTTTTATTGTGGCCAATGCAAAATTCCTAATTTTTTTAATAAAAGAAGGAAAACTCTGATTTTTCTTAATAGACATATTACAAACATATACAGGTTCGTTTAGTTGATAGTCTTCAAAACTTAAAACTATACCACAATTTTTACATTTAAAATCGTACCCATCATATGTAAGAAATTCACATAAATCCATTACTTTACAATCCATTCATCTCTATCTGGTATATATTCAAAAGGAGTCCATTCAAAAGTCTCAAGACTGTCTACTAAATTATCCTTATGCTCAAGATTATCTATACTACCAAAATATGCCCTGTGTATCATTTCATTCTGTAATTTAAAATAGTCTGGAGCTTCTGTATTTTTATTGCCTTCTGTTGGATTAATACAGTGCCACATTTGTAAAATATTAGTAAATGGACCACCAGGACCAACAACTGGTGTGTTTTTATAAATATCTCCCATAGGACCATATGTAAATTTATCATAGTGAGTATCTAGGTTTTTTAGTTTTCTTGGAATAACTCTACTACTACAAATTAAATATGGATCATTTAATATATAACTAGGCATAATATTTCTTACTTCTCCAATATACTCACCAAACGATACAGTATAGGGTATTCCTAAGTCAAAATCATCAGAATATATACCTCTGCCAAAAACCTCATCAAATGACGGATCACTAAAGTCCCACTGAGCATTAACTGTATTGACAGCTTGATTAGCAGCTGTGTCATTAGCAGACTCGTCTAAGTTATCCCTAATTTTTTTAGTTTCTTCAGGCAACGGAGGCAAGCCTATAGTAGCACGGAAAGCATCTTCTGAAGGCACTAAATATTTTTCTGTTACTTCTACCAGAACATCTTCTGATTCATCACCGGGCCTAATAAAAAATGATCTAGTAACAGTTCCTCCTCCTGTAATAGCAGCTTTGCCAGGAAAAGTTTGTTCTACCCAAACGTTCCCAGGTATACCATATTTTTTATTATAAAACACCTTTTGTCTTGCTATATGAGCTTCGTCAAAAGTATATGTAAAAACATTACCTCCATTCTCCATATTGGTGTGAGCACCTTGCACGCTAGGTGTTCCTCTAGCACATATGGATTGAGCATTGTCTGTTGCTACATCATAAGTAGCTCCTGTACCTGTACTTACAATACCAACAGTCGGAATGCATACATATGTAGCTTCTATTAAAATTTTAGCAGACATGTCTCTATTAGTTTTGCATTTTTGTCTTGGATCTATATTGATCCAATATCTGTCGGCTGCAATATTTTTATTAAAAACAAAAGGGTCTTTAGTTATAGTAGTATTATTCTTAAAGTGATAAGTCATGTGATCAATTATGTCGCTGTTTATTGATGTATATGGATTATATAGTATTTCAACATCACCATTATCACCCAATGAATATTTAACTCCTACTTCTTCTAATACTTTAAACAAGTCTGTTCTTTCTTGAGATCTAGCTAGTAGAGCTTGCATACATACTGTTTTTGGACAATCTATTTCATATTGTAGCAGAGAGTTTGGACGAGAAGCATTGCCAAGAGAATTCACAAAACAGTCAACATTATCTGCCTGTAAATTGTCTAGCTTTATCTTTAAATTAGGGATAGACATTTGGTTAAAAGTATCGTCTCTATCAACAGGATCTGTAGAATTTAAAAAGTTTAATCTGTCTATAATGTGTTCGACTATAGTACCATCTGTACCTTGAATACTACTTAAGCCAATACGGAATCCTGCTTCAAATTCATTTTCAATAGTAGCAAAACCTTGAATATCTACATTTTGCCAAGGTGCTGCAAATTGTTCTGATTTTATTTCTACTATATTAAAGTGTTTATCTGATACGTTTTCTATATTTGCTAATAAATCTTTAAATTCAGGAGATATTAAAGCTCTAGCTTGTGTTTTTAATTCAATTCCTTGTGAGTTTGTTCTTGGTACGGGAGAATACAGCTTAAATAAATTATATCCGTATCCTTCTTGAGACAAAGATTGAGACATGGTTGATAATTTACCGGGAGTTTCTGCAAACGTTTCTAAATCATGTTTTTCAGGTATGTAATTAGTTGTTAATCTTCCCCCAATGTTGACATCAAAACTGTTCGTAAGATACTTACCCCATAATGTTACTTGATTAAGTGGTTTTACATGGCTTTCTTGATTATTAAAAATATCATATATAGTTGGTAATCTATTATGAATATCTTGATTACTAACAAAAGTAGAATTTACTACAGGAGAAGCACCATAGGCTAATTGTGGGAATAAAGTATTATTGGTTTGATTAGCAGGAATTACATGATTATAAGCAGGCTGATCTCCTACTGTCGAATATACAAGTATGTTAGGATTTTCATCACGCTTTAAACATATTGTAGAGTATGGTATGACACTACGAAACTGTAATATGGTATAATATAATCCGTCTTTTAATATAAATCCTTTTGCTGATATGGAATAGCCTGTACCATCTAGATCTCCTGGGTCATATACCTTTTTACCCACATCAAAATAATTATAAGCTCTTTTACCTGGTATTCTTTTCATTGTAGCAGGATTGGCGAGATCTAATGACAATATATTATTATTCATTAGTATTTTATGTGGTATATTATTAAAATCTGGCTCTGTTCTAAGTTCTTCTGCCAGTTCTTTACTGATATCTTCTGGTTCAAATAGGTCAACAATATCTTTAATATCACTAACAGGAAATGTTCCTAATTCTGGTAAAAATTCAGGACCTGGCTTAACATAATCTCTAACTTTTTGTTTTAGTATAGGAGTATTTGAATACTTATATATTGCAGCCTCTAAGTTATAAACTATGCCTTTATTTGATCCTACATTTAGTAGTATTTTATCTGGCTGACCATATCCAAACGGAGTATAATCGCTTTTTACTGTAGCTTCAGATAGGGCTGCGTCTTTTTCAGCTCTTCTAATATTAGACAACATTTGGAACAGAAAACCAAAAGTAGGTAGTGCAAGCGCGAACGCTGCTGCTAAACCAAAACCAGCTACAAATACGGCTTGTGAAGCTAAACTCGCTAAAGCCATAACCAATAAAGCACTTGGAAATTTTATAGCTTTTGGAGGTCTGATAAAACCAATCTTTTCTCTAGTATCATCATCAAAAACGCAATCACTATAATCAGATAAAGGATTGTTGGGAGCATCTAAAACCAACTTTGGTAATTTGAATGCTATATTAGGATCTGTTGATATATAATTATATCCTGGTATTTCTGGCTCAACCCCATGATTAATCATACCAAGACTATCTCCATCATTCATTGTCGGAGTACTTGTATGAACAATCACTTCCCAAGAGCAAAGAGAATTAAATACGCTATCAGAACCTCTTTTATCATCAGATGGTTTTTGATCCATCTTATCAACAATGTTTGAAACAGTATCTAAGCTTATCATGTCTTCATCAGCAAAACATTCTATTTCCAAAGTAAAAGTTGTACTAGAATCTGGTTTTACTGTTTCGCCTTCTTTAGATTTTTCGTCCAGAGCACCCTTAAAAATAAAATGATTCCTAAATTTAGCAAATGTATTGGATAAGGGTATAAAATCGTTTGTCCTCATCATTGTGGCGTATTCATTAATTTCTTTTGCTGTGTAAGCAGGATTAGACAATGAAGGGGGCAAAATTGAACTTGTAATATTTTGATTATAATTTAAACCACTATTATATATATTATAGTTGGTTGGTACGTTGTATTTATTGGCACGGTCTGAAAAATGTAAAGTAGTATCTACAGTATTAGTGTCTACATTTTCTCTGTTTAATAGTGTAAGATTAAAAGAGTCTGTAGTTATATTGTTGTGGATATCTAAAGATTTCATATAATCAGATAATCCCTGATGGGGTATAGCATCATATAGCGATTCTCTGCCTCTTTTCCATCCATATTTTTTTGCGTACTCTGCTGCTTCTTGATTAAAGTTCTGTATTGCTGGCATTGAAATAATTTGTCCATTTGTTCCTTCTCTACCCAACATGGCATAGTCATATGGGTCAGTATTAAATTCTCTTTGTTCAGACAGTCCCCCATCACCAGCTGTAGGAGGTAATTTATATCTAGTAGAATAAGAAGGTTTCATTTTAAGCTTAATTCTAACATTTTTCAAATTTACCTGATTTAAAAAATTTAATTTTACTTCTACATCTTTAATTTCTGACCATATCAATTCAGTACCTTGGTCCTCACTAGCTTCTCCAACCAATCTTCGTCCTCGTTGCATAAATGTATATGTTTCTGGATTTCTTTCATACTCATCTGATTTCCAAAGGTTTGGTATCTTGGCATCTCCATATCCAGAAAGCCTTCTATATCCATGATGAGTACCAAATTCTTCTACAAAATCTGGTTCATCTAAAATTTCTTCTGCGGATGCATCTGAACCTTCTGGAGTTACAAATCGTGCTTCCCATCCCCTATTGTTTAAAGTAATATTAGAACTCATCACCACAGTCTTTTGTGCCCCATCAATATCGACACGGGAGTTTTTTGCATTAATAGGAACACTATTATCTCCTCTGATTTGATTAAAATATCCTGGACCTTTAAAAAGAAAACTTTTTTTGTTACCAGCATTAAATTTTAAAGAACTAGTTAGATTGTTCCATCCATTATCTCCGACCAAAAAACCATAAGCGGGATGAAATGTGCCTTTTTGAAACCGCATATTAGGATTAAGAGCATTATATCCTTGTGATGAATCTGGATCAGAAAATACTTTCGCTTCTCTTAAATAACATATTGCAGGATCGCCTTGCCACTTGCCTATTTCTGAAGCCACAGGGGTATGATAATTTAAATAATGTCCTTCAACATATCTAGGTATAGAGCTAAAATTATAATTTAATGACTGATCATAATCTGGAGTATTTTCAAACAGCTTTTCTCTTTCTTCAATACTACCAAAGCCTCCAAAAGTTTTTATATCAGGAGCAAAAGCAGCCCCAATTCTTAAACTTGGATAAGTTTCTATTGTCTCTACCAATCTTTTGTCTTTATCGTATCTTTGTAGTATTGTAAGAGAACCAGGTGTTTCTCTAAAGAAATTAACTTCGGTACCTGTTCTTTCTCTGTTAGGCACTTTAGTTTTATATAGAAGATTTTTATACATACTTTTACATCCAGCAGTATTACTACCAACATCTCTTATATTCTCTAGATTAATTCTATACAATTTCATTGTAGCATTATCGGGTATATAAGAGATCTCTAATTCTGTTGGGCCATCATTTGTTTCGTCGGTTGGAAAGAAAAACTTATTATACATTGTGGCATCATCTAATCTCAGAATAGTATCTGCTGCAGCAAACTGTCCATCATCATTTGCTAAAATAGCACGAGTATTTACACAAATATAAGAATTGGTTTTAATAGCATAAATGACCCCATATTTACTCATCATGACCTGCCTCAGCCCGGGACACAATGGTTTGACTCTATCAATAGGAATTGATTGTATGGTTAAAATAGATTTTCTATCGTCTATAAAAGCCTTATAACTTTTGTCTCTATTTCTACCAAATACAACTGGGCTTATATCCGTAGGACTATAATAATTATCGGGTATGAAAGCTACAGCTTCATCTTCAGGCGGCTCAATACCATTTGCCCTGTCATTGTTCCTCTTTTCAGTCCCGCGAAGCCCTTCCTCTATAGACCATCCTCCAATCTCATCAGCTGGATCTCGCATAACCAAAGTCCCTTCAGCATCAAGACCCATTATACATCCTGTTTTGTTAACAAGCGTAACAGAAAAATCATCTGTTACACTAAGGGTATCTATAGTTACTGTAAGTCTAATTCTGTATCTTCCCATTTTCTTAAATTTCATTTCTTGTTCCAATTCATTCTCTACAAATGTAATACCTCCTGAAGGTCCCGATATTAAGCTAAAAGAAAAAATAGCAGAATCTAAATCAAAAAATGGATAATAAGCATCTCCTAAAACACTTTGAATATATTCTTTTGTTAGCTTAAAGGTGGGTAGCTCTATAAATCCAATAAGTCTACCTGGTTTACCGTCTTCACCGCACTTTACCTCTGCAGGTTTTGTTACAGGAAGATATACGTCTCCACCAGCAGTGACACCAATTGGTTTATCTATATTATAAAATTGAAATTGCTTAGCTATATCAAATGTGGGTACGAGATCTGTTCTGGTAAATCCTTGAATTTTGTACTCTGTTATTTCATTTCCGTAGTTAGATGAAAATTCATAATTTCCAGCTCTAATATGAACATTATTAATTACTGTTGCATCAGTTAATTCTTTAAAACAATGATCAGTATATACTTGATTTAGATAAAAATGTGGACCATTTGGTAAATAATGTGATATGACTGAAGGTTTATCTAAGTCCACATAAGGAGTATACTTACTCATTAATTTAGTAAAAAGTTCTTTCTGTGAGAACATATAACCGACATTATTATGCTCACCCCCAGTAGAAGTGTTTAATTGACCGATACTTGTATTATCATCAATATAATCTAAAAGATCATTTAATACTTTAATTTCTGAGTCTATTCCATTAACTAAAGCGGGCAATGTTTCTGTCTTTAAATAATCTATAATAATTGGGTGTGTTAAAATTTCTTGTGTGACACCATCTTGTTGTGGTCTAGAAGCAAACAAAGCAGCTATTTTTCTTAACCATCTATGCATTTTATATGTTACAAGATTCTTCTGTCCCATAACCGCCACATTGTTCTCACTATTTGTCCATGTTTGCAATTCCACAGACGAAAGTAGAATACTATATATTTTTTGATATGTTTTCCATAAGGTAGGAGATATATGTGTGTTTGAGCAAACACCCAATTCATATATAGCTTGTGTTGGTAGTTCGGAATCTGAATATGAAAAAAAATCACCATCACTAATGTATAAGTTATATCGTTGATCACCTATATTAAAATTTGAAGGAGTTAGTGATTTAGCAAACCAACCAATAACACCGTACAAAGGATTATGAGGTATATCATTAGTATTAAGATACCAATCTAATGACATATTAGGAAAACCACTTCTGATGGCCCAATTGCGAAATTTAGGCTCAAAACTTATAAATCTTTCACAACCAAGTATGGGCTTTGAGTCTGTAAGGTTTCTATTCACAGTTTTACTAGCAACATTAGAAGTATTCAGTGTGACCCATATTGGTCTCCATCCTGTTCTGTCAACACGACTATTTTGCATTTGTCTTAACAGCCATTCTGTATCTATAGACACATCCGAAGTAAATCCTTCAGGAAAATTTATTACACTTGCATCTTCTGGTAAATAATAAGATTCTAAATCATTTACCAAGTAATTATCAAAAATGGTACAGCTCATATTATCCTGCGTTAATTAAGATCCACTTGCCTCCACTAAAATTAAAAAATCCTTTAGCTCCGTTTGCGTAAGTAGTATTAAATTTATTGTCATATTTAACTTGCATGGTTGGTACAGAACCGGCAACTTTACCTTGTGCAAAATCCATATCTATACTGGCCGAATTATTATCTAATAATAATCCATAAGCGCTGAAAGAAGGCTTAGATACTGGCTCATAATATCCAGAACTAGTATCATATCTACACAATAATTTTGCTCCTCTGGGAGCAGTATAACCACTTTTATCTCTTACATATACTAATCTTCTAGCATTATTAGGCAACGGTTCTTGCCTATACTCAATTTCATCTAAAAATCCTCTAGCAGGTAATGTCTCATCAAAATAATCTGCTGCTTTTATTAGATTCTCTTCTAATGTAACATAAACCATTTTATATACAGTAACGTCTACAGGAACAGTCCAAACATGTCTATCATTGTCCCATCTTAAATCAATAGGACCAACAGGCCATAAATCAGGACGTTCTCCAAAATTCAAGTAAAAATCTTTTAATTTTGTTTTTTCTGACCATTTTCCATTAGTGAAAGCTTGAGTTTTGCTAATAACATCTCCCTGAAAACCACTTAGCCTATCTGACCCTACCATATCACTATCCATAAATCCGCCAGTATTTGATAAATCATTTTCATAAACATAATGTTGAACTTCTGTTTCTTCGCTTGGCGGTGTTGTCTCTTCCCCCTTAACATTCAATGCTCCGCCAGCCGCAAAAGCATAAGCAGAACCATTGGCTAATTCAGAATATGCTACTGCTTTAGGATGGCCTTGTTTAACTTTTAATTTAAATCTTTTTGGCCTACCTATTGCGTCAATTTCTAAAGGTTCATCCGCAGCATTGGGAACAGGAAATCCTTCTTTATCATAACCCCAAGCATGCATAACCAATGGTCCTCTAAGTCCCAAAAACCTTTGATTCATTTGATAGTCTTTTAGCGTAGGTATAGCACCTGCTGCACTTACACTTTTATTTAACTCTAAATCTCTACTATGATAATCTGGATGACGATCTTTGCCATACTGATATGAATATTCACTACTAGTAATTTCTAAAGAAGGTTGTACTTTAGCTCCTCTGGCAACTATTTCTATACTGTGTCTAGATCTATCTCTAAACTGTCTTATATTGTTACCTAAACGTAATTCTCCATGTTCTCCGTCAGGATGTTCACCTGCATAATTTTGAGTATTAATATTACGAAAATCACCATCTCCTACTAATATTGGATTTAATGTAGTTAGATTAATAGGCGGTTTAGATCCAGCAGTACTTGAGGAACCTCCTCCTGAAGTTAAGCCTTGGAATAATTCAAGTACAGATTTACTAGTTTCATTTGTGATAATATAAGGAGGTAGTATTTCTGAAGATGCGCTGCTAGCATCTTCTGTTAATTTATATTTAAGATTTTCATCTCTTCTAGTACAATGTTCACAGTATATAAAATCTACAATCTTTTGCTGATTACCATTCATGTAATATTTATATTCAGTTTTTATTTTTTTTGTACCTTTACAGAAAGGACAGCTATCAATGTCATATTTGCTATAGCTAAAAGTACTATGCTTATAAGTAGGATAAAAGGATACAGGAGACAGCAAACCATCTAAGCTCATAGCCGATTGTAAACCATAGTCAGAATTCAATTGTGTTCTGACTTCTTTAATATCATACATAGCAACGTCAGTTCTAATTCTACTGACATTCATAAGTGTTGGTATATGAGCGTTTGTATCTTGTAATAAGTTTGTTGATTTTGTGTCGCTATTATCTCCAATGTCTTCGCCTTTTGGTAATGTAAACGTTTTTGATGCACTACCTAAACTTTCAAACTCATCAGGTAATACATACTCAGAACTAGGTGGTATATAATCAGGAAATGTATTTAATGTTTTTAAAAACGGAGAAGCTTGACCAATTAAAACTGAAGTTGGACTCCAGCCAAACAATTTACTACTAAATCCTATACTATCAAAACTTTTATTGGCATTATTTATTCTTTGATCTTCTCTAGTTTTAAGTTGTTGTATTAAAAGATTATTATTTTGTTGTGATATACTGGAAAGTTGTTTATTTCTAGAGATACTTTCTCTTCCTTGTTTTGTTGCTCTGTCAATTGCTGTTTTATTAAATAATGAGAGTTTCTTAGTATATGTTCTTAAAGAATATGTGGTCTCAATCGCTCCATTCCCCACATTAACTTGAATGTTACTAATAACAGTACTAGGCGAAGATTTTGGTGTTAGTAATTTTATAGTTGTATATCTATAGTTTTCTGTGTTGGTACTTGTTCCCTCAGCAAAAGAGTATGCAAGAGATAAAGTATTGGGTATCTCTTTGTCTCTAAAATCATCAGACAAATGACTATTTCCAACCAATTTAACATCTGTATAGTTGTATTCTGTATTGACAATATATGAACCAAAATCAACTTTAGCATTATTAAAAGTAGTGGTATCAAAACTAGACCCTAGATCAAATATAGGAATTCCTGGCATTTTTATTTGCGCTGTTTCTATTATATTTTGATAATTTAACTTTGAGTATGCTTTAAGATTGGCGACTTTATCCATAAATCCAGCACCACCAAAGTTCCAAGGAACTAATTCTTCATCAACTTCTACATTCATAGGGCCAATAAAATTATCTATAATATTTTTTGCTTGTGCATCATTAACTGTTGATGTTTCTTCAGTACATGTTGGAGGAAAACCATCTCCAGTTTTTACAGTAACGCCATTAGGGAAAACTTGCTGTGGATCATTTAGATAATCTACATAAACATTATTAGCCCAAGGTCCATAAACATAATTTTTTAATTCTATCGGAATTGCAGCAAAAAATGGATGAGCAGCCTTTGGAGATATTTCAACATGTGTAGCAGATTCATTACTTGATACAGCAAAATTGCCATAAAACTGATTTCTAAAAGCAGGACTAACGTAATATAATTGATAACCAATAAATTCATAATCCCAATATTTTGGATTTGTTGTTTTTAAATAAATGATTAAATCTTCAACAGAAACATTTGTAATAACTGTACGATTAGGATCTTGGTTATATTGACTACTAGATGTATTGAGAGTAAGTCCCGGAGAAGTTACAATCGCTTTAGGAAAATAAAAACTTTTAGGATTAAGATATGTTATTTGTGGGTTTGCTTGTGCTTTTAGATAGCATTTTTGTAAAGAAGTACCTGGCATAGATTTATTAAATGCATCTCTAGCACTACCACCTGCTGAAATGTTAATATAGTCTGTAGTAGGCAAACTTGATAAATTAATACTATTAAAAATAAAACCATTATCAGGACATTGCTGTGATTTCATTGTTAGTAACTCATCATATATGTCATAACTCCAAGCAGGATTAATCTTTTGATCACTTAAGTCTGCCCTGTTTTGATTAAATACAGATTGAGCAAAGGCACACATTTCTTTTTTAGTATAATCAAAATATTTATTAGAATTGTATCCTAAAACAGGACCTATTTTGCCATCTTTTTCTGCCAAAGCATAATAATTAGCTCCACCTACGGAAATAGTATTATCTAGCGCATTTCCAGGTTCTTCCCAAGCAGCATCTGTTGGTTGATAATTATAAAATAATTCTCCTCCACCTTGGAAAACAACAACATCTCCATAGCTAGAAGACAAAGTAATATCAGCAAATTGTTGATCTCTATATGACTGTAAATTAGGTAAAGAGACCATATACTGCTTACCGTAATATGAGGCAACGGTATTGATAAACTGATGTAATATTTGTAAATCTTGTAAAGCTTTTTCGTCTACAAAAGCTGATCCATCATTTTTTGCAGGAGATATCTCGATTGGCTGCCCGTCTGGACCAGCCATATTACCATGTATTTGTCTCCAAAACCAATCATATTTTTTATTGGTCATGTCTACAGCTTCTGACCGATCTGTACCTTCTGCGATTAGTTTATCAAAATAATAAGCTCTATGACTTAATCTTACAGCCTCTAAAAGATCGGGACGATATTGTTTAGCTAAAGAATAACATAAGAAATTATCGAAACCTACTAAAGCAGATCTTATTTCACTTTCTGAAATTATAACACATGGCTGACCATCTATGTTAATATTTGCGGATAAAGGAACGCTTATTTCTGGCAACTCAAATAAACGAACAATGACAGCTAATTGACCCGTCCAAGTGTCTAGATATACTGGTCTTGGAATTCTAAAATCTGTATTTTTATCTCCAGTTTCTACCTTAAGTTCCTCTTCTCTAATATAGCCAAAAAACGGACAAATAGCATCCTTGAACAAAGGGAACCACCTAAAACCATTACCAACAGCGAGCTCTGTTGATGAACCTGGATTGTTGACACTAATAGGATCAGACTGATCTATATTTATCGTTTTCCAATAATTTCCTAAAGTAGGATCAGCTTCTGCACCACCAAGCATAGCGTCATTATAAAGAGTATCGTTATCTTCTTGGTCAGATCCAGTAACAGCATCAGTAAATGCGTCTTCAGCATCATACCTGGCACTTTGGCCTGGATTAACTTGTTTAGACAAAGCTATATTATTAGTAGAAAATGCAGAAGGCAATTTGTATTTTCCATGGTGAAATTTACTTTTTATGCCTCTACCAGTACCTAATGTATCGTAATTAACAAATTCTAGAGTACTTGCATTAAAAATTAAGTTTGTTTGAGTATAGGCTAATCTATTAGATTTAATTTGTAATAATCTTTTTTGATTGCCTCCAATAACAATACTTTTTAGATTTGTATTATTTTTTTCTTTACCTATTGTATTAGATGAGATTTTAAAACCATCACAAGCAAGTCTTTTAACAGTATTGCTTATCTGATTGGGTACTGGTTGACTGTTTCTAGATACTACTTTAACTTTAATAACATTAGTAATTTTACCGTTATAAGTTATAGGATTATAATCTATCAGAAAATCGAACCCAGCTTCATCAGCTATTCTAGTAATAAGATCTGTAATGCTCATTACTGATTCTGCGATTCTAAAATCATCTGGTAATCTTGGTATTTCACTAAGGTCTAAAACAAATTCTGATCTATCCACACCATCAGCCAAAGAAGCAGTTGGAGGAACTATACCAAATTTACCAAAACCACTAGTAATGTTTTGATAAGTACTGTATGTTTGTGGTGTTTTAGCTAGTATTCTACCAAAAGGAGAAAATGCACTTTTTTGTGCAAAACCAGTTTGAGCAGGATTAAATATGCTGGATGCTGTATCTACGTTGCCTGTTAATACACTTAAAGCATCAACAACTTTATTAACAGAAATACCATTTTGATTTAAATTAGCGGCACCGAAACTACCTACTCCAAAAGACTCTAAGAAACCATATACATTAAATACGTTGGGAGTATTACCATTATAAAGTCTTCCTAAATAATCTACGCTATCACCAGCCCAATTGTGTGGTTTGCCATAAAAATTATCGCCAGCGTTTTTAATCTTACTAAATACAGCACCAGAAAATTTACCCAAAATAATGTAACATTCAGACAGCAACGATTTTAAATCTTCAATATTAACAGTAATTGTTTCTCCAGAATTAGATTGAGATACAGTCCAAGATTGTACCAACCCACCGAAACTAAAATCTCCTACACGAAAATATACTGGACAATTAATAATATCATAGCCAGAATTAAGACTTACTGCGGAAGGGTCATAATTAGATAATGTACTACCATCAAAATTGATTGCTGTTTCGGACCCCATAAAGCCTGGATCTGGCAACGTCCAATATTGTGATAACGCAGCATTTGTTTTTCCTGTTAATGGAACTACAGGAGGATTATCATAAAATTGATAAAAAACTTTACCTAACAATTGTCTATCGGTATAGTCATTATCCTTAGAACTGAAAGGCGTACCATCAGGTAACATATAACAGTCGTCGCCAACACAATCATGATAATGATTTGCATTAACACTTCTTGAGACAGGAAACTGCGAGAACAATGGTTCCCCAACATTGTTACAAAAACCGGATGCTTTATCTTCTATCAAGTTAACTGTTAGTTGTGAGGATTGATCTCCCCAACCTAAACTAGTATTAAAATTAGCAACACTAGCACCCAGAAATAATGTCTGTGCTATCTTTTTATCAAAAATACTACAAGGCTGTGTTGGCATTTATACATTCCTAAGTCCTAAATGATTGATTAATATTACAAGGTTGATAAGTATAAGATAGTTGTACGCTATAAGAACCATCTATAGGATTCCAATTTTCTGAATCTGTTGATGTGTAAACTTGTCCTTTTTGATTTATGTTATTCCTTTTATATCCCAATGCTGTCGTTTGATCTCCATAAGGTTTAAGAGAATTAGCAATACCAGTAATAGTTTGGTATATATTGCCTTCTACATATAAAGGGCATGATGTGTTAAGCATACTATATCCGTCTATATCTCTAGGTGGTATAACCTTAACTTCTATACCTATAGTTTTTTTGGCAGAAGTAACAGTTCCCAAATCCTGCAAAACCGGACCAAGTGCTCTTCCTAAAACAAAAGCTTCCGCAAAAACATCTGTAGGGAAACTAGTTTCTACAGTTACGTTAGAACTTAATACACCAGTACAAATATTGCTTTTATTATCATACTGAAAATTATAACTAATACTACCTTTTTGTACATTATGAGCTTCGCTTGTGCTAATCGGGATAACATTTAAGGGTTGTTCTTTAACATAAATTGGATTTCTGATTTGAGGAGCATTTGGGCTAGCTGGTCCTGACCCAAAACCTCTGTTTCCAGCATTTTGACTAGTAGTTTCATCTAACCAGTACGTATTATAATATCTATTATTTAATCCTATATTAGCTCTTTGATATAAAAATGGTTTGACATGATCCATATAGCCACTAAGTGCATTTTCAAATTTATTTTTTGATAATTCAGCACGATTGCTGGTTGTGGTTAAAGCGGAACTTGATCCTGCTGATAATGTAGAGCTTGTTATGTCATCATTAATAATATCTATACGATTTCCAGTTGGTATAGTGTTACTGCCTGTCAAAGTGTTCATTTCTCTTAAATATAATCCTTGAACTTCTCCTTTAACGCTAACGGTTTTAATAAAACTTGCATCTGTAGAAACATCAATATCATAGTTTTCTAAAAACCTCACTCCTGTTGGCATTGCCAACCATGTTTCATTAACAGAATATGATCCTTCAGAAATACTAAAACTAGTAGTTCTTACATGATTATATAAAAATGTAGTACCTGTCATACTGCTATAATTAGGAGAATCAATAAAGAATGGTAGACCACTATTTAAAATAGAAGTATCATTTGTTGATCCATTAAAAGCAGTACCTAATTTTGATTCCACCCAGCCTTTAGCTTCTAAATATGCCGTATTAACACCAACATCTGTACATCCACTACCAACTCCAGTATTAGGTAAACCAGCAGCAGCTAATTTTCTAGAGATTTTATATCTAGGCAAAGTAGAAAAATTAATATCTGTATTGTCTGTTGGATTCTGTCTACCTCCTCCGATTCCATCTCTTGGAGGATTGTGCAGTTCTCCGCCAGCATCTTCTTCTGTTATAGTAAAATCTTGATAAACATAATCTTCTAAAGGTTCTATATTCCATTCGTCTGTTGTGTTTTTAACAGCATATCCGTGAGATCCTGCTTCAAAGAAACTGAGATTAACAGTGAATTCAGCAACTTGTACAAAATTATTATCGCTACTATTAAACTCTAGGCTGTCTACTCTAACATTGTGTTTTTCAAAAAATTGTGTTCCATCACAATACATAGCAAGAGTACCAGCACTACATTCAGAAAATAAAGATTTTAATGCTTCGTGTGCTCCTGTTAATCCTTTTACTCCAGATTGATCTGGCACTACAGGAAATGAAAATGCTGGATTTGCAGATCTTACTATTTGACCTTCTAATGTGATTTTTCTATCAACACTGTCTAATTGTCCTACAGCAGATCTATTATAGCTGGTACTAAATGTAAATTGTGGAGTTGGTCCTGTAATTTTATGTATACCACTACCATTAAATTCTATTATAACATTAGGAGGTCGTGGAGAACTAGATTGTATCTCGGCTGTTGAATCAGGTAATTCAAGTTTATTATATACCATATTTTATATCCTAATTCTTAAAATAGTCCATCACCATCAGAACTAGCTGAAACAGCAGTAGGTCCGGTGTTTGATTGTGTGCCATAATCATAATATGTCTCAGTATTTGGATCATAGTATGCGGCTTTTACAAATTCGTCTTCTGTTGGTATATAGTATTTAGCGTCTATATTTTTATCTATTATACCAGCAGTAGCACCATTTAATGTATATGCTCCATCTTCAGTGGTGGAACTAATTTGCGAACCTGTTGGTTGATTGTTATGTAACCAATTACAATATCTGGCACAGTCAAACCAATTAACATGATTTACTGGTTTGTTCTGCATATGATTGTCATATGTATAAACATAGCTACCTGATGCTCCATGTCTAGTTATTAGAGTACCAGCCATAGAGGTTCTATATAATGCGTAAAGGTCTGTGGTGGCTACAGAATTAAGAAAATCTACATATTGACCAACAGTAATTTGATATTTACCTATTTTGTATTCATAGGATACAGCACCAAATCCTGTGCTATCATTGGCATTGTCTACATTAGATACGGTAACAAAATCTATTAAATCTGACGATGTAGTTTTAGCAGCTATTCTAAATCCAGTAAATGGTGAATGTCCTACAGGGCTTTGTATGCTTCTAAATGCTTTACTAATATAGAATAAAGCAGATGAATATGCTCCACCTCTCACCCACTTGTATAACGAAGCAGGCTCATCATCTAACCATTCAAAAAGTAATCCAGAAAAATCATAACCTCCATAGTAACTACTACCACCATTTGTACCCACTGTAGTAATATTGATGCCGCCTCCCCAAGAAGCTACATTATTATAATTTGCTCTGTTGGTTCTATTAACAAAAGTGACGGTTGGTGTTGGGGTTTTAGTCGGAGTTGGTGTTGGAGTTGCAGTAGATGTAGGTGTTACTGATTGGGTAACGGTAGGAGTAGGTGTGTTTGTACTGGTTATTGTTGGTGTTACAGTTGGGGTGGGAGTATGAGTAGCAGTTGCTGTTGGAGTCGCAGTTTTTGTCGGTGTTACAGATGTAGTAGGAGTATTAGTTGGCGTTGGTGTTACGGTAGTCGGTATAGTAGGAGTAACCGTGTTTGTAGGAGTATTAGATGGTGTCAAAGATATTGTAGGTGTAACAGTTGGAGTGACTGTGGGAGTTGCCGTAATCGTAGGCGTAACTGTAGGAGTAACAGTACTAGTTGCTGTAGGAGTAGATGTAAGAGTAGCTGTTACAGTTGCTGTTGGAGTTGGAGTTGGGGTTGGTCTAAAGTTACCAACACAACTTTTCACTACAGTAATACCTCTGTATCCTTGTGATAATACTAGTTTAGTGGCATCAGCAGACATATCGACACTAGAAACTGTATTGTAATTGTCTACAGAATTAAGATGAATATTATCAACATCTGTTATATTAGCTATAGTATATCCTTGTTGAGAATCTGCAATAAATAGATATTGATCTTCCCAAGACTTAGTAATGTTAACAGCAGTTCCAGCTGTCTTAAGTTCAAGGCTAGACATTAGTGTAAAAGGATCTAATTTAAATATAATTACATTACCTGTAGTAATAGCTAAGTAAGCATAATTGCCAACAACCGCTATAGACTTAGGGAACACATAACCATACGTAGCACTAGAACCTAATATTGCTACAGAAGTAATATTGCTTACTGTAAGTGTGTCTACTTCTACTCTATAAATCATACCACTAGTAGAATTTCTTAATGCAACATATACATAATCATAATTAGGATAAGTCGCTATATCTAATGAGTTGGAGTCATAATCAACACCACTAACTAAAGTAGCACTATTGATAATGGCATTTGTAGCAAGATTAATAGCAACAAATACTCCTAATTTAGAAATAACATAAGCAGTATTATTGGAGTCTAAAACTTTTATATCTGTAATTTTATCCGTGCCTCCAGTAAGCACAGATGAAAGATCTATAGTAGTAGATACAGAAGCTGTATCAGGAGTAGATATGGATATAACATCAACCTGTTTATCATAAGCAGCATATATATTTCTTAAACTAAAATCAGCTGCTATTTTGTCTATATTCTGACCTTTATTGATATATTTGATCAGCTCCAAACTGCTGCCATGATTTTTAACTACTTTAATGCCATCATAACCATCAGCAACATATATGTGTCCTTGACCCTCATCAATAATAGACATACTACTATCATTTAATGTCAAAGAAGATAGAGCCAAATTACATCCAGGTATAGTCGGCGTAGGAGTATTAGTTGGAGTATTACTAATGGTAAGAGTAGGTGTTACAGTAGGCGTGACAGTTGCGGTTGGACTATTAGAAGGGGTAATAGATGGAGTTAATGATATTGTTGGAGTAATACTAGGGGTGACAGTAGGTGTGGGCGTAATTGTTGGCGTGGCTGTTGGGGTAACAAAAAAAGCATCTACATAAACAGAAAGACAGAACTTGTAAACATTGGTGTTATTATAGCTTGGGGCATAAGGCAGTAACCACAATTTACCGGTTCCAGATTTAGCAATCTTAGTTACTGCTGTCCCACCTGCAATATTTGGTCCAAGATCAATATCAAATTGATTAGTAATACTAGGCCGAACACCATCTGGCAAAATTGTGCCATACAATCTATTAACATTAGATCCTGGTACCCCTGTAAAATCTGAACATAAGCTATCAGCATCTTCTGTAAGAACTAGTGTTTCGTCGTCTAATTGTAAATCTTGATTATCAATACTCTGTAAAGCAACACTTTCTGAACATATACATCCTCTAGAGGATACTCTGATTGTGTCGCCTTTTTTAAGTGTGATATTGGTAGGCGTCCAAACATTAGCATTATCATCTGTAGAATTACCAACAGCTATTTCTGTAGGAAGACACTCTACAAAAAATGCTTCGCCGTTACACCCTGCTATATTATTAGGTATTCCTTCTGGTAAAACTATAGGCGTTGCTGTAGGAGTAGGTGTTGGAGTAGGAGTTGGCGATATTGACGCCATATTTGCCATAAAATATCTTAAAGTGGGAACTACTGTATAAATACCAACAGTACTATTGGTTCCAGTACCATAGTTCCATAAATTTTCATACTGTAACCACGAAGCTCCTGTATTTTTTGCTGCAGAGTCGTTGTATACGATTTGTAATTTAGTATTATTTGATGGTGTTTTTGGATATTTACTTAAAGGACTATATGCACTAATCATCTTAATACTATATGGATAATAAGATGTTCCATCAGTCGCTGTTAACTTATTAATGGCTTTTGCTTCAGCAATAGCTTCTGATTCTTTTACAATGTCTGTGCTGAAAGCAGGAATAGCAACAATGATTAATTTATCACAAATCTTTGAATTATTTAATTGTGTTTTTGCTTTTTGCAGTTGATGCTTTAAGCGAAACGTATGAAACTTAGGAGGTTCAACGCCAGGCGGAGGAGGAGGAAAAGGAGGAGGTGGAGTATCAAAAGTAATACTACTTAAATTTGATAAAAGAGTATTGTAGCTTGATGTCAGAGGATATTCATTAAAGTTAGTAGTAATACCAATTCTTACTTTATTGTTAGCAAAATCTCCCCTATTATTAGCGTCATAAATAAATTTATATAACTCATCTTTAAATTGTGTCCAGTTATTCAATGGGTACTTAAAAGTAGTATCTATACAAATAACAACATCTATAGCACCAGCAATTGTGTTGGCATTATTAGGAGTAGGAGTAGGAGTAAGCGCAGGAGGTGGTGGCAGAGGTGGAGGAGGAGGAGGAGGAGGAGGAGGAGGTGCTCCATGATAACTTTGTCTTTTATAATCGCTCATATCTTTAAGATTCTCCTTCGCATCTTCTGTTAATTCTCCATTTAGTTCCACTAGACGGAGCTCCAACCCTAATAGTTGCATACACCGCAGTAGACCAATCTGACGAAGTATATGTCCACCACAACACTTGTCGATATCCAGATGTTATTTCATAAGAACTTAAACCAGTAGAAGATTTAAATTCTGCCAATCTATCTGGTATGGCCCCTTTCGAAGTTCCAATAAATTGTACAGCAAACTGATCATCAATATTGTCAAATGGTCCAAAATTACCATCGTTAGTCATACTACTGGTGGCTTTTGTAACAGAATTATGTATTATTTCAATTTTATCCGGTACTCCAAAAGGATCAACATCAAATATTATTATACCACCCTCTTGTTTTAACGGAATTTGATATGTATAAAATCCTTGTCCACCTTCTTGGAATAATTCTCCACAAGGAATAACACTATCGGTTGTAGTTGGTGTTGGTGTTGGAGTAGGAGTTGATGTTGGAGTAGACGTTGTTGTATATGACGGAGTAGGTGTGATTGTAGGTGTAATACTAGGTGTTGGTGTTGGCACGCCAGTATACGGATCACATGCAATAATATCAGTACGATCTATTTCATACCAATCAATAATCTCTTCTATTTGTAAAGCTATATCACAACATTTATTTTTATCAATATATTCTTTAAGTACTTTGCCTATATCTGGCTCTCCTCTTCTAACAGTTGGAGGAGGATCTAATGCTACATAAACTTCAAAAGAGCCATCAGGTAACTGTATAAATTTTTGTATATTTTGCTTAACACATTCGACACGATCATCTAAACAATTACCTGCTCCTTCACATTCTATAATTCTTGTTTCAACTCTTTCTTTACCTGATGGTAAGTGTTTCAGAATAAATTTTAAAATAGCTTGATTAATAGTAATGCTATGATATATCGTATAAAATATTCTTTGATTATATTTTTCATCACTAGCTATTAAGCCCGCAGAATTTCTTCTATAAGTCTGTATATTTTGTGGAGTAAATTTAATAATATTATCAAATTGTCCTTTTTCTATATCATCTCCATCTAATATTTGTACATCAGCTGGCCCAAATTGAGGAGATATATAATCTATTGTTAACTCATATTCTCCACAGTCTAAATTTTCTAATACTATACTTTTTCTAGTATATCTAAATTGTGCCGCATCACTAGTTGTAAGTGTTGGCGTAACAGTAGGTGTGGCTGTCATAGTAGGCGTATTAGACGGTGTTAGCGGCATACTTGGTGTTACCGTAGGACTAACAGTTATTGTCGGCGTTGGAGTAGGCGTAGCGGTCGGAGTTGCAGAGGGTATGATAGGAACAAAAGTTTCTAAGGTAGATAAATTGTAAATTCTGACCCCGTTGGTTCCATCGCTACTTGCATACGAGACAACCAATTTTTCTGGCTGTAATGGTAATGAAGGATAAGTGTCCGTTCTATCGATTTGTGTAATAGCATTAGGTATTTCTAATTTAATGCTCTTATCTGCCGTAATTGTATTAGATCCTTTAAACAACTGAAAAGTTTTTATAGTTTCAAAAGCTAGTGTGGTACTATCAACAACATGAATTTGCACTCCTCCAGATACTCTAAGTGCTACAAACAAAACCCCAGCACGATCATAGGATACAACATCAACAACCCTAGTACTATTACTAGCATAACTACCATTTCCTATAATATAATTTTCTAATGTAGGAGATAAACTCGATGGGGTAGTTGTATTAAAATCTGTTTGCGGAACATCTAACTTAGACAAAGACAGACCACTTCTATATCTTGGTATAGCAGCAATCTTAGGCGAATTACTTTCTTTCCTACCGGCACTACTTTCATAAGAATAATGTATATTACTACCACCAAAATTAAGAGGATTATCAATACCATCCGCTAATGATCCTATACTATAATCACCCACAATATCTACAGGTTTCGTAAAATTGACAATATTATCATCTGGACAAGTAATATATATTAAAGGATTACCTGCCGGATCACTCTCTTGTACTGTAGAAACTTTATAATATCCTGTAATAACTGACTCTAAGTATTTTTCTTGTTCAAAATTTTCACCAGTTCTGAAAAAATAATAAAATTGTATGAATATTATTTCTCCAGGAGTAAATGCTGTATTATTAGCTCCGAAACCAAATCCTTGGCCTCCTTGAAAATAAATATCATCACCATTTTTATATAAATAAATAGTGCTTCCACCTCTAACAGCTCCTGATGAAAGCCCTGTAATCCTTGTCAATGGACCTGCTCTAACAAGCCCATCTCTAATTACTCCACTAAAATCCCAGTCTGTAGAACAAGCAAAATTAATATCTGTATATACTTGTGTATTAGGATAATTATAACTATAATTTGTATTAGATGTTATCGGTTTTTTATCTATAAAATAACTATTTAAATTAGTCGAACCTATCACAACCATATCATCATTGTTGTTGGGCGTGACATCATAATTTAAAATAGGACTAGCAGAAAATTCTGGTACAGTAGTAGAATCTTGAGTTTGTGTTATACCGCTAAAAACAATTTTAAATGATTCAGACATTGGTTTTCCTTATGCTCTAGGGTAGTAGTCCACGACATGAGTAGCCCATACACGCGTGATTTTCACAATAGTACCACAATCTTGGTGTTAGTGTTTTATTAATTTTTATCTTAGTATAAGCACCTGCTTGACCTGGTGTCCCAACTTTTGTTACGCCTATAGGATATTCAGCATCAGGACTAGGACTATGAGTGCCGTCTTTTGTTGTAGAAAAAAGCAATCTATGCCCTTCATTAGAAATATCTGATTGATCAAATATTAAAATTTCGTTAGTGTTAGAAGAACTAGACCCAACAGGCAACTCTGGACGAAGAACAGGTCCACTACCACCCACTAGATTCAAAACAAATCCCTTAGTATCTGGATTATTTGAATCCCAAGGAGTAGCTTGTACAGTCACGAAATATTTTTGTACTCTGGTAACTTCAGTAAATACATTAACTGGTTGTGAATTAAATGTTTCATCTTCAGGATCTGTTTCGTTTGGATTAATAGATCTAACAGTATACTCTAAATCATCAAAACCTGTACTTGCTAATAATTGTTTTCTAAAAGTGCCTTCACTACCATTATCTATATCAAATAAGATATCATTATTATCCTGATAAATTAAAGATGGTGTTGTAGGATCTATTATATTAAAAATAGCATAAATATTTTCTCCTCCTACAAACAATTGATAGGGAACATTGGATTGATTCAGGCCGTTTGTATTTTGAAAACTCATAGCCAATGTATATACAGGTTTATTATTATTAAAAGTAAATGTAAAATAAGGATCTATATTATATTTTTGAGTTGCAGAATCGTAGCTATATGCTTTAATACCAGCAGATCCATGTGCCACAAATATATATTGACCATCCCCCGTCATTGCTGTTTCATAAGCACCATCTACAGTAGCTATGTCTTGATATGAATTTTCTATACCATAATCAATATTTTGTACACGAGGAGCTACAGTTAAATTCGGACCAGCTGTCATTGACAGGTAGTGTTTTTTATATAACACTGGATCGTCATGTATTAAAATGGTATCAAAAACAGAAGTGCAGTGCTGATCCCAATTACTTCTATCAGCAATCAAACTCGGTACTGGTCTGTTCTCAGAACATATTGCCCAAGGGGTCATAGGACTATAGATAGTTCCTATATTAACAGGAGATGTAGCAGAAGTAATATCGTACATTACAAATCCAGAGTGTCGCTCTTTTGCGTAATCTCTGTATTCGTTTTGATATTGTGATGTTAAATCTTTCCAAAAATTAACACACATTATACCGTCAGGATTAACTGTAATATATCTTTGTTTTATTTGTTGGCCAGGTAAAAACCCTGGATCTTGTGCTTTATCTAATGGTATAGAGCTATCGTTCCAGTATTCTCCTAACTGTTTAACAGATACTCTAGAATGAGAAGTATAGTTACTATTAAAAGATATAACATTTAGTCCAACTTCACTTCTCATCGTATCCGCGCCACCAGTGTCTAAAGAGTTTGTATTTGTGGCATATAAAACAGGTAAAATACTTGCAATTGACGGATCACTATGAGGTAGGGATTTAATATATAAAGATCTATAATGATGATTAGGCTTGTCTTGTATTGTATATCTTAAAGTTTGAGTAAATTCTTTAGTTGCTGGACTAAAATAAATAAATTTTATAACATCAGCATAACCATTAATATTAGTCACAGAAATTGCTAATATAGAATTTGTTTTATCATGACCCAAACTAACAATGTTTTCTGTAGTAATATTTTCATATTGGTCTAATAACACAGGATTATCTGTTTCAGCATTTGTAATATCTAAAGCAACCAAGTAGTGTCCAAATGAAGCGAAAAGTGTATTGCCATCCTCTGTAAGTTCAGAATTAGTGCATTGTAAATTTAGATCTAAATGATTATAGGTAGATACCAAGCCTATATCCGAAAAATCAGAAGCTATATTAAAAAAGTATAACCCCTTAATAGTATTAACACAGAATAATTTAGGGTTGCCATTTTCGTAATATTGTAAAAACTTTACATGACAATGTTTTGGTATTTGTTTAAAATCTTCAAGAACAGTACCTGAACCAACTGCGGAAAAACATTTAACATTTTCTGTAGCAGAGCCCCACTTAGGTGGATTTTTAGGAGCTACAGGAGGATTAACTAATGGCTCATCGCTTCCAATATCTCTATTTTGATTAATTAAAGTATTGTCTAATAAATTAATTATACCATTTGTATGGTCTACTGTTACTGTGTATTTTAGGTCTTTAGTAACAGCAGCAGTAAAAACAGGGCCTATTTGTTTTTCTAGTGCATTACCATAAGCAAAATAAGTTAAAGGGAAGCCACCATTATAGCTACCGTGTGTAAAATCATCATCATGAATGTATGGTGGTGCTTGATACCTAAGTGTCATAAAATTGTCCTATTTTAAAAGTTCTAATCATAATTATATTTACACCTTATACGTCATTAACTGGTTGGAGATCTAGTAATTACTACAGAATGACTTAAACCAGCAGCAACCTTATGATAATTGCGCTCCATGCCAAGTAAAGTAGGAAATGGCTCTTTAGAACCAGCACTAGCTGTACACACAATACCGTTTGGATTACCAGTATAATACAAGTCCTTAGTTGCAGGTATAAATAATGACGTATGTTTACCTACAGCCATTTCATTAGGTCTTAGCACATAAAATAATGCATTAGTAAATGTTCTTTCTTTACCGCTAGCATATATAGAATTATCAGTTGGTAGTGGTGTTGTACCCGCTACTTCTCCTGGAGCAAACCTTAATCTTAAAGTTACATAAGTATCATCACTTGGATCTGTAATAATTTCTTCTATGACTGAATATTTCTTCTTACCGTCACTACCTATTTCTCCAAATGGGAATGGCTTATAGTTTGTTCCGTTGTGACTAAACTGATCACAAAAGTAAAGTCGTGGCGTGGAGGATGTATATTTAACATAACTAGCAAATCTAGCAGGAACTTTGGTGATAAGATTTGAACCATTCGTAATGATACCGGGCATAGATGCATACATATATGGCATATATCCATTGGAAGGTCTTAGGATTGGACGACTATAGTCTGTATTGTTACCAGGAGCAGGAGGTTCTGCAACTTTTCTTCCGTCGCTATTAAGACCAAGTCCACACTGTCCATAACTATTATCTCCCCAAGCAAAAACTTGTCTGGTTTCTAAGATTCCAAGACAGTGTGTTTTCTGTCTCTCTATAGAGGTGTTAATAGATGGTCCTGGTGCGATACTAAAATAATCTCCAACACAAGCTGCTTCAATATCTATCCATCTGCCAGCATAATCAGATATTGTAGTAAAAGTATCTCTGTTAGTTGTATTATTGAGACCTAATTGACCAACATCATTACGTCCAGTAACAAATATATTGCCTTTGCTATTTAAAAGCATTGTATGATAAGGACCACAAGCAGCCTTAATGAAATCATTTCTAGGATTAAGAAGAGTAAGCTGAGGATAATATCCTCCTTCGCCCTGTCCTAATTGTCCATACTTATCAGAACCTAATCCATATGCAAATCCATTTCTGATAACGACCATGTGATCATGACCAGCAGATATACTGGTAATTTCACTAGGAGCATATTGTGCCGTATTATGTTTTAAGTACTGATCAATTTTACGACACTTATATTTGTGATTAATTGGATCAGATACGTTATAACCAAATTCATATAGTTGACCTGCTGAATCTAATAAGTAGCACATATATGATGCATAGTCATTCGTTTGACCTTGATTGCCATGATTATATGTCATAATAGCAGCATCCACTATAGTAACATCATTGGTAATATTCGTATTAAGATCTGATGTATAGATAGGAATTTTTCTAAATGCCGCTGCGTCATAAGGGGCTTCTGTGGTCATTTTCTTGTATTTAACAATCACAATACCGCTACCGCCAAGGCCGCCGCCAGCAGCGCCACCTCCGCCAGTATTAGCCTGCCCACTTCTAGCAGAAGTATTACCTCCACCACCTTTCTGAGCTGCTCCATGATTACCTCCGGGTCCACCATTATAAATTTGCCCAGCACCAGGTCCACCACTAGCATACCAATTAGAATGATTAACATCACCAAAGTTGACACTAGCTCCATTAGCAATTAAAATTTCTCTACCAGTACCAGCTATACCTCCTCTAGTTACGGCCCCTCCTATCTTCTGGCCGTCACCACCAGGTCCACCAGCACCACCACCACCGCCGCCTTGGTCGTAGTTGCTATTGATAGCAAAACCTCCATGATACCCTTGTCCAGGAACACCTGCTCCAGGTGGTCGACCATCGTTACTTGTAGTGCTACTTCCACCACCTCCAGATCCACCAGAAACACCCGCTTCGTTTCCATCCCCTCCGGCACCACCGCCGATAGCCGTATATGAAACATCTGAACCAATGATTGAACTATTTTGTCCATTAGCAGACACAGCACCGCCAGAACCTACGGTAATATTATATTGACCAGCTGACATATCTATGTTGGATTCATATATTAATCCACCAGCACCACCACCAGCACCACCTTTAAGCTTTGTTGATCCTCCACCACCACCAGCAACAACAAGAATTTCTATGTCGCTGTCTGCTGGACTAGAAGTAATATTGAAAGTACCATTAGACTTAAACACATGAATCTTATGTATGCCATCATCTAGATCATACTCATCTCCACCTGTTGCAGTAAACGGGATAACATCACCAGCTTTAAGAGGTCCGAATCTATAATTGCCAGTATAATATGCATGTCCATCATTATTAACAGTAATTGTTTGATATTTACCAGCTACAGCTTTCATAGTATTCGTATGGAAAATATCACCGGTACCAGGAGCATCACCTTCTGAAGAACCCTCACCAGCACCATCTCTAGCTCCAGGATCTAAAGTTCCATCGGCAGTAGGTTTAAAGATAGATATTCCATAAGAACTATACTCAGCCTTAGTACCAGAGCAACGATCTCTTAACATTTTGCCTAATCCACCACCGGTATTATTGCCAATACCTGCAATCTCTGGGATAGTACCGTTTTTACCAAATGAATAACATTGATTTATATAATTACTATCTAGTTCTAACGTCAAACTAGAACCTAATTGATGACTTTCTCTATTAGAGTTCTTGATTCTTCTTAAAGGATTTCTGACATCTCCTCCTTGAGGCATAATAATCAAACTAACTTTTTCCTTATTATAAGGAACATAAGCAACAGGTAGTGAACTCTTGCCTTTAGCTGGTGCATTACCTGGTTTAATAGCTCCAGGAAACTTGGTAGTAGTAGACAGAATAAATTCTCTAGTTTTGCCGTCAGGCCCATATAATGGAGATAATATAGTATTTTTTAATTTTGTAGTTGTTTGTCCATGTTTTAATATTATGCTGCCTTGATGTTTATTTATAACATTAAAAGCATTAACCTTTTGATTCCAAACTATACGTAAATGATATGGTCTAAGACTAATTAGATTTGCAAATTTATTAGGATCAACACCTAAAGAACTAGCACTAGATTTATTAAATAGTACTACATCTAAATCATATCTATAATTACTAGCATAAATAAAATCAAATGTAGTGGGATCTTGGTCAACAATCATATTGTAATAAGCCGCATCAGCAAAATTAATGTTACTTGCAGTATCTCTTTTAATATCTATTAAATTAGTAATATCTAGTAATTTTATTTGCCCGCTACTGTCCGACGCATATATTTTTGTATTATGAGGATCTGTAGGAGAAACAGGAGGAGGTGGAGGAGGTGGCGGACTGCCTGGTGGAGGAGGCGGAGGTGGCGGACTGCCTGGTGGAGGAGGCGGAGGTGGCGGACTGCCTGGTGGTGGCGGTGGTGGCGGTGGGGCCACTGTCGTAGTTTTAAGCAATACAGGACTTGTTCCATAGCTAGATGGCATAGCCAAAAATAAATCATCGTTTCTGTCTACTGCTATATCACCATGAAAATGCGCTCTTCGATGGAAATTTAGAACTGATTTGTTATTACCACTTAATTGATAATCATTAAATTTGGTATTGATACCCGGCATACATGATGAAGACTCTACAAAGCGTAAGGTGTCACCCGCTACCTTAAACTTGAACAATGTTTCATTTTGATAAGAATCGTCTAAAACTGCTATGTAAACATGTTTAGATGTTTTATTGTATGTAATAATACCATTTTTGTAATTAGTCAAACTCCATCCATCATTATGATTTCTTGTCGGAAACGACCCACTTACAAAAGGTCTACCTTCGCTGCGCAAAGGCATTGCAGACGCACCACCAAGAAAAAATGTTTGAGCATATGAGTCTGACGAATGGTATGGATGTTGACTCCAATCTACTTCTGTTTCTCTCAATTGCTTACCATCATACATACAAGAGTATACAGCATATTTAGCAATCTGGTCTTTCCTTTTGGCCAAGAAACGGATTCTACCATCTCCTATATCAAAAGGAAGAATCTTTACAGAAAGTCCCATCGTAAATTTAACATCATTCAAATCTTCACTTCTATCCCAGCCTAACTGTCTCCATCCACCATTTCCATCTTGATTAGATATTAATAGAAAAGCATCATAAGGATCGAATCGATTGTCGAGCTCGCCAATTGGACAAAAAGCTGCCATTACACAATTATTGGGCAAAGCCAATAAGTATTCAGCATAGCAGTTGTATCTATTTCCTGCTGGTTGAGATAGTGTTGGTGCATCTACTTCATCAAATCCTGTGACTAATGATCCTCCTAATTTGGAGCTCTCTGTGGTGCCAAAATTATCAAAATGTGATTTAATTATTCTGCCATTATAATTTCCTATAGCAAATATAGTGCCATCATCTCTAATAGATATAGAACTTAAACCATGATTATTTGGTACCCACTCTTTTCTTCTATATGGCATGGAAATTAAAGCGATACTGACACCTGCATGTAGTTCTTTATTAATTATTTCTCTTTCACTATCAAGTTCTGGATAATTATTTTTTTCCTGCCAAGTTTTACCATAATCTGAAGACCAATTTACCCAATGATCATTTTGACCATCACCAGTACATTCATCAATACGTCCCCCTACTTTCTGATTACTAACATATAATAAATATTTACCGGATGGCGATGAGTATATGCCAAGCTGGGAAAAATGAAATGCTTGAGACGGGTTTTCATTAAAAACATCCTTTCTCCCTTGAAAGTTTCTTCCAATGTGAGCGAATTTTTGAGTCCAAGTAACTCCCAAATCATCAGAATAAAGCAAGTACTGTCTGTGAAAATTATCAGTAGAATTAGGAGCAGGACAACCGCCTTCTGTAGTTGTATCCGTATACAACATAACCATTTCATTGGTATCTTTAGATGCTACGAGTTGTCTGACACCTCTTCCATTCTGTGTCCTGTTCTCTAATGATAAAGGAGACTGTGTTGTTTCATGAGGAAATGTACTAGAATCTTTTAAGTTATTAACTAATGAAAAATTTTCTAAAGTTTTTGTTTTTGTAGCAGTAATACCTGATCTTAAAGGCAACGTAGCACAGTTATCTAGATTTTTATGCCATACAGAACTAAAGATGTGAAAATTTCTACCGGAACCAGAAACATAACATGCTTGATTTGCATTATTCCCTAACGTATTTCTTACATTATATAGAATAGGATTGATAGTACTAAAGTCATCAAGAGCGCCCCCTTCTGTAATAGCAATTACGGGCATTATGCCAAAATTATCCCAACTACCTCCACCTTGTCCTGGCACGTCATATATTCCTACTGACGTATTACCCTCACCAGGAGGTTGTGGCCGTCGATATGAAGGTGGTGGTGCTGGTGGTGGTGTGTTTGGCGGAGATGGTGGTGGTGGAGGAGGTGGAGGAGTGTCGTCGGCTGGGTTCCACTGAAGTTTATTAACTAAAGCACAAACAGTAAAATTGCCATTAGCATCTACATAAGATGTATGAACTTTATTTAAGTTTCTATTAGGCACCAAGAACTGTTCTGCCCCGTGTTTATCAGTAAGCGTACCAGAATACACTTTACTAATGTAGTATCTAGTATTTTCGTCAGTATCAAATAATCTTTTAGTTCTCTTAAAAGTTTCTCCACCGTCTGTAGTATAAATAATTTTACTAACAATACGATCTCCAAACAGCTCTTTAGAATCACTTTCTTGTGTATAATCTAAAACCATTTCATCTTTATAAGCACTAGTCGTTACAAAACCAAAAGCATCTAAATTAGGAGACATTTTAATTAATTTATGTACTTTATGAACAACTTCTGTAATCGCTGTCTGAGGACTGTCCAAATTTTCTACAAGCTCGCCCATGCGTCTGGTGTCATTGTCAATTAGTCCTCCATCGTAATCACCAAATGCCAATGGGTACCCAGGATCTGTTTCAGACACAGAACGATGTTTCATATCTGCAGATCCTTGTTTCCAATAATCTCCAGAATTATCGGTGGTCATAAATAAAGATGTATGTCCTTGTGTATCATTATGGTGCCTATGTCCATAAAAATGTTTTAAATACTCTCCTCTCGGATTAGGATTTGCAGAATTTGTGCGTCTTCCTTGCATGAAGTTATAAGGAACGCCACCATACGTTAATAGAAACATTGCTCTTGTTCCATCGTCAGAGCATATTAAGTTACTAGAGCATAAATGCTTTTTCATTAATGGTGGTGTTATGCCACATTTTTTTGCGTGATTCTCTTCGCCATAAAAACCCTCAACGCCATAATAGTAATTACTAACCCATTTATCTGGAACAGCTACGGATGTCCAAGTATTACCATAATCTTTAGAAAGTATTATTTGATCTCTATATGGTGTGTTGTCTGAATCGAAAGGGAATATAACTTTTTCTGTCCAACTAGCACCCCTATTTGTAGATACTAATATAGAAACCTTATCATATTCTCTGGCATTAGCACCAGTATACATATATATATAACCATTATCGGAAATACATAAAGACTCAATATATGCAAATCTAGTGCCTGTAGTAAATGAATTACTAACAACTAAATTATTACCATTATCAGATATATCAAAAGCATTAATAAATGCAGCATACCCTGGGCTTGCTGGATCATTATTGTCTGTGTCACTAAAATCTTCAGTAGGTATTTTTGTAAATGATGTTTCAAGATCGGCTCTAGTAGAATAAAAACCTAGTCCGTTTGTTCCGTTTGCTGCCATGATAAGTGTTTTGCCATCATAAGATCCTTTTAAATTCACTATTGAATCATTAGTAAAACCAGGAAAAGGTGATCCATTATCAACAAATTTAGAACCTAATAAACAAGCCTCTGTTGAGCCAGGAGAAAATGGAGGAGGCGGAGGTGGTGGGGGTGGTGAAGGAGATGGAGAAACCGGGTTGCCTAAATATGCATAAGCCGCCTGAACATCTAGCATACCCAGTGATTTAACTGGTTTAGCACCATGAGCATTTAATTTTTTAGCAGATGCTATTATTGCGTTCGTGATCTCGTGCGGGGTCTTACCTTTGGTTGCCCAAAACAAAAGAGCATAAGCCGCAGCAACATGAGCAGCAGCCACCCAAGTACCTGAAACATTTTGTATTGATGAACGTTCACGACCAGCAATTACACTGTGTCCTGGAGCACTAATGTCTACTGCAGTGCTACCCCAATTAGCTGTTGATGGTATCTGACCTTCTTGATCTACTGATGTTACTACAAGATCTGCATAAGCTATAGCGGTATAACGACCAGTTAGATTATCTATGTTTTGACCTCGTGTGCCATTTCTTCCGTCTTCAGCAGGTGCGACGATTATTATTCCTCTTTCTTGACAAGCCTGTATTGCATCACGCACACCACTATCCCAACCACTATTACAGTCTCTTTGACCACCCCATACAATAACTGGAACAATTTCTGTTGAATAATCTACATAACCGCTCCATGTCCCCAAGTGTATACTTAAGCAGTACGTAAAAGCTCGAATAAGAGACCAATCTGGTGTACATCCATACCCATGTTTTGTTGTTGCTATTCGCAAGAGCCTCGGGGAGGCGGAAGCATAGTTGTCATTGTACTGATGCATCCTACCCTTAACAATGCCAGAAATAGGCGCGTCACTGTCGAGGGGCGAGCAGGCTATAATACTTGTCATAGCTTGCCCTTGAGGACTGCCATTATATATTAAATCTTGATTAGGAAATTTTTTAGGGTTTTCCTCATATGAATTATAATTTTTTCCATCCCTTCCCAGACCGTACGTTAGGCCATCAACAAAACCTTCTGCTATAACGCCTATTGTAAATATTTTACCATAATTATCGAGTTCTTGATCCCACCATTTATCTGGTAGATTAATATGATATGGAGAAAGGGCAGGATTTATTGCCCATTGCATATCCCACGCCCGATTAACAGGAGGATCACCGGCAGAATCTTCATTAACTATAGTATTATCTTCATCTTCTTCTGGCAAATCAGGCTGATTTAAAATGCTAACATTATCGCTAGAAACAGTAGAATTATCAGCATAAGCATATTCAATATCCTTATTATTAGCTAAACTCACAGCATCTTCAGATTTATGAACAGCATATAAACCAGGCAAACCTAAACAATGTATTGGTGTCCAACCAGATCCTAAGATGGTGTTAACATCAGAAACACTAGTCATATTCAATACAGCTTTTTCTGTTAAGCGAACTATCCAATAATTGTCCGTATCTTCACTAATGCTGTTTATAACAACAAAAGATTCGAACCATTGTTCTTCAGGAACATTATATTTAACTTTCATTTTTATTCCTTAATAGAAATCGAAGTAATACCAGACGTAACATAACTGCCAATAATTGTTGGGGCACTAGTGTTCTTTTTATCTACTGCCAAAATTCCGTAAGAACTATTTACAACATAAACAACATTGCTATCAATAGTATCTTCTACAATATCATATATATATCCATAACCATTTGGATGGTTTGCGTTTGAAAAAGTAATCAAAGATGATTTCAATACAGGATTAGCTCTGTCTGTAATATCTACTAATAATAGTACACCTCTCTGTGTACCAACATATAATAAGTTAGGATCACTAGGAGAAATGTAGCATCTCCAAAGTAAAGCGCGAGAATATGTTGTGTCTACAGGATCAATATATCTTAATGAAGCACTTAGTAATGGATTAGCAGTAAGGTCTGTAGGATTTATTCTATAAATTAACAATCCATACTCTTGATCTGCAACATAAATATATCTAGCATCACTACCTGTGCCCAAAATAGCATGTTTATGATTTCTTGTACGAGCATAGCCATCTGGTTTAGCAGTAGCTGTGGATTTAAGATGTAAAGTTTTTATTGATGGATAATCTACTTGATTTTCTAAACTCAAAATATGTGTGCCGTATTGTGAATTAGCAACAGCAAGGAAAGAATAAGCATTACTAAAGTCTACGCTTTCCACGTAATAATTCAAGTCATAAGTAAATTGATGTACAGGATGATATTTATCAGAGATATTATACATATTAACACCTGCAATTCTGTCACAGGTAAATAATAATGTTTTATCTGAATTGAAAGCTGCATCCCAACCGTGAGCACTCTTTAAATCATGACCTTGTCTATAAGAGACATCAGCTTCAAATGGAGCCGTTAAGCTTAATGTAGGTGTTACCGTCGGTGTTGCGCTAATAGTTGGTGTGACACTTGGTGTTGTTGTAGGTGTTGCAGTGATGGTTGGCGTAATACTTGGTGTTAATGTTGGAGTAGGAGTGTTACTTGCACTAAGAGTAATAGTAGGAGTAACTGTTGGTGTTGGAGTAACAGTTAGTGACAAAGTAGGAGTAAGGCTTGGGGTTAAAGAAATAGTAGGCGTAATGGAAGGTGTTACACTAATTGTTGGCGTGATAGATGGAGTTAAAGATATGGTTGGAGTAATTGATGGAGTATTAGTTGGAGTAACACTAATTGTTGGAGTTACTGTAGCCGTTGGCGTATTGCTAGGAGTAATACTAGGAGTAACACTAATCGTAGGAGTAACCGTTGGAGTAACACTAATTGTAGGAGTGACAGTAGGAGTAGCAGTACTTGTTGGAGTAACAGTTGCTGTAGGAGTTACTGTAGCCGTTGGAGTAGAAGTTGGAGTCGAGCTTGGAGTAGATGTTGGTGTTGGTGTTGCAGCAGCTATTGGATCAATAGAATCAGGGAAAGAATAACTTATAATACCATCAATAGTACAACATTTTTCACCACCAATTTTCACAGAAAGTTTTTCTCCTATATAATTTTCAAATCCACGCAGATTAAATTTAATAATATAATCAGAATCATACGGACCTAAACCACCAGCAGATACTCTAGGCATATATGATGGACTTAGACTAGGTGTATTTGTAGGTGTTACAGAAGGTGTCGTCGTAGCTCCTGGGGTGGCTGTAGGAGTAGATCTGGGCGTATCTGTTATAGTAGGTGTAGGTGTAGTAGTAACTTCGAAAGCTTTCAGGGAATCTGCTGCTGCTTTGACATCAATAATACCTCCACCAACACATATTCCTCTCCAAGCAGTAATTTGTTGACAAGTATTTATTAAAGCGTTTTTTATTTGTGTACCAGTAATATTAGGATATGCGCTATACAATAACGCAACAGCACCAGCAACATGAGGACAAGCCATACTTGTACCACTCAGACTCCGATATGTATTATTTAGACCACAAGAATAAATATTGGACCCCGGAGCAGCTACGTCAACAGTTGTCGCTCCATAGTTACTAAAGCTTGATCTACCACCCGCCTGAGTGCTCGATGCTACGGAAATAACACCAGGAACGTTATATCCTGCGGGATAAAATGCAGTAATATCGTTACTTCTTCCATTATTACCAGCCGCTGCAATAAAAAGCATATCTTCATTAGTCCAAGCAGAGTTAATAACATCAAACAGAGCTTGAGAAAAACCTCCGCCACCCCAGCTATTACTAGTAGCTTTTATATTTACTCCTCTACTTTTCATTAATTCTGCATAAGCAATACATTTAATAGCACCAGCTGTGCTGCCGCCACCCCCAGCACTTAAAAACTTCAATCCCATCATTTTTACGTTCCAATTAACACCAACCACACCTTTGCTGTTATTTCCAACAGCGCCTATGGTACCAGCACAATGTGTTCCATGCACATTATCATCATCAGGATCACCAGAATTTGTTATAGCATTTATGCCATGTATATCATCTACATAACCATTATTATCACTATCAATACCATTTACCGTTTCAGCAGGATTTATCCACATATTTGCTGCAAGGTCTTCATGTCTATAGGCTATACCAGTATCAATAACCGCAATAACAATACTGTTACTGCCTTTATTGGTAGCCCAAACATCTTTACAATTAATATGATAATTGCCTAAAGAAGGATTCAGGCCATATAATCGATCAAAGTCTGGATCATTAGGGTTACTAGAAAGAGCGTTAAAATTATTTTTTTTTATGTCTTGCGGAGGTGCAGGAGGATCATCAAGTGTGATAATGTGATCTTCTTCTACATATTCAATATTGGAATTGTTAGATAATGTATTGAATGTATTAGCTACATTAGTCTCTACAACAACCATACCTGGATGACCCAAACCATGTAATACCCTATAGTCTGGACCAATAATTTTTTGGACATCATTAATATTGTCCATATTGTTGACTGCCTTTTCAGATAGTCTAACAATAAATCTTTTAGTATTAGTTTGGGTGAGTGGTGATGCAGTATTAAAGTTAGAGAACCATATAAAATCAGGCTTATTATAATTCATTAATTTTCCATAATTATGCTAGCTGTATCCGATCCGGTTAGTTATATATACACTTTAAAAGCAATTTTACTATGGTATGTCATTAAAATTATCAAATTGGGATAATAATTGTAATGTATATACGTTAGTTGTGCTTTGTGATCTCCAAATATAGCCTTGTCCTGTTGTCGGATCATTGGTTATTACGGCCAAACGCTTTGCATCTCCAGAAAATGTCATGGCAATTTTGTTCGAGGCTTGTGTTAATGAGAAAGTAGCAATTTCATCAGTCTTTAAATCTGTATCTTTGAGTGTCCAAGAGTCTTCTGAACTATTGTATTCTAAGATTTGTGGATTGACACTACCACCTTCGCTAATAGCTGCTATGGTCAAACCATCATCAGACATTTTGAAATAATCTAATATACAACTATCACATTGCCAATCAGACTGATTATAATCCCATGTTTTATCTAGGATCATAGTCCATGATACTCCAGAATCTCTAGATACATAAACTTCACTACCAATATTAGTCACAATACAAGATCCATCATTGTTGGTTGCAAGTCCGTGTTTAACAGGAACGCCTGAATCTCTACTAACAACGGTGCTAAGTATTATGGTATTGTTCGAGGAACTCGTATCATAAGGGTCATCGGCTCTATATATATTAATTACTTCATTAATATTGTCTGATATATATCTAGTGAAGTAATAATACACGTTTCCATTTCTTGACATAGCAATATCATGTACTTGACCAATTGGGGCATCTCCTAAAATAAATGGATTTCCTCCTCCATAGTTGGTACTTCTTTGTATGAAATTCTCAACATTGTAAATGTCAGCAAGTACAATTTTACCATCTCCACTAATTTCTAAATCTCCTATATTTAGACTGTATGCTGTTTGATTATCGTCCGCATAACCAAGTGTTTGAGAAATAGGACTATAGAAATTATTACTCCAAGTAGCACCACCATCTATAGATCTATAAAGACTTGCTCCGCGAGCCAGAATAGTAGAAGCATACATTATACTTCCATCATTAGAAACAGCAACATCTTTCCAAAGAATATTTGATCCAACATTAGAAGTGGTAAAAGTAGCGCCGTAATCTGTAGATACATATAAATTACTATCATTAGCATCTGCTGCTAGTACAGTTTGTCCATTGTCTGAACTACTAATTGCTATCCAGTTTTGTTGATTAGCAGGAGGCCCAGCTGCATACCAATCAGTAAATCCTGAAGTTCCGTATGGTGTTGGACTCGGTGTTGGGTTTGGTGTTGTAGTGTGAGTTGGGGTTGGGGTTGGCGTGGTTGACGTTGTTCCACTTTGACATACGGTAACAAAAAAGAAATGTTCTAGCTGATCTTGCTGTCTATATACTGTAACATCGGCTTCTACTACTTTGTATGTCCCGTTAATTTCGTTAACATTCTCAAATTGGTAGCCAGTAATTTCTATAGTTTCTCCAGGAATAAAGCTAATATTATTTCCTAAATCTTGTCCAACTGTTTTATCTGCCCCGCCTGGACCTAGAAATGTTCCATTAATTCCGATTCCATAATACAGATCGTTACCAGTTGGCCCTAAATATGTTTTATATATATAAAAAGCTTTTGGGTCCGACGTATCCGCACCCAAATTTTTCCTGATAGCACCCGATGTTAGTCCTTTTATTTGTATTGGTGAATTACCCACATTCAACATCCCTGTGTTGTGCCAGTTTGCACATGTATTAGTAATAGGGGTGTCGGGTACTAATGTTGGCGTTGTAGTAAGAGTTGGTGTTGGACTAAGTCCTGGTGTTGCTGTAACCGTAGTGGTAACAGTCGGGGTAGGGGTAGGAGGAGCAATAACCCTAGTGGTGTTATAGCTTACTCGTAAAACAGTACTACTATTAGGAACACCTATCATTATGTAAGAGTCATTAATAAAACAACTATTGCTCCAAACATTAGTCATGTCTCTATTAAGACCAGCAAATTTTCTTAAAACCTTAATATTATCTTCAACTAAACTAAAGCCATTAGGTAATAAACTATTAGACTTGAATAAACTATATGTGTAAACTTCAGAAAAATCATATGGTTTTGTTACTGGATCAGATGTATGCTGAACCAACATATAAATTTCTGCACCTTTAGCAAGAACGACCTTAACTTCACCTGTGCTAGTTATACCTTCTAAACTAGAAACACAGAAATCGTAATCAAGACCACTACCAGCATTAGTCTTATCCATAATCCTATACTTATAGCCGCTATCACAAGTTGCGTCAGCCATAACATAAAAATCAAATGTCTTATCTTTATTTGTCACAAAGTCTAGGGCATTAACAGAGAAAACAGGTACTTTATCTCTATTCGCACTAGTATAACGAACATCTTTAACACCATTATAATTATAAGTTGTGCCAGAATTTGTTACTTCATATATGGGTATAGTAACAGTATTAGGAACATCTGAGGTATTACTGCTAGACAAATTAGAAAGTCTAAAATAATAAGGTAATGTATTCATATTATTAATAAGAGTATCATCTGCAATAATTATTGAATAACTTTTTGTGGTGAGCTTATCTAAAAGAATTTTTTCAGGATCGATGGCTATTACAGTATTACCATATAATAATGTTAGATTAGTATAGTCAAAATTAGTATCTTTATTGAATACAATATCAAAAGACATCTGATTACTTTCTGTACTCACATCTAGTCTGCTAACAGTAAAATTAAATTCATAACTTTCTAAACTATAACCTCTATAATTACCAACAACACCTGGGCAGCTATAGTCAACACCATCAATTGCTACAGCATTATTGCCTGTACCTGGCACATGATGTATAAATAACTTGTCATTAGAACTATTTATTAAAGGCAGTCTATAGCTTACGCTGACATTATCACCTAGCGCTGTTCTGTCCACACCACATTTGACTCTATTATCATTTTCACAGTTAAAAATTTCTTCAGAATATAGATAGCTTAATTCATTTCCTGTTTTTGTTTTGTCTGATGTAGTATAGCTATAGATTTTACTATCATTGAATAAAAATGTTTTATTATCTACGCTATATACTTTGGTTGGACCACATATAGATCCTGCTCCGCCTATCACATCCCCTTGAGGAATAAAATAATTGGAAGCGGCGTCTACGCTATATAAGAATACTATAGATGTGCCCGCTTGACTGTTTGTTCCAATAAACCATCTGTTGAGTTCAGTGTTGTATTGAACACTAGAAATTTTACTACTAGGATATTCTGTACTATTCCAAATAGCAGCATTTGCTTCTGTAATAAGTTTATTTTCTATAGTATAATCAGTTAAATAATTATCAGATTTTAATACTTTATTATATGATAAATCAATTGTGTTGTTGAAAGAATAATCATTAACAGGTGCAACAACAGCAAGTATATGTTCATCTCCTTCTGTCATAGATGTACTAGTTCCAACATCTATACTAATAATCTCATATTCTTCGGCACCATCTGCAAGTACTATTTTTTCTATACTACTATCGTCCGATACTGTAACAGGTGTTGTTGTGGGAGTGGGTGTTAATGTTGGTGTTACAGAAATAGTGGGAGTTAAACTAATTGTAGGAGTATTAGTAGGAGTTGCACTAATAGTAGGAGTAACTGTAGGAGTATTGGAAATAGTAAGGGTAGGAGTAGCAGTTGTTGTAGGAGTTATAGATGGGGTGAGACTAATTGTGGGAGTAATTGAAGGAGTGACAGAAATTGTCGGAGTGACTGAAGGAGTAACAGTTATAGTTGGAGTAACTGTTGGTGTTACAGTTGGTGTCGCAGTAACAGTTGGTGTCACTGTGGGCGTAGCCGTAGAAGTGACACTAGGAGTAACTGTTGGTGTGACTGTAGAGGTTGGGGTTGCTGTTACAGGAACAGAGTCAATTATTTCCCCTTCACAGCATTTATCTAATTTGACATCTGAAAAAAATAAGGTCTTCCAACGTGGCTCACTTCCAATAAAAATGTATTCTTCACAGTCGTCATATAATATATAAGATTGTCCGTTTTCTGTTATTCTTCTTGGCATATTAAGGGGTTCTTTAGATATTTTTAGAAGTTATAGTTTTATATACACTAATTATGTTGATTTTTCTAGTTAACGATTACATTCAAATCCTGGTGTGTTACATGTTATTGGTGGGCCAGACCATTCCGGGTCGAGAACATCATACAAAGGCAGGTTATCTATAGGGGATATAACTACATAACCCTCCTGACATTGGTTTTCTAGCAAATCGCTGCAATATTTTACCCAAGTATTACCACCATCATTAGAAGTATACCTTTTTATTCTCCATCGCCAAAATCCAGGGACAGCTGCCACCGCTTCACATTCTCCACAATTTTGAGCAGGATTCCAGAATCTTGGGTCGCCTGTATATTCTTCACACTGTTGGATAACAAGGGCCGGGTCATTTAAGAAAGTGTTGCCATAAGTATATCTACAATGACAACAAGCTCCAGTAGGACAAGGCACACCAGGATTTGGATTTGGCACAGAACCTGGAGCACAACAACAAACCGGTCCAGAATCACCGTTCTCATCCTGACAAATTAAAATTCCTCCACTACCATCACAACATAGTCCATTGTCAACACCACAATCATCAGGATCTTTGTTGTCGCCCCAAGGCGGAGGACCTAATTTCGTATATTCGCCCGATACACATGATTGACTACAAGGAGGATTACTTGGTGGAGGAGGAGGTGGCGGCGGAGGTGGCAACGGAGGAGGTGGCGGAGGAGGTGGAGGAGGTGGCGGTAGAGGTGGCGGAGGAGGTGGCGGCGGAGGAGGTGGCGGTGGAGGAGGTGGCGGAGGAGGTGGAGGTGGAGGAGGTGGTGGCGGTGGAGGAGGAGGAGGTGGTGGCGGTGGAGGAGGTGGTGGCGGTGGAGGAGGTGGTGGCGGTGGAGGAGGTGGAGGAGGTGGCGGTGGAGGAGGTGGCGGTGGAGGAGGTGGTGGCGGAGGAGGTGGTGGCGGTGGAGGAGGAGGTGGCGGAGGTGGCGTAGGAGGAGGTGGAGGCGACGTACAGGCAGGAGCAGGGTCTAAATTATCGTTTGATTCGTGACATCCATCTTCGGGACAATAATAATAATAAATATTGTAATTGAATATATCACAACCTCCATTACTAACCGGTTCGTCCCATTGTACCAAAAGATAATCATCTTGTTCTGTAACTCTTACATCGTTAGGTTTACATGGAGCAGAACAGTGGCTTGGGGCACATTCTAATTTTTGATCATATGTTTTTGGAGTATCTATTGAAGATTCAACTGTAAAAGTTTGATCAACCGGTGGAGTGTATAAATGATAGTGTAAGCCAACAGGATCAGATTTCCCACCACTACCAGCATAATTCTTAGCTAACACCCTAAAGAAATATGTTTTATTTTTATCTAAACCATAAACTCTAACTTGTTTTTTAGTAGATATTTTTGTATTGTATTTTGTCTCTATGGTATTATCGCATTGGGGTACGATAGTAATATTAATGGGTGGCGGAGGTGGACTTGGTGGCGATGGTGGACTTGGTGGCGATGGTGGACTTGGTGGCGATGGTGGACTTGGTG
>ERZ891134.48-NODE-48-length-105993-cov-13.117408_pt1 | contig 105993 bp, 114 predicted proteins | sample MGYA00520888_ERZ891134 | MGnify/ENA primary metagenome ERZ891134 (study PRJEB32303, sample SAMEA104408692) | aquatic metagenome | biome: Brackish water; feature: Coastal; material: water | place: Baltic Sea | collected 2014-10-23 | depth 10 m ... | reverse complement strand
GCCTCGGCTACAAGGTGCCAGGGATCAATCGGGACCGGCAGTACCGGCCGCTACCTCCGAAGGATGTGGCCGCTACCGTCAAATAGCGATGGCAGCTGCGGCGGGGGGTGGTCCGGAAGGGTCACCCCCCGCCAGCAAAGTTTGGGTAGAAATAAAGGTGACGCAACGCCCCGGCCGTTCGTGCGAGTTGCTCGAGAGCGAAATGGTTCGGTCGCGGACCAAAAAGTTGCCGAAAGTTCAGGCGCGAAAAATTGCGAAGAAAAATATTGGTAAAGTGCGCGGATTCGAATTACACCAGACTTCAGCCTTCCAGCATCCGTAGTTCCGTCAAGTTTGGATGAAGGATCTGCACTTAAAGGTAGCGCCCTTGGTTTTCTTGACGGTGTAGTGTTGCAGAGTAGGTTAAGGATTTTCGCGACTGTAAAGGTTTTATTCCATGTTCCCATGCATAAATTTCCTGGGTCGGTTGCAGTGCGGGTTGGGTGCTGGAAGTCTTCAAACATGAATCACATTCGGACATACGGTTTTCATGAATAGTGAAGAGCAGGCCCGATCTGTTCGACAGTTGATCCTGGAGACAATTTCCTTTGCTGGTCTAGGCCACATTGGGAGTGATCTGTCGATCACTGACATTCTGGCGGTGCTTTACACCGACGTCCTTCACCTAGATCCCGAAAGACCGCAGTGGCCGGATCGTGATCGGTTGATCGTGAGCAAGGGTCACGCGGCGGTAGCGTTGTATTCAACGATGACCCTGAATGGCTTCCTGACGCATGACGAGCTGATGACTTTTGCGCAACGTGATTCCCGTCTCAACGGTCACCCTGCCCGCGCCAAACTTCCCGGTATTGAAACGTGTACTGGGCCACTCGGGCATGGTTTGCCGGTATCCGTGGGAATGGCGGTTGGAGCGAGAATCGTAAATGCCGATTGGAAGACCTACGTTGTCACCGGGGACGGCGAGCTTCAGGAAGGCAGCAATTGGGAGGCAATTATGTTTGCCGGACACCAACAATTGAGTGGCTTGACATGCATCGTTGACCGCAATCGATTGCAACAAGGAGCTTTGACCGAAGAAACAAATAGCCTCGATCCACTGGATGCAAAATTCGAAGCTTTTGGTTGGGATGCCACTGTTATCAATGGTCATGATCACGACGCGCTGCGCGAAGCAATCTTGGCCGCGGGCGCGAAGCCACGAGTAGTCATCGCTGAAACAACGAAGGGCAAGGGTGTCTCCTTCATGGAGAACCAGGCCGTGTGGCACCACAAAGTACCGAGCACCGATCAATTCGCCCAGGCGCTCGCGGAGGTGAGTGCAACCAGATGACGACTGAAAATGCGATCGATTGCCGGAAGCCCTTCGCCGCTACGCTTGTCGAATTGGCTGGTAAAGATGATCGCATTGTTGCAGTGTGCAATGACTCAGTCGGGTCAAGTTTCCTCGGCGAATTCAAAGAACTTTTCCCTGAGCGGCTAATCAATGTCGGTATTGCTGAGCAGAATATGGTCGGCGTCGGTGCAGGGTTGGCCAACGCCGGCCTCATTCCTTTCGTCTGTGCTGCATCCCCCTTCTTGACTGGACGCGCCCTTGAGCAGATCAAGGCAGATGTCGCATACAGCGCTGCAAACGTGAAGTTGTGCGGCATGAGCCCAGGTTTTGCGTACGGTGAATTGGGTGCCACACACCATTCGATTGAGGACATTGCTTGGCTTCGGGCCATCGATGGCTTGAAGATCGTTGTTCCCGCGGACGCCCGTCAGACCACAGCAGCCGTGCGGTGGGCAGCCGATGCACCGAGTCCGGCTTTCCTGAGAATCTCGCGGACTCCGGTCCCAGATGTGACAGATGCTTCTGAGATCTTCGAGCCAGGCCGAGCGCAGACGTTACGCCTTGGAAACGACGCCACCTTGATTGCCTGCGGGACCGTGGTGTGGCGTGCGCTGCAGGCCGCGAAGATTTTGTCGGATGAGGGGCTCAAGACGCGCGTTATCAATATGGCGTCCCTTGCACCGATCGACGCGGATACGGTTATTCGCGCTGCCGAAGAGACAGCTGCCATCGTGACAGTGGAAGAGTCGGTTCCGCGCGGAGGCCTCGGAGGTGCAGTCGCTGAAGTGGTGGTCGCGAATACGCCAGTGCCGATGCGGATGCTAGGGACCGAGGCCTTCGCGCCAACTGCCTCGGTTGAAGATTTATACGAACATTTCGGGCTGGGAGCGGAGCAGATCGCAAACTCACTTAGGGAAGTTCTTGCCCGCTGAAGAACTCGTTGCCGCACTGGATTGCGGCACGAGTTCGACAAAGGCTATTGCACTTAATCATGATGGTGAAGTAGTTGCGGAGTCGAGTGCTCCGCTCGCGCTGTACACGCCCCGGCCCGGATGGGTAGAGCAGGAGCCGTATGAAGTAGTCAAGAGTGCGATGGTCGCACTTGATGACTTACTGGAGCAGGTGTCTTCAAAGAGCGTGGTGGCCCTAGGCGTCAGTAATCAACGTGAATCACTGGTCTTATGGGACCGAGAGAGCGGTGAACCACTATCACCTTTATTGAGTTGGCAAGATCGCCGAACACGATCGATTGCCAGGACCCTGCTAGATCAAGGGTACGGCGAGACAGTCCGACGAATCAGTGGGCTTCCGCTGGATCCGATGTTCTCTGCGGTGAAAGCTACGTGGCTTCTCAACACGTATGATCCGAAACGCGCTCGTGCGAGGGCCGGTGAACTTGTGATGGGCACCGTTGACTCTTGGATCGCATGGAACCTGACTGGCAGTTGCACGACAGACATCGGCAACGCTTCACGTATGAGCCTGCTTGATATTGAGACTGGCCAATGGAGTGCGGAACTTCTAGAAATTTTTGATGTGCCACGTGAGTGCCTACCTTTTATCGGCCCATCGGTTCGATCAGACTTAGCGATCACCAGTGGCCAACTTGCCGGTCGGCCGCTTGGCGCTTTGGTTGGTGACTCTCACGCCGCGCTCTTTTCTCACAAAGGATGGAAGCCTGGGACCACCAAGGTAACCGTGGGCACAGGATCTTCCGTGATGACGACGGCCCCCGAAGGGGTAGGAGACTCCGGGTTGTGTCGCACGATCAGCTGGCAACTGACGGACGACGGACCGAGTCTTGCGCTTGAGGCCAACATCCTGGCGGCTGGTGCCACCTTGTCGTGGCTCGCCGGTCTTCTGAACGTGACCCCTGCGGCACTCGCGGACGAAGCCAAGTCGTCGACCGATGTGGTCTTCGTTCCTGCCTTTGGCGGCCTCGGTGCTCCCTACTGGGATGACACGGCTGTCGCAACCGTCTCTCAACTCTCGCTGTCCACTGAACGGGCTGACCTGGCACGGGCGGCACTGGACTCTGTGGCTATGCAGATAGCAGATGTCTTTGAGGCTCTCAATCAAGCCGGCGTGGTTATGACGGAGACTCTCGTTGACGGCGGTATGGCGCGAAATACGTCCTTGGTGCGTGCGATTGCAAACGCGTCTGGCGCAAGTGTTTTGGTCGCCGACGCTGCTCATGCTTCTGCTGTGGGTGCTGCGGAGCTCGCTGGCCTGAGTGTAGGGCTATGGACGATTAATGACCTGAACCGTCGACAGTCGACGTACAGGCGCATTGAACCTGAGCAATCTGCCGATGTACGTCAAGACAAGCGCGCGAAGTGGAAAATAGCCGTGCAACGATCCCGGGAATACGGATACGACAGGAGAGGAAAATGACTGCCTTTGAGTATGGAACAGGTATTTGGGCCTTTGGGCAATTCGTCGATCGCTATGCCGGTGATGGTTACGGACCACCACGTTCGACCGAGGAAATGCTCGACGCGGCGGCGCAAGTGCAGGGCCTGACCTATCTGGATATCAACGTGCCCTTTGCCACCGATTCACTCAATGCACATGATGTCAAGACCATGCTTGACGATCGCGGCTTAAAGTGTCGTGCTACTACTCCACACATCTATATGCGCGAATACTCGCGGGGTGCGTTCACCAATCCGGACTCCGAGCTTCGCCTGCGCACACGTAATCGTGTAGAGGAGGCTGTTGAAGCCGCGGCCGTGCTCGATGCCGGCTACGTGAAGTTTTGGCCTGGACAAGATGGATATGACTATCCGGGCCAGGTGGATTACGAGCAGATTTGGGGGTACACCGTAAATGCAATGAGAGAAATCTGTGAGAAACACAGCGACGTTCAATTTGCGATTGAATACAAGCCCAAAGAACCTCGTGTTCGAATGACCCTGGCGAATGCGCCAAAGACACTTCTCGCTATCCAGGAGACCGGCGTAGATAATCTGGGGATTGTCATGGACTTCGGACATTCACTAATGGCTGGTGAATCACCCACCGAATCACTCTTGATGATTAATCGCTACGAGAAACTTGTATCAGCGGAGTTGAACGATAATTGGCGAGATTGGGATGATGATCTTCCAGTCGCATCGGTGCATCTCTTCGAAACAATGGAGTACCTATTGGCCTTAAGGTCAATCGAATGGAAAGATCCGTTGCTTCTGGATCAGTTTCCCTTCCGAGAGAATCCGGTCGCGGCAGTCGCGCGCAGCATCGAAACCATAGAGATGCTCAGCGAGGCGTGCACCAGAGTTGATGGTGTTGAGCTGGCAGAGGCACAGTCTCGACAAGATGCTTTAACAGTCCAGCGTATTTATTGGAATGCACTACTCGGATCGCCGCGCTTCCCCTAAATGTCCCTCAGGTAGGTCTGCTCCATTCGGTGATCGCAATTCGGACTTGATGAGCGCTCGAGAGAACTTGATGTCTTCAAGACTTTGCCTTGATACTTTGAGAGCGCGGGTGTCCCAGCGGAACCCTTCCGAAATAAACGAGTTCGGTGGTCGCTGTTGGGCGGTCCGTCTGCGTGCCTGTCAGAAGGCCCCCCATGCTTCTGCCTCAACTCCGTGCCGTACTCTTCTGCACGCCGAAGACCGCAGGTTGCTCGATCACCCGATCGAGTCGAAGGCCCCGCAGAGGCGGGCGGCCCGCGCAGGTGAGTGTTGGCAGCTAGTTGCCGCTCGCGTGCGCATGCCGCGCCCCCCTCTCGGATCCTGAGTTCGGTCCGAACAAGGAGGGAGATCTGATGGCCCGGCAAGACAAGGTCGACACCGTCGCCGAGATCACCGATCGATTCCGATCCTCTGCCGCTGCCGTGCTCACCGATTACCGAGGACTGTCCGTTGCCCAGTTGAAAGAGCTTCGTCGCTCACTGGGTGGAGCGGTGACCTTCTCGGTCGTCAAGAACACGCTGACCAGAAGGGCGGCTGCCGAGGCAGGCATTGAGGGCTTCGAGGACTTGCTCGTAGGTCCCAGCGCCATCGCTTTCGTCGACGGCGATCCGGTCGAGGCAGCGAAGGGAATTCGCGATTTCGCCAAGGACAACCCGGATCTGGTCGTCAAGGGCGGCTACATGGACGGAGCAATCCTCACACCCCAAGACTTCGCGAAGTTCGCGGATCTGGAATCCCGCGAGGTGCTCCTGGCCAAGTTGGCCGGCATGATGAAGGCGAAGCAATCCCAGGCCGCATCTTTGTTCGCTGCCCCGCTCGCGCAGGCAGCTCGAGCGCTCGGCGCACTCCAGGCCAAGGTCGAAGCCGACGCGCCGACCTCAGGGTCGACTGCCGAGGCCCCAGCCGCCGAGGCCCCAGCGGCGGAGGACACTTCCGCTGATGGCCAAGACGTGGCTGACCAAGGGGACGCCGTTCAGGAAGAAGCCAGTCAGGAAGACGCGATCTCGCACGACAGTTCACCAAACCCCGACGCACCGGAGGCCGACGCTGAGCCGGCCGCCGAGGCGGAGGAGACAACCGAGGGCTGATGCCCACCCGGCCCTCGGCCGGAATGACCGAAAGGACGCCACCATGGCGAAGATGAGCACCGAAGAAATGTTGGACGCATTCAAAGAGATGTCCTTGCTCGAACTCAGCGAGTTCGTCAAGGCCTTCGAAGAGACCTTCGACGTCACCGCTGCCGCTCCGGTAGCGGTTGCTGCAGCCGCGGCCCCCGCGGCCGGCGGAGGAGACGCTGGAGCGGCCGCCGCTGAGGAGAAGGACGAGTTCGACGTCATCCTCGAAGCCGATGGCGGGAACAAGATCGCCGTCATCAAGGAGGTCCGCGGACTCACCAGCCTCGGACTCAAGGAGGCCAAGGACCTCGTGGAAAGCGCTCCGAAGCCCATCTTGGAGAAGGTCAACAAGGAGAAGGCCGAAGAGGCGAAGGCCGCCCTTGAAGGCGCCGGCGCGACGGTTTCCCTCGCGTAGATCTCTCCAGCACCAATCCCTCAACGGGGGGCCGAAGACAACTCGGCCCCCCGTTGTATGTCCGGATTTAAGCGAATTCAGTCACGGCCAGGACACAAATCCCCTCACCCGCCCCTTGCCTGCTTGACCTTTTGCCGATACCGGGCCACGATCTATGCACGCACACACCCGGTGCGGATCCGTCGGGACGAGGATCGAGTCGGGGCCCGCAGGGGAGCGGTTCGCTGTCACCCCTCATCAGGGACCGATCCGGTCGAGGGACCGTCGGGGTCTCCCCGGGTTAGACAGCGGCGTGCCCCGTGGGTATGCTGCTACTTCGCGCTGCCTTCACTACTCCCGGACTCCGGCTGATCGTTCGCACTCGCGTGTGAATTTGACAGGCCGGAACCTCCAGACGTGCTCGGGGTCGGCGCGGACGACGCAGCAGCGCCCCGGAAGGAAACGTCTTGGCAGCAAAGACTTCGGTCAGCACCCCTTTGTCCCCGGGCTTAGCCCGTCACTCGTTCGCGAAAATCCGCGAGCCCCTCGCGGTACCCGATCTACTCGCACTGCAAAAAGCCAGCTTCGACTGGCTTCTAGGTCGTGAGGATTGGCGGGCGAAGATCGCGGCGGAGATCGCCGCCGGCAATACTGAGATTCCTCAAATGTCCGGCCTCTCCGAGATCTTCGAGGAGATCAGCCCCATCGAGGATCTAGCCGGAATGATGTCGCTGTCCTTCCGCGATCATCGTTTCGAGCCTTCGAAGTACACCGTCGAGCAGTGCAAGGACAAGGATTTCACCTACTCCGCGCCGCTGTTCGTGACCGCCGAGTTCATGAACAACGAAACCGGTGAGATCAAGTCGCAGACGGTCTTCATGGGCGACTTCCCTCTGATGACGGATAAGGGAACGTTTGTCATCAACGGCACAGAGCGCGTCGTTGTCTCGCAGCTCGTGCGCTCCCCCGGGGCGTACTTCGAGCGCTCCATCGACAAGACGACCGACAAGGACGTCTTCACGGCCAAGATCATTCCCAGCCGCGGAGCGTGGCTCGAGTTCGAGATCGACAAGAAGGATCTCGTTGCCGTTCGCGTCGACCGTAAGCGTAAGCAGCCTGTGTCTGTGTTGCTGAAGGCATTAGGCATGACCACCGACGAGATCCGGGAACGCTTCGGCCAGTACGAGATTTTCATGGCAACGCTGGAGAAGGACACGATAGACAGCCAGGACGATGCGCTACTGGACATCTATCGCAAGTTGCGTCCAGGTGAGCCGCCCACGTTGGAGAATGCACGCAACCTGATCGATAACTTCTATTTCAACACTAAGAGGTACGACCTCGCGAAGGTCGGTCGATACAAAGTCAACCGGAAGCTCGGTCTCAACCTTCCGCTGGATCAGAGCGTCCTGACCCTCGACGACGTCCTCGCGACGATTGAATACATCCTGCGTCTGCACGCAGACATGCCGACCATTGAAGGGCCGCGCGGTGAAGTCGTCGTCGAGACCGACGATATTGACCACTTCGGCAACCGTCGTCTTCGCACCGTTGGCGAGTTGATCCAAAATCAAATCCGTACGGGCCTATCCCGAATGGAGCGAGTCGTTCGCGAGCGTATGACCACACAGGACGTCGAAGCCATCACGCCGCAGACGTTGATCAATATCCGCCCCGTTGTCGCGGCCATCAAGGAGTTCTTCGGCACCAGCCAGCTCTCGCAGTTCATGGACCAGACGAACCCGTTGGCGGGGTTGACGCACAAGCGCCGGCTTTCTGCGTTGGGGCCTGGTGGCCTCTCACGCGAGCGCGCCGGGTTCGAAGTGCGCGACGTTCACCCATCCCACTACGGGCGCATGTGTCCGATCGAGACGCCCGAAGGCCCGAATATTGGCCTTATCGGCTCACTGGCCACCTACGGTCGCATCAACGCCTTCGGTTTCGTCGAGACTCCCTACCGCAAGGTCGTGAACGGCAAGGTGAGTGACCAGGTCGACTACCTCACCGCCGATGAGGAGGACCGTTTCGTCATCGCACAGGCGAATACGCCGCTGAAGGACACTGGCGCGATGTCTGAGGATCGCGTCCTTGTTCGAATTAAGGGTGGCGAAGTTGAGTACGTGAAGCCCAACGACGTCGACTACATGGACGTTTCGCCGCGCCAGTTGTGGTCCGTGGCCACCGCAATGATTCCTTTCCTTGAGCACGATGACGCCAACCGCGCGCTGATGGGCTCGAACATGCAGCGCCAGGCTGTGCCGCTCCTGAGAGCCGAGGCTCCGCTTGTCGGCACCGGTATGGAATTCCGGGCCGCCTACGACGCGGGCGACATGGTTCTGGCAACCAAGGCCGGCGCGGTCACCGAGGTTTCCTCGGAGCTGATCACCGTCGCGGAAGACGACGGCGAGTACACGACGTACGCGCTGGACAAGTTCACGCGCTCCAACCAGGGAACATCAATCAACCAGCGCCCGATCGTGACGGAGGGTCAGCGCATCGAGGTGGGCCAGGTACTGGCGGACGGACCGTCCACCGATCAAGGTGAACTCGCCCTCGGCAAGAACCTGCTGGTTGCCTTCATGTCGTGGGAAGGCCACAACTACGAAGACGCCATCATCCTTTCCCAGCGACTCGTGCAAGACGATGTGCTCTCCAGTATTCACATCGAAGAGCAAGAAATCGATGCCCGGGACACCAAGCTCGGACCGGAGGAAATCACTAGAGACATCCCGAATGTGTCCGAAGAGGTCCTCGCCGACCTCGACGAGCGCGGCATCATTCGCATCGGCGCCGACGTTCTCCCCGGCGACATACTCGTCGGCAAGGTGACGCCGAAGGGTGAGACTGAACTGACCCCGGAGGAGCGGCTGCTCCGGGCGATCTTCGGCGAGAAGGCCCGCGAGGTTCGTGACACATCACTGAAGGTGCCGCACGGTGAGTCCGGGAAGATTATCGGCGTTCGCGTCTTCGACATCGATGAAGGCGACGAGCTCCCGCCGGGCGTGAATCGCCTCGTGCGGGTGTACATCGCGCAAAAGCGGAAGATCACCGAAGGCGACAAACTCGCCGGCCGTCATGGCAACAAGGGTGTCATCGCCAAGATCCTTCCCGTCGAAGACATGCCGTTCATGAACGACGGAACGCCGGTCGACATTGTGCTCAACCCGCTCGGTGTGCCCGGCCGCATGAACGTCGGCCAAGTTCTGGAGACACACCTCGGTTGGGCGGCCGCCGCCGGATGGGAAGTCGACGCGTCCGATCCACGGGTGGCGAAGCTGCCCAAGGAAGTCCAGTCCGTGGAACCACGATCGCGCATCGCCACCCCGGTCTTCGACGGGGCGCGCGAGGACGAACTGTCCACGATCTTGGAGTCGACGCGTCCGACAGCGGATGGCCTGCACCTAGTGAACGCCAACGGGAAGGCCAGCTTGTTCGACGGTCGATCCGGAGAGCCAATCCCGGGGGAGATCGCCGTTGGCTACATCTACATCCTGAAGTTGCTGCACCTGGTGGATGACAAGATTCACGCACGATCCACCGGGCCCTACTCGATGATCACGCAGCAACCGCTCGGAGGCAAGGCCCAGTTCGGGGGCCAGCGCTTCGGTGAGATGGAAGTGTGGGCGCTCGAGGCTTACGGCGCTGCATACGCTCTTCAGGAACTGCTCACCATCAAGTCTGACGACGTCTTGGGTCGAGTCAAGCTCTACGAGGCGATCGTTAAGGGCGAAAACATTCCCGAGCCCGGCATCCCCGAATCGTTCAAGGTGCTGGTCAAGGAAATGCAGTCCTTGTGCCTGAACGTCGAGGTTCTCTCGAGCGATGGTGTCGCCATCGAGATGAAGGACAGCGACGACGACGTCTTCCGTGCGGCGGAGGAACTCGGCATCGACCTCTCCCGCCGCGAGCCCAGCAGCGTCGAAGAACTCTAGACGCGACAACACATTGACGACCGGAAACTAACGAAGGAAATCCACGTGCTTGACGTCAACTTCTTCGATGATCTGCGTATCGGCCTCGCAACGGCGGATGACATTCGCACCTGGTCCCACGGCGAGGTCAAGAAGCCGGAGACCATCAACTACCGAACACTGAAGCCGGAAAAGGACGGCCTGTTCTGCGAGAAGATCTTCGGGCCCACGCGGGACTGGGAGTGCTACTGCGGGAAGTACAAGCGGGTGCGCTTCAAGGGCATCATCTGCGAGCGTTGCGGCGTTGAAGTGACGCGCGCCAAGGTCCGTCGTGAGCGCATGGGACACGTCGAACTTGCTGCTCCGGTCACTCACATCTGGTACTTCAAGGGTGTCCCGAGTCGCCTGGGCTACCTCCTGGATCTCGCTCCGAAGGACTTGGAGAAGGTCATCTACTTCGCCGCTTACATGATCACCTGGGTGGACGACGAGGGGCGTCACGAGGCGCTGCCGAATCTCGAGAAGCAGTTGGGTGTCGAAAAGAAGCAGATCGCCTCACGTCGGGACTCCGACGTCGAGGCTCGGCAGCAGAAGTTGGAAGCCGACCTCGCCGAACTCGAAGCAGAGGGCGCCAAGTCAGACGTCCGCCGCAAGGTGCGCGAATCCGGCGAGCGGGAGATGGCGGCTACCCGCCGGCGAGCCGATCAGGAGATTGATCGCCTAGATCGGATCTTCGATCGTTTCCGCACCCTAAAGGTCCAGGACCTCGAGGGTGACGAGATGTTGTTCCGGGAGATGCGTGATCGCTACGGACGCTGGTTCGACGGCGGCATGGGTGCCGAGGCAATTCAAAAGCGCCTTGATTCCTTCGACCTTGCCGGTGAAGCGGCTGCGCTGAAGGAGATCGTCACGAACGGCAAAGGACAAAAGAAGACCCGTGCGCTCAAGCGCCTGAAAGTCGTTGCCGCGTTCTTGAACACGACCAATTCGCCCCGCGGCATGGTTCTTGACGCCGTTCCGGTAATCCCTCCGGATCTGCGCCCGATGGTTCAACTTGACGGCGGTCGATTCGCGACGTCGGACCTCAACGATCTCTACCGTCGGGTAATTAACCGCAACAACCGGTTGAAGAGGCTGTTGGATCTCGGCGCGCCGGAGATCATCGTCAACAACGAGAAGCGCATGTTGCAGGAGTCCGTGGATGCGCTGTTCGACAACGGCCGTCGCGGCCGTCCGGTGACGGGTCCGGGTAATCGTGCCCTGAAGTCGCTGTCCGACATGCTCAAGGGCAAGCAGGGTCGATTCCGCCAGAACCTGCTCGGTAAGCGCGTCGACTACTCAGGCCGATCTGTCATCGTCGTTGGGCCGCAGTTGAAGCTGCACCAATGCGGTCTGCCCAAGCAGATGGCACTTGAGCTCTTTAAGCCGTTCGTCATGAAGCGTCTTGTCGACCTCAACCACGCACAGAACATCAAGAGCGCGAAGCGCATGGTCGAACGGTCTCGTTCGATCGTGTGGGATGTCTTGGAAGAGGTCATCGCCGAGCATCCGGTGTTGTTGAACCGTGCGCCAACCTTGCACCGTTTAGGAATCCAGGCTTTCGAGCCGCAACTGATCGAGGGCAAGGCCATCCAGATTCATCCGCTGGTCTGCACCGCGTTCAACGCGGACTTCGACGGCGACCAGATGGCAGTTCACCTCCCGCTGTCGGCAGAAGCCCAGGCCGAGGCTCGCCTTCTCATGCTGTCCACGAACAACATCCTGTCTCCGGCGAACGGGCGACCGATCGCCACGCCGACCCAGGACATGGTGCTGGGCATCTACTTCCTGACGACCCAGAGCGGAGCGAATGCCTCGACGAAGGATGAAGAGCTCCCCTCGTACGCGAGCGTCGCCGAAGCGTTGATGGCCTTCGATGCGGGCGCGCTGGATCTGCAGGCACGCGTCAAGATCAGGATTGAAAACACCGAGCCGCCGCACGGGTGGCCGGTCCCCGAAGGCTGGGAAGCCGGACAGCCCTTCACTCTCATCACTACCCTCGGGCGGGCCCTGCTCAACGAAGCACTCCCCGCGGACTACCCCTTTGTGAACGACCAAGTGGACAAGAAGCTCCTGGGCGCCACGGTCAACCGACTCGCCGAGCGGTACTCCAAGGTGGAGGTCGCCGAGACCCTCGATGAGCTCAAGGCGCTCGGGTTCCGTTGGGCGACTCGCTCTGGTGTCACGATCTCCTTCTCCGACGTCGTCGCTCCTCCTGCCAAGGCCGGGCTTCTCGCTTCGGCGGAGGAAAAGGCAAGCAAGGTGCAGCAGCAGTACGAGCGCGGCCTAATCACCGACTCTGAGCGCCGCCAGGAGCTGATCGAGATCTGGACCCGGGCGACCGACGAAGTTGCCCGCGCCATGCAGGAGAACTTCCCCGAGACGAACCCCGTCCACATGATGGTGGACTCCGGGGCGCGTGGTAACTACATGCAGGTTCGACAGATCGCCGGAATGCGCGGTCTCGTGGCCAACCCGAAGGGCGAGATCATTCCCCGCCCGATTAAGTCCAATTTCCGCGAAGGACTGTCCGTCTTGGAGTACTTCATCTCCACACACGGTGCCCGCAAGGGTCTCGCCGACACTGCTTTGCGTACCGCGGACTCGGGATACCTGACACGCCGTCTCGTGGACGTTTCTCAGGACGTCATCGTTCGCGAGGTGGACTGCGGCACCGAGCGGGGTAGCGAGATCGTCATCGGCGAGAAGGTCGACGGAATCCTGCGACCCGTGGACAACCTTGACACGTCTGCCGCCACGCGAGTTCTCGCGCGCGACGTGGAGGTTGACGGAACCATTGTGGGAAACGCGGGGGAGCAGCTCGACGTGCCTCGCCTCGAAGCTCTCGTCGCTAGTGGCGCTGAGACCATCCGGGTTCGCACCGTACTCAACTGCGAGAGCTCGGTCGGAACCTGCGCGATGTGCTACGGATTGTCGATGGCGACCGGCAAGTTGGTGGACGTCGGTGAAGCAGTCGGCATCATCGCGGCGCAGTCCATTGGCGAGCCGGGAACCCAGCTGACTATGCGTACCTTCCACACCGGTGGTGTCGCGGGTGAGGACATCACGCACGGCCTTCCCCGCGTGGTCGAACTCTTCGAGGCTCGCACTCCCAAGGGTGTGGCACCGATCGCCGAAGTCAGCGGACGGATTCGAATCGAGGACACCGAGAAGGCGCGCAAGATCATCGTCGTCCCCGATGACGGCGCTGAGGAAGTTGCCCAGCAGGTCAGCAAGCGTGCGCGTCTGCTGACCGAGGATGGCGCCCACGTTGAGGTTGGCGAACAGTTGACGGTGGGAGCTGTCGACCCCAAGCAGGTGCTGCGCATCCTCGGCCCTCGGCAGGTGCAGTGGCACCTCGTGGACCAGGTCCAGGAGGTGTATCGCTCGCAGGGCGTGTCCATCCACGACAAGCACATCGAGGTCATCGTGCGCCAGATGCTGAAGCGGATCACGATCATCGATTCTGCGGACGCGCCTTTCCTTGCTGGAGAACTCGTCGAGCGGAGTGTCTTTGAGGCGCAAAACCGCCGCGTCGTGGCGGAAGGCGGAACGCCTGCTTCGGGACGTCCCGAGTTGATGGGGATCACCAAGGCCAGCCTCGCGACAGAGTCGTGGTTGTCGGCCGCTTCCTTCCAGGAGACGACCCGCGTGCTAACGGATGCCGCGATCCACGCGCGATCCGATTCGCTGCTCGGCCTCAAGGAAAACGTCATTCTGGGAAAGCTGATCCCCGCGGGAACGGGCATGCCGCAGTACCGCAACATCCGTGTCGAGCCGACCGAAGAAGCGAAGGCGGCGATGTACGCGACCTTCACCGGCTACGACGAGATGGACTACGCCGCGTTCGGAACCACGGGTGGAGCTGCTGTTCCGCTCGAGGAATTCAACTTCCGCGGATACTAAGTCTCCTCGGAGCAGTTCCCGCGGGTTAGTTGCTGGCGTTTAACCACCGGTGAAGTTCGCTGATGGAGTGAATGGGAAGATCGCCAATGGCTCCCCGCACCCCGATTGTGCTCATGCCCGCGGCGCGGCCCGCAGCGATACCCACGTCGGTGTCCTCGATGACGATGCAACCGTCGGCCGGGATGTCGAGCAAATCAGCGGCGCGCAGGTAACCGTCGGGGGCCGGTTTGCCGTCGGCGACCTGGTCGCGGGTGACCAGAACCGGCGGCTTCACTCTGGCGGCCGCGAGACGCACGCGAGCCAATTCGGCGTCGGCGCTGGTGTAGATGGCCCACGGCCACGACTGCACGTCGAGGAAGGCAAGAAGGTCACGTACCCCCTCCCTGGGCTCAATGCCCTCCACATCGTCGTACTGCAAGCGAAGTTGCTCGGCCGCCAACGAGGCGACGTCGTCGGGTGATGCGTGCGGAAACCACCGTGCAACGGTGACGTCTGCGGGCAAGCCATGGACCTCAGCCAGCACCGGCTCTGGGTCGAGACCGTGCATAGTCGCCCACGTGGCCCACGCACGGTCGACATTCGCATGGGACTCGATCAAGGTCCCGTCCATGTCGAACAGGAGTGCGGCCGGCCAACGCGTCATGGAGACATTGTTGTCGGTCCGATTTCTTCCCTATTCAAACGTTGCCCATACCAACCGGGGACTTTCCATGTCATGCTTGATCCATGACCCTGCCTCCTGAGTCCGGTAGCGATAATCCCAACGAACAGCCCATTCCAGATTCATCGAGTTCCGGAGCTGAACAAGGACTCCCGGCGGCAACTCCCCAGTGGCCATCGTCGCCGTCTGGACCGGGCGAGACCGGTTCCGCTGGTGATCCTGGGTACTCGGCCCAGCCGAGCCAACCCGAGTACCCGCCGTACCCGCCCTACCCGCCGCCGCCTGCGTACGGGCCGGCGCCAAAGACCTCGAACAACGCGGTCGCCGGGCTCGTCCTGTCGATCGTGTCGTGGGTGTTCTGCCCGATCATCCCAGCGATCATCGCTCTGGTTTTCGCCAGCAAGGCCCGCCGGGAGATCCTCGCCAGCAACGGCTGGGTGACCGGAACCGGCCTTGTCACCTCCGCGAAAATCGTCGCCTGGATCAATATCGGATTCTGGGCGGCGGTGACGATCATCTGGATCTTCATCCTCGTCATCGCCCTGATCACCGGGGCCTTCAACACGTCCTGACGGACACCCGGACCCGGGAACGAGACCCAGGCCTCAGACCTCACCCCGCCGGAGCGGGGGCGGCGCGCTACGTGGAAAGAGGGGGTAGGGGACCCCGGTTTTGACGGGAAATCCACCCCCGGGTACTGTTTCTCCCCGTGCCCGGCCCCGGGCACATCCTGCTGCGTGCTGCTTCCCCTTGAAGAGGTGCGCGGGCTCCCTGGGCGGTAGCTCGGGAGACGGGATCCAACCACGATGAGTCGGTTTTGTCCTGCGTTCACAAGGCGCGACACACCCGACCGCGTGGGTCGGACCCGCAGGAGGCAAAACAAGGAACGAAGAGCTAGGAGAGGCGCCAAGTGCCCACCATCCAGCAGCTGGTCCGCAAGGGCCGCCAGGACAAGGTCTCCAAGACCAAGGCACCTGCCCTGAAGGGCAGTCCGCAGCGTCGCGGCGTGTGCACGCGCGTCTACACGACGACACCGAAGAAGCCAAACTCCGCTCTCCGCAAGGTCGCCCGCGTCCGCCTCACCTCGGGTATCGAAATCACCGCGTACATCCCCGGTGTCGGGCACAACCTGCAAGAACACTCCATCGTCCTGGTCCGCGGAGGTCGAGTCCGTGATCTTCCCGGTGTCCGCTACAAGGTGGTCCGGGGCGCCCTCGACACCCAGGGCGTGAAGAACCGCAAGCAAGCCCGGTCTCACTATGGCGCGAAGAAGGAGAAGGGCTAATGCCGCGCAAAGGTCCCGCGGGTAAGCGGCCGATCGTCAACGATCCGGTGTACGGATCGCCGGTTGTCACCCAACTCATCAACAAGGTGCTTCTCGACGGCAAGCGTTCCAAGGCCGAGTCGGTCGTCTACGGCGCACTCGAAGGATGCCGCGAGAAGACCGGCACCGACCCGGTCCAAACCCTCAAGCGAGCGCTTGACAACGTTCGTCCCACTCTCGAGGTGCGCTCACGTCGCGTCGGCGGCGCCACCTACCAGGTCCCGGTAGAGGTGAAGCCCGTTCGCAGCACCACTCTGGCCATGCGCTGGTTGATCGCTTTCTCCCGGCAGCGCCGCGAGAAGACCATGACGGAACGTCTCATGAACGAAATCCTCGATGCTTCTAACGGCCTGGGCGCCAGCGTCAAGAAGCGCGAAGACATACACAAGATGGCGGAGTCCAACAAGGCCTTCGCTCACTATCGCTGGTAATCGCCCACAAGGCCTGAGAAAGCAACGGAGTTCATAGTGTCCACCGCACTAGGTATCGACCTCGCCAGGGTCCGCAACATCGGCATCATGGCGCACATCGATGCTGGCAAGACCACAACCACCGAGCGGATCCTGTATTACACGGGGATCAACTACAAGATCGGTGAAGTTCACGATGGCGCGGCCACGATGGACTGGATGGAGCAAGAGCAGGAGCGCGGCATCACGATTACTTCGGCTGCCACCACCTGCCAGTGGAAAGACCACACGATCAACATCATCGACACCCCAGGGCACGTGGACTTCACGGTTGAGGTGGAGCGTTCGCTTCGTGTCCTCGACGGTGCGGTCGCCGTTTTCGATGGCGTCGCCGGAGTGGAACCGCAGTCGGAGACGGTCTGGCGTCAGGCCGACCGCTACAGCGTTCCGCGGATGTGCTTCATCAACAAGCTTGACCGCACCGGAGCCGACTTCTACATGTGCGTCGACATGATCATCTCCCGCCTGAATGCAGTACCGCTCGTATTGCAGCTGCCAATCGGCAACGAAGCCGACTTCATCGGCGTGGTCGACCTGGTCGGCATGCGCGCCCTGACGTGGCGTGGAGAAACCTCGCTGGGCGAGGACTACGCGGTGGAGGAAATCCCCGCCGATATGCAGGCCAAGGCCGACGAGTGGCGCGAGAAGTTGCTGGAAACGCTGTCCGAGAATGACGACGCAGTCATGGAGAAGTACCTCGAGGGCGAAGAGCTTTCCGAGCAGGAGATCAAGGACGGAATCCGCCGCGCCACCCTGGCCGCCTCCGTCACCCCGGTCCTGACGGGAACGGCATTCAAGAACAAGGGTGTCCAGCCCATGCTCGACGCGGTGCTCGACTTCCTTCCTTCCCCCATCGACGTCGAGGCTGTCGAAGGCCACAAGATGGGCAACGAGGAAGAGTTGATGACCCGCAAGCCCAGCGAGGACGAACCGTTCAGCGCCCTGGCCTTCAAGATCATGTCCGATCCCCACCTCGGCAAGCTCACCTACGTACGTGTCTACTCCGGATCGCTGCAGACCGGAACCCAGGTCCTCAATAGCACCAAGGACCGCAAGGAGCGGATCGGAAAGATCTACCGAATGCACGCCAACAAGCGCGAGGAGATCGACGCCACGGGCGCCGGCGACATCGTTGCTGTCATGGGGCTGAAGGACACCACCACAGGAGACACCCTGTGCGATTCGGGTAATCCCGTCGTACTGGAGTCGATGACCTTCCCGGAGCCGGTTATCTCCGTGGCGATCGAGCCGAAGACCAAGTCCGACCAAGAGAAGCTCGGCACGGCCATCCAGCGACTCGCGGAAGAGGATCCGACGTTCCGCGTCAGCACCAACGAGGAGACCGGCCAAACGATCATCGAGGGTATGGGCGAGCTCCACCTCGAGGTGCTTGTCGACCGCATGAAGCGCGAGTTCAAAGTCGAGGCGAACGTCGGTAAGCCGCAGGTCGCCTACCGGGAAACACTCACCAAGCCGGTTGCCAAGGTCGAGTACACGCACAAGAAGCAGACCGGTGGCTCAGGACAGTTCGGCCGGGTCATCATTGCCGTCGAGCCCAACAACGAAGAAGGTGGCGGTTACCTGTTCGAGAACAAGGTGACCGGTGGGCGCATCCCGCGGGAGTACATCCCCTCGGTGGATGCTGGCTGCCAAGAGGCGATGGAGAACGGTGTTCTCGCTGGATATCCCATGGTAGATGTCAAGGTCACTCTCCTCGACGGCGCGTACCACGACGTCGACTCCTCTGAACTCGCGTTCAAGATCGCCGGATCCATGGCGTTCAAGGACGCAGCCAACCGCGCCAAGCCGGCGCTCCTTGAACCGATGATGGCCGTCGAAGTCACCACACCAGAGGACTTCATGGGCGACGTCATCGGTGATCTGAACTCCCGACGTGGTCAAGTGCAGGCGATGGAGGAGCGTTCGGGCGCTCGCGTCGTCACGGCACTCGTTCCGCTGTCGGAGATGTTCGGCTATGTGGGCGATCTTCGCAGTCGCACTCAGGGTCGGGCGAGTTACAGCATGCAATTCGACTCCTACGCTCAGGTCCCCCAGGCCGTGGCAACGGAGATCATCGCGAAGGCTCGCGGCGAATAGTCGCGGATCACAATAAAAGAAGAGAACAAACCGTAATAACCGATCCGCGCAACGCCGGACGGCATAAGACAAGGGAGAACGCACGTGGCCAAGGCCAAGTTCGAGCGGACCAAGCCGCATATCAACATCGGCACCATCGGTCATATTGACCATGGCAAGACGACGCTGACTGCAGCCATCACGAAGGTGCTGCATGACCGCTACCCCGATGTCAACCCCTTCACACCTTTCGATGAGATCGATAAGGCTCCGGAGGAGCGGCAGCGCGGTATCACCATTTCGATCGCGCACGTCGAGTACGAGACAGAGGCTCGCCACTACGCACACGTGGACTGCCCCGGTCACGCCGACTACATCAAGAACATGATCACCGGCGCCGCGCAGATGGACGGCGCCATCCTCGTGGTCGCGGCCACCGACGGACCGATGCCCCAGACCAAGGAGCACGTGCTTCTTGCCCGTCAGGTGGGCGTGCCGGCCATCGTTGTTGCGCTGAACAAGTGCGACATGGTGGACGACGAGGAGCTCATCGAGCTCGTTGAGATGGAGGTTCGCGAGCTCCTCAGCAGCTACGAATTCCCCGGTGACGACGTCCCTGTGGTCCGCGTTGCTGCCTTCCCGGCTCTCCAGGGAGACGAGAAGTGGGCCGAGTCGATCATGGAGCTCATGGGTGCGGTCGATGAGTACATCGCCACTCCCGAGCGCGAGATCGACATGCCGTTCTTGATGCCGATCGAAGATGTCTTTACGATCACTGGTCGCGGCACCGTTGTCACGGGTCGTATCGAGCGTGGCATGGTCAAGGTGAACGAGGAGATTGAGATCGTCGGCATTCGCCCAGGCGAGGCGCAGAAGACGATAGTCACCGGCGTCGAGATGTTCCGCAAGTTGCTCGACGAGGGCCAAGCGGGCGAGAACGTCGGCTTGCTGCTGCGTGGCACCAAGCGCGAGGACGTTGAGCGCGGTCAGGTCTGCTGCAAGCCCGGTTCGATCACCCCGCACACGGAGTTCGAGGCGCAGGCTTACATCCTTTCTAAGGATGAGGGTGGACGGCACACTCCGTTCTTCAACAACTACCGTCCGCAGTTCTACTTCCGGACGACCGACGTCACCGGTGTCGTGCACCTGCCCGAGGGCAAGGACATGGTTATGCCGGGTGACAACACGGACATGCGCGTCGAGCTGATTCAGCCCGTCGCTATGGACGAGGGTCTGCGGTTCGCGATCCGTGAAGGTGGCCGCACCGTCGGTGCTGGCCGCGTCACGAAGATCCTGAACTAGGAGGCCGCCGCCGCTTCGTGGTGGGCGGTGCGACCCACCGCCCACCACGGCATTCGGCACCAGCAAGAGCCAGCTCGCTTATTTGAGGCACCAGACATCGACGCACGAACGAGAAGAAGGACGGCAAGCCACCATGGCGGCACAGAAGATCCGCATCAGGCTCAAGGCCTATGACCACGAGGTAATCGACTCCTCGGCGAAGAAGATCGTCGAGACGGTTACCCGTACCGGTGCGCAGGTGGCTGGACCGGTGCCGCTACCGACCGAGAAGAACGTCTACTGCGTCATCCGCTCTCCTCACAAGTACAAGGACTCTCGCGAACACTTCGAGATGCGAACGCACAAGCGACTCATCGACATTCTAGACCCGACACCGAAGACCGTTGATTCACTTATGCGCCTCGACCTGCCGGCTGGTGTCGATATCGAGATCAAGCTGTAGGGGATAGATCATGTCGAGAACAATCAAGGGCGTCCTGGGCTCCAAGCTCGGTATGACGCAGATCTGGGATGACAACAACCGTGTCGTCCCAGTCACCGTCGTTCAGGTTGGACCGTGTGTCGTGACGCAGGTTCGTACCCCGGAAACGGACGGGTACGACGCCGTGCAGTTGGGTTTTGGGGCCATCGATCCGCGCAAGGTGAACAAGCCGATGAGCGGTCACTTCTCGAAAGCTGGCGTGACCCCGCGGCGCCATCTCGTCGAGCTGCGCACCGCCGATGCGTCCGAATACACCCTCGGTCAAGAACTCGGCGCAGACACCTTCGAGGCCGGGCAGCGAGTCGACGTTGTCGGGACAACCAAGGGCAAAGGTTTTGCCGGTGTCATGAAGCGGCATGGCTTCCACGGGTTGCGCGCGTCGCACGGCGTGCAACGCAAGCACCGCTCACCGGGTTCCATCGGCGGCTGCGCGACTCCGGGGCGTGTCTTCAAGGGCATGCGGATGGCTGGTCGCATGGGCTCTGATCGTCAGACCACGCAAAACCTGACGGTTGCTGGAGTGGACACCGAGAAAGGTCTGCTGCTGCTCAAGGGCGCCGTCCCGGGCCCCAAGGGTGGTCTCGTTCTCGTCACGACGGCCGCCAAGGAAGCTATGAAGGAGGTCAGCGCATGACGTCGGTAGATGTTCTCGACCCGGCAGGTAAGAAGTCGGGCTCGGTCGATCTCCCCGCGGAGGTCTTCGACGTTCAGGTCAACGTCCCCCTTATCCATCAGGTGGTCGTCGCCCAGCTCGCTGCAGCGCGACAGGGGTCGCACAACACCAAAACGCGGGCGGAGGTCCGCGGTGGTGGACGCAAGCCGTACAAGCAGAAGGGAACGGGCCGTGCCCGTCAAGGGTCTATCCGGGCGCCGCAGTTCACCGGCGGTGGCATCGTGCACGGGCCATCCCCGCGTGACTACACCCAACGCACTCCCAAGAAGATGAAGACGGCCGCCCTGCGCGGCGCGCTGTCCGATAGGGCACGGGACGGACTTGTGCACCTAGTCACGACTTTTGCGTCTGAGGACGTCCCGTCCACCAAGGCCGCGGTGGCAGCGCTCGCTGCAGTCGGGGTTGAGGGTGGCTGCCTGGCCGTCGTCACCCGTGACGAGGAGGCATCGTGGCTCAGCCTTCGCAACCTGCCGGAGGTCATGGTGGTCGCACCGGATCAGTTGAACACTTACGACGTCCTGGTTAACGACCGCGTTGTGTTCACCCGGGCGGCTTTCGATGTCTTCGTCGCTGGACCGGCATCCGGCAAGGGAGCCAAGGCCGTCGCATCGGAAAGCGAGGTGGGCGCATGAGGATCGCCGACCCCAGGGACGTACTCATCTCCCCCGTTGTCTCCGAGAAGAGTTACGGCTTGCTCGATGAGAACAAATACACGTTCATGGTTGCCCCAGATGCCAACAAGACCCAGATCAAGCTGGCGGTTGAGCAGGTGTTCGGTGTGAAGGTGACCGGCGTGAACACCAACAACCGTGAAGGTAAGCGGGTGCGTACCCGGTCCGGGTGGGGGCGTCGTGCGGCTACAAAGCGCGCGATCGTCACCGTTGCCGCTGGCGACCGCATTGACATCTTCGGAGGCCCGGTCTCCTGACCGGCGTGAATTGACGAGATAGAAGGAACGGACACACGATGGCAATTCGTAGGTACAAGCCCACGACCCCCGGTCGTCGCGGCTCGAGCGTTGCCGATTTCGTCGAGGTCACGCGGTCGGAACCCGAGAAGTCTCTGCTGCGGCCACTGTCGAAGTCGGGCGGTCGAAACAACTCAGGAAAGATCACAACTCGACATAAGGGCGGTGGTCACAAACGCGCCTATCGACTCATCGATTTCAAGAGAGCCGATAAGGACGGCGTGCCCGCCAAGGTCGCTCACATCGAGTACGACCCCAACCGCACCGCACGCATCGCACTTCTGCACTTCGCCGACGGCGAGAAGCGCTACATCATTGCTCCGGAGAAGTTGAAGCAAGGTGACCGCGTCGAGACTGGCCCCAGTGCTGACATCAAGCCCGGCAACAACTTGCCACTGCGCAACATTCCAGTGGGAACCGTCATCCACGCGGTGGAGATCAAGCCGGGTGGGGGAGCCAAGATCGCACGATCTGCCGGAGCCAGCGTGCAGTTGGTCGCGAAAGATGGCCCCTACGCGCAGTTGCGTATGCCGTCCGGAGAGATTCGCAACGTGGATCTGCGTTCTCGTGCGACGGTCGGCGAGGTCGGGAATGCCGAGCAGTCGAACATCAACTGGGGTAAGGCCGGCCGAATGCGATGGAAGGGCAAGCGCCCGACGGTTCGTGGCGTGGCCATGAACCCGGTCGACCACCCACACGGCGGTGGAGAAGGAAAGACCTCCGGCGGCCGTCACCCCGTCAATCCGAAGGGTCGCCCCGAGGGTCGCACTCGCAAGGCCAAGAAGGCCAGCGACAAGTTCATCGTCCGCCGCCGCAAGACCGGCAAGAAGCGCTAGGGGATCAGCAGATGCCACGCAGCCTGAAGAAGGGCCCGTTCGTCGACGACCACCTCATCAAGAAGGTGGACGCGCAAAACGAGTCGGGGTCCAAGAACGTGATCAAGACCTGGTCGCGCCGATCCATGATCGTGCCGGCCATGCTCGGACACACGATCGCCGTCCACGACGGGCGCAAGCACGTCCCGGTGTTCGTCAGCGAGAACATGGTGGGACACAAACTCGGTGAGTTTGCACCCACGCGGACGTTCAAGGGTCACGTGAAAGACGACCGCAAGACCAATCGCCGCTAGGGCACCACCACACCGAACCAACTACCAGTCACGACGAGCGAGCAAGGGGAAAGCAATGGAAGCCAGGGCCCAAGCGCGGTACGTCCGCGTCACGCCCATGAAGGCACGGCGCGTCATCGACCTCATCCGTGGGATGCAGGCGGGAGACGCGCAAGACGTGCTGCGGTTCGCTCCACAGGCTGCGAGTGAACCGGTGGGCAAGGTGCTCGCGAGTGCGATTGCCAACGCCGCGAACAACCACGGCATGCAAGCCCGCGACCTGGTGATCGCCCAGGCTTTCGTGGACGAGGGCCCCACACTCAAGCGCATTCGCCCCCGCGCGCAAGGACGCGCCTACCGAGTTGGCAAGCGGACCAGCCACATCACCGTTGTCGTCTCTGATGGCGTCGTTATCGAGCAGGATGTCCGCCCGGCGAAGGCGAAGGCGACGACACCCGCGGCACCCAAGACAGCTGAGGAACCCGCCGAGAAGAGCACTGCGAAGAAGTCGACTGAGAAGAGCACTGCGAAGAAGTCGACTGAGAAGAGCACTGCGAAGAAGTCGCCTGAGAAGAGCGCTACGAAGAAGTCGCCTGAGAAGAGCGCTACGAAGAAGTCGACTGAGAAGAGCGCTACGAAGAAGTCGACTGAGAAGAGCACCGCGAAGAAGTCGACCGCGAAGAAGGCGACCGCCAAGAAGTCGACAACGAAGAAGACGACCGCCAAGAAGGAAGAGGACTGATCGTGGGACAGAAAGTCAACCCGCACGGCTTCCGGCTGGGCGTGACCACCGACTTCACCTCTCGTTGGTTCGCCGACGATGTCAAGAAGGGACAGCGCTACCGCGACTACGTCGAAGAGGACGTGAAGATTCGCAAGCTGCTGAGTCAAGGCATGGAGCGAGCCGGCATCGCGAAGGTCGAGATCGAGCGCACCCGAGAGCGGGTTCGGGTGGATATCCATACCGCGCGCCCGGGCATCGTCATCGGTCGTCGCGGCGCCGAAGCGGACAGAATTCGCGGCGACCTCGAGAAGCTGACCGGCAAGCAGGTGCAATTGAACATCCTCGAGGTGAAGAACCCCGAGATCGAGTCTCAGTTGGTTGCTCAGGGCATTGCTGAGCAGTTGTCGAGCCGGGTGGCCTTCCGCCGTGCGATGCGCAAGGGCATGCAAAGCGCGATGAAGGCGGGAGCCAAGGGCATCCGTGTTCAGGTCTCCGGCCGCTTGGGTGGCGCGGAAATGTCGCGGACGGAGTTCTATCGCGAGGGACGCGTTCCTTTGCACACGCTGCGCGCGGATATCGATTACGGCTTCTACGAGGCCCGCACCACTTTTGGTCGCATCGGCGTCAAGGTGTGGATCTATAAGGGTGAAGCTCTTGGCTCACGGGCAGAAAGGGAAGCCGCCGCCGCGGCAGCTCGTTTGAGTGGCCAGCGCTCGCGACCGGAGCGGCCGCGACGAGGTCGTCGGGACGACGAATCACCCACCACCGCAGAAGCTCCGGCAGAAGTCATTGCCACCGAGGGGTCGGCGGCACCGGCTGAAGCAGCGCCCGCAGGACAGGAGGGCTGATCATGTTGATACCTCGAAGGGTCAAGCACCGTAAGCAGCACCACCCGACGCGGTCGGGTGCTGCCAAGGGTGGCACGCGTGTCACTTTCGGTACCTACGGTATTCAGGCTCTCGAACCGGCCTACGTAACAAACCGGCAGATCGAGGCGGCCCGTATCGCGATCACCCGCCACGTCAAGCGTGGTGGTCAGGTGTGGATCAACATCTACCCGGACCGTCCGTTGACCAAGAAGCCAGCGGAGACGCGCATGGGATCCGGAAAAGGATCTCCCGAGTGGTGGGTGGCCAACGTCAAGCCGGGACGGGTCATGTTTGAGTTGTCCTATCCGGACGAAGCATTGGCGCACGAGGCGCTGATGCGGGCGGTGCACAAACTTCCGATGAAATGTCGAATCATTCGACGCGATGAAGCAGGTGAGGACTAATGGCAGTGGGTATAGCAGCAGGTGAGCTGCGCAACTTGACGCAAGAAGAGCTCGTGACGAAGCTTCGCGAGTCGAAGGAAGAACTCTTCAACCTTCGATTCCAAGGTGCTACTGGTCAGTTGGAAAGCCACGGCCGTCTTCGCGCCGTCCGCAAGGACATCGCTCGCATCTACACGATCATGCGGGAACGGGAACTCGGAATCACCCCCATGCTCGAGATGTCAGACGATGCCGGCGACGGCGAGGAGGGTGCCGCATGAGCGCCACGCAAACGCAAGCCCGCGGCTACCGCAAGGTCCGCGAAGGTCTCGTCGTGAGCGACAAGATGAACAAGACCGTCGTCGTTGCCGTCGAAGACCGCTTCAAGCACCCGATGTACGGCAAAGTCGTTCGCCGGACCAGCAAGTTGAAGGCGCACGATGAGCAAAACTCCGCGGGTGTAGGTGACCGCGTCCTGCTCATGGAGACGAGACCGATGTCGGCCACGAAACGGTGGCGCGTGGTCGAGGTTTTGGAGAAGGCCAAGTAGAAAAGCCGGCCGCAAGCAGCAGTCGGAGGGGTTCCGCCAGGCTCGAACAGAGAACCGGCAGACGATCAGGAGAGAATCAGTGATCCAGCAAGAGTCGCGATTGCGAGTCGCCGATAACACCGGCGCCAAGGAGATCTTGTGCATCCGGGTACTCGGTGGCTCAGGACGACGTTACGCAGGGGTCGGAGACGTCATCGTCGCCACCGTCAAGGACGCCATCCCCGGTGGCGGAATCAAGAAGGGCGAGGTGGTTAAGGCCGTCATCGTCCGCACCAGGAAAGAGCGTCGCCGCCCGGATGGGTCGTACATTCGCTTTGATGAGAACGCTGCGGTGATTCTTAAGGGTGAGAACGAGCCTCGCGGAACACGCATCTTCGGGCCGGTCGGCCGGGAGCTGCGCGACAAGAAGTTCATGAAGATCATCTCTCTCGCCCCGGAGGTGCTGTAGCTATGAGCAAACTCCACGTTCGCAAGGGCGACACCGTCCAGGTGATCACGGGCAAGGATCGCGGTCTGACTGGCAAAGTAATCGAGGTATACCTGGATTCTGATCGGGTGATCGTTGAAGGTGTCAACCGAATCAAGAAGCACACGCGGGTAGGCCAAAGCGCCCGCGGCGCGAAAACCGGCGGCATCGTGACGACCGAGGCCTCCGTTCATGTCTCCAATGTGATGGTTGTCGATCCGGAAGACGGCCGACCTACCCGCATTGGATACCGCAAGGAAAAAGTCGAAAAGCGTCGTCCGGACGGATCCACCTACGAGTCGGAGCGAAGCGTCCGGATCTCCAAGCGCACAGGGAAGGATCTGTGATGGCTACCGATACCAAGGCGCGACTGAAGGCGCGTTACCGCGAAGAGATCGTGCCGGGTCTGCAAAGCGAATTCGGTTACTCGAACATCATGCAGGTTCCCACGGTCACCAAGGTCGTCGTGAACATGGGCGTCGGTGAAGCCGCACGGGACTCGAAGTTGATCGAGGGTGCCATACGAGACCTCACGGAGATCACCGGTCAAAAGCCGCAGATCACCAAGGCACGCAAGTCGATCGCTCAGTTCAAGTTGCGTGAGGGTCAGCCGATCGGTGCGCACGTGACGTTGCGCGGGGATCGGATGTGGGAGTTCCTCGACCGTCTCCTGTCGATCGCGTTACCGCGAATTCGTGACTTCCGTGGACTGTCTCCCAAGCAGTTCGACGGGAACGGCAACTACACATTCGGTCTGAGCGAGCAATCGGTTTTCCACGAAATCGACCAGGACAAGATCGACCGCACGCGGGGCATGGACATCACCGTCGTGACCACCGCAACCAACGATGACGAGGGACGCGCGCTGCTTCGGCTGCTGGGCTTCCCGTTCAAGGAGGCGTAGGCCATGGCGAAGAAGGCGTTGATCGAGAAGCAGCGCAAGACCCCCAAGTTCAAGGTGCGGGCATACACCCGCTGCACCAAGTGCGGTCGCCCACACTCGGTGTACCGCAAGTTCGGCTTGTGCCGCGTGTGTCTTCGCGAGATGGCCCACGCGGGCGAGCTACCAGGAGTCACGAAAAGCAGTTGGTAACGACGCCGCAGGTCCTCAGCGACAGCAGGGGAAACCACGGCGAGGAAGGCCGGTAGGCCATGACAATGACAGACCCGATCGCGGACATGCTTGCCCGTCTGCGTAACGCCAATTCGGCGTACCACGAGGACGTGGCTATGCCGCACTCCAAGATCAAGGCGAACATCGCTGAGATTCTGAAGTCGGAGGGCTACATCGCCAGCTACGACGTGGCGGACGCTGAAGTCGGCAAGACACTCACCTTGCAGCTCAAGTTCGGCCCGTCCCGCGAGAGGTCGATCGCGGGGTTGCGTCGTGTCTCAAAGCCCGGATTGCGCGTATACGCCAAAAGCTCGTCGCTGCCGCGGGTACTCGGTGGGCTCGGCATCGCCATCTTGTCGACGTCGAACGGATTGCTGACGGACCGACAGGCTTCGAAGAAGGGCGTAGGTGGGGAAGTCCTCGCCTACGTTTGGTAGGGAGGAGCACCATGTCACGTATTGGCAAGATGCCCATTCCTGTTCCGTCGGGTGTCACGACGTCCATTGATGGTCGATCGGTGACCGTCACCGGCCCAAAGGGGTCCCTGAGCCACGATGTTGCCGATCCCATCACCATCGCCGAAGAAGACGGCAGCCTGGTTGTCCAGCGTCCGAACGATGAGAGTTCTTCGAAGTCGCTCCACGGCCTGACGCGCACGCTTGTCAGCAACATGGTCACCGGCGTGACAGAGGGCTACTCCAAGACCCTCGAGATCGTGGGCACCGGCTACAAGGTGACGGCCAAGGGTCAGGATCTGGAGTTCGCTCTGGGTTACAGCCACTCGATCACGGTCAAGGCCCCCGACGGCATCTCGTTCGCCGTAGAGAGCCCGACCCGCTTCTCGGTGGCCGGAATCGACAAGCAACTGGTCGGTGAGACAGCGGCGAACATTCGCAAGTTGCGCAAGCCGGAGCCCTACAAGGGTAAGGGTGTTCGGTACGAGAACGAAGTCATCCGTCGCAAGGCCGGAAAGGCGGGCAAGTAGCGATGAGCACGAACACATACGGCGTGAAGTTGGGCTCTGGCAACAAAGTTGCCGTCGGGCGCAAGCGCCGCCACATTCGAGTCCGCAAGAAGGTTTCGGGAACCGCAGAGCGGCCACGGCTGGTCGTGACTCGATCCGCGCGACACATGACGGCTCAGGTCGTCGATGACGTTGCCGGTCACACACTCGCCTCCGCTTCCACGATGGAGTCCGAGATGCGCGGGCTTGGTGACGACAAGACAGCAAAGGCTCGCAAGGTCGGCCAATTGGTCGCTGAGCGAGCGAAAGCCGCCGGCATTGGAACGGTTATCTTCGATCGCGGGGGAAACCGGTTCCATGGACGTGTCGCGGCCCTCGCCGAGGGTGCACGCGAAACCGGCCTGGACTTCTGAGACGACCGAGAGCGAAAGAGGAAAACATGTCAGGAACCGACCGACGCGGAGGCGGCGAACGCCGTGACCGCAAGGAGCGGACGCCGCGCGAGGAGAAGTCAAATCACCTCGAGCGCGTTGTGTCGATTAATCGTGTCGCGAAGGTCGTCAAGGGTGGTCGTCGCTTCAGCTTCACCGCGCTTGTTGTCGTTGGCGACGGTGACGGCATGGTGGGAGTGGGCTACGGCAAAGCAAAAGAAGTCCCGGCCGCCATTGCGAAGGGTGTAGAAGAGGCGAAGAAGAATTTCTTCCGCGTTCCTCGGATTCAAGGCACGATTCCACACCCGATCACCGGCGAAGCCGCAGCGGGCGTGGTGTTGCTCCGCCCGGCAGCCCCCGGTACGGGTGTCATCGCCGGAGGACCGGTTCGTGCGGTCTTGGAGTGTGCCGGAGTCCATGACGTTCTGAGCAAGTCACTGGGATCCGACAACGCGATCAACATCGTGCACGCAACCGTTGCCGCGCTGCAGATGTTGGAGCCCCCCGAGGCTGTCGCGGCACGTCGAGGTCTCCCGCTCGAGGACGTCGCACCGGCCGCCATGCTCCGTGCCAGGGCAGGGGCAGGGTCGTGATGACACAGTTGAAAGTGACGCAGCGCAAATCCGAGATCGGTGGAACCAGCAATCAACGCAATACTCTGCGTTCCCTGGGTCTCAAGCGAATCGGCGACGTCGTCGTGAAAGAAGATCGACCCGAGATTCGCGGCATGGTGAACACCGTGTCTCATCTGGTCGACGTCGAGGAGGTTAACTGACATGGCACTGAAGGTTCATCACCTGCGACCCGCACCTGGGGCTCACACCCCAAAGACCCGCAAGGGGCGCGGCGAAGGGTCGAAGGGAAAGACTGCCGGTCGCGGAACCAAGGGCACTAAGGCCCGGGGTACCGTTCCTGCCTCTTTCGAGGGCGGTCAGATGCCGTTGCACATGCGGATCCCGAAGTTGAAGGGATTCAAGAATCCCAACAAGGTCGACTTCCAGGTCGTCAATGTCGCAACCATCAACAAGCTCTTCCCCGAGGGAGGGGACGTGACGGTAAGCGATCTGGTGGCCAAGGGTGCTGTTCGCTCTGGTCAGCCCGTCAAGGTTTTGGGGCAGGGGGAGATCAGCGTGGCGGTGACGGTTACTGCAAACAAGTTCTCCTCGAGCGCTCGTGACAAAATCGACGCTGCCGGAGGCTCGACGATCGATCTGTAGGTAGCGTGGGGTAGGAGTCACGGATTCGAGTTACCCCGCAGGCAAGGCCAGGTGGTTGGTGTGAAGGCACTCGTCACCGGTGAAGGTGTCCGAGAGGAGGGGAGGACCTGATGCACATCAGTGCGTTTGGGGCTGCACTGCGGACCCCCGACCTGCGTAGGAAGATCCTTTTCACCCTCGGGCTGTTGGGGCTGTATCGACTTGGTGCCGTCCTGCCTACTCCGGGAGTCGACTACGCCGCGATCCAGCGGTGTATCGACGTGGTCCAGGACAACTCCGTATACGCGCTCATCAATCTCTTTAGTGGCGGCGCACTTTTGCAGCTGAGCGTATTCGCGCTCGGCATCATGCCGTACATCACGGCCAGCATCATCTTGCAACTGCTAACCGTTGTGATTCCTCGGCTCGAAACTCTGAAGAAGGACGGGCAGGCTGGTCAGGCCAAGATCACCCAGTACACGCGCTACGTGACTATTGGTCTCGCGGTGCTCCAATCGACGGCCATCTTGTCTCTGGCGCGCACTCCCGGGGCGCTGTTCAGCGGCTGCAACGAAACAATCATTCCCAATCAAGGCATCTGGGTAATTCTCGTCATGGTCGTCGTCATGACGGCGGGTACCGCGGTCGTCATGTGGTTCGGAGAACTTATTACCGAGCGCGGCGTCGGCAACGGTATGAGCGTCCTGATCTTCACGGCGATCATCGCCACGATTCCCGCTCAATTCGCGGGAATCCTTGGTAGCCGGGGAGCCTTCACTTTCACGGTCACGGTGCTCGTCGGACTCGCGGTTATCGCCTTCGTCGTTTTCGTCGAGCAAGCCCAGAGGCGCGTACCGGTTCAGTACGCCAAGCGCATGGTCGGCCGCCGCATGTACGGAGGAACATCAACGTACATCCCGCTGAAAGTCAACATGGCCGGCGTCATTCCCGTGATCTTCGCGTCGTCACTGTTGTTCCTGCCAACCTTGTTCGTGCAGCTGACGGGGAGCCAGGCTGCATGGGCACAGTGGGTCCAACAGAACTTCGGCACGGGCTCAGGAACGTGGTACTTACTCACGTACTTCCTGCTGGTGATTTTCTTCTGTTATTTCTACGTCTCGATCACTTTCAATCCGACCGATGTCGCCGACAACATGAAGAAGTACGGCGGCTTCATTCCGGGTATTCGCGCCGGCAAGCCGACCGCCGACTATCTCGACTACGTCCTGACACGGCTGACGGCACCTGGCTCGCTATACCTCGGACTGATCGCGGTGCTTCCCGTCTTCGCGTTCGGAGGTCTCGGTGTGGCCGGCGACTTCATCTTCGGCGGAACCAGTTTGTTGATCATGGTTGGTGTCGGACTCGACACCGTCAAGCAGATCGAATCCCAGTTGCAGCAGCGGAACTACGAAGGCTTCCTGGGCTAGGTACGCATATGCGTCTTGTTTTCATGGGACCCCCGGGTGCCGGCAAAGGAACCCAAGCGGGAGTCCTTGCGGGTCGACTGGGAGTTCCGCATATCTCCACCGGGGACATCTTTCGGGCAAACGTCGCGCAGGGAACGGAACTAGGGGAACAGGCGAAGACGTTCATGGATGCCGGGGAGTACGTGCCCGATTCGATCACCAACGCCATGGTGCGCGACCGCCTCACCCACGACGACTGCCGACCGGGTTTTCTTCTCGACGGGTTCCCGCGCACGGTCGAGCAAGTGGCCGAACTCGACGCCATGCTCACCTCCTCCGGCCACCACCTCAATGTTGTGGTCGAGCTCACCGTAGACGTCGACGAGGTCGTATCGCGGCTTGTCAAGCGTGCCCAGGAGCAAGGGCGAACCGATGACACCGAGGATGTGATTCGCCGCCGCCTCGAGGTGTACGCCGATCAGACGGCACCCTTGATTGAGACTTACTTTCATCGAGGACTGCTGACGAAGGTCGATGGCATGGGCACGGTCGACCGGGTCAGTGAGCGACTACTGGCTGTCGTCGCCAGCGGCTGATGTTCGGCAAGAGCAAACCGATGGAGATCAAGTCGGTCGACGAACTCGCGCTCATGCGGGAGGCCGGGCTTGTTGTAGCCAAGACGTTGGAGAAGATCCGGTCGGAAATTGCCGTGGGAATGACAACGGCGGACTTGGACGCCCTTGCCCGGGAGAGCATCGCCGGCCATGGAGCGACATCGTCCTTCCTCGGATATCACGGATTTCCGGCCGTGATCTGTGCGTCGGTCAACGACGAAGTTGTCCATGGAATACCGGGGGAGAGGGTGATCGAATCCGCTGACATCGTTTCGATCGACTGCGGTGCCATCATCGAAGGCTGGCACGGCGATGCCGCGATATCGATCGTCATGCCTGATGCCGGCGGAGACATTCACACGTTGTCCGAGGCGACTCAATCGTCGCTGTGGGCTGGGCTGGCGCAGGCACGGGTAGGTCATCACTTGTCGGACATCGGGCACGCCGTCGAGGAATGCATCCGGGGTGCCGGAGGGTACGGAATCGTGGAGGAGTACGTAGGGCACGGCATCGGATCTGAGATGCACATGCATCCGCCAGTGCCGAATTACGGACGTCCGGGCCGTGGCCCCCGTCTCGAGGCGGGAATGGCTCTCGCCATCGAGCCGATGGTGACGATGGGGACCGCCAATGTTCAGGTACTCGATGATCAGTGGACCGTCGTGACCTCCGACGGCGCGGCAGCGGCGCATTGGGAGCATTCGGTCGCCATTACTGATGAAGGGCCATGGGTGCTTACGTCACTGGAAGGCACCCGTCTGTAACGTGTCTGCGATGTTCGTCGCGCGCCCTATTTTCAGTGGTGGCACGGGGAGAAGTGGCACAACGATCCTTGCGAAGCTACTCCGCTGCCATCCGGGAGTGCGTGCGAGCAAGCCGCTCGAAATTCGTTGTGTGACGGACTCCGCCGGGCTGCTGGATGTGTGTCTCGGGCCGAGTGATCATGCACCGTTGACGGTGAAGCTTCTTGCGTTGGTTCCCGGAGGAGTGGTGTGGCAATTCAAATCCCGCATGCGAAGGCAGTGGTGGGATCGCACGAATCGGCTTGGAAGATCGAGTGGGCTGCATCGGGCGATGTCGGCACAGCAACGGGAGGAGATGATCCGCAAGCTCCACTCGAGTGTGAAAGCGGACCCGGCAAGCGCCGGTCGAGAGTTCCTAGATGACCTGATGAAAGTGCAGGGGGTTACGTTTGAACGATTCTGGGTGGACACATCACCTCCGAACGCCGTTTGCGCCGACCGCATCTTCCAGGTCGCACCCGATGCTCTCTTCGTGCACATGGTGCGCGATGGACGTGACACCGCCGCATCGGTGATGGCGGAGCCATGGGGGCCATCCAGTCCCCAGGCGGCGATTGCCTGGTGGGAGGGTCGAATGCGCCGCGCGCACCACTCCCTGGACAAGGTGCCTCACGAGCAGGTGCTGACCGTGTCGTTGGAGGACCTCGTCGCTCGTGAGCGAGAGGCGACTTACGGGGAACTGCTCGATTTTCTCGGCCTTTCGGACCGACCCCGTATGAGGCGTTACTTCTCGGAGAAAATGCCCGCCGATCGGGTGAATGTGGGGGCGTGGGCGTCGCGGGTGGCCGACCCCGAAGTGCTGGAAGCCCTTTATGTCCAGGCCCGAGATCGCCTCCTGCAGGAGGGGATTGAGGTACACGAGCGCTCCTGAGGACGCTTTAGAGGGCACCGCGTTCGCCATTGTGCCCCCCGTGTGTCCACCTGGGCCGTGGGGCGTAGACTTCGTGGGCTGAGATCGGGCTTCCCCGTCCATCTTCGAACCTCTTCCGCCTAGGCGGTTATGTCGTGGTGTGCGGGAGGACCGGGTCGGTGGGCCGGAATTCCCGGTCCGCAGAAGTGAAGGGCACCAGATGGGCAAGAAGGACGGCGCGATCGAGCTCGAGGGCACGATCACCGAGTCCCTTCCCAACGCGATGTTCCGCGTGGAGCTCGACAACGGGCACGAAGTGCTCGCTCATATCAGTGGAAAGATGCGGATGCACTACATCCGAATCCTTCCGGACGATCGCGTCGTCGTGGAGTTGTCACCGTATGACCTCACGCGCGGCCGCATCGTGTACCGCTACAAGTAACCGGCGCAAAGCGCGTCGCGAGGGAACGGACAGAGCACATGAAGGTGCAACCGAGCGTCAAAAAGATCTGCGATAACTGCAGGCTGATTCGTCGCCACGGACGCGTCATGGTTATTTGTTCGAATCCGCGCCACAAGCAGCGTCAGGGCTAGTAGCGGGTGCAGCGGGAGAGACAACTCGCACACCCATCCCAAAGGGAAACCCCGACCCCTCCCTCGATGGTAACCATCGAGATGAGGACGACACCTTCGGCCACGGGGCCGAAGACCGGTCTCGGCGGACCGGAATGGACTCCCTCGGCAAACCCCGTGAATGAGAAAAGATAGGACCGCCCCATGGCACGTTTGATCGGTGTCGACCTCCCGCGCGAGAAGCGCCTGGCGATCGCGCTTACCTACATTTACGGCGTTGGCCGCTCGCAGGCAGCCAAGGCTCTACAGGCCACCGGTATTGATCCGTCGATGAAGGCCAAGGACCTCACAGACGACCAAACCCTCGCACTACGCGACTGGATCGAAGCGAACCTGAAAGTCGAAGGCGACCTTCGGCGTGAGGTGGCAGCGGACATCCGACGCAAGGTCGAGATCGGTTGTTACCAGGGCATTCGCCACCGTAAGGGCCTTCCGGTCCGTGGTCAGCGCACCCACACCAATGCCCGTTCCCGCAAGGGGCCGCGAAAGACCGTCGCGGGCAAGAAGAAGGCCTAGTTGGCTGGGACGCCAGTCGCTCGATCATCCGTCCACGGAACGCTAAAGGAAGCAGATAGACATGCCCCCCAAGACTGCCGGTGCCAAGAAGGTGCGCCGGAAGGAAAAGAAGAACGTGGCCCACGGCCACGCGCACATCAAGAGCACGTTCAACAACACCATCATCTCGATCACCGATCCCACGGGCGCAGTTATCGCCTGGGCGTCGGCAGGACAGGTGGGCTTCAAGGGAAGCCGCAAGTCCACGCCGTTCGCCGCGCAGTTGGCAGCTGAGTCTGCAGCCCGCCGCGCGATGGAACACGGAATGCGCAAAGTTGATGTGTTCGTCAAAGGTCCCGGCTCCGGTCGGGAGACCGCGATCCGGTCTCTGCAGGCGACCGGTCTGGAAGTTGGTTCTATCTCCGACGTTACGCCTGTGCCCCACAACGGAACTCGCCCCCCGAAGCGTCGCCGCGTCTGATCGCGTGCAGGAATAAGGAGAAGAAAGAGCTATGGCGCGATACACCGACGCAGACTGCAAGCGCTGCCGCCGAGAGAAGATGAAGCTGTTCCTCAAGGGGAGCAAGTGCGACTCGCCGAAGTGCCCCTTCGAGAAGCGCCCGTACCCTCCGGGTCAGCACGGGCGAGGACGTACCAAGGAGAGCGAGTACCTGCTGCAACTTCGGGAGAAGCAGAAGGCGGTACGTATGTACGGGGTTCTCGAGAAGCAATTCGGTAACTACTTCGTAGAGGCCAACCGTCAGTCGGGTAAGACCGGTGACAACTTGCTCCGGATCCTGGAATTACGGCTCGACAACGTTGTTTTTCGTGCTGGCTTCGCGAAGTCGCGAGATATGGCACGCCAGTTGGTGAACCACGGACACTTCACGGTGAACGGGAAGAAGGTCGACATCCCGTCCTTCCGCGTCTCTCCAAACGACATCATCGAGGTGAAGCCCTCGTCCCGAGAAATGACTCCTTTTGTCGTGGCCCACGCCGAGGTAGGCGAGCGCACTGTTCCGGCTTGGCTGGAAGTAGTTCCTTCCAAGATGCGGATCATCGTTCACTCGCTACCTGAACGAGCGGTCATCGACACCCCTGTCCAAGAACAGCTCATCGTCGAGCTGTACTCCAAGTAGGCACCATCTCGGTCTGGCCGCGGACCGGGGATCGTCAAACACGCGACGTCATATAGCGGTCGTCGCGGGAAGGAACAGTCACAGTGCTCATCAGTCAACGCCCCATCCTCACCGAGGAGCCGATCAGCGATAACCGTTCGCGCTTCGTCCTCGAACCGCTCGAGCCGGGCTTCGGCTACACCCTCGGAAACTCGATGCGACGTACCTTGCTGTCATCCATCCCGGGTGCAGCGGTCACCAGCATCCGCGTGGATGGGGTTCTCCACGAATTCAGCACCATCGAAGGCGTTACCGAAGACGTCACCGAGGTGATCTTGAACCTCAAGCAACTCGTCGTCTCGTCCGAACACGACGAGCCGGTGGTCATGTACCTCCGGAAGCAGGGTCCCGGTGTGGTCACCGCTGCAGACATCCAGCCTCCGGCGGGAGTTGAGGTGCACAACCCTGATCTGCACATCGCATCGCTCAATGCCAAGGGCAAGATGGAGATCGAGCTCGTTGTCGAGCGTGGCCGCGGGTACGTTCCGGCGTCCATGAACAAGCAGCCGGGCCAAGAGATCGGCCGCATTCCGGTCGACTCCATCTACTCGCCGGTAATGAAGGTGAGCTACAAGGTGGAAGCCACCCGTGTGGAGCAGCGCACGGACTTCGACAAGCTCGTCCTGGACGTCGAGACCAAGGCAAGTATCCGGCCTCGGGACGCCATTGCTTCTGCGGGACACACGTTGGTGGAACTGTTCGGTCTCGCACGAGAAATGAACGTTGACGCGGAGGGGATCGACATCGGTCCGTCCCCGACGGACGCCTTCGTCGCTGAGCAACTGGGAACTCCGATCGAGCAGTTGGACATGACAGTGCGGTCATACAACTGCCTGAAGCGCGAGGGCATCCACACCGTGGGCGAACTAATCACGCGCAGCGAGGCCGACCTGTTGGATATCCGAAACTTTGGACAGAAGTCCATCGACGAGGTAAAGGTCAAGCTGGTAGGACTCGGTTTGGCGCTCAAGGACAGCCCGCCAGGGTTCGATCCGGGAGCAGCGGTGTACTTCACCGACGAGGACTCCGATGAAGACTACGAAGTATTCCAGGCCCCTGAGGTAGACGATTCGGCTTTTGCCGAGGACGAGCAGCTTTAGCGCGGTCGGCCAGCGCCACCTTCTACCCGAACAGCAACAAGGAGACACACCATGCCCACGCCAACCAAGGGTCCTCGCCTCGGCGGCGGTCCGGCGCACGAGAGGCTCATGCTGGCGAACCTCGCCACAGCCCTGTTCGAGCACGGCAAGATCACCACGACAGAGGCCAAGGCCAAGCGCCTTCGTCCACTGGCCGAGCGTCTGATCACGTTCGCCAAGCGCGGGGATCTGGCGGCCCGCCGAAAGGTCATGACCGTGATCCGAGATAAGTCGGTGGTACACGAGTTGTTCACCGAGATTGGCCCGCAGTACGCCGGTCGCCCCGGTGGCTACACGCGCATCACGAAGATTGGTCCACGCAAGGGTGACAACGCCCCCATGGCGGTTATCGAACTCGTCGAGCCGATGCTGGAGCAGGTGGTCGCCGAGGCGACCGGTGCTACCAAGCGTGCGGCGAAAGAGCGGGACGAGGAGCAGACTGCGGCCCCCGATGTCGCGGAGTCAAACGACGCAGACGCCAATTCTGAGGATGGTTCGGAGGGCGACGCGCAGGAGAGCGCCGAGGCCAGCTCGGACGAGACCGCCGACGACAAGTAACGCCAACGAGCAGTTTTCCCCAACTGCGATCGTGCAGTTCCAGGAGTGCGAGTGGTCGATTCCCCCGGCGGAACGGCCACTCGTTTCCGTTTACAGCTCTCCTATGACGGGTCCGAGTTTCACGGTTGGGCCAAGCAGAGAGGACTTCGAACCGTCGAGGGCGAATTGGGCTCAGTTGTCGATCACTTGGTGGCGGCGCACGTGGATCTCACGTGCGCGGGTCGAACGGATGCTGGGGTCCACGCGCGCGGACAAGTGGTCCACTTCGATGCTGAGAGGGTCGACCGCCTCACACTGGACCACCTCAATGGAGCCCTGCCCCATGACATACGGGTAAGACAGTTGGATGTTGTTCCGCCAGAGTTCGATGCACGATTCTCCGCCCGATGGCGCCGCTATTCGTACTCGGTTTCCGACGATCCGCGGGGACCAGACCCTCTCGTGCGTCGATACCAACTGGCGCTGTCGGATGAACTGGACATCGACGCCATGAACGAAGCATCACGTGCTCTCGTCGGGGAACACGACTTCTCCAGTTATTGCAAGGTGAAGGAACACGGAACCTCTGTTCGTGAACTTCTCGAGTTGGAGTGGGAGAGACGCGTTTCGGCGGAGTCTGGGCTTCGAACCGCGATCATGCATGTGAAGGCAGACGCCTTCTGTCGGTCGATGGTGCGCAGTCTTGCGGGAGCGCTCATTCCCGTCGGCCAGGGTCGCAAGAACCGTGAACACCCTGCCCAGGCTCTTGACAAGCGTTCACGTGACGTAGGAATTGCTGTGATGCCAGCCCACGCTCTGGTTCTCGAGGAAGTCGGGTATCCGCCGGCGGATCAGTGGGAGCAACGTCAACGGCGAACGCGCAGTCTTCGCTCCGGTCTTCAATAGAACGAGAAGTCGAACGACGCGTCTAATCTCGAACCATGATCCGATCCTTCGACGCATGGGAGCCAGTCCTCCGCCACACCCTGGCTAGTCCAGACAAGAACCGCAGTGGCGAGGTCACCACGGCGGTCGAGGCGCTTGCCACCGAGGGTGACATGGAAGTCGGAGTCTGGGAGCACTCGGTCGGCGTCTCCACTGAGGTGGAGGTCGAGGAAGTGTTCTTTGTCCTGTCGGGGCGAGGGACGGTTACCTGTGACAGCGGAGGACGCATTGATTTGGCGCCAGGTGTCGTGGGGTTGTTGCCGATGGGTGCCCAGACCACGTGGACGGTGACGGAGCCGCTCAGGAAGGTCTGGATCACGCTTTCCTAGGCGCTGCCCGTCCGGGCTCAAGAGTTCGCCCGTTCGGGGTGTGGGGACAGCCAATTCAGGCGTCCGGTAGGCTACGGCGTTGCTGCCAAACCCAACGGATTAGCAGCCTGGATGCCCGGAAAGTATCCAGTACGGCTTCGAGGCTCGAGGCACAGAATCCAGACCCGACGAGAGAAAATGAGGCGGCGCCGTGCGCACCTACAGTCCGAAAGCCAGCGATATCACTCGCAGCTGGCACGTTATCGATGCGACCGACGTAGTCCTGGGTCGCCTCGCCACCCACGTCGCACAGCTCCTTCGGGGAAAGCACAAGGCGACGTTCGCACCCCATGTCGATACTGGCGACTTCGTGGTCGTGGTTAATGCCGACAAAGTGGCGCTCACCGGATCAAAGCGTGAGAAGAAGATCGCCTACCGACACTCGGGATACCCGGGTGGATTGAAAGCAACTTCGTACGAGGAGCTCCTCGAATCTGACCCACAGCGGGCCATCCAGAAGGCAGTGAAGGGCATGCTCCCGCACAACAAGTTGGGACGTCAGCAGATCAAGAAGCTGAAGGTCTACACCGGCGCGAATCATCCGCACGCCGCCCAAAACCCACAGTCGTACGAGATCTCCCAGGTCGCGCAGTAGCCGCGCGGATAGAAAGAAGAGGAAGCCGTGTCTGAGGCAACTGTTGACATCACAGAAGAACAAATTGAGGAAGCTCCGTCCGAGTACACCAGCGAGTCGCCGGCGTCCGCCGTTGTCGCTCGTGAGGTGACAACTGCTCCCGGGTCCGCCACGGGCCGCCGCAAGGAAGCCATCGCCCGTGTACGCCTGGTGCCGGGAACGGGGCAGTGGACCGTAAATGGTCGCTCGCTCGACGAGTACTTCCCAAACAAGGTTCACCAGCAGGAGGTGAAGGAGCCTTTCGTCACCCTCGGTGCGGAGGGACGTTTCGACGTCATCGCTCGCATCAACGGCGGTGGCGTGTCCGGGCAAGCCGGAGCGCTTCGTTTGGGTATCTCGCGGGCCTTGAGTTCCATCGATGAAGAGAACAACCGACCATCGTTGAAGAAGGCGGGCTTTCTCACGCGTGACCCACGGGCCAAGGAGCGCAAGAAGTACGGCCTGAAAAAGGCTCGCAAGGCGCCCCAGTACAGCAAGCGCTAGAGGCGAGCGTGGGCCGACTTTTCGGCACCGACGGTGTTCGAGGACTTGCCAACAGGGACGTAACAGCGGAGCTTGCCGTCGATTTGGCGGTGGCCGCAGCGCATGTGCTCGGCGATGTCGGTGCGTTTGACGGTCATCGACCCTCAGCGGTCGTGGGTCGTGACACCCGAGCCAGTGGTGAGTTCCTTGAAGCGGCGGTTGTTGCGGGACTCGCCAGCGCCGGTGTCGACGTAACGGTTGTCGGGGTTCTGCCCACACCGGCGGTGGCGTGGCTGACGTCTGAGCTCGATGCAGATCTAGGCGTCATGCTGTCGGCTTCACACAACCCGATGCCCGATAACGGGATCAAGTTCTTCGCCCGAGGTGGTCATAAGTTGGCCGATGACATCGAAGACGCAATCGAAGAGCGCATTGGCGAAGAATGGGAGCGACCCACCGGCTCAGACGTTGGTCGGATAAGCCATGACTCACGCGCAGGGGATCGCTATGTGGATTTTCTCGAGGGCACCCTCGACACCCAATTGGATGGGCTACGGGTTGTCGTCGATTGTGCGAATGGCGCGGCGTTTGATGTGAGCCCACGGGCACTCGAGCGTGCTGGAGCTCAGGTAACGGCTATCCACGCGCAGCCGAATGGCTGGAATATCAATGACGGTTGCGGGTCCACCTACATGGAATCCCTGGTCGCCGCCGTTCGGGACGGCGGCGCTGATGTGGGGATTGCCCACGATGGCGACGCAGACCGGTGCCTCGCTGTTGCCGCCGACGGCTCCATCATCGATGGCGATCACATACTCGCCATGTTGGCCATGTCAAAGGCAGATAGCCACACCTTGGCGCACGGCACAGTTGTTTCCACCGTGATGGCCAATCTGGGTTTCAAGATTGCAATGCAGGATGCAGGAATCACCGTGGCGGAAACGGCGGTCGGGGACAGGTACGTCCTCGAGGAGATGAGCGCTGGCGGCTTCGTTCTGGGTGGAGAGCAAAGCGGTCACATCGTGATGGCGGACCTCGCGGCGACAGGTGACGGAGTTCTGACGGCCTTGCACCTTCTCGCGATCATGGCGCAGACCGGCCGCTCTCTTACCGATCTTTCGTCGTGCGTGGTCAAGCTTCCTCAGGTTCTAGTGAATGTCAGTGGCGTAGACAAGGACGGTGTGGCCTCCAGTGATGCGGTGACGCAGGCGGTGGAGGAGGCGGAGTCGGCACTGCAGGGCAAGGGGCGAGTGTTGCTGCGTCCATCGGGAACCGAGCCGGTGGTGCGCGTCATGGTGGAAGCGCCGAGTGTCGAGGACGCACAGCGACTGGCCGATTCCATTGCGGATGTTGTTCGGGTGGATCTGGCCCTGGGCTAAGCCGTGGGGCGGCCGCCCTCCCAAGGATTCTTGGCGCAACGCATCGTTCAGGTGGACCGCTGATGTCGGTGGAGCAGGCGTAGTCTTGCCGCCATGTGCGGGATTGTCGGGTACGTCGGGGAAAAGCAAGCCCTGGAGGTCTTGGTAGACGGGCTGCGTCGCCTCGAGTACCGCGGTTATGACTCTGCCGGCGTTGCGGTGATCAGTGAGGGGCGCCTCGAAGTCCGGAAGAAGGCAGGCAAGCTCGTCAATCTCGAGACCCTCATCGGCCAAGACCCTCTCCCGCAGTCCACCACTGGTATCGGGCACACCCGGTGGGCCACCCACGGAGGACCAACCGATCACAACGCACATCCTCATGTCAGTGACGACGGGAGGATCGCCGTCATCCACAACGGCATCATCGAAAATTTCGCGCCGTTGAGAGACGAGCTCATCGCTGCTGGTGTGATGCTGTCTTCGGAGACGGACAGCGAGATCGTTGCTCACTTGCTCGCACGTGCTCTTCCCGAGGTCGATCAGGACCTTGCGGCAGCGATGCAGTCGGTCTGTCCTCGCCTCGAAGGCGCCTTCACACTCGTGGCGATGGATCCGAGCGACCCGTCGTTGGTCGTAGGGGCGCGACGTAATTCGCCTCTCGTGGTCGGTTTGGGCGAAGGTGAGAACTTTCTGGCAAGCGACGTTGCGGCGTTTGTTGATCACACACGTAACGCACTCGAACTCGGTCAAGACCAGATCGTTGTCGTCCGGGCCGACGGAGTCGAGGTGCGCGATTTCGCCGGCACCCAGGTGGAAGCCAAGCCCTACGTTGTGGATTGGGACGCCTCAGCGGCGGAAAAGGGTGGGTACGACCTGTTCATGCTGAAGGAAATCGCAGAACAACCCAAAGCCGTCGCCGACGCGCTTCGTGGTCGGATCGACGCGGAGCAACGCATTCAATTGGATGAGACAGCACTCGATGACGCGGTGCTGCGCGACATCACCAAGGTCGTCGTGGTTGCCTGCGGGACTGCGGCTCATGCCGGCATGGTGGCGAAGTACGCCATCGAGCATTGGACACGACTGCCCGTCGATGTCGAATTGGCGAGCGAGTTTCGGTACCGAGATCCGATCGTCGGACCCGATGCCCTCGTCATCGCCATCTCCCAATCCGGTGAAACGATGGACACCCTCATGGCTCTCCGTCACGCGAAAGCGCAGGGTGCTCGTACGTTGGCGATTTGCAACACGGTGGGATCGACGATTCCGCGGGAGTCCGATGCCGTTTTGTACACCTACGCTGGGCCGGAAATCGCGGTCGCTTCGACGAAAGCGTTCCTGACCCAAATAGTCGCCTCCTACCTGGTGGGTCTGTATCTGGCGCAGGCGCGCGGAACCATGTTCGAAGATGAGATTCGCGCGATCCTCAGCGACCTTGGTGATATGCCCCAAAAGGTTGATCTGGTCCTAGATACCGTCGAACCGATTAGGGACCTTGCTCGCCGATTCGCAGACTCTCCATCTGTTCTTTTTCTCGGGCGTCATGTGGGCTACCCCGTGGCGCTCGAAGGGGCCTTGAAACTCAAGGAGCTCGCATACATGCACGCTGAGGGATTTCCGGCGGGAGAACTCAAACACGGCCCCATTGCCCTAATCGAGGAGGGAATTCCCGTGATCGTGGTGGTGCCTTCGCCTCGGGGGCGGGCGGTGTTGCACGACAAGATCGTCTCCAACATCCAGGAAGTTCGGGCCCGCGGAGCGTCGGTCATCGCGATCGCCGAAGAAGGCGACGAAGCCATCGTGGGAGTGGCCGATCACGTTATTCGGGTTCCGGAAACTCCTACCCTGATGCAGCCCCTCGTCTCGACGGTGCCCTTGCAGGTGTTCGCGTGTGAACTAGCAACGGTCAAAGGTCACGATGTCGATCAGCCGCGAAATCTTGCGAAGTCCGTCACGGTGGAGTGATGCGCGGGCTCTATCCGGTCGAGGTTGTTCGTGAGGCCGAGAACGCTCTTATGAAGCGAGTCCCCGATGGCTCGCTCATGCAACGTGCTGCACGTGCAATAGCCGTCGAATGCGTGCGACGGGTTCGAGTACGTCGTGGCCGACTGATGGGCGCGCACGTTGTCCTCCTTGTGGGTTCCGGCAACAACGGGGGTGACACCCTGTTCGCAGGAGCCCACCTGGCGCACCGAGGACTGTCGGTGAGGGCTATCTGTGTCGCTTCTTCCTGTCACGATGCCGGTGCGCGCGCTTTCACAGCAGCCGGAGGACGTTTTGTCTCCGGCGATCTGGATCCCAGCACCCTCGAGCAGGAGTGTGTGAACGCCGATCTGATTGTGGACGGCATTGTCGGCATTGGTGCCCGGGGAGCCTTGCGCGATGCGGCGGCCCACGCGGTAGAGATGGCGAATTCTTCGGGTGCTGTGCGATTGGCTGTGGACCTTCCCAGCGGAGTCGATGCCGACACCGGTGCTATCGACGGTGTCGGCTTCGATGCTGATGTCACGGTCACCCCCGGGTGCCTCAAGCCAGGGCTCTTTCTTGTTCCCGCACGCAGCCATGTGGGGGAGGTGCGCCTGGTGGACATCGGACTTCAACCTGAACTTCCCGAACCCGGCTATTGGTTGATCGATCCGGTAGACGTCGCTGACGTGGTGAAGAAGCCAAAGGACAACGACCACAAGTATCGGCGGGGGGCGGTTGCCGTTGCTGCTGGTAGTCGCATCTATCCGGGTGCGGCCATCCTGGCTGTCGGTGGCAGCAGATATTCGGGTGTGGGAATGGTGAGGTTCCTGGACAGGGCGGATGGTGTTGCAGAACAGGTCGTGTCGGTTTACCCCGATGTCGTTTGTGACGGTTCGGACCTTCGATCTGATGCAAGGGTTCGCGCATGGGCCTGCGGACCCGGGTTCACCGAGTCCGACGCCTCGACGGTGCAGATGGTCTTGTCCTCTGATGTCCCGGTAGTGCTGGATGCGGGGGCTTTGCGATCGTTGGCTACCGATACCGAGTTGAGGTCCGAGTGCCGTCGCCGAGTGGAGCGAGGGTGCACCACGGTCATCACCCCGCACAGTGGTGAGTTCGCACTTGTAGCGGGCGCCGATGGCGAAGCGATGACGTCTCAGCGTCTGGCACGGGAACTGGGTGTGATCGTCGTTCGCAAAGGGCCGGGAACAACCATCACCGCTGCGAGTGGACCCTCGTTCATCGACACTGCCGGTGTTCCCGATCTCGCATGTGCCGGCAGCGGAGATGTGCTCACGGGGCTGATGGCGGGAATGCTGGCCGCTCGTCCTGATCAGGATCCGCTGGTTGTTGTGACTGCAGCCGTGTGGCTGCATGGCGTGGCCGCCCAACGCGCCGGTCGTCGACAGCGCCCGGTCGTCGCCACGGATGTTCGAGATTGCCTTGCAGAGGCGATCGCTGCCGCTCGATCGGGAAACCTGGAAGGGTTGTGCTTATGACGGCGTCTTTCAGTCGGGCGCGCGCGCGGGTCAATCTGTCGGCGATAGCCCGTAACTACCGACGCCTCACGGCGTGCGGGGTACCGGTGATGGGAGTGGTCAAGGCGGACGCTTACGGGCATGGTGCCGTCGAGATCGCCCGTACCCTGCGGGCCGATGGAGCTGACTGGTTGGGCGTGGCGCTGCTGTCTGAGGCTGTGCAATTGCGCGCGGCCGGAGATCGGGGCCGGATGCTCGCCTGGTTGTGGGCGCCGGGAGATCCCGCGCTGAGTGAATGCCTGGAGCTTGATGTTGATGTTTCGGTGTCGAGTGAAGGGACGTTGGCGGAAGTTGTGGCCGCCGCTGTGCATTGTGAACGACGAGCTCGCGTGCACATCAAGGTGGATACCGGCTTGAACCGGAACGGCGTTGCTCGATCTGAGTGGACGCGGGTTTTCCAGGCTGCGGAGCGTGCGCAGCAGGATGGCGTCATCGACATCGTCGGGTTGTGGTCGCACCTGGCCAGCGCCGATGATCCGAGCGATGCTTCGAACGCCGAGCAGCAGCAGATCTTTCGGGATGCCTGCGACGTCCTGGCGTCATTCGGGGTGGAACCGCCGATACGTCACCTGGCGAATAGCGGGGCAACGTTGAATCAGCCTGATTCTCTGTTCGATCTTGCCCGCGCGGGAATCGCCGTGTATGGCGTGAGCCCTGGTGAGGGATTGGGTTCAAGCGCCGAGCTCGGGTTGGTTCCTGCGATGACGCTGGTGGCTCGTTTGGCGCACGTAAAGCACATCGATCCCGGTGCGCGGGTTTCCTACGGAGGTACGTGGGTTGCCTCGGAACCAACATGGATCGGACTCGTGCCGGTCGGGTATGGGGACGGAATACCGCGGGCCGCGTCCTCACGAGCGGAGGTCCTCATCGGCGGTCGACGGTGCCGGGTGCTCGGAGTCATTGCGATGGACCAGATGGTCGTGGACCTCGGCCCGGAGACCGAAAGTAGACCGGGAGATGATGTGATTGTTTTCGGCGCTGGCGATTGGGGCGAACCGACAGCGGCCGACTGGGCGCGATGGTCGGACACCATCGGCTATGAGATCGTCACGCGGATCTCGCCGCGCATCCCCCGGGAATATGTGACCGTAGAAGCCGACTGACCGATGTTCAGTGGAGCACAATAGGGCCGATGGATCTGTCATCTGCTGTACGCGTCGCCGGTCGCGGGGCCGCTGCGTTCGGAGTCATGGCTGCTGGCGCCGCGGTTGGTGTGCTCGCCGAGCGGGCTTTGGTGCGCAGATCGGCCCTCTCGGCGGATGACGAGCCGCAACTGGGTGCGCTGCGTGGTGAGGTGCGCGAGATCGTGACCCCTGACGGTACCGCTCTTCACGTGGAAGTGGACGAGCCCGAAGACATGGACAGTAGTGACGTCACCATCATTTTCTGCCACGGGTACGCCCTCACGCATGACTCGTGGCATTACCAGCGCGAACACCTTCGGGGATCAGCCCGGCTTGTCTTTTACGACCAGCGCAGTCACGGACTTTCGGCGAAGGCCTCGGACGCTTCCCACCACATCGACCAGTTGGGTCGCGATCTGGCAGCGGTTATCGACGCAATCGCACCCGGCGGCCCCATCGTTCTCATCGGCCATTCCATGGGGGGAATGTCGGTCATGGCGTACGCCGATCAGAATCCTGAGGCCTTCGGCTCTCGCATTCGTGGCGTCGCCCTGGTCGCCACGACAGCCGGAAATGTGCAAGCGAACTCGCTCGGTCTCCCGGGCCCGTTGGGCAAGATTGTGCAGTCGTGGGCACCACCCATTGCGCAATTTCTGGCCGAGCGAGAGCACTGGGTCGACGGTTGGTCGGACAGCGATCTTGGGCTGCTCATCACGCGGCTGTATTCCTTCGGTTCGCCGACGTCCGATCACGCTGGCCGATTCGTGGCTCAGATGCTGGCCAATACCTCGCTTGAGGTCGTCGCGGATTTCCTTCCTGCCCTGCACGTGCACGACAAGCACGATGCGTTGCCGGTCTTTCAGAAGGCTGAGTTGCTGGTGATCGTCGGATCGGCTGATCGCCTGACGCCACCGGAGCTGAGCGAGGAAATCGTCGAAGCAGTACCGGGAGCCGAGTTCGCAGTTCTGGGAGAGAGCGGCCACATGGTGATGCTCGAGCGACCGGTGGAAGTGAACGAACTTCTCGACGGCTTGATCGCGCGAGTGCGCCGAGACCTGGTGAGCAGGCAAGGGGTCGCATGACGGCATCGGTCGATGGACGCGATGTTTTGCTGGAGAGCTCTTCGCCCGACGTCACCCGTGCCATAGGTGAAGGCTTCGGGCAGGTTCTTGGACCGGGGGACATCGTCGTGCTGGAAGGCGACCTCGGTGCTGGCAAGACAACCTTCACGCAGGGCCTTGCGCGAGGAATGGGTATCGGTGACGCCGTGACCAGTCCGACATTCGTACTGGCGCGGGAGTTGGGTCGAGAAGAAGGGTTTATTCCTCTCACGCACGTCGATGCGTACCGGTTGACGTCTCTCGGTGAATGGGATGATCTGGATGTCGATATCGAGAACTCCGTAGTGGTGATCGAATGGGGTGAGCGAATCGAAGACGTTCTTCCCGTGGATCGGGTGCATGTCAGGTTGACGGAAACCGGTGACGCACGCGCAGTGCGGATTTGGGCGCCGGACGATTCCCAACGTCGCTTGTTTGAAGCGATACGCGCGGCGGTGGCGTGACCATGCGAGTGTGCGCGATCGACACATCAGGGCCTGCAACGTCCATTGGCTTCGGAGACCCGCACGGTCCTGGACCTGTGGTCACCGTCGAGGGAGCGCGGAGACACGCAGAGGTGATCGACGAGGTCTTCACACGAGCCTTGTCGGCAGCATCCGGAGAGCCGGCCCAGGCAGTGTGTGTCGGTGTAGGCCCCGGCCCCTATTCGGGCCTTCGGGTCGGCGTCGCGTTCGGCGTTGGGCTGGCGCGCGCGTGGTCGGTGCCGGTCGTCGGCATGTGTTCGCTCGATGCCATCGCGTGGGAGATCGATGAATCGTCCACGCCCGGTGGATCAAGGGGCGACGACCGCTACACAGGTCATGACGGCAATTCGGATCCTGACCGTGAATTCGTCGTGACGGCAGACGCGAAGCGCCAGGAGATCTATTGGGCGCGCTACGACGGGAATGGAAATCGGGTGGAAGGGCCGCAGGTCACGCTTCGCGACGAGGCGAACTTCACCGTCCCCACCATCGACGGCATGAAGCCGGACCCTGCGCGGATGGCTCACCGCGCAGCGCTACTCCTGGCCGCGGGTGACGGACCCGTCCCAGTGCCCAAGGAGTGGGGTCCGCACGGATCGGACGGCTCGGCGGTGGGTGTGCCCGCACGAGCGCTTCTGGCCCCACGACCGCTGTATTTGCGGGCACCGGACGTCACGTTGTCACCCCGCCTATCGCCGGGTGGGTCGTGGTGACGGGCGAACGAATACGGGCGATGCGGTGGTGGGACATCCCGCAGGTGCATGACATCGAAGTTGAATGCTTCCCCGATGACTCGTGGAGCATCGATCAATTCTGGCGAGAACTGGCCGGTGCCACCCGCGAGTACTTCGTTGCGGTCGATGACGATTACGCGGTGGTCGGCTACGCAGGAGTTTTTGTCTTGGCACCGGACAGCGATCTCCAGACTGTTGCCGTTCGGTCAGATCGACGGGGGCAAAGGATCGGCCGCGAACTGCTCGACGCATGCGTTCACGTGGCTAAACACCGGGACGCCACCTCGATGATGTTGGAGGTCCGATCCACCAATGAGGATGCGATCGGCATGTATGAAGAGTTCGGGTTTCAAGCCATCGCCACTCGATCGGGCTACTACCCCGACGGTGGGGACGCCGTGATCATGCGACGAAGACCCCTGGAGGTATCGCCATGACCTCCCCTCGCGGTCCGGTGGTCCTGGGTGTCGAGACATCGTGCGACGAGACCGGAATAGGAATCGTCATCGGTGACCAACTGCGCGCAAATGTGATCGCTTCGAGTATCGATGAGCAGGCACGTTTCGGTGGCGTTGTTCCGGAGGTGGCAAGTCGGGCGCACGTGGATGCGTGGGGGCCCGTGCTGGAAGCCGCTCTTGAGGAGGCCGGAATCCGGGTAACGGATATCGATGCGGTCGCGGTCACGGCGGGACCTGGACTCGTGGGAGCCCTTTTGGTCGGAGTCGCAGCCGCCAAAGGTTTGGCCGCTGGCATCGGCGTTGATCTGTACGGGGTGAATCATCTTGCGGCCCACATTGCCGTGGACGAGATGGAGCACGGGGAGTTGCCGGATCCGGTCATTGCACTGTTGGTTTCGGGGGGTCATTCGTCGCTCGTCCTGATGGAAGGTGACGACATTGAGCCGCTGGGGCAAACATTGGACGATGCCGCGGGCGAAGCATTCGACAAAGTGGCTCGTCTTCTCGGTCTGCCGTTCCCGGGTGGCCCTCACATCGATAGAACCGCCAGCCAAGGCGATGCCCAGGCGTACGAACTTCCGCGAGCGCTGATGCACGACCCCGAACACCCCTTCGATTTTTCGTTCTCCGGGTTGAAGACGGCGGTGGCACGCTTGTGCGGGAGCCTCGGAGACCAGGGGCGTGCTCGTCACGTGAACGACATTGCCGCGAGTTTCCAGGAGGCCGTGGCCGATGTCCTGACCAGGAAAACGGTCGAGGCATGTCGGGTCCGCGGTGTCGATCACATCGTCCTAGGAGGTGGGGTCGCGGCTAACTCACGGCTGCGAGCCCTGATGGAGCACCGGGCCCAGAAAGCAGGCTACGAACTTCGAGTGCCAAGCCCCTCCCTGTGTACGGACAATGGAGCGATGGTTGCCGCGTTGGGCGCCAGGTTGATTCGGCAGGGGGTTCCCGCCTCGTCGCAAGGCTTTCCGGCGACGTCTCACATGCCCGTCACGTCCGTTGCCTTCGGATGATGCGGTCGAGTTTGTTATTGAACTCGCTCAACGAGAAGAGCGTCATCGAGTCCGGCGGCCACAACGACGGCGTACCTGTTGCCGTCGGGTAGTCCGATGCCCTCGCGCAGATCGGAGATCGAACGGCGTGACTCCCGACATTTGATGGCGACCGCATCGATGCCGTGAGCGTGCGCGGCGCTCGCGATTTGTTTGACCGGTACCGCCTGAAGTAGCCGGTACCAGCGGACTCCTTCGATGGTCGGTTGGGCACTGGTAATCCAATGACTGTCCGGGTGGACCACATGGGCGGTGGTGCCGCACAACGCTGCGAGCGAGTGACGGAAAACCGGGTGGGGTTCTCCGAGGTAGTCCTCGAGTGGACCTGTTGATGGGGGCACTGATGACAGGTGTGATGGTGCCGGTGGCCCGTCGGCGGCGTAGGTGATCTCTGAGTCGAGGGCGCTGGAGAGCAGCGTTGCCTGATGAGTGGCGACAAAAGTCGGCGGCGCAGTGGAATACACAGAGCACTCGACAATGTGGTCGCGCACGCCGAGCCACTCGCACGCCCACGCAGCGGAGGGGACGAAAGAGCCGGGGGCTTTAGCCGCAATGAAATCGAAGTGCGAGCGAAGCGAATCAACGAAGGACCACGGGGGAGACCAGCGTTCTGGGTCCCGTTCAGGGCGAGCGCGGGACCCGTCGACGGGTCGAGTGCTACCGCGTCGTGACGGGTCGACGAAAACGGCAACGGGAGCGGGCAAGTGCTGGGCAAGAGATGCGAGGAGATCTGGTTCAGTGGCATCGGCATTGATGACGTTGGCAGGAGCGTCGATTTCCGACAGGGTTGCGGTCAGATTGGCGGCGCAGACTTCGGAGGTCACCGGATCTTTCTCGACGGCGACCACGTGCATGCCACGGTGAGCGAAGGCGTGGGAGTCCACGCCGATTCCAGCGGTCGCATCGACCACGCTGCGAACACCGGCTACTGCCAGCATGCTCGCTCGACGCAGAGCAACCTGTGGCCGGCTGGCTTGCTGGAGGCCGACGGGGGTGGTCATCCACAAGCCGTTCGCGTCAATGAGGCCCTTGTCCGCTCCAGCGAGGAGCAGCTGCTGCTGGGTGACCAGAGCCGAGCACAGGCTGGGGTCGAGATCGGGGTGCTCACGGCGAAGTGTGCTCACGGCGGCGAGCGGGTCGAGCGTTGGCAGGGACAGGGCCGATGTGAGGAGGGCTTGGCGCTCGGGGAGGGGCTTGCGGGCCAATTGGACCAGTCCCGAGACAGTCTGGTCGTCCTCCACGAGGTGATCCTGACAGCCGACGCGCTTGGCACTCGAATTGACAGAGTGCTAACTCACGCGTAATCTCTGTCATTGGCACTCTCCCCGTGAGACTGCCAACTGTCCTAGCCGTTACCGCCCGCAAGGGCGGCCGCCGACTCATCCGGAGGATGCAACTGTGTCGGTTTCCATTAAGCCACTTGAGGACCGGATTCTGGTCCAGACCCTCGACGCCGAGCAGACAACTGCCTCGGGTCTTGTCATTCCCGATACCGCCAAGGAAAAGCCCCAAGAGGGCAAAGTTCTAGCCGTGGGCCCGGGCCGCTTTGATGAGGACGGGGACAAGCGAGTCCCACTCGACATCAGCGTTGGTGACGTCGTCATCTACAGCAAGTACGGCGGTACCGAGGTGAAGTACAACAACGAGGACTACTTGATCCTCTCCGCGCGCGACGTCCTCGCGATCGTGGAGAAGTAGTTCCGATTCACCGTTGTCTCGCCCGGACATCAGCATGTCGTGAGCCCCGGACCCCGTACGGGGCTGGGGCTCACGTTTTTTCCGCGCCGACATCTCCACCGAAACTCCCACGTTCCACTCGAACTGCCCGCTAGTTCCCTGATCAACCCTCCACTCAACCCACGAAGCAAGGAACAACATGGCCAAGATTCTGGAATTCGACGAGGACGCCCGCCGCAGCCTCGAACGTGGCGTCGATGCACTCGCTGACGCCGTCCGCGTGACGTTAGGCCCCAAGGGCCGCAACGTCGTTATCGACAAGAAGTGGGGAGCTCCCACGATCACGAACGATGGCGTCACTATCGCTCGCGAAATCGAGATGGAAGACCCCTACGAGAACCTTGGCGCTCAGCTCGCCAAAGAGGTTGCCACGAAGACAAATGACATCGCTGGCGACGGGACGACGACGGCGACGGTTCTCGCTCAGGCGATGGTGCACGATGGGCTCAAGCAGGTGACTGCTGGCGCCAACCCGATGTCGCTCAAGCGTGGGATTGACCAGGCCGTAGCTGCCGTCACGGAGAAATTGGTCGAGATGTCGCGCGAGGTCAACGGCAAGGAAGAGATCGCGCATGTGGCGACTATTTCCAGTCAAGACGCTGAGATCGGTGGCATGATCGCTGAAGCATTCGACAAGGTAGGTAAAGACGGGGTTATCTCCGTCGAGGAGTCCAGCACGACGGCGATGGAAATGGACTTCACCGAGGGAATGCAGTTCGACAAGGGCTACATCTCTCCGTACTTCGTGACCGATGCCGATCGCATGGAGGCCGTCCTCGAAGATGCGCGCATTTTGCTGGTGCAGGGCAAGATCGCCGCCGTCAACGAGATCTTGCCGCTACTTGAGAAGGTGGTCGAGGCTGGCAAGCCGTTGTTGATCATCGCTGAAGACGTGGAGGGCGAAGCGCTGTCCACTCTGGTCGTCAACCGGATCCGCGGCACGTTTACCTCCTGCGCGGTGAAGGCTCCGGCCTTCGGTGACCGCCGGAAGGCGATCTTGCAGGACATCGCAATCTTGACCGGTGCGCAGGTGGTTTCCCCGGAGGTCGGGTTGAAGCTCGATCAGGTCGGTCTCGACGTGTTGGGCTCTGCTCGCCGCATCGTGGTGACGAAGGACGTCACAACCATTGTGGACGGGGGTGGCGAGTCTGGCGGGGTGGAGGATCGTGTATCTCAAATCAAGCGCGAGATCGACGCGTCTGACTCAGATTGGGACCGTGAGAAATTGCAAGAACGGCTCGCGAAACTTGCCGGTGGTGTAGTGGTCATCCGCGTTGGAGGCCACACCGAGGTGGAGTTGAAGGAGAAGAAGCATCGCATCGAAGACGCCGTATCGGCGACCCGCGCCGCGATTGAAGAAGGCATCGTCTCCGGTGGAGGAACTGCGTTGGTTCAAGCAGCATCGGTTCTCGAAGGCGACCTTGGCTTAACAGACGATGAAGCGACCGGTGTCGGTGTTGTTCGGCGCTCAGCGGCTGAGCCCCTGCGATGGATTGCCGAGAACGCAGGGGAGCGGGGCTACGTCGTCGTGTCGAAGGTTGCAGAGATGGCTCCTGGCCACGGACTCAATGCGGCATCGGGTGAGTACGGAGATCTGATTGCCGCCGGAGTCATCGACCCGGTCAAGGTCACGCGGTCGGCGCTTGAGAACGCCGCATCAATCGCTGCGATGCTGCTGTCCACCGAAGCCCTTGTCGTGGAGAAGCCGGAAGAGGAAGACGACGGGGCCGGTCACGGTCACGCGCACCACGGTCACGCGCACTAGACGCTCCGCAACCGACCAATAACGAAGGGCGCCGGAGAACCGGCGCCCTTCGTCGTGTGAGGAGGAATGCGTGAATGGAAATGTGTCAGACAGCGTGTGGGAGATCACGACGGCCGGCGTAGACGGCATCGCGGTCGTCTTCGGAGAGGCCGCCCCAGACGCCATACGGCTCGCGGACAGCCAGAGCGTGGGCTGCGCACTGCAGCATGACGGGGCAGGAAGCGCAGATTGCCTTGGCAGCGGATTCGCGCGCCGCGCGGGCCGGGCCGCGCTCACCTTCCGGATGGAAGAAGATCCCGGGATCCTCTCCGCGGCAGGATCCTTCGAGTTGCCAATCCCAAATGTCCGCGTTGGGACCTGGAAGCCTGGATACGTCGGCCATGTCTTACCTCCCTAATCGGATTTGAAACGATATCAATCGCTTCACACCTTAGTCAAGTAATTAAGTTGAATAATTTACGAAACGTTTCTAGGTGGGTATATGTCCTATTTAGTGGTGCTTTGTACCTGCAGATGCGAAACGCGCCAGCACCTCGCAGAATAGGGGTGTGGTGAGTGAACTCCGTTCCAGTGAAAATGCTGATCAGGAGAGATCCACGTCACCCGGTCTGACCGTTGCGGCAGTTGCCCGCCGGCTAGGTGTGGCGCCGGCCACTTTGCGGACTTGGGATCGCAGATACGGTCTCGGGCCGAGTGAGCATCGGGCGGGTGCTCACCGCCGCTATTCGGCCGTTGACCTCACGCGGCTTGAGCACATGCGCCGCCTCGTTCTCGCGGGCCTTCCTCCCGGTGATGCAGCCCGGGAGGCGCTCGCCCTGGACGTCGACCCTTCGGCGCTTGCCTCGGTGACCGAACTGGCGATGGCGTCTTCGCCCGCGGACGCATCCACTCAACCGACCTCCGATCCCGCCTCCTCGCGCAGCGGTGGCGGTCAAGTGATTCCTATTCCGGGAGGTACGCCTGCGTCGCGCGGCCTCGCGCGTGCCGCCCTCGCGCTCGACGGGCTCGCCTGCCAGCAGATCATGCGAGACACCATTGAAAAGCGGGGCGTAATTTGGAGTTGGGATCACCTGTTGGTGCCCGTTCTCACCGGAGTCGGCCAGCGCTGGGAAACCTCTGGCGGAAGTATCGACGTCGAGCACATTCTCAGTGATTCTGTGCACGCGGTCCTCGCGGAGCGCGCCCGTGAATTGAAGGAGCCGCAAAACGCTCGGCTCGTGATGCTCGCCGGCGCGGATGAAGAAACCCACTTTCTGCCGCTTTGGGCCGTTGCCGCGGGGTTAGCCGAACGCCGGGTCGGCTGCCGAATGCTGGGGGCCCGAGTGCCGCAGGAGACGCTCCTGCAGTCCGCTCGCCGGACGGGTCCGGCGGCGGTTTTCGTCTGGGCCCAAATCCCCGGGTCAGCACAGACGCAGATACTGGCGGACCTGACGATGTTGCGTCCTGCCCCGACCGTTGTGGCGGGAGGCCCTGGTTGGAGTGGGTCGACACCACCGGGAGTGGGTCGGACCATGGATCTCACCGAGACCGTGACGCGTTTGGCTCGCTCCCTGGGAATGTGAGTAGCCTGAGGCCGTGAAGAGCGCGGCCGACGATGGCAAGTTCGCCCTGCGCGGGCTGACGTTCGACGACGTCCTACTGCTTCCAGGAGAATCCACGATCGTCCCCGGTGACGTCGACACGGCCAGCCGCGTGACACGGAATATCGCCGTGCGTCTGCCCTTGGTATCCAGCGCCATGGACACGGTCACGGAAGCACGTATGGCCATCGCGATGGCGCGGCAAGGTGGAGTGGGTGTGCTCCATCGGAACCTTCCGATCGAAGAGCAAGCTAACCAAGTCGATCGCGTCAAGCGTTCCGAGGCAGGAATGGTCCAAAATCCCATCACCTGCGGGCCGGAGGACGCGCTTGCCGATGTCGATGCCCTGTGCGCGAAATACCGGATTTCCGGAGTGCCCGTCGTGGACGCCTCCGGAACCCTTCTCGGGATCGTGACAAACCGCGACATGCGCTTCGAAGAGGACATGTCGATCACAACACGCGAGGCAATGACCGGTATGCCGTTGGTCACGGCTTCGGTGGGTATCGACCCGGAAGAGGCACTCGCGTTGCTCGCCCGGCACAAGGTGGAGAAGCTTCCCATCGTCGACGCCGACAACAAGCTCCAGGGGCTGTTCACCGTCAAAGACTTCGTCAAGACCGACAAGTACCCGCACGCCACAAAGGACCCCGAAGGTCGCTTGGTGGTGGGTGCCGCAATCGGTGTCGGCGACGATGCAGAGAAGCGGGCCGACGCACTAATTTCCGCGGGCGTTGATTTTCTTGTCGTGGACACCGCGCACGGGCATTCTCATGCGGTACTGGAGATGGTTCGACGGTTAAAGAAGGATTCCCACGTCGACATCGTCGGCGGCAACGTGGCGACGTATGAAGGCGCGCAAGCGCTCGTCGATGCAGGGGCCGACGGGGTCAAAGTTGGCGTGGGTCCCGGATCCATCTGCACGACACGGGTGGTCGCTGGTGTTGGGGTTCCGCAAATCACAGCGATCAACGAGGCATATCGCGCCTGCGCTCCGGCTGGAGTTCCTGTCATCGGAGACGGCGGCATCCAGTACTCGGGCGACATAGCCAAGGCGATCGTCGCCGGTGCCAGCACGGTGATGCTCGGATCGTTGCTCGCCGGATGTGAAGAAGCACCGGGCGAGGTGGTCTTTGTGAACGGCAAGCAGTTCAAGTCCTACCGCGGGATGGGCTCGTTGGCCGCGATGCAATCTCGCGGACAGGCGCGGTCCTACAGCAAAGACCGCTACTTTCAGGACGACGTTCTCAGTGACGACAAATTGGTTCCCGAAGGCATCGAGGGAATGGTCGCCTATCGAGGACCGCTGGCGGCAGTTGCTCATCAACTCGTGGGAGGTCTGCGTGCCGCCATGGGATACGCCGGAACCGCAACGATGCCGGAATTGATCTCTCGTGGTCGCTTCGTGCAGATCACGGCAGCCGGGTTGCGCGAATCCCATCCGCACGACGTGCAGATGATGCTCGAGGCGCCCAACTACACGGGGCGATAACCATGGCCGATGTGCTCATCGGCGGCTCGAAAGCTGCCGCCCGCTCTTATTCGTTCGATGAAGTGGCGATTGCCCCGAGTCGGCGGACCCGCAATCCCGAGGACGTCTCGACCGCATGGAACATCGACGCCTACTCGTTCGAAACCCCCCTTCTCGCGGCCCCGATGGACTCGGTCGTGTCTCCCACCAGCGCAGTGGAGCTCGCGCGGTGCGGGGCCCTAGCGTCCTTGAACATCGAGGGCCTGTGGTCTCGCTATGAAGACCCCGAGCCGCTGCTGGCGAGAATCGCCACCGAGGACCCAGCGGCGGTGACGCCTTACTTGCAGCGCGTGTACTCCGAACACGACGTACAACCCGAACTCATTACACGTCGCATCGGGGAGATGAAGGCGGCAGGCATCACGGTGTCTGTGGCGGTCTCACCGCAACGGACGACCGAATTGGCACCACTGGCAGCCGGCGCTGGTGCCGACATCGTCGTCATCCGTGGAACGACCGTGTCCGCCGAGCACGTGAACTCGGATGGGAACGAACTGAATCTGAAGGAGTTCATTCACGATCTGGACGTCCCGGTCATCGTCGGTGGATGCAGTACTCGGCAGGCGGCGTTGCACCTGATGCGTACCGGTGCGGCGGGCGTCCTCGTTGGATTCGGTGGAGGAGCGAGTCACACCACAGCCGACGTCATTGGTGTGCGAGTGCCCATGGCAACGGCCGTCGCTGAGGTTGCTGCTGCGCGACGCGACTACCTCGACGAGTCCGGTGGTCGCTACGTCCACGTGATCGCCGACGGATCTATGGGTTCGAGCGGAGATGTTGTGAAGGCGTTCGCTTGTGGCGCCGATGCTGCGATGGTCGGCTCGGTTTTTGCGCGGGCGACGGATGCCCCGGGTCGCGGAGCACATTGGGGGGCGGAAGCCTGGCACCGGAAACTCCCGCGGGGAGAGCGTCACTTGATGGATCAGGTGGGAACGTTCGACGAGATCATGCGCGGGCCGTCCACTCGAGCCGACGGCACGGTCAACATGGTGGGTGCCCTGCGCAAGGCGATGGCGACGACTGGATACTCCGACCTGAAAGAGTTTCAGCGCGTCGACATGGTCGTCAGCTCGTAGGGGCCGTTGTGGATTCGGATCGACTTCTTTCGTCTCTGCTTGCCTCGGGGCAAACGACCGACATCATCGAGCCGTTCACCGGCGCCACCTTGTACTCGCTCCCGACAAGCACCGAGGACGACGTCGATGCCGTTTTCGACGAGGCCCGCCGGGCCCAGAGGATGTGGGCGGACACTCCCGTTTCGGTGCGCAGCGCGATCATGCTGCGATTTCACGATGCGCTGCTGGACGATCGTCAATCCGTTTTGGATCTGTTGCAACGAGAGACGGGCAAGGCCCGGAAAGACGCGAATGAAGAAGTCCTCGACGTGTGCATCACCGCTCGGCACTACGCCCGAGATGCCCGACGGCTCCTTCGGCCACGCCGACGACTCGGCGCACTTCCGGGTCTCGTGGGAGTGGTCGAGCGCCGGGTTCCGTTCGGTGTCGTGGGAGTTATCGCCCCGTGGAACTACCCGCTCACGCTTGCAATCAGCGATGCGATCCCAGCGATGATGGCGGGAAATTGCGTTGTAGTGAAGCCCGACGTGCAAACAACACTCTCGGCACTGTGGATCGCCGACCTACTGGAGCGAGCCGGCCTTCCTCCCGGAGTGTTCACCGTCGTGGCCGGAGAGGGATCGATGGTGGGCCCGCTGGTCATCGATCGCTCCGACTACGTGATGTTCACCGGATCGACAGCGGTGGGCCGACGTGTAGCCGCTCAATGCGGGGAGCTACTCATTGGATGTTCCATGGAGCTCGGTGGAAAGAACGCAATGATCGTTCGAAGCGACGCCGACATCGCAGCAGCGGCGGCGCTTGCCTGTCGGGCGAGCTTCTCCAACTCGGGGCAACTGTGCATCTCGATGGAGCGGATGTATGTCGATCAATCCATCATCGACGAGTTCCTCGATGCCTTTGCCCGTCGAACGCAGGCTTTGCGCATGTCGGCACAGATCGGCTGGGGTGCCGATTTCGGGTCACTGGTATCGCAGCGTCAACGTGATCGGGTGGCTGCCCACGTGGAGAACGCGGTGCAGCTCGGAGCCGAGGTGATCGTGGGGGGTGAGCCGCGACCGGACATCGGCCCGTATTTCTTTGCACCCACCATTCTCACCGGAGTGCAAGAAGACATGGATGTTTGTCGTGTAGAAACCTTCGGACCCGTGGTGTCGGTGTATCCGGTGGGCTCGGACGCTGAGGCCGTTGCCCGGGCCAACGACTCCGAGTACGGCTTAAACGCTGCCATTGCCAGTCGAGATACCCGTGCTGCCCGGTCCATGGCGCGATCTCTGCGGGCGGGAACTGTCAACATCAACGAGGGGTACGCGGCCGCGTGGGCTAGCAAGCGAGCGCCCATGGGCGGCATGGGGGCGTCGGGGCTGGGCAGGCGTCACGGTGACGAAGGCCTGTGGAAGTACACCGAGTCGCAGACGATTGCGACCCAGCGGGCGCTCAACTTCGATCCACCGTTCGGGTGGTCAGACGAGCAATGGGGTGACACCCTTGCCCAAGCGATGGCTGTTATGAAGAACTTGGGACTGAAGTAGGAGGGCTGATGGCGGCGCCTTTGAGTGACCCTGTGGTCTTCGACACCGATGTCGCAGTCATCGGGTCCGGTTTTGGCGGCTCGGTGACTGCTCTGCGGCTTGCGGAAAAGAACTACCGCGTGACGGTTTTCGAAGCGGGTCGTCGTTTCGCTGATCATGAATTCGCCTCGACCTCGTGGGATCTTCGACGTTTCCTGTGGGCTCCGATGCTCGGAATGTTCGGCATCCAACGGTTCCATGTGATGAAGGACGTTGCCGTCCTTGCCGGTGCCGGTGTGGGTGGTGGATCGCTCGTGTATGCCAACACGCTGTACATCCCCGGGGGTCGTTTCTTCTCCGATCCGCAATGGGCCGACATCACGGATTGGGCTCGTGAACTCGCGCCCTACTACGACCAGGCCGGTCGCATGCTCGGCATCGAAGACAACCCTCGGATGACGCCCTCGGACATCGTCATGAAGCAGGTGGCCGACGACATGGGAGTGGGGCACACCTTCCGCATGACGCCGGTGGGTGTCTACTTCGGCACCCCAGGTGTGACCGTCCCGGATCCGTACTTCGGGGGGCGCGGACCCGCTCGAACAGGGTGTATTGAGTGCGGTGAGTGCATGACCGGTTGCCGGTGGAACGCGAAGAACACGCTGCCCAAGAACTATCTGCACCTCGCCGAACTCGCCGGGGCGCGAATACTGCCAATGACCACAGTGATTGGCGTCGACCCGTTACCCGGCGGTGGGTATCGCATCGAGACGAGGGCCACAGGATCGCTCGGCAATCGACTTCGCCGGTGGTTCACGGCCGAACACGTGGTGTTTGCGGCAGGCACCTACAACACGCAGCGACTGCTGCACAAGATGAAGGACGAGGGTCGGTTAGCTCGGTTGTCGCCGATGCTCGGCCGCCTATCGCGTACCAATTCAGAATCCATTCTCGGGGCGGTGGCTCAAACGACCTCGGTGACCGGAGCCGACTTCACCGAAGGGGTCGCGATCACGTCGAGCTGGTATCCGGACGACAACACGCACGTCGAGCCCGTGCGGTACGGCAAAGGCTCAAACTCGATGGGGCTGCTGCAGTCTGTTCTCACCACGCCGGTGGCTGGAGAACCTCGGTGGCGTGTGTGGCTCAGAGAATTGGCTCGACAGCCAGGAATTGTGCGGCAGCTGCTGGACGTCCGTGGGTGGTCCGAGCGCACGGTGATTTCCTTGGTCATGCAGCCGGTCGACAACTCGTTGACATTGACCGGTAAGCGACGTGGACTCGGCCCGTTCTCGCGGTGGAGGCTGACTACGGATCAAGATCAATCCTCACCGGCTCCCACCTACATGCCGGTTGCCCAGGATGTGGTCCGTCGTGTCGCGGACAAGATCGGCGGCATTCCTGGTTCGAGTGTCTTCGAAAACATCGATGCGGCGCTCACAGCCCACTTCGTCGGAGGGTGTGTGATCGGGGCCGACGCCGATGTTGGAGTCGTCGATGCCTACCACCGGGTCTTCGGATATCCGGGGATGCACATCGTGGATGGCTCGACGATCACCGCGAACTTGGGTGTCAACCCATCGCTGACCATTACCGCGCAGGCGGAGCGAGCGGTGGCTTTGTGGCCGAATAAGGGTGAGCCGGATGCCAGGCCCGACCTCGGCGCAGGCTACGAGCCGGTCACTCCCATCGAGCCGGCCCGTCCGATAGTGCCGGCCGACGCACCGGGGTCACTGCGCTTGCCGCTGGCAACTTGACGTCGAGATACCCGACGTCAAGGGGTACGGGATTTGCTGTTAGACGCGACGACAGGGGCGGATCCGAAGATCCACCCCTCTCGCGGAGTGTTGCTGTGTCGCTGACTACGAGGAGATACCGGCCGCCGTTGCTACCGCCCGCTTGGTGAGCACCGTCACCAGATGCTTGCGGAACTCGGCATCGGCGTCCTCGTCGGCGAACGGCTCCAGACCGTCTGCCGCCTGAGCACATGCGGCCTCGATCTCGGCCATGCTGCTCGCGCCCACGAGCGCCCGCTTGGCAGGGGCCTAGTGTTCGGTGTCGTGACGGCGGATGACCCCACCCAGCCACGGACGCACCTGGTGTGGTCGATCGTCTCGGCCGCCCTGTTCTTCTTGCCCCTGGGTCTAATTGCGGTGGTGTTCAGTTGGCGGACGGTCGTGTGGAAGCGGCGCGACGACCTCGCCCGGGCTCGCAGGAACTCGCGGCTCGCCGTCGTCTTCATCATCGTGACGATCGCTGTGGGAGTGCTCGTCTACGGAGGGCTCCTCGGTGCGCTCCTGGCCCTCGGAGCGTTCAGTTCCCCGCAGTAGACTGCGCGGAGTGGAGCAGTCTCGTCGCACGGAATCCCTCGGAGCCCGTCCCGTTCTCGTCGTGGATTTCGGTGCCCAGTACGCGCAGTTGATTGCGCGCAGGGTTCGCGAGGCCCATATCTATTCTGAAATCGTCCCCCACTCCGTCTCGATGGAGGATGTTCGATCAAAGAACCCGTGCGCGATCATCCTCAGCGGTGGGCCCTCCAGTGTGTACGAGCCACATGCTCCCTCGTTCGACAGCCGAATCTTCGATTTGGACGTTCCGGTATTCGGGATCTGCTACGGATTCCAGGCCATGGCTCAGGGCCTTGGGGGTTCCGTCGCTCGCACCGGGGGGAGCGAGTACGGCGGGACGACGCTAACGGTTTGCGCCCCTGGGACCCTGCTAAACGGCCTACCCGAGACGCAGAATGTCTGGATGTCGCACGGAGACAGCGTGGATGTTCCGCCGCCCGGCTTTGAAGTACTAGCCAGCACCCCTGGAGCGCCGGTAGCCGCCTTCGAGAACGTCGAGCGTCGGATGGCCGGAGTGCAGTTCCATCCCGAAGTCATGCACACCGCTCACGGGCAACGCATCCTCGAGCACTTCCTGTGGCAGATCGCCGAGTGCGAGCCAACTTGGACGATGTCCGGAATTATCGACGAGCAGGTTGCGCGAATTCGAGATCAGGTGGGGGACTCCCGGATTATCTGCGGCCTGTCGGGGGGAGTTGACTCGGCCGTCGCGGCCGCTCTCGTGCAGCGAGCCGTCGGAGACCAGTTGACATGCATCTTCGTCGATCATGGCCTGCTTCGAACAGGAGAGGTCGAGCAGGTGCAGCGCGACTTCGTCGCCGCCACCGACGTTCGCCTGGTGACCGTGGATGCGCGGGAGCGCTTTTTGAGCGAGCTCGAGGACGTCGAGGAGCCCGAGACCAAGCGAAAGATAATCGGGCGCGAGTTCATCCGGGTCTTCGAAGAGGCCGCCCGCCAGGTCGTCGCGGAAGCGGGGTCGGGCGGCAGTGTCGATTTTCTGGTCCAGGGGACGCTGTACCCCGACGTCGTGGAATCCGGTGGCGGATCGGGCACGGCGAACATCAAGAGTCACCACAACGTCGGCGGCCTCCCGGACGACCTGGAATTCACCCTGGTGGAACCGCTGCGAACGCTCTTCAAGGACGAAGTGCGCCAGGTCGGTCTCGACCTCGGGCTGCCAGAAGAGATCGTCTGGCGACACCCCTTCCCGGGTCCGGGTCTGGCAATCCGCATCATCGGATCGGTCAGCGAGGAACGACTGGAGATTCTTCGAGCGGCCGATGCGATCGCACGAGAGGAGTTGACCACCGCCGGGTGCGACCGGGACGTGTGGCAGTTCCCCGTGGTACTTCTGGCGGATGTCCGCTCGGTCGGTGTTCAAGGGGACGGTCGAACCTACGGGCACCCGGTCGTTCTGCGGCCGGTTTCGAGCGACGACGCGATGACGGCCGACTGGTCCCGGCTGCCCTACGAGGTCGTCGCGAGAATCTCGACCCGCATCACCAACGAGGTGCCGGAGGTCAATCGAGTGGTTCTCGATGTGACGAGCAAGCCGCCGGGCACCATCGAATGGGAGTAAGCCGGATGGGAGCAAGTCGGATGGGAGCAAGTCGGATGGGAGCAAGTCGGATGGGAGCAATGGCAGCAATCGCATTTATAACCCACGGGAGTAGACGGTCGGGCCTGGCGCGAGGAAGGGAGACGGCCGGATGTACGACGTTGCGTTGAGCGTTGCCGCATGTGCACGCGCAGGCACGCGAGCGGATGTCGCCTGGATGATCTCGCCGGCAGCCAGTAAGGAAGCCTTGATGATCACGCCGGGAGGAGGGAACCTGGGTGAGCTCGCCAACGGAGCGTTCACCGGCCTACTCGCGGATGCTGCCGCGCGACAACTTCCGACGGGGCGTCGGGTTCGGCATCGTGTCGAGGAGTGGGAAGCGAGCACGAGCGGACTGCCAGCGGGGTCAACTGTGGAGTTTCTGGTGGTCCCGGCCGCCCAGTTCCCTGGGGAGGTGTGGCCAGCGCTAATGGCTCGCGAGCCCGTGATCATCGACGGCGTGCTCGACGGTGACGACGTAACCCAGATAGCGGTGACGACCTCGGCATCGGCGACCAGTGAGGAGGCAACGGCATTCGGAGCCGGCGGGCCGACGGTCGACATCACGGATTCCCTCGTGCGCACGGTGCTCGTGCCTGGCGTGACGATGGTGATCGCCGGCGGCGGCCCGATCGCGGACGCACTGGTCGCCCAAGTGAGCCTCCTGGGGTGGGATGCCGCAGTCGAGACGCGACCGGACATGGTCGAGGGATTGACGACACGGCTGTCCAGCGCGGACGCCGTCGTTGTCATGGGTCACGACGTCGAGACGTCGAGCCGGTGCCTGCAGGTGGCTTTGGACAGCGACGCCGGCTACATCGGCGCCTTGGGCTCTCGGGCGATGCAGCAGGCTCGCGCTGACTGGTTGGCCTATCGGGACGTGACCGACCTTTCGCGGGTCCATGGCCCGGCGGGACTCGACATCGGAGCATCGACTCCGGAGGAGATCGCGGTTTCGATCGCCGCTCAAATCGTCTCAGCACGAGGTTGACTTGTGAGGGAATGATCAAAGTTCGGCGAAGCCCTTGCGGAGTCGGCCATCTGGGTGTTGAGTAGCGGTCTCGGACCAACGGACAACATTATTGTGAGGGAAGAGGTTCGCATGGCAATCGAGTCCACGGGTCATGAAGGTGGAAATCCACGCATGTTCGCTCTGGTTGAGGACTCTCCGAAGGAAGGCCCCGCGCCGACCGTGTGGGCCTGGCCCCAGTTCATTGACTTCCTTAAAGTCGCCGGGCAGCCGGTGCAAGGGCCGTGGCCTCCGCATCAGGAGCCTCGACCTGACCCCGACGCAGACTCGCTCCCCGTCGCCGTGCGCGACACGGAATCCTGAAGCGTCAACATCGAAACCGAGACACCCAACCCCGGAGTCTCAAGCCCTAGCCCGTAAATCACGCACACAAACTGACAAGGAACACGTATGTACCCCAACCGTTTCGACTATGAGTCGCCTAAGTCTGTGGAAGAGGCCATTGCCATCCTCGACCGTAGCGGCGGCGAAGCGAAAGTTCTCTCGGGTGGCCAGAGCCTGATTCCCATGCTGAAACTCCGGTTCGCGGCGCCCGCAATGATCGTCGATATCAATAATGTCCCCGGTCTGGACTACCACCACGTTGACGACGAGGGGAACCTGCACATTGGAGCACTGTGCCGGCACGTTGACTTGGAAGAGTCGACAACGCTGGCAGATACCCACCCGACTCTCGCCGCGGCTGCCGAATTGGTTTCTGATCCCATCGTCCGCACCCGCGGAACGTTCGTTGGATCGGTCTGTCATGCGGACCCGCAGGGCGACTGGCAAGCCACCATGTTGGCGCAGGACGGCTATGTCGTCGCGCAGGGCCCCAACGGACGCCGCCGGATTGAGATGCGTGATTTCGTCCTCGGGCCATTCGTTACCGCTCTCGCGTACAACGAAGTTGCGGTGGAAGCGGTCATCCCTGGCGCCAATGGCACGCCACGCGGCGGCTACCTGAAGCTCGAGCGCCGAGTTGGAGACTTCGCGACGGCATCGGTGGCGGTCTCGCTTGACATGGATGGTGATGTCATACGCAATGCCGGCTGCGCTCTCGCGGGCGTCGGCGGTCGGACGATCGACGCCAACGATGCAATCTCCTGCCTGGTGGGTAAGACGTTGACGGAGGACAGCATCGATCAGGCCTCGGACGCCGTGGCGGCCGTTGCTGAACCCCGCACAGACCATCGTGGGTCGGACGCCTACAAGCGGCACATTGTCCAAACCTTCGTGAAGAGAATTCTGACCAACCTTGCCCGATCCGAGCAGAAGGCGGCCTGACATGACGAGTTTGTACGACGAGGTACAGACACCCACGGACGGTGTTCCCACACGTCGAGTGACCATGACGGTGAACGGCGAAAAGCGCACCGTCGATGTGGAGCCGCGGTTGCTTCTGGCGCATCTTCTGCGTCAGGGCATGCAACTGACGGGGACGCATGTTGGCTGCGACACGACGAGTTGCGGCGCATGCACGGTGCTGTTCGACGGTCGACCGGTGAAAAGTTGCACGATGCTCGCGGTTCAAGCAGACGGGCACGATGTGGAGACGGTGGAAGGGATGGGCTCGGCGAGTGAGCTTCACCCCGTCCAGGAGGGGTTTAAGGAAGAACACGGCCTGCAGTGCGGTTACTGCACTCCGGGAATGATGCTCGCCTCCAAGGCCCTCCTAGAGCGAAACCCCGATCCAACCGAGGACGACGTCCGGTGGGCGTTGTCCGGCAATTTATGTCGATGCACCGGCTATCAGAACATCGTGAAGTCCGTGCTGTGGGCCGCAGAGAAGATGCGTGCCGAACAAGGAGAGGATGCGTAATGGCGCTCGACGAACTGAAGATCGGCGGCATGGGGGCGAGCCGTCGCCGCGTTGAGGACAACCGGTTCATCCGGGGCAAGGGCAAGTACGTCGACGATGTCGTGCTTCCCGCCATGCTGCACATGGAGGTTCTGCGAAGTCCGGTCGCCCACGCCCGCATCAAGTCGATCGACACCTCTGCAGCGTGGGAGGTGCCCGGCGTTCGTCTCGTCCTGACCGGCGAGACCATGGCAGCTCGCAACCTTGCGTGGATGCCGACCCTGTCGTACGACACACAAGCCGTCATCGCGACGGACAAGGTTCGCTTCCAAGGCCAAGAGGTCGCTGCGGTTGTCGCCGACGATCCGTACATCGCCAAAGATGCGTGCAGCAAAATCGTCGTGGAGTACGAGCAGCTTCCAGCGATCGTCAACCCCGATCAGGCGAAGGATGCGAGTGCGCCTCTTATCCGGGACGACAAGGTCAACCAGGACTCCAACAAGATCTTCGATTGGGAGATCGGCGATAAGGAAGCCACGGAGAGGGCCTTCGCCGAGGCGGATGTCGTGTCGAGTCTGGATCTGCACTATCCGCGCTCCCACCCGTCGCCACTTGAGCCGTGCGGCTCGATCGCGGACTACGATCGCGCAACAGGCAAGTTGACCGTGTACATGACCACGCAAGCTCCGCACATCATCCGAGCGGCGGTGGCCATGGTGGCGGAGTTGCCAGAGCATCAGATCAGGATCATCAGCCCCGACCTCGGTGGTGGTTTCGGTAACAAGGTCCCGGTGTACCCCGGCTATGTCATTTCGATTCTGGCGTCGATCCTCACCGAACGGCCGGTCAAATGGATCGAGGACAAGTCCGGCAACTTGATCTCGACGGGATTCGGACGCGACGTCTACCTGAAAGGGGAGTTGGCGCTCCGCAAGGACGGGAAGATCCTCGGAATGCGGATGCACACCACGTCCGATCATGGAGCCTTCTTCGCCGATGCCCAGCCGACCAAGTTCAAAATCGGCCTCATGCACTCGACGTTCGCGTGTTACGACGTCCCAGCGGCGTATCTGACGAGCGACGGGTATTACACAAACAAGGCCCCCGGCGGTGTCGCATACCGATGTTCGTTTCGCGTGACGGAGGCGATGTACTTCCAGGAGCGGATGGTTCACGCCGCGGCGAACGATCTGGGAATGGATCAGGCGGAGTTCAGAAGGGTGAACCTCGTCAAGGACGACATGTTCCCGTACCGAACAGCCTTCGGGTTCCTGACCGACTCCGGTCAGTACGCCAAGTGTCTGGATCTGGGCCTGGAAGCCATCGGGTATTCGTCGTTCGAGGCCGAGCAGGAGGAAGCGCGAAAGCGCGGCAAGTTGCTCGGTATCGGAATCTCGACGATGACCGAGCCGCTCGGAGCCGGCAACAGTCGCGAGTACGACATCATCGGCATCAAGATGTTCGACTCCGCTGAATTGCGGGTCCACATGACCGGTAAAGCTATCTTGCGCACGGGAGCCAAAACCCAGGGTCAGGGTCACGAAACCACGTGGGCGCAGATCGTTGCTCACGAGCTCGGTATTCCCGCCGACGACATCGTCGTTGAGGAAGGTGACACGGATACAGCCCCCTTCGGCATGGGAACTTACGCATCGCGCTCGACCCCTGTCGCCGGCGCTGCGGTGGCCATGGTTTCTCGCAAGATCCGTGCCAAAGCCCGCAAGATCGCAGCGCACCTGCTCGAAGTGTCCGAGGAAGACATCGAGTGGGAGTTGGGTCGCTTTTACGTTCGAGGTAACGAAGAGCGTGGTGTGACGATTCAGGACTGCGCACTCGCGGCGTACAGCAACGTGCCGGACGGCCTGGAGCCGGGCCTGGAAAACAACGCCTACTACGACCCGCCCAACCTGACGTGGCCGTTCGCCGCCTACATCTGCAAGGTGGAGGTGGACCCGGAGACGGGCGTGTGGGACGTGTTGAAGTTCGTCGCAGTCGACGATTGCGGTGTTCGAATCAACCCGATGGTGGTCGAAGGTCAGATCATGGGTGGCCTCACCGAGGCCTACGCAATGGCCAACATGCAATACATCACCTTCGACGAGGACGGGAACTGCATCGGGGCGAACTACATCGATTACCTGCTCCCGACCGCGTGGGAGACCCCCGGGTTCGAACTGCACGAGGTCGTGACTCCGTGCCCGCATCACCCGATCGGTGCGAAGGGTATTGGCGAGTGCGCGACGGTGGGCGGCCCGGCTGCTTTCGTCAATGCTGTTATGAGCGCGATCGAGCACACGGGAGTGCGCAACGTCGACATGCCGTTGATGCCCAACCGGGTCTACGACGCTGTTCGGAATGGCCAGGACATCAGCGGAATGCCACCGGTCAGGGTCGACTGACGTGACCAACGGTTCTCGGGCAGCCGATGGCGCGGCCGTGATGGCGCGCGCTGTCGAATTGGTGGAAGCAGGTGAGTCCTTTACCATGGCGACGGTCGTTTGGCGACAGGCACCGTCGTCGGGGCAATACGGCTCCCGCGCCATCGTGACTGCCGAGGGCGAGTTGTTCGGCTGGATCGGAGGCGCGTGTGCCGAGCCGGTCTTGATGCGCGAGGCTCGGCGGGTGCTCGAGGAGGGCAGTGCGTCCCTGGTGTGGCTCGGTCAGCCCGAGGACCTGGAGAAGATGCACGTGCCCGAGGGTGTCATGACCATTCCGATCTCCTGCCAAAGTGACGGGGCGCTGCAGATCTTCATTGAACCGGTGATGGCGGCGCCGCATGTCGTGATCGTGGGGCGCTCTCCGATGGCGGTGACACTGCTGGACCTGGTCCGTGACCTTGGGTGGCGGGGAGATCTGGTCGACGGCGGTGAGTTCGAGCCCGGGAACGTGTCGGCGTCCTCCGCGGTCATCATCGCGACGCAGGGTCACGGAGATGAAGACGTGCTTGCCACCGCCGTAGAAACCGAAGCCGCGTTCATCGGTCTCGTCGCGTCGGCCAAGCGGGGACGCGTTGTTCGGGAGTTTCTTGCCGAGCAAGGTGGAGACCAGGACAAGCTGGCGCGCGTCCAGGTGCCCATCGGGATCGACCTCGGTCATACCGGTCATCGGGAGATCGCGGTCTCCATCCTGGCGGATCTTGTTCGGCGTCGGGCCTTGGGAGAACTGAAGCCACGCAGCGTCGCCCGACTGATCGTCGAGCCGACTACAGCGATTGACCTTGTGTGCGGCATGACGGTCGATGCGGTGGACGAGAACCGCCCCTTCGAGTACGGGGGCGTCACCTATTTCTTTTGTGCACCGGGGTGCCGCAAGGCATTCGAGAAGGATCCGGATTCATTCATCATCACCCAGCAGGAGGCTCCATGCTGATTAATCATTCGTTCCAGGTCGATCAACCGATCGATCAAGTATGGAACTTCTTCGACGACGTTCCGCTCGTCGCTGCATGCGTTCCCGGCGCCGATCTCACGAAGGAGATCGGTGATGATCAGTACGAGGGGGACGTCACCATTTCTGCGGGTCCGGTGAAGTTGGAGTTCTCGGGTGAATTGAAGATCAAGTCACGCGACAACACGAAGAAGGTCATCGTTCTCGAGGGCGCCGGGGCCGACAAGAAGGGCCGCGGCGCAGCGACCGTGGTCTTGGACGCGTCGCTTAACTCACTTGGTGGATCGACGCGTGTGGATCTGGCGATCAACCTGACCATTTCAGGAGCCGCTGCTCAGTACGGTCGCGGACTCGTGGCGGACTTCACCGAGGTGCTCATCGACCAGACGGCGAATTCGATGAAGACCCGCATGACGGCTATCGCCGAAGGCAGAGACCCGATGGCGGTGGGTGCACCACAGGCAGCAAGCGGTCTCTCGATCGCCTTCTCAGCCTTCACGCTGGCCGTCAAAAGGGTCTTCGCCCGATTCTTCCTGCCCTATCAACCGGCCCCGAGCCGCTCGTAAGGAGGCGTTCATGACTCTCTGGGGAATCGGAAACCTCATCCTGCTCATCGTCATCGTTCCGGTGCTCGTGGCCCTGCTGAATCGTCTACTGGGCGCCTTGGAGCGAATTCGAGGCGCATCGAAAGACGCGCTCGATGGAGGTGTCGCGCTGATCGGTGAGCTCGACACCACGCCGGCCTTACTCGAAAAGACCGACGACGTCATCAAGGAAGTTGCCAACGGATCGGTGCGATATGCCGGTCCCGTCTCGAAGCTGCTGGGTTAGGAGAGCACATGTCGACTGATGCAATCATCACGCTCGTTGTGGCGGCCTTGATCGTCGCTGCTGCCGCGCTCGGTCTCTTGCGGGCCATCTTCCATCTGAAAACAACGGCGGACACGCTCGATGCCCTCGATGGCGGCGTCCAAGTCATCGTGGAGAAGACCTCGACGGTCGAGCCGGTTGTCACGTCTGTCAACGCGAGCCTCGCTCCGGTTCGCTCGTTCGCGGAATCGATCTAGGAGGGCACGTGGACTTCTCTGGACAAAGCGGCTGGCTCGCCGGCTACATCATCGGACTCGTCGTAGTCCTCGTCGTCGTGGTGCTGGTGGTGTCGATCTTGGCTCTGGCCTGGCGCATCGGTAACCAGGCGGGATCCATCCTGGATGGACTAAAGCAGGCAGAACGAAACACCGCCGGACTCGCCGGATTGAATGAAACCATCGCATCGGCCCTCGCCATCATCGACGGGTTGAAGCGTGGACGAGCAAAGTTGGGAGGCTGACATGGACTCGCAAGTAGAGAACTTGTGGACGATCGCCAACGTTCTCGGCTCCGTTGTCGTGGTTGCGGTAGCCGCACTACTGACGATGCTCGTGATCTTCGTGCATCGGATTCACAAGCGGGTAGCAGCCATCAAGGAGACCTTGACCGCTACCAAGGCCAACACGGCTGACACTGAACTGATTACAACAACCGCCGGTGGCGTCGAGGCCGTGTTGGCGGAGGGTCTGGAACACCACCTGTTCCTCGGACGCGTATTGGACAAGGTGCGGTCATGAGTTCGTTAGCACTATGGTCAGTTATCAACATCGTGGCGCTCATCGCGGGCCTGGCGATTTACCTGTTCATCGTGAGCTCGCAGTTGAAGAAAGTTGCCACGAATCTGGAGGACTCGGCCGATCTCGTCTGGGACATCAAGAAGGACGCGGAAGCGATCGCGCCTGGCTTGACGTCCATCAATTCGACGGGACGTGTCGTCGCCGGAGCCCTTCCGCTCCTGTATGGCATGGGTGAAGGAATCGTGGTCGGCGCGACCTTCCAACACGACGAGCACGTGCCGGATGACGTCGCGCGACCCGCCATGGGTACGCGCCGGTCGCGCATGATGGAGGCAGTCGGCGTTTCCATGGACGACTGAGGTCCTTAATAGACGTGCCGGTGCGGGCTTAGCGCGCGTCGGGGCCGCGCCCCGTGTGAGAGTTACCTAGGGCGCTTGTCGGTCGTGAGAGCTGTTGTCACGGGAGTGTCGTACTCACCGATCCATTCGGCTTTCCAGGCCTTGTCGAACTTGTCGATGTTGCAACTCGGCTCGTAGATGGCGATCAACTCGTGCGATATCTGCTCGCGGTGCGCACGGGTTCCTCCAGGGACTTCCAGCCAAGCCACGTGCAGGTTGTATTTGCTGTCAGCGCGCTTGATCCACGCGTTCGATCGCGCGTGACGGAAGGGGAAGCCTTCCGTCGTCAGATCGTCGGAGTGCCCGACGAAGATCACCGAGAATTCCTGCGGGCGGTCGGGGTTGGACTTGGCGAGAACCGCGTAGACGGCCGGCTTGGCCGGTGGGGTCCAGCCGGCCAGGGCGCGGGGGCCTTCGAATGAGTAGCCCGCCAGGCTGCCGAGTCGGATCACGGGAGTTGATCCTCGAGTTCGGCGTAGTCGTCGTCCTCGCTCACAGACTCGGCCTTCACGACGGGCCAGGCCGGGAGAGACGTGGTCGCTACGGCGGTCGCAAACTTCTCCAATGCAAGGTCCACGGCGGCGTCGGAGTTGTCCGCCTCCACGACGATCTGGGCCCCGTAACCCATCGTCCCGTACCCGGATGCGATGCCCTCGAGGGTGGCAACGGCGTCGGCTAGTTCGACGACTTCCTCCAAGGAGACCTCTCGATCACCCTCTGCGTACAAGGAGATGCTGTAGCGCACGTCATCCCACCTTCGATAGTCGGTTGGCTAGGCGCTCGAGGCTAGCGAGGTTGTGCCCGGAGTGCACCTCGTCTATGTAGGGGTCAGCAATGATCATCCCCATAGCCGCCGGCACCCATTCCTCATCGTCGGCTTTGTGGGGGTTCACCCATAGGACTCGATGGGCAATCCGCGACATACTCTCCATCGCCTCGGCCAGGTCCTGCGGGTCCCCGCGATCCAGGCCATCGGAGCACACCACCACGATCGCCCCGCGGCCGAGTCGAGCCCGCCGAGCCTGACGGGTGAAGCTCTTGATCGATTCACCGATTCTCGTTCCACCGTCCCAGTCCAGGACCGCTTCTCCCGCCAGTCGCATCGCCTCGTCAGGGTCCCGGCGGTCGAGTGCTTTGGTGATTCGCGTGAGTCGTGTCCCGAAGCAGAAGACGTCGACCTTCGCGTTGACCCGTCGGGCGGAGTAGGCGAAGTGCAGAAGGTTGCGCGAATAGTCCGCCATGGACCCGGAGACGTCGAGGATCAGCACGAGGGGACGCAACTTATGTTTCCTGGTCTTGTAGTGAAGATCTTTCGGTTCTCCCAAGTGACGCATCGAATCTCGAGCCATGCGACGCATGTCGAGCGTGGATCGGCGGCGGGTGGATGTTGTGCGGTGGGTCTTCTTCTTCGGAGGCGTCACCCGCATCCTCGACATGAGCCGACGAAGTTGCCGCATCTCAGCATCCGAACAGTCGGAGAATGCCTTGTGCCGGTAGATGTCTGAGGTGCTCGCGACGTATCCCAACTTGACTTCGTCCGGGCTTAACTCTCCCGGAAGCCCCTCCTCGGTGTTGGGAATTTCGAGGGTGGCCCCGGCTGTCGAAGAGGACTTCATCGTCTTCTTCAGGGCATCTTCCGCCTCGGGATGGAAAGCCAGGAAGTAGCGCTGGAATACCTCGTTGTAGATCGGCACCTGTTCGCGGCGCCGGACCAGTGTGGCCCGGCCGCTCCAGTAAACGTCGAGGAGATCCGTCACGTCGAGTTCGGCCACCGCCGTGGTGAAGGTGAGAACGTCGTCGGTCCCGACGGTGATTGTGGCGTCCCGGAGAGCCTGGCCGAAGCCGATGAGGAGTTCGTCCACGCTCTCGGTGGGAGCGTCAGGAGAGGACATCCTGAATGCTTCGTGAGGTGTATTCGAGATCGTCGCGATCCTTGACGACGGTGCCGAGAGTATCAAGAGCGGACTGCTCGTCGAGGTGCATGGCGCCGACGGCGTTGAGCCCCTGAGCCCAGTCAATGGTCTCCGCAACCCCGGGCAACTTCTCGAGGTCCATTTCGCGAAGGTGGTTGACCGCGGCGACGACCTGGGCTGTGAGTTTTTCTGAAACGCCGGGCAACCTTGAGCGCACGATGTCGATCTCACGGTCGGGTTCGGGGAAGCCGATCCAGGTGTAAAGACAGCGGCGCTTCAACGCGTCGTGCAGTTCGCGGGTGCGGTTCGAGGTCAAGATGACAATCGGCCGGGACTCGGCTTCGACGGTGCCCACCTCGGGAATGGTGACTTGGAAGTCGCTGAGGAGTTCGAGCAGGAACGCCTCGAACTCGTCGTCCGCTCGGTCGATCTCGTCGATGAGTAGAACGCAGGAATCGCCCGCTCGGACGGCCTGCAGGAGAGGACGTTCGATCAAGAAGCGTTCTCCGAACAAATCGTCCTCAGGGCTCTGGATCCCTGCGTCGCCCAGCGAGCGAACGTAGAGCATCTGCCGGGCGTAGTCCCACTCGTAGACGGCGTGGTGAATGTCGATGCCTTCGTAGCACTGGAGTCGGATGAGTTGGCGGCCGGTCATCCGCGCCACGGTGCGCGCCAACTCTGTCTTGCCGACCCCGACTTCACCCTCGAGCAGCAGAGGCTTACCTAATTGAAGGGCGAGGAACAGCGACGTGGCGAGCCCTCGATCGGCGATGTAGTCCTCTGCCCGCAGTTGGGTGATGAGGTCGCGGATTCCACCGGCACCCTCGGCCTCGGTCATCGGGCGACGCTAGCGTTGATCGCCGTTGACGAGGTCGGCGAGGCTGCTGCCGCCGAGTTTGCCCTCCTGAGCGAGGGTGTTGCGCCAGGCGGCCTTGACGTCTCCACCCTCATCTGCATATCCGTCGAAGGTGACGTCCTTCATGTTTCGGCAGACTTTGGTCGGGCTGCACTCGGCGTCGAGATCCTGGAGGTTCTCGGTGTCCTGCTGCCAGATGCCGCGGAGCACGTCGGTGGACGGGTCGCTGGTCTCAGCCATGGGGTGCTCCTCTGCCAGTTATGGATTGGTGGCCACGCGCGCCCACTGGCGCACAACCCACAGTATCAAGGGTCCCGGGTCGGTGCAGCCTCGAAGGGGTGGTCGAACCCCTAGCATGGGGTGAGGTGCAACGCGCCGTCTCGGGAGGTTCCATGGACATCGTCTACGACATCATCCTCATCCTGCATTTCATTGGTCTCGCCAGCGTGGTTGGTGGATTTCTCGTTCAGATGAAGTCCACGGATAGGCGGGTCAATCCCGCCATGGTGCATGGAGCGCTCACCCAGTTGGTGACGGGTCTGCTCTTGGTCGGCCTGCCTGAGATGGGAGTCGCTACCCCCTACACGGGCTGGGAGGCATGGGATCACACCAAGATCGCCCTCAAGTTGATTCTTACGGTGATCATCACGATTCTGGCGTTCGTCGGGCGCCGCAAGCCGCGACCCCAGACGGGCATCTGGGGGGCGATCGGCGGACTGTCGATCGCGACCATCGTCATCGCTGTCGTCTGGTAGTCCGCGGAAGCGAGCGCGAGCGTTTCGGATGCCGTGCAGTGGGGCAGCGAGAGTGGACGTGAGCAAACGTGCGTTGTGCGGCACGATGCGCGGTCGGCAGGCGCCGTGAGGACGCGGTGTCAGGAGATCGTGACGACCTGGAAAGTCTCGGCCAAGCGGCCCTCAGGTAGCCCCGCCTCGGCCGCGGCGGCGCTCAACCACTCGCGCACCTTGTCTTCGACGATCTCCGGGGCAGGTAGCTGCGACGCGTGTGCACCGATAGCCCGCATCTTGTCCTCGAAGGAGTCCGTGACATCGATGAAGTGGTTCGGGTTCGGTGACGCCATCATCCACACTTCGGGCACGACCCAGTCTTCGAGACCCTCGTCCTGAAGCAACGTCGGGTGGGCGAAGGGGTTGCGGGCATCGGGATAGACGGCGCGGATGGCAGCCTCCCCGGCGGCCATGTGGTCCGGGTGCGATGCGGGGATGTGCTCCCACTTCCGATCGGGCGACTGAATGAGCATGCGCTGGGGACGAATTTGTCGGATGAGCCGACTGATGTCCCGACGAAGGTCCTGCGATGGGTTGACGTCACCGTCCGCGTATCCCAGGAAGTGAACATCGGTCACGCCGACGACGGCCGCGGCTGCCCGTTGCTCCTTTTGTCGGATGCCGGGAATCTCCGCGCGGGGGATGGCAGGGTCGAAGCCACCGGCATCGCCGTCGGTCACGATCCCGTAGGTGACCGAGATTCCCGCCCTGTTCCACAGGGCGATGGTCCCGGCGGCGCCAAAGTCGACATCGTCTGGGTGGGCCATCACGACGAGTGCCCGCTGGACCTGAGAATCGTCGAGCATCACGGACCTTCCTGAGAGAAATATGCGACGCACCCCGCCCCGAGTGCCTCGTCGTGACCTTTTCGTGACACAGTAGGGAGGTGCTTCCCCGGCTTCCCCGGAGCGCGCGTCATTCTGCCGCGTCCCTCCCACAGCGACACTCACGGGTGGCCCCTCGGCCGCTATGGCGCGTGGGGGCGGTGCTCGCTGCGTCTTCGGTGCTGGCGTCGTCCTTGATCGCTCCGGCCCTGGCGACCCAAGGGCAGGTCATCTGGCAACCCACCACGTGGACCGGCCCTGCGGCGGGCCCCCCGGTTCCGGGCGAAGGCCTTCCTGCAGCGCCGGTGCCCGCACCTCTACCGCCGCTACCGCCGGATGTGCCGGTGACCATTGAGTACGAGCCGCAAACAACCTGCGAAGACTCACCCAAGCCCGGTGCGCTCCGGTTGGAACAGATCATCAAATCGACGTACGGCGCGAACCAGTACACCTGGATTCCTCGCGATTGCGATAAGGGCGGGCGCAGCGAACACAAGGAAGGCCGGGCGATCGACTGGATGGTCGACGTGCGCGATCCCCAACAACGCGCCACCGCCGAGGCTTTTCTGGGGTGGCTTCTCGGCCCCGACGCAGGTGGCCGTCCCTACGGCAACGCGTTGCAGTTGGGAATCATGTACATCGGATGGCACGACCGGTTCTGGCGTGGGTACTCGATGGATCGAGGATGGACGGAGTTGAAGGGCTGCTTCTCGAAGACGAAGGAGAAGTACGACAACTACTGCCACCGCAATCACATCCACATCTCTTTGACCTGGGCGGGCGCTCGCGCAGAAGTCCCTGGTTACCCGGTCGCTCCGGTACCGACCCCGCCCGGGCAACCAACCCCAGAGCAACCAGCACCTGAGGAACCGGCACACGAGCAACCGCCACCGCCGGAGGCCGCCGAGGACGGCTTCTACGGCATTGGCTCAGAGCTCGGCTACGAGTCATCGACCCTGGGCGCGATGCAGCCGAATGAGGTGCGCACCGTGGGGCTGAATGGCGTCATCGCCCAGGCGACGACAGCGCTCGTCGCGGTTACGACACGTGCGGCCGAGCGCAAGGGCCGGCTTCGCATCGGGGTCGGCACCGAGAAGACCAACAGCGCCGGAGTGAAAGTTCGCAAGCGAGGGGCGCGCACCACCATGCGCGTAGTTCCCGTTTCGGGTGGCGCGGTTCAAATCAAGGCCCCCAAGAAGACCCCGGTCCAGGTGCGGGTGGATGTCCTCGGGTACGCGGTCGGCGCGGAACCGACGAAAGCAGTGGGGTTGCCACCGACGCGCCTGTACAGGGGTCGCTTGTCCGCGGGCGAGGTTGCGGTAGTCAAGGCACGGGGTGTGGGCCGAGTCCCAAAAAAGAAGAAGAAAGTGACCGCAGTCATTTTGCAGGTGACTACCAAGGGCAAGGGCGAAGCTGGTCGGTTCGCCGCCTACGCCGTGGGTGGGGTGGACCGGGGGACAACGTCGGCGTTAATTCCAGCCGAAGGCCGGCACACCTCTCTCCTTGTCGCCGATATCGGCGACAAGGGATTGATCGCCCTGGCAGCGTCCGCAAAGAGCAAAGCCACCGTCAAGATCGTCGGATATATCCGGCGCTAGTTACCTGGCCTTCGTCGAGAGTCGAGGGTCGGTTGGACGATCGGTTGGACGATCGTGCTGTCGCATGACGCACCTAAGATCGGGTGGTAATGAACCCCGACTCATTGGTCGATGACCTCAATCCGTCGCAGCAGGCTGCGGTGGACCATCGAGGTGGGCCTCTGTTGATCATCGCCGGTGCGGGGTCCGGCAAGACCCGGGTACTCACTCGGCGCATTGCACACCTGCTCGCCACGGATGACGCGTCTCCGGGGCAGATCATGGCCATCACCTTCACCAACAAGGCGGCTGCGGAAATGCGGGAGCGGGTGGTCGAACTCGTGGGACCGGTGGCGCGAGCGATGACGGTGTCGACGTTTCACAGCGCGTGCGTTCGGATTCTCCGCAAGGAGGCTGGACGCCTCGGCATGTCGACGTCTTTCAGCATTTACGACCAAACCGACTCGCTGCGGCTGATGCAAATGGTGATCCGGGACCTCGACCTCGACCCCAAGAGATACCCCCCGCGTTCTTTCCTGAACCACGTGTCCTCGGCAAAGAACGAGTTGATTGACCACGAGACGTACGCAGCGCGCGCGAACAATCAGATGGAGCAAACGATCGCGGAAGCGTACGCGGAGTATCAGCGGCGCTTGGCGCGAGGCGGAGCCTTTGACTTCGACGATCTGATCGGGTCGACGGTGGCTCTGCTGCAACTGTTCCCTGACGTATCTGAGCACTACCGCCGACGCTTCCGTCACGTTCTTGTCGACGAGTATCAAGACACCAACCACGCCCAGTACGTACTGATACGCGAACTGGTCGGAGCCGGTGACGACCCGAATCTTCCGCCTGCTGGCTTGTGCGTGGTGGGAGACGCGGATCAATCGATCTACGCGTTCCGGGGGGCGACGATCCGCAACATCGAGGAATTCGAGCGCGACTTTCCGAATGCGACCACGATCTTGCTGGAACAGAACTATCGATCGACCCAGAACATCCTGAGTGCGGCCAACGCCGTCATCTCTCACAACTCCTCTCGACGGGAGAAGCGCCTGTGGACCGATGAAGGTTCGGGCGAGCCCATCGTCGGATACGTGGGTGATGATGAGCATGATGAGGCTTCGTTCGTCAGCGAGGAAATCGATCGACTTGTGGACGATGCCGGATACCGCCCCGGTGACGTGGCCGTCTTCTATCGAACCAATGCTCAGTCGAGGTCGGTTGAGGAGATCTTCATTCGGATGGGGATGCCCTACAAGGTAGTTGGTGGGGTGCGCTTCTATGAGCGGCGTGAGGTGCGGGATGCGCTCGCGTATCTGCGGTCGATAGCGAACCCGGGGGACGAGGTATCCCTGCGACGGATCCTCAACGTTCCCAAGCGAGGTATTGGAGATCGCGCGGAGGCCGCTGTCGAGCAGTTGGCCGAGCGCGAGCGAATAACGTTCGACGAAGCCCTCCATCGGGCACAAGAAGCCCCGGGCCTGGCCACACGCTCGCTCAATGCGATCACCGCGTTCGTCGAGATGATGGATGCGTTGCGAACTCTGAGCGACTCCGGTGCCGATGCGCCGACGGTTCTTCAGGCGGTCCTAGAGCAAACCGGGTACGTCAGCGAACTGCAGCAATCGGCCGATCCGCAAGATGAAACGAGAATCGAGAACCTCGCGGAACTCGAATCCGTCGCCCAGGAGTTCGCGGTCGCGAATGAGGAATCCACCCTGGTGGAATTCCTCGAACAGATCGCGCTCGTTGCCGATTCGGATCAGATTCCCGACGACAACGCGCACGGCGGCGTCGTCACCTTGATGACCCTGCACACGGCCAAAGGCTTGGAGTTCCCGGTGGTTTTCCTCACGGGAATGGAGGACGGAATCTTTCCGCACATTCGGTCCCTCGGGGATCCTGGAGAGTTGGCCGAGGAGCGTCGGCTCGCTTACGTCGGGCTCACTCGGGCCCGGCAGCGCCTCTACCTGACGCGCGCGGTGAGTCGATCGGCGTGGGGAACGCCGGCGTACAACCCGGCCTCACGGTTCCTTGATGAGATCCCCGAGGCCTTGATGGAGTGGAAGCGAGAAGAGCCGGTGGCCCGGCCGATCGGCTCCGGGGGCTTCGGGGCGGCACCGTCGTCGAGTAGTGCCGCCGTCAAGCTCGGTGACCGCATCGTGGGTGGCGGACCGGTGGTGTCGCTGGAGGCCGGTGACCGTGTGACGCACAGCAAATTCGGGCTGGGCACCGTCGTCTCGACATCGGGAATCGGAGACAAGGCCGATGCCGTGATCGATTTCGGCTCCGCGGGAACCAAGAGACTGCTCTTGCGCTACGCGCCGGTGGAGAAGTTGTAGCGAGAGACTCGTCGGCTGAGCCTCTAAGCGGTTGCGGCGACCACGGCCTCGGCGACGGCTGGTGCGACATTGCCGTCGAAGACACTTGGCACGATGTAGATACTTGAAAGTGCCTCATCGGAGACGACCGCTGCAATGGCGTGAGCTGCGGCGATCAAGGCCGCGTCGGTGATCCGGTGGGCCCCGGAATCCAGAAGTCCTCGGAAAATACCGGGGAAGGCCAGCACGTTGTTGATCTGATTTGGGTAGTCGCTGCGGCCGGTGGCAACAACCTTCGCGTGCTTGGCGGCGATGACGGGGTCGATCTCGGGGTCGGGATTCGCAAGGGCGAAAACGATGGCGTCCTCGGCCATGGCTTGGACATCCTTGCCAGTGATCACGTTGGGCTGACTTAATCCGATGAAGACATCCGCTCCCTCCAGGGCTTCGGTCACCGAGCCGGCGTGCTTGCGAGGATTGGTGATGGCGGCGAGGGCTGTTCGTTCCTCGTCCATCCGATCGCGACCGGGATATAGCGGACCCTTGGAATCGAAGATGATGATGTCTTGGACGCCGGATTCCATCAAGAGTCGCGCCACGGCGACGCCCGCGGCGCCCGCCCCCATCATGACGACTCGAATGTCCGACGTGTCCTTCTCGACGAGACGCAGTGCGTTATGCAACGCAGCGAGAACAACCACTGCCGTACCGTGCTGGTCGTCGTGGAAGACGGGGATGTCCAAAGACTCCCTCAGGCGCCGTTCGATTTCGAAGCATCGGGGAGCCGAGATGTCCTCGAGGTTCACGCCCCCGAAGCCTGGAGAGATTAGCTCGACGGCTCGAACTATCTCGTCGGTGTCCGTGGTGTCCAAGCAGATCGGCCAGGCGTCGACGCCGCCGAACTTCTTGAACAGGGCGGCTTTGCCCTCCATCACCGGCATCGCCGCCTTGGGTCCGATGTTTCCCAGGCCAAGGACGGCGGAACCGTCGGTCACCACTGCGACCGAGTTTCTCTTGATGGTCAGATTGCGAGCGTCTGCCGGGTTCTCGTGGATGGCCATACAGACCCGGGCGACACCGGGGGTGTAGGCGCGGGCAAGATCGGTGCGGTTCCGCAGCGGCACTTTAAGGTCCATGGTGATCTTGCCGCCGAGGTGAATCAGGAAAGTCGAGTCGCTGACCTTCTCCACCGAGCATCCGTTCAGCTGATTCAACTTGTTGCGCACCAGTTCCACGTGCCCGGAATCCAGCGTCGTGCAGGAAAGGTCGAGAACAACCGAGTGATGCCCAGGGTCGACAACGTCGAGGCCGGTAATCACCGCTCCGGCGCTCGCCACAGTGGAAATAATGGTTCCCGAGGCGTGAAGTTCGGGCGTGGCGATCAGGCGGAAGACGTTGGAATAACCGGGGCTTGAGGGCACGGCAGAAGCCTATGTCGCTCGCGGAGTCGCCCGTGGTCAGGGGACGTCAGGGCGTCTGGCCGTCCGCGATTTCGCTCGAGGTGTTCAGCGTCGAGCGCATAGTCGCGAATTCGACCACCTGTTGACCGATCGTGCGCAGATGTTCGGCGGCGGCGGCATCCGAAGTCGACCCATCTTCGGCGAAACGGGTATCGGCGGCGTTGATGGTGGCACCGAGTGGTGTTGGCCAGCCCCGCAGAGCGTGGGTGATTTGTCGCAACTGCTGCAGCGTCGAGACAGTCGCTTGCCAGCCGTAAGCGACGGCAATACAGCCGACGGCGCGACCGTGTAGGTACGGGGGATCGTGCGATGCAAGATCTTCGATGTAGTCCAACGCGTTCTTCATCATGCCGCTGACCCCGCCGTGGTAGCTGGGGCTGGCGACCAAAAGGCCGTGTGCTCCCCGAACGGCCTCGACCAGCGCCAGGGCCTGCGGCGTCCGATCGGAGGTTTCGGTGTCGTATATCGGGAGCATGAGTTCACGTCCGGTGATGGTGGTCACGTGAGCGCCGGCATCTCGGGCGCCACGGGCGGCGAGCCGCACCGCGCGCTCGCTGGAGGAATCAGGTCTCGTGCTACCGCCGATCGCGACGATCGAGATTGTTGAATCGGTCATGTCGCCACCTCTCCTAGCGATCGAGGACGCTCGTGTTGGCGAGCACCTGCTGGCGGGCCGCCATGGCAGCGCGTTCGCGTCCCCTTGTGGTCGTGCGCGTGAGTGCGACGCTACCGAGTCCACCACCGGCCCGGAAATCCACGGGGGTGTCACGGCGTATGCTCGTGACCGCTGTCGACCGAAGTCAATCGACCATGCGCGAGTGCTCACGCGCACAGGCCCAGTAGCGTTGGAGGTGGGTGGTGACCAGACCGATCAGGGTTGTCGTAGCCAAACCCGGCCTCGACGGGCACGACCGAGGCGCCAAGATCATCGCCCGCGCGCTGCGGGATGCGGGCGTCGAAGTCATTTACACCGGCCTGCACCAAACACCGCAGCAGGTCGTCGACGCAGCCATGTCCGAGGACGCGGACTTCATCGGCATGAGCATCCTGTCCGGCGCTCACATGACCTTGTTTTCCGAGGTCATGGACCTGTTGAAGGCCAACGAAGCGACAGACATCGTCGTCTTCGGCGGCGGAATCATCCCCGAGTCAGATATTCCGACGCTGGAGGCGCTGGGAGTCGCCCGAATCTTCACTCCCGGGACGCCCACCCAGGCCGTCGTCGACTGGGTCAATGACCGTGCTCGAGCATCCGACGTTTCGCCAACCCGGTAGTACCAAGGAGAACTGTGGACCTCTACGAGTACCAGGCCAAGGAACTCTTCATTCGACATGGCGTGCCGACCACTGAGGGGGATGTGTGCACGACACCGGCGGAGGCCGACGCCGTAGCTGCGAGGATCGGTGGTCCCGTCGTGGTGAAGGCGCAGGTGAAGACTGGTGGTCGAGGCAAAGCGGGCGGCGTGAAGCTTGCGGAAAGCCGACAGGATGCGCGCGAGAAGGCCGAGGCGATTCTGGGCATGGACATCAAGGGTCACACGGTGCATCGGGTATTGGTCGCCGAAGCCTCGGACATCGCCGAGGAGTACTACGTGTCCTTCCTCCTCGACAGAACGAATCGCTCGTTTCTCGCGATGGCGAGCATCGAGGGTGGTGTGGACATCGAAGAAGTGGCGGCAACCAAACCCGAAGCCCTCGCGAAGATCCGCGTGGATGCCCTCGAGGGAGTGACTCCCGCGCTCGCGCGTGACATCGCCGATGCCGCCCACTTCCCGGAGACCATTCGCGCAGACGTAGCCGACATCCTCGTCGAACTGTGGCGGACGCTGGTGGATGAGGACGCGACTCTCGTCGAGGTCAATCCGCTGGTGCAAACCCCCGACGGCCGGGTTCTCGCCCTCGACGGCAAGGTTACTCTCGATGAGAACGCGGCCTATCGTCATCCACATCACGAAGCGTTCATCGACATCGAGGGCACGGACCCCATCGAGTTGCGCGCGGGGGAGCTGAACCTCAACTACGTCAAGCTCGACGGTTCGGTGGGAATCATCGGCAACGGCGCGGGGCTCGTCATGAGCACCCTGGACGTTGTCTCCTACGCGGGGGAGGAGTTCGGAGGGGTTGAGCCCGCGAATTTCCTCGACATCGGTGGTGGTGCATCGGCGGAGGTGATGGCCAACGGCCTGGACATTGTCCTCAACGACCCTGACGTGCAAGCAGTCTTCGTGAACGTGTTCGGTGGCATAACCGCGTGCGATGCCGTGGCGAACGGAATCGTGAACGCCATGACCATGCTGGAAGAGAAGGGCGAGCCGGTGACCAAGCCGATCGTCTGCAGGATCGACGGCAACAACGCAGAAGAAGGTCGGCGCATTCTCAACGAAGCCGAGCACGACCTCATCGAATTAGTAGAGACCATGGACGACGCGGCACGTCGAGTCGCAGAGCTCGCAGCAAGCCGCGCGGCCGGAAAGTAGGAAGCAACCTCATGGCTATCTGGCTCGACTCGAAGAGCAAAATCCTCGTCCAAGGAATGACGGGCTCGGAAGGCACCAAGCACACCCGACGGATGGTCGCGAGCGGCGCCTCGGTTGTCGCTGGTGTGACGCCCGGCAAAGAGGGACAGGACGTTGACGGAATTCCGATCTATAACGACGTTGCCGCTGCCATGGCACACACCGGAGCGAACGTTTCGGTTGTCTTTGTTCCTCCGCGTTTCGCCAAGGCGGCCGTGCAAGAGGCGGTCGACTCCGGCATCCCGTTGGCCGTCGTCATCACCGAGGGAATCCCGGTTCACGACACCGCCCAGTTCTTCCAGTACGCACAAAACTCCGGCGCAACGCGAATCATCGGCCCCAACTGTCCGGGCATCATCAGCCCGGGTCAGTCGAACGCCGGGATCATCCCCGCGGATATCACCCAGCCGGGGCGGATCGGACTGGTGTCGAAGTCGGGAACGCTGACGTACCAGATGATGTACGAGCTTCGCGATATCGGTTTCTCCACCTGTGTCGGTATCGGCGGCGACCCGATCATCGGAACCACCCATATCGATTGCCTCGCGGCCTTCCAGGAGGATCCCGACACCGATGCGATCGTGATGATCGGCGAAATCGGTGGTGACGCCGAGGAGCGAGCAGCTGCATTCATCGCCGAGAACGTGTCCAAACCCGTTGTGGGTTACGTGGCTGGGTTCACCGCACCCGAGGGAAAGACCATGGGCCATGCCGGGGCGATCGTGTCCGGCTCGGCCGGTACCGCCTCGGCCAAAGCCGAGGCGCTCGAGGCAGTAGGCGTCAAAGTTGGTCGCACTCCGAGCGCAGCGGCTCGCCTGATGCGCGAGGTCATGGGTGGCTGACCTGTGCGAGTTGCGCGGCAACGAGTAGCACTTGCCTGAAGTTTGGACCCCCCTCCTTATCGGAGTCGTCGGCGTCGCGATTGTTCTGTACGGGTTTTCGAAGACGGCGATGCCCGTCGCCGCGGTGGTCGGAGGCCCGATGCTCGCCGCCGCCTTGGGGCCGACGGTCGCCGCTGGGTTCGCTCTACCGTTGTTGATCCTGGGCGATCTCATCGGACTGCTCTATTTCCGACAGCATGCGAATTGGCGACTCATCGCCAAGGTGATGCCCGGTGTGATTGCCGGCATCGTGATCACCGCACTCTTGTTCGCCTTTGCATCGACGAGCGTGGTGGCACGCGTGATTGGCGTCTTGCTGTTGGTTTCGGTCGGCCTGGAGATCTACCGACGGCGCAGCCTGTCGCTGGAACGCCGTGATCAAGACGCGAGTGTGCGCCGTCTCGAAGCCGGGTTCTACGGGACGTTGACGGGTGTGACCACGATGGCCGCGAATGCCGGAGGGGCGGCAATGACCCTGTATCTGGTGAAGATGCGGGTTCCGATGCTCACCTTCATGGGCACGAGCGTGTGGTTCTTCTTCATTTTGAACGTGATCAAGTTGCCCTTCGTGATTCCCCTCGGCCTGATCACGAGGGAGTCCCTACTCATCGGCCTGTGGTTCATCCCGGCCCTGGTCGTAGGTGCGCTGCTCGGAATCACCGCGTTTCGGCGAATGAATCAGATCTGGTTCGAGCGCATCGCACTCGCCCTGAGCGCGCTCGCGAGCCTGTGGCTGGTCCTCCGCGGCTAATGCAGTCACACGGCTCATGCAGTCACACGGTTCATGCAGTCACACGGTTCATGCAGTCACACGGCGTTGGCAGCGTGGCGGTCACCGGCCATCCGCGCTGATCCTGGCAGCCTTGATCCGTGAGTGCCCCCACCGTCGATCGTCCTGCATCCACGGTGGAACCACAGCGATTGCGGCCGCATCTTCGACTGATCGCCGCCGTCGGTCGTGGGTTGCTGGGGGTCCGTCGCGTCGTACGCGGTATTTCCCGGGGTGTGGGGCACACGTCTTCACGAATCGGACGCTCGCCTCTGGTGGCCTCGCTGCTCGCGTCTGTCTCCATCGCGGTCGTCGGCCTGAGCGTGGCCGGTCTGGTTGTCGCGAGCGCGTGGTGGGGAGGAGTAGAAGAGGCCGGGACGTGGCAAGACGCCGTGTCCATCACCGGGAGCGTGTGGGTGATGACCTTCGGAGTGCCGATTCGCTTGTCGGGAGTTGACTACTCGCTGCTGCCCTGGGGTCTGATGATCATCCCCGGATGGTTGGGTCATCAGGCCGGCCGATGGCTGGCTCGGGTCGTGCGCCCGTCACGACGTCGAAGCCTGACCGCCAGCGTGGTTCTCACAACAGTGTTCTCGTCGGTGTTCGTTGCCGGCGTATCGGTCGTAACGGATATCCCCGAGGTGCAAACGAGTGCCCGTCGAGCGCTCGTCATGGCCGGCGCGGTTACTTTTGCTGCCGTCGGCTCGGGTATGTGGCGCTCGAGTCCGCTTATCCGCGAGTCGATGCATCGCACGCCGATGGTCGTCCGCGTCATCGTCAGAGCGTCCTTTGTCGGGGTCGCGGCGCTCGCGGGAATGGGAGCTTTCGTGGCAACGGTGGCCGTGGCCTCGTCCTTCGGATCCATTACCGAGCTGCTCGTTTCTTTGAACCCCACGACGTTCGACGCCCTCGTCCTTCTGGTGCTAAGTCTGGGGTACGTGCCGGTACTGGTGAGTTGGTCTGTCAGTTACATCGTCGGTGCCGGTGTTTCACTCGGGCCCGACGTGCTCATCTCACCGTTCGTGCCTGTCGTCCCGGCGACACCTCTGCCTGCTTTTCCACCTCTGGCGGCGCTGCCGGAGACTGCCGGCCCCGGAAGTTGGGGATTACCTGCCCTCGTCCTCGTGTCCGGGGCGCTTGTCGGTCTGCTCGTTTCCCGCTTCGCCTTCCGTGAAGGCCCGCTCGTGCGACTGTCCTTGGCCTTTGCGGCGTCGGCGCTGGCAGCAGGGTGGGTGTTCGTTCTGCTGCTCTTGGGCGCCGGGTCTCTCGGTGACGGGCGGCTTGCCGTCATCGGCCCGGACCCGGGTGCCGGCGCCCTGCTCGCAGGCGTCGGGTTGGTCGTCGGTGCCCTACCCACCAGTGTCATCCGTGCCCGGCGGAAGCCCCGAAAACTCGCGTCCGTATCCACGGAGTCGCCGACCGCAATTGTGGGAGCCGATTCCTGATGGACGGAGAAGATCCGCGGACGCTCGTGCGCAGCGCAGCGGCCTGGGCTCTGGGCACCTTCCGTCGCAATCTGCTCGCCTTCGTTGCCCTCGCGGCGGTCGTCACGGCGGTGCAATTCCTCCAGCAGATAAGCCTGCGCCCCCTCAACGACGTTGTCGACCAATGTGCCGACCCGCAAACCGAAGGACAGCAGGCGGCGTGCGCGAGTGAACTTGCGACGCGAGCCCTGACCTCGGGTGCCCTCACCCTCGTCTTCGCCATCATCACCGTCATCGTCACCGTGGGTGTGATTCGCGCAGCACTGCGGTCCACCCAGGGACGCGAGCCCGGCTTTGATGCGCTCCTGGATGGTCACAACCTCGGTCGGTACCTGGGCTTTCAGTTGTTGTACGCGATGATGGCGGGCCTCGGGATTCTGCTGTGCGTTATCCCGGGATTGCTAGTGATCTTCTTCTTCCAACTCGGTCCGTATTTTGTGTTGGACCGCGGAATGCGCATCGGCGAGGCCTTTACGGCCAGCGCGCGACTTATCCGGCAGAATCTGCCGGCCGCGTTTCTGATGACAGTCGTGAACGCGCTCGTGCTGTTGCTCGGCGGTCTCGTCTACGGAATTCTCACCCTGGTCACGTTGCCGCTCGCGACGCTGTTCACCGCGTATCTGTACCGACGGTTCAATGACGATCCAGTTATCGGATAAGTGATCGACAAGTCTCCGCGCGGTCCGCACTAGGCTCCACGAGTGCCGGATCTGCGAATCGTCGTGCTCGCATCGGGTGCAGGCACTCTTCTCCAGGCACTGCTTGACAGTGACATTGGCAGGCGCATCGTCGCGGTCGGCTCCGACCAGTCGGAGGCCCCCGCGTTGGCCCGAGCATGGGCCGCCGACGTCCCCACCTTCGTCGTCCCGATGGCCGAAGACCGCGAGGTCTGGAACATCGACCTCGTCCAGCATCTGCAGGCCCACGAAGCCGACTTCGTGGTCACCGCTGGATTCATGCGGGTTCTGGGCGGAACGGTCATCGAGGCATTCGAGAACCGGATCATCAACTCCCACCCGGCGTTGTTGCCCTCCTTTCCCGGTGCCCATGCGGTGCGTGATGCTGTGGAGAGCGGCGTGAAGGTGACCGGCTGCACGATTCACATCGTCGACGAGGGTGTAGATACCGGCCCGATCATCGCTCAATGTCCGGTAACCATTGACGACGGCGATACGGTCGAAGCCCTACACGAGCGAATCAAGGAACACGAGCGAACACTCCTCGTCGACGTGCTGGGTCGCATTGTTCGCGAGGGAGTATCCGTAGACGGAAGAACGGTGGCATTCGGGTGAACGATGACGTGGGGCGCCGAGACATTCGGCGAGCGCTCATTTCCGTATACGACAAGACCGGCCTGGAGGATCTAGCGCGTGGCCTGCACGCGGCCGAAGTGGAGATGGTCTCCACCGGGAGCACTGGGCGAGTAATCGCCGCCGCCGGACTACCGGTTACGCCGGTCGAGCAGATCACGGGTTTTCCTGAGTGCCTTGACGGTCGAGTGAAGACACTGCACCCGAAGATCCACGGTGGATTGCTGGCCGACGTCCGCAAAGCCGATCACCGATCGCAGCTCGACTCTCTCGATATCGCTCCCTTCGAACTCGTCGTCGTTAATCTGTACCCCTTCACCGAGACGGTGGCTTCGGGGGCGTCGGTGGACGAGTGCGTCGAACAGATCGATATCGGTGGACCTGCCATGGTGCGAGCGTCGGCGAAGAATTATGCGAACGTCGCGGTCGTGGTGTCGCCTGCGCGGTACGAGGACCTCCTGAGTGCCGTCACCTCGGGAGGTTTCACGCTGGCCCAACGAGCGGAGTTGTCGGCGGAAGCGTTCTCACACACCGCCACCTATGACATTGCCGTTGCCACTTGGATGGCGGCGGAGGTCGTTGGCGAGGACCCGGACTTCCCCCGCTGGCGGGGAGCGTCGTGGACGCGGCGGGACGTGCTGAGGTACGGAGAAAACCCCCACCAGGGTGCAGCGGTGTACGAAACCAACCCTCCGCAGGCGGGAGTTGCCACGGCGATTCAGGTTCACGGCAAGCAGATGAGTTACAACAACTACGTTGATGCCGATGCCGCCCTTCGTGCTGCCTTCGACTTTTCCGAACCAGCGGTCGCCATCATCAAGCACACGAACCCGTGCGGCATCGCTGTTGCCGAGAGCGAAGAGCAGGCCTATCGCAAGGCGTTTGCGACCGACCCGGTGTCGGCCTTCGGGGGAGTGGTCGCGGTCAATCGCACGGTCTCGCGCGCACTCGCGGAGGCGATGGCGGAGGTGTTCATCGAGGTCATCATCGCTCCGGACTTCGAGCGGCCGGCGCTTGACGTGCTCCAGCAGAAGAAGAATCTCCGAATCTTGCGCATGCCCGGTCCGGGCTCTGGTGAAGGCACGGAAGGGCGAATCGTCACCGGGGGCATGCTCGTGCAGTCGATCGACGAGGTGTCTGCGGAGGGCGACGATCCGAGCAGTTGGTCTCTTGTGGCCGGAAATGCCGTTGATGCAGACACCGGCAGGGACCTGCACTTCGCCTGGAGGGCCTGCCGGTCGGTGAAGTCCAACGCCATCTTGCTCGCCCACGACGGTGCCGCCGTCGGTATCGGCATGGGGCAGGTCAATCGCGTGGACTCCGCCCGACTCGCGGTCGAACGTGCCGCCGGTCGGGCGAAGGGAGCCGTCGCTGCTTCGGATGCCTTCTTTCCCTTCGCGGATGGGCTTGGGGTGTTGATCGATGCCGGAGTACGGGCCGTTGTCCAGCCGGGGGGCTCGGTACGAGACGACGAGGCGTTCGCGGCGGCTCAGGAAGCGGGCATCACGATGTACACCACCGGCACCCGGCACTTCTTCCATTGATGGCTGATTGTATGAACGGGGCAGGGCCGCGTCGATGAGCGGCGGCGCTCGCTCGTGGATTCCGTGGTTAGCGGCCGCAGGAGTCGGCTCTCTGACGGCGGTGCAGTCCCGAGCCAACGGCTCACTGGGAACGATTCTGGAAAGTGGCCTTCATGCATCCGTGGTGTCTTTCGCGGTGGGACTCACCGTATTGACCGTTGTGGGGCTGACGGTGACGCGTATCCGGCTCGGATTGGTCCGCCTGCTTGCCGCGCTTCGATCTGGTGAGATGCCTTGGTGGTGGGCAATGGGAGGGGTCTTCGGGGCCCTGTTCATTTTTTCCCAGAGTTTCACGGTGGGCATTATCGGTGTGGCGCTCTTTGCGGTGGCGTTGGTCTCGGGTCAAAATAGCGCATCCCTGATCGTTGATGCGGTTGGTCTCGGTCCTCGAGGTAAACAACCAATCAGCGCTGTTCGGGTCATTTCGGCGGCGATCGGCATCGTTGCCGTCATCGTTGCCGTGTCGGGACGGCTTGGTCAAGATGACCTTTCCCTACCCGCGGTTGCGTTGTGTTTCGTGACCGGAATAGGGGTGGCGATTCAACAAGCCATCAATGGTCGATCAACGACGATCTCCCGGGAACCAATGGTCGCGGCCTGGTCCAATTTCGCGCTCGGTGCGCTCATCATCACGATCCTGCTGGGAATCGTGGTGGTCTCTGGCGCCGGCACGCTGCGCCCTCTGCCGGCCGGCCCGTGGTGGCTATATCTGGGAGGAATCATTGGGGTGACCTTCTTGGCGACCACGGCGTGGGTTGTGGGGCGCGTCGGAGTGCTCGCCATCAGTTTGCTTGTCACGGCAGGTCAACTGACGGGTGCACTAGTACTCGATGTCTTCCTGCTCGACGTTGTCGATGGAGCGCTCATTGCCGGGGTGCTGTTGTCGTTTGCCGCTGTTGCACTCACGGCAGCTGGCGGCAGAGTGAAGGCGCGCGTCAGCCGTCGAGAGTCTTCATAAGCGCAGCGGGATATCGCTCGCCAACTGCCGCACCAAACGGTGCAGCTGCGTCTAACTCCGCAAGTACCGAGTCCGACAAGTGAACCTGCATGGCTTTGGCGTTGTCCTCGAGGTGGTGGACTTTCCTCGCTCCGGGTATCGGAACGATGTCGGTCCCTTTCGCTAGTAACCACGCGATGGCCACCTGTGCCGGTGAGGCACCCACCCGGTCTGCCACGGACGCGACGGCATCGGCAATGGTCTTGTTGGCAGCCAGTGCGTCCGGTTGAAAGCGTGGCCATGAGCGTCTGCCGTCATCCTCGGCCAGGTCCTCGGGAGAAGAAATGGCGCCGGTGAGGAAGCCGCGCCCCAAAGGTGAGTAGGGAACGAATCCGATGCCGAGTTCTCGTGTTGTGTCGAGTATTCCGTTCTTTTCGACGTCCCGCGTCCACAGCGACCATTCGGTCTGCAGTGCGGTCATCGGGTGAGTGGCATGAGCCCGCCGAATCGTGTCGGCCGAGGCTTCACTCAGCCCCAGATAGCGAACCTTTCCCTCGGATACCAGCTCGCTCAACGTTCCCCAGGTTTCCTCCACGGGGATGTCTCGATCGACCCGATGTTGGTAGTAGAGATCTATGTAGTCGGTACCCAAGCGTTGAAGGGATCCTTCGAGGGCCGAGCGGATGTACTCCGGGCGGCCGTTGATGCCACGGGTTCCGTCGGCGCGAAACTCCTGCCCGAACTTCGAGGCGATGATGACCGATGACCGATCACCGGGGATGGCTCGTGCCAGCAGTTCCTCATTCGTGTACGGGCCGTAGGAGTCTGATGAGTCCCAGAAATTGATGCCTAATTCCAGGGCGCGGTTCAGGGTGCGCAGGGACTCCGCCTCATCCGCCGCACCGTATGCGTACGTCATCCCCATGCAACCCAGCCCGAGGCCGCTTACGTGTAAGGCTGCCCCGCCGGTCCCTAGTACATGCTCAGAGATCATGTCGACTCATCGCTGCGGCGGGGCTGTCGAGGATCGAACCATGAGCTCGGGCGTCAGGCGCACGTGCTTGACAGGCATGGTGCCGTCCTCGACGAGAAGGCTCAGCAAGAGGCGAGCCGCCTCGGCTCCGATGTCATGCTGAGGGACTCTCACCGACGTGAGTGGCGGGTCCACGAGATCCATGAACGGCATGTCGTTGTAGCCGACGACGCTGACATCACGCGGGCATCGCATACGCAGTTTCTTGGCCGCGATGATGGCACCAAGGGCTAGTTGATCGTTGGCACAAACCAGGGCAGTGGTCTGAGTGTTCCCGTCAAGCATCGACAGGGCGGTCTTCGTCGCAGCCTCGAGACTCCACGAGTCGACAGCGGCCGGTTTGCGAGCAGGGGTGAGACCGTGTTCGCGCATCGCGCGGGCGAAAGCTTGTTGACGTTCGTGGCCCGTGGATGACCAGGCCGGGCCGGCCAAATGGGCGATCTGCGTATGGCCGAGCGCGCACAGATGCTCGACGGCAAGGCGGATTCCGTGCTGCTCATCCGCCGCAACACTGGAAGCTTGCACGCTCTCGCTGATTCGGTTGATGAGAACGATGGGGAACTTCGTTGCCAGTTCGGCCAGGAGTGGGTGCTCGCGGCGTGCGGTCGCTAGCACGAAACCATCCACTCGACGGGCACTGAGGGATGCGATAACCGATTCCTCGGCAGCTGGATCGTTGTCTGTATTGACGAGAAGTGGCGTGTAGCCGGCGTGGGACAGGGTGTCTTGAATTCCGCGCACCATCCCCGGAAAGAGGGGGTTCGTCAGATCGGGAATCACGACCCCGATGGTGTGTGACCGGGACGTGCGAAGTCCGGATGCCATCGGATTCGGGACGTAGTTGAGCGAACTCGCTGCCTTGCGGACCTTTGCGACGGTGGCGGGATTGACGAGATGAGCCGTGCGTGCATTGAGGGCTCGGGAAACCGTTGCCGGATGGAGACCGACCTTCTTGGCTATGTCCTTCAGGGTCGCAGCCATGGCGCTCAGCCTAGGCGATGTTGATAGCGGCGTGCCCCGACTACCGACAGGGCGGTGAGGACGACCACGCCGGTGGTCACGACCGAGAACATGGCGACGGAGCCTCGGAAGTTGAGTAGGTAGCCGGCCACGAATGCACCGAAACTGTTGCCGAGGAACATCATTCCCGCGAAAAGGGATACAGCGAGAGCGCGTGCACGGTTGGACAGTGTGGTGGACCAGGTTTGGAGTGTGGTGTGCATCGTCACCCACGCAACACCTTGGAGCGCGCAGCTGATCAACACTGTGAGGGGTGTTACAAAGGCGATGAGCAGCCCGAAGCCTGCACCCGCGGATAAGCCGCCGATCATCAAGAAGCCCGCGGGAGATACGCGTTCGGTAACGCGTCGAACGACCATGGAAGTACCGAGGACGGCGAGCCCGTAGGTACCCGTGACCAGGCCGGCAATGGCAGGGGAGCGTCCGGTTTCCTCGAGTGCTGCGGGAACGAGGTTGAAGCCCCCGAGCAGGCTCGCGGCCTCGATGAAGACGAGGAGATACAGAAACCAGGCCCACTTGTTTCGAGCAACTTCCGCCAGCGCTTGGCCAGTAGGAAGAACTCCTTCGCCAGGCTTGACGTTCGGTGCTCGTCGCACGGCCACGGCGAGAACGAGGCAGACCACTGCAGTCGAGGCAAAGAAGGCTCTCCACCCGACGAGGACGACGCCTACTCCACCAAGAACGGTGCCCAGGGTTAAGCCGATCGCCACACCGCTCTGCAGGCTAGCGATCGCGGATTGGCGCTTCGGTGCGCTGGTGATCGTGTCTCCCAGGAAGATGACGGCCGTTGGGAAAACGCCAGCCATCGTGACTCCGGCAAGGGCGCGCACTGCGATGAATGCCTCGATAGACATCGGGACCACGCTGACGAGGTCCATGACGGCCGCGCATACCAAGGCAAGTTGCAAGGTGGCGATCCGGCCGAGCCGATCAGAGATCAGACCCCACATCGGTTGCGCAAGGCCGTAGCACAACAGGTAGGCGCTGGTGGACAGCGTGATGGTTGTTAGATCTACATCGAAGTCCTGGCCCATCGTGATGAGCATCGGGCCGATGACGGCACGGTCAAATGTGGCAACCAGAACCACGTAGGGAAGGAACCTGGCTGTCTTCTCCAGACTCCAGTTGCTCACGAATGGGCCAAGGCGGCTACGGCTCCAAGAGAAGGTGCGTAGGCATCCGATTCTTGGCGGATCCTGCACAGTTCGTGCAGATCTGCTGCGTGCACCGCGGGATCTAGAAGGAGGCCGAACCGCGGGTCACGCAGTAAGGCCACGTAGCCGGGGGTTCCGAGGTGCTCGTTGGCGGCAGCGAGTACCGAGCAGACCTCGTCCTCGGGGGAATCGATGAGCCATTCGGTTGCGGCGGTCCATATCGCGACGAACGTCTGAGCGAGATCCGGGTCGAAGCCAGCACCTACGGCGAGCACTGTGCCGAGGTAGTTGTCGGAGATGTCCGCCGAGGTGAGCCACTCGCGCATCCCGGACTCTTGGGCTGCCACACGAGATTCGGCATTCAGGATGGTTGCGGATGCTTGGTTCTCTTCCATGGCAACGAGCCGCTTGGGAGTCGCCCCCAATTCGACGAATGTCGCCTGATCACGTGAGACTCCCCCGCGCTCGAGCATGCGAAACAGCAGCAGGGCGAAGCCCGAACGGACCACGTCAACGCCGATATTCGTTCCTCGCAGGTCGGTCACGGAGGAAAATTCAGGTCGAGAGAAGAGCGCCAGACCCAAGCCCCGGTCAATCGAGCGCAGCATCCGCACGTCGAGCCGCTCTCCCAGGGGTTGCTGATCGGTGGTCGCGTAGAGCAGGACGTTGTCGGGGCTGGTGATGGCGATGTCGATTTCACCATCGCGCAGCGCGGTGAACTGCCCAGGGGAAGAGGGCACCCGGGTCGCGACCAATTCCAGACCCTCGCGTTGGTCAAGCTGGAGATGACGAACGGCGTGGAGAACCGCCGAATCGCTGAATTGCCCGATGGTCAAGCGTTGAACCACGATGCCCACTCTCGTCAATGCCCGGGAGGTCCCGATCTTCCTGCAATCGTGTGCCAGATCGTAGGGCATGAGGTCCAGGTGCCGGAAAAGCTTATGGAGTTGGTCCGCTCGGTGAGGGTCACTAATCTGCCTCAATTAGGCGGTTTCCGTTGACAAGAGGCCTTCTTCGTTGCAGAGTCCGACTTACGCAATCGATTGCGAAACCACGGAGGTTATCTATGAGCAATTCCAGGATCCGAAAGGGTCGCCGCGGGCGCGTAAGCGCTGCGGTGGCGTCTCTTGCCGTCGCCGGTCTGGTCTTGACGGCCTGTAGTTCGGGAGACGGAGACGACACAGCGTCAGACTCCCAAGACTCGACCGAGAGCAGCGAGACCCAAGAAGAAGCTGCGGACGATTCGGCTGCGGAGGAATCCACAACCGAAGATTCCGGTGGCATGGGAGATATGTGCGGCGACGACACGATTCGTATCGGCATTTCGCTGCCGCTGACCGGAGACTTCTCGCAGCCGGGCCAGGAGGCTCAGCGCGGCTACGACGTCTGGGCAGAGCTGACCAATAACGCCGGCGGGCTCCTCGGTCGCCCGGTGGAATTGGTGGTTCTGGATGATGCCAGCAGCCAGGAGCAGGTCGTCACGGACTACAACAACCTGATTTCGCAAGAGAAGGTTCCGTTGTTGCTCGGTACCTTCTCGTCGCTGTTGAACTTCCCTGCGTCTACGGTCGCGGAGAACAACGAGATGGTGTTGATCGCACCCGCTGGTGGCTCTCCGAAGATCTTCGAGCCGGAGCCGAAGTTCTACTTCTTCGCTCAGCAGGCGACGGCCCCCGATCAGGCAAACCCCTTCGTCAACATGATCGCGTCGTTGCCGGATGATCAAAAGCCGAAGACGGCTGCGTACGTATCGATGGACGATCCGTTCGCTCTGCCGGTTATTGAATCCATGCAGGAGCAGCTCGAGGCGGCCGGCGTGGAGACCGTCTACACCGGTATCTACCCAGAGGGCACAACGAACCTTCAGCCGCAGGCTGCTGCCATCGCTGCACAAGAGCCGGACCTGATCGCTCAGGGTTCGGTGTTCGAGGATGGCATCAGTCTCGCCAAGAGCATGGTTCAGTTGGGCTACAGCCCTGATTTCATGTTCCAGACAACCGCACCGAGCTTCGGCGCACAGTACGTCGAGGGCGTCGGTGAAGGCAACGAAAACGGTGTCTTCTTCGCCGTGTCCTGGAGCGAGAAAGCGCCAACAGAGGGTAACGCCGAATTCGTTGCTGAGTACCAGGCACAAAACGGTGAGGGTCTGGTGCCATCGGAAGACTCGGCCAACGCGTACGTTGCGGCCGAGGTCCTGCAAACGGCAGTTGAGGCCGTGGGAGATTGCGACAACCTCGCGATCGCCGACTGGCTCCGCGCCAACTCGGTCGACACCATCCTGGGTGAGCTCTCCTGGGATGACATCGGCCGCCCGCAGGGCGACTTCCTGCTCGCCCAGTGGCAAAACGGCACGGTTGAGATCGTGGCACCCGAGGTGGCAACCACCAACGGTGGCGAGCTGATCGTTCCGAAGCCCGGCTGGCAGTAGACCTGCCGCGTAGGGGGTCTGGTCTCACGGGCAGTCGTGTGGACCAGACCCCCTCACCGGTGGTCACGATCATGCGAATCGCATGAGCTGTTCCCGTGACTGATTTCAACTAAGGAGAGACGCAGCGTGGACCTTCTGCAAGTGATCGCGTTTGGAGTGCTCCTTGGAGGCGTATACGCCCTTCTGGCCTCTGGTGTGACCTTGATCTTCGGCGTTCTGGACGTCGTGAACGTTGCTCAGGGTTCCTTCCTCGTCTTCAGTGCCCTGTTTACGTGGCAGATTTGGAGCTTGCTCGGCCTCGAGCCCCTCCTTTTGGTGCCGGTCATGGGTCTTCTGATGTTTGTCATCGGCTGGGCCATCTATCGGGGGCTGCTCGTTCGAGTCGCGCCTCAGGGGCCCGGCATGACCGTGCTCTTGATGTTCGGTGTTGCGATTGCCATGGAAGGCGTTTTGAACATCGTCTTCGGCAACGAATTCAAGTCGGTGACTCCTCCGTACTTCACCTCGTCATTCAAGATCGGAGAAATCGTCATTCCGTACCCGCAGATGATCTCCGGCGTCCTTGCCGTCGTGGTTCTGGGGGGCATCTACGTTTACTTGAGAAAGTCGTGGGCGGGCAGGGCGTTGCGCGCGTCAGCCCAGAACAAAGATGGGGCGGCTCTCGTCGGGATTTCGGCCACGAAGGCGTCCTCCCTGGCGTTTGGGATTGGTGCCATGACCGCCGGTGTCGGTGGTGTGCTGTTGGCAATCATGTATCCCGTTTATCCAGCAACGCAGTATGACTGGATCGCCCGGTTGCTTGGGATCATCGTCCTTGGCGGCATGGGAAGCATTCCTGGCGCGATCATCGCCAGCATGTTGCTAGGCATCTCGGAATCGATTGCCTCGGCCTACGTTCCGCAATGGGCTCCGGTCTTCTTCTATGGAGCGATTCTCGTGATCTTGCTCTTCCGTCCACACGGATTGCTGGGCGAAAAGACCCGAGAGGATGTCGCGGCATGATTGCAGCTCTGAAGCGCCCGTCCGGGTTCCTTCCCGTCATCCTGATAGGCCTGCTGATCCTCTATCCGATTGTGGCCTCGGATACCCGCTACGAAGAGACCGTCCTGATCATTTGCATGCTCTACGCCATCATGGCATCGGGCTGGAACCTCATCAGCGGCCTGGCCGGGTACGTGTCCCTCGGGCACAGCGTCTATCTCTACATGGGCATGTACACCGGCGCGATCCTGGGCAAAGCATGGGAAATAGATGCCATGTGGCTTGCTCCTCTGGGCGCCGTGACAGCGGGCTTGTTGGCGCTTGTCGTCGGCTTGATCGTGCTTCGTACCCGGAGTCACTCCTTCGTCATCATCACGATCGCAGTGCTCCTTCTCGGCATGCTCATTGCCGCCAACTGGAGAGGGCTGACCGGCGGGTCGGACGGCTTCATCGTCAAGCAGCCTTCATGGGCGAAGGACCATCCAACCACCCCGTATTACTACATCTTCCTGGGAATTTTGCTGCTGACGGTGGCGCTTTCCGCCTTCATCATGCGATCCCGCTTGGGTGCAGGGCTGGTCGCCATCCGCAACGATGAGGGTAAGGCTGCATCCATCGGCATCAACACGACCCTGTACAAGGTCACGGCGTACACGCTCAGCGCCGTTCCTTTCGGGTTCGCAGGTGCTGTCTACGGTCAATTCCTCGGATTCGTCACACCATCGTTGGTCGTTGCCATCTTGATGAGTGTGTTCTTGGTGCTCGCCGCTCTGGTGGGAGGCCGAGGAACTCTCTGGGGTCCCGTTATCGGTGGTTTCCTTGTGTGGTTGCTGAACGAGGTGGGAACGATTGCGGCCGGTGAGTTCCGGGCTCGACTCTTGATCATGGGCGTCGTGCTGATTCTCGTGGTCATGTTCATGCCCATGGGTCTGCTTCCGACGATTCGGAATTTCGTCAAGAAGCGCCGCGAGTCCAAGTCCGCGGTCAACTTCATTGATCAGAAGTCAATTGCGGCTGTCTCAGATGTGGACATCAGCAAGATCATCGCGCGTACCCGTCAACAGTCCGAGGGAAGCTCTCACATCCTCGAGGTCAAGGGGATAGTCAAGAGATTTGGCGGTGTAACTGCCGTCAATGACGTGGATATGGCCATTGAGCGGGGGTCGATAACCGGCCTGATCGGTCCGAATGGTTCTGGCAAGACGACGCTGTTCAACTGCATGACGGGAACATTCCGTCCGGACGAGGGAGTGGTGTTGCTCGATGGCGAGAACATCACTCGGGACCGCGTGTGGACGCGGGCTCATGATGGTCTCGGCAGAACATTCCAGATCACTCGCCTGTTCAAGTCCATGACAGTCTTGGACAACTTGGTCGCTCCGTTGGAGACCACGAGTGTTCGCCAGATGGTGGCGGGTCGCTACAGCGGTGATGAAGTGGAGCGCGCACGAGAAGTTCTCGACTTCATGGGGTTAGCGCAGTTTGAGAAGCAAGACGCTGCAGCACTCAGTTTCGGTCAGCAGAAGCTCGTCGAGCTCGCTCAGGTCTTAATGTTGCGTCCGGGCATCATTTTGTTGGACGAGCCGGCCAGTGGCATCAACCCGACGCTGATTGAGAAACTCACCACTGTCATTCGTCGCTTGAATGACGCCGGCACGACGGTACTCATTGTCGAGCACAACATTCCCCTGGTCTTGAGTCTGTGCGACACCGTGCACGTTCTCTCCGGTGGAGAAGTTCTGACCTCGGGGACGCCAGATCAGATTCGCAACGATCCGCAAGTGATTGAGGCGTATCTGGGGCCGGACCACATGGTGGGGGTGGGCAATGAGTGAGTCAGTGCTGACGATGGCCAACATCGAGGCCGGGTACGGGGGCGGCCTGGTACTCCAAGGTGTCGACCTCACGGTCGACAAGGGAACGATCACCTGCATTGTTGGACCGAACGGGGCTGGCAAGAGCACGGTGTTTCGCGTCATCAGTGGGCTTCTGAAGCCCAAGGGTGGCACCGTCACCTTCGGTGATCGCGACATCGGTGGGCTGTCACCGAGTCAAGTTTTGAAGTCGGGGATCGCCCAGGTTCCCCAGAACCGGGCCCTCTTCCCGGAAATGAGTGTGCACGAGAACGTGCTTATGGGTGGCTACGCAATACGACGTGACCGCGCGCTGCTTAAGGAGCGGCTTGCCATGGTTGCGGAGATGGTTCCACTGGTGAAGGAGCGCGCCAAGGAGCACGCTGGCAACCTGTCAGGTGGACAACGTCGCATGGTGGAAATCGGCCGAGCCCTCATGCTTGATCCGGCCGTCGTGCTGATGGACGAGCCATCGCTGGGACTCGACCCTAAATCCGTGGCCACCGTTGCATCGGTTATCCGCGATATGGCTGCTGAAGGGCGAACTGTTTTGATGATCGAGCAGAACGTCCGGCTCGGCATGAACTTGGCCACGCACGGAGTGGTCATGGAGCAAGGCAAGGTGCGCCTGATTGGAGATGCAAAAGACATAGCGGGCAACCCTGAGGTTGCCTCCATGTACCTGGGGAAGACTGGTCACAACGAATGACCATTCAGCAATTCCAGTTCTCCTCGAATGAGTACCTGCGGCGCCGGCAAGCGACACTGCGCATCGCTGACACCGTCGGTGCCCGACGGGTCCTGGCGTTTGGAGAGAACCGATCCGGGCTTCATGTCACCTACCTCAACGGTTGGGCCGTGACGCGGGCCGCGTGGCTTTCCCTTGAGCAAGGCTCCTGCCGCATGTGGGTTCAATTCCACAATCACATTCCATATGCGCAGCGGGTTGTCCATGACACCGACGTACTGGACTTTCACGAATCGATGCCGTCTGAGTTGTTTGGCTCAGAGAGCGTGATAGCCACCCTCGGGACTGTGCCCGCTGCGGTGCATGCGAGAGCTCAGGAGTTGGGTATCGAGTTAATCTCGATCGACAAGGCTCACATCGCGCTGCGGGTTCGTAAGTCGAGTGAGGAAGTCGATGCGCTGCGCATGGGTGCGGCGGTGAGCGATGCTGGCGCCCGGGCCCTGGTCGCAGCATGCGTGCCCGGTGCCACGGATTGGGACTTGCTCGCGGCAGCTCGCTCTACCTACACGCGCCTGGGTGGGCGCGACCACATCTGCTACATCTGTGTCACCGATGCAACGGCACCGGATCGTGACGTTCCAAGTCAGGTCCCGGAGGGTCGGGTTCTGGCAAGAAACTCGATCGTGACCTTCGAGCTCAGTGCGGCAGTGGCTCCCGAGTACCCGGGGCAGATCCTTCGCACCGTCTCTCTCGGAGAGATGACTGACCGGTACCAAGACCTGCACGCCACTGCCATGAGCTCACGTGCGGCGATGCGAAGTGCCTGCAAGCCAGGCGTCCCGAGTTCCGATCTCGTGGCGGCGGGTTCCGCGATAGAGGCCGCGGGCTACACGACGACAGATGACCTCTTTCACGGACTCGGCATGGGCTATTTGCCACCCATCGGGACATCACCATCCCGCATTCCTTCGCATGTGCCGGAGGAAACGTTGGAATCGGGGATGGCGATCGTGATTCAACCCAACGTCACGACGGCGAGCCACTCTGCGGGCGTGCAAACCGGGGAGATGATCGTCGTCAGTGACGACGGTTTCGAAGACATCCACCAATTCCCGGAAGGGTTGGTGATGGCGGCGTGAGTGTTGTGGAGCAGGATCAACTTGTTAAAGAGGCCATTGCTCACTGGGCGCCTCGTTTCACCACCAACGGGGTTTCGGTCGCGGATTTCCAATCGGTGACGTCCTCGGTGATCGCCTGGGAAGACTGGGCAGACGCATGGGTGTCAGCGGGGTCGGTTCTCGAGGGGCTTGGTCGTGAAGCTATCGCCGACGGGCGCACGATTTCCGGCGGCCAGCACCTGTGGACCGCCGCCGTCTACTACCACTTTGGAAAGTTCGTCTTTGTTGACTATCCCGAGAAGATGAAATCCACACACGAACTTGCGGTGAGTTGCTTGACGGATGCCCTTCCGTATCTGTCTCCGAAAGGGGAGCGTGTCGGTATCCCGTATAGGGAGTGCGACATGGTCGCTGTGCTGCGCAAGCCGCGTGAGGTAAAGAATCCACCTGTTGTCATCATGGTCAGTGGGCTCGACTCCGCCAAAGAGGAACTTCGCAGCACCGAGCAACTGTTTCTTGATCGCGGGATGGCCACTCTTGCCGTGGATGGCCCGGGGCAGGGAGAGAGCGAGTACGACCTTCCCATTCAGGGGAACTGGGAAGAGGTCGGCACGGCGATTGTCGATTGGCTGGAGGCTCGCGAGGATCTGGACGCAGACCGCATCGGTGTCTGGGGTGTGTCGCTCGGCGGCTATTACGCACCCAGGATGGTGAGCGGAGAGCACCGCATCAAGGCGTGTGCCGCTTTGGCCGGGCCTTATGACTGGCAGTCCATTTGGGATCAACTCCCAGAGTTGACCCGAAGGACCTTCACATTCCGGTCGCATCTCGCGGACCAGAACGAAGGCCGGGAGCACGCGGGCAATCTGTCCTTGGTCGGTCGCACCGGTGACATCGCGTGCCCGCTCATGATCATTTTCGGTGCTCGGGACCGACTAATACCGCCGGATGGTGCACGGCGGTTGGCAGAGGAGACCGGCGGTTCTCTCCTGATGCTTCCCGATGGGAATCACGGCTGCATGAACGTCGCAGCCAAGCACCGTTACAAGACAGCCGATTGGTTGGCCACGCAGTTGCGGGCCTCGATAGCGAAAGACGCATAGGGAGTCGATATGTCTAGCCAGCAAATGACCGTGGGTTGGATCGGCCTAGGGAACATGGGTGCGCCGCTTGCAGCGCGGTTGGTGAAAGTCGGTTACGACGTCCAAGTGTGGAATCGTACCGCTGCCAAGGCCCAGCCTCTCGTGGATGAGGGTGCGTCGGTAGGGGAGACGGTGCGCGATCTCGCGCACCGAGAAGTGGTGTTCTCGATGGTGAGCGCCTCGAAGGATCTTGAGCAGGTGATGCTCGACCCAGAGGTAGGACTGCTCACAGGGGAATCCGTTCCCAAGATCGTGGTGGACTGCTCGACGGTGAGCGTGGAGACCAGCAAAAAGATTCGCGAGGCCGCAGCCGAGCGAGGGACACGCTTCTTTGCAGCCCCTGTTTCCGGGAATGGCAAGGTGGTCGCCGCCGGGAAACTCAGTGTTGTCTGTAGTGGTGATGAGGAGACTTTCCAGCTGGTCCAACCGATGATCGAGTCGTTGGGTCGATCGGTCACCTATGTCGGTGACGGGGAAGCGGCACGACTCGTGAAGATCTACCACAATCTCTTGCTCGGCATCTACACGCAAGCGTTGTCCGAGATCCTCGTGCTGGGGGAAAAGGCGGGCGTAAAGCGAGAAGCCGTGATGGACTTCATCAACAACTCCGTGATGGGTTGTATTTTCAGCCAGTACAAGACGCCGGCGATGGTGAATCTTGACTTCCACCCAACGTTCACTCCCATTTTGCTGCGAAAGGACTTCGACCTCGGTCTGGCCGAAGCTCGCAAGCACGAGGTGCCGATGCCCATTACCAATATGACTCGGGACATCGTCGAGTCCAGCATCGGTCATGGCCACGAGCAAGATGACTTCGCGACGTTGCTCTTGATTGCCGCAGCAAATGCGGGAGTTGAACTCCACAGTGAGAACGCAGATGTGACAGACGGATTGGAGCCGCAATGAGTTTTGAAGAGCCGCAAGGCGAGTTCATTCGCCGCAGGCACGTTTCCGGCACAACTCACGCAACAATGCGTACCGTTTTGGACTATGCGGAAGCTGGGGTTCAGGTAACCGATGAGCCCGCGGCGGCAGGTGGAGGCGGGTCAGGCCCGACTCCGCTGCAGTCCGTGCTGGGTGCGCTGTGTGGTTGTGAAGCGGTGACCTTTCGGCGCACCGCGAGCGAGTTCGAATTCCCCTACGAAAGAATCGATTTCGAGGCCGCATCCACGATTGACATCCGCGGACGAAGCGGCGACCGATCGATACGCCCTCATTTTCAGACCGTGAAACTCCATGCACGGGTCCTGACAAGCAGTACCCAAGACAAACTCGACGAGCTGGTGGAAGAAGTCGAGGCCCGTTGCCCCGTGATGAACCTCATGAAGGACGCCGGAGTGCGCCTAGACATTCGGTGGGAGGTTGCAGCCACGAAGTGAGGATGGTGCCTCCGTTTGACAAAGGCAAGATCTCGGGAAACATGGATCTTTACTTCGCAGTCCGTGGAATCTCGGGCCCTCACTGCGAATCAGAATCTGTGAGGTGGACGTGCAAGTACGGCAATATCTGATCCGGCGCTTAATGCTGCTGCCGCTGATCATGATCGGCGTCAGCATCATCGTGTTCACGCTTACTCGCTTCACTGGTTCGCCTGTTGGCATTTATGCGACGCCGAACATGACTCCCGATGAGGTGGCAGCGCTGGAAGCCCGGTATCGACTCGATGAGCCGATTCCCGTGCAGTACGCATACTGGCTGGGAGGGGTGCTGCGAGGTGACCTGGGTTGGTCTGGCGTGTCAGTGGCACCCGTGACGGAGGTCATTGGGCTCAAAATGACAGCAACGTTAGAGCTGGCTCTCGCCGCAGCGCTGATCGCGATCCTTGGTGGGATTGCTCTGGGAACCATCGCGGGAGTGAAAAGAAACCGGGGCCCCGACCACGCCGCCAGATTTTTTGCGATCGCCGGAGCGAGCACCCCGACCTTCTGGTTCGGATTATTGCTGCTCATACCGTTCTATCTGTGGCTCGACTGGTTCCCTCTCGGACGATCGACTCCAGAGATATTCGACTCCATCACGCATCCCACCGGCCTATACACACTTGACTCGCTTCTCAACGGCAACGTGTCTGCGTTTTGGGACGCCATTCGACACCTAATTCTCCCCGCGGTGGTTCTGGCCTTCGGTGCCATGGCGATCATCGTTCGAATGATGCGCTCATCCATGGTGGAAACGATGTCCGAGGAATACGTAGATGCGGCACGAGCCAAAGGATTACCGGAGCGCGAGGTAGTCAAGAAGCACGCGCGACGTAACGCTTTTGTTCCGACAGCGACGGTCATTGGACTGTCATTTGGGTTCCTGCTTCAAGGAGCAGTAGCGGTCGAACTCATCTTCCGCTGGCCGGGATTGGGTTCCTGGGTCACGAGCGCAATTCTTTCCGGCGATCAGGCGACGATCATGGCCTACGTCCTCGTCACAGCCCTGATCTTCATGCTCGTGAATCTCGCTGTGGATATTGCCTATGCGTACCTTGACAGAAGGGTGGTGCTCGGCGGATGACCGCGGTTATGGGTGAGCAATCTTCTTCGGTAGATCCGAATACAGCTCCTCGTCATAGCGCCTCTTCGGTGCGTTGGGCACGTCGTCTTGAGGTTTTTCGCGAAGTTCTTCGCAATCCACTCACCGTTATTGGATTTGTCATCATCATCTTGTTCTTGCTGATGGCGATTTTCGCGCCGCTATTGGTGGGCGCCAACGAACCGGATCCTTATCAGTCTCCAAGGGACTGGGCCAATATTGATGTTCCGCCCGGTGAGGCGGGCCATGTCCTCGGTACCGATTCGACGGGCGGCGATGTTCTTTACGGCATCGTGTGGGGCTCGCGTCTGTCTTTGCAGCTGTCCGTGACGGTGGTCATCTCCACCCTGGTCATCGGGACGATCGTGGGAAGCGTGGCGGCGATGCGAGGAGGGCGAGTTGACAACTTCCTGATGCGCATAGTGGACGTCTTTCTTGCCATCCCAGAGTTGATATTTGCACTTGCTATCGCAGCTGTTCTTGGGCCGAGCTTCCGCAACATCATTCTTGCCCTGGCAGTTGTCTTCTGGGTCAAGTACGCCCGCATCATTCGTGGGGAAATTATTCGTGTGAAGCAGACGGATTACGTGGCTGCGGCCAAAGTTGTGGGTGACTCCACGTGGAACGTCTATCGCAAAGACGTCTTACCTAACGCCATTACCCCCATGGTCGTTCAAGCGACTCTTGACATGGGAAACGTTGTGCTAATCGGGGCAGCTTTGAGTTACATCGGTCTCGCGCAAGCCGGCCTCACGGAGTGGGGAGCCATGGTGAGCGCGGGTCAGTCGGGGATTCTGGCTGGACAGTGGTGGGTTTCGACGTTTGCGGGCCTCGCCATCCTGCTGTGGGCTCTGGCTTTCAACCTCGTGGGCGACGGCCTGAGAGATGTCCTCGATCCAAAGACGGAAGGGCGCTGATATGGCTCACGATGCGCTGCTTCGCGTGGAAGGTCTGACCGTCGACTTCCAAACAACGCGAGGCCTTGCCCGCGCCGTTGACGATGTCTCCTTCTCCATTAAACGCGGCGAGACCCTTGCCCTTGCAGGAGAGACGGGATGTGGCAAGAGCGTGACCGCTCGATCCATTCTCCGGCTTGTTCCCCAGCCACCGGGGATTTACTCGGCAGGCTCGATCTACTTCCAAGGGATCGAAGACAGCGAGCCGTTAGACGTTCTCGAAGCATCGGAGCAGCAGGTGCGTGCGCTGCGCGGGGATCGGATCGCGATGGTGTTCCAGGACCCGTCCAAGGCGCTGAATCCTGCTCTAACTATCGGGCGGCAACTGGGCGAAGTTTTCGCGGAGCACCGAGAAGCATCCGTATTCGAGAGCGCAGGGCTCGGTACCCGTAGTCGCGGTGCATCTCGTTATCTCCGGCACCGTGGTGGCCTGGTGCGACGCACGGCCTACCGGTTCACTCACCCGTCAGCAACGAAACGTCTGAGCGAAGCTCTGGACGAACGGGTACTGCAGGCGCTTGCCGACACCGGCGTACCTAATCCAAGAAAAGTGATGACGTCCTACCCGCACGAGCTCTCTGGCGGAATGAAACAACGCGTCATGATTGCCCAGGCGCTTGCGTGTGATCCGGATCTGCTCATCGCGGATGAACCTACGACTGCCCTTGACGTGACCATTCAAGCTCGAATCCTCGATCTGCTGTCGGAATTGCAAGAACGCAAGGGCACTGCGATCTTGTACATCACCCACGATCTCTCGCTCGTCCG